>Ga0207420_1000228_pt1 | contig 85611 bp, 68 predicted proteins | sample ThiBio_inoc_biof_FD_183941 | JGI IMG/M metagenome (GOLD analysis project Ga0207420, IMG submission 183941) | Wastewater bioreactor microbial communities from Cape Town, South Africa - Thiocy_inoc_biof (SPAdes) | ecosystem: Engineered > Bioremediation > Thiocyanate > Unclassified | place: South...
ATTAACAGTTAATCCAACTACCTTTAATCCAACTACCTTTCTTTTTTTTATTTTCTTTTTAGCAAGTATTTGCTAAAAAGAAAATAAAAAAGATAATAAACTAATATTAAAAATAATAAAAAATTATTTTGTAGTAGCTAAAAATTCACTTGTAAATTCCCCAATAGCTTGTTTTAATAAACTTTGAGCTTCATCAGTTAAAGTGTTTGTAGTACGAAGAATTTCACCATATTTAGGTTTATTTAGAAGAAGATATTGTCTTAATCCTACTAAAAATGCACGAACACGATCAACAGGAATAACATCTAAATATCCATTAGTACCAGCAAAAATACATGCTACTTGATCTTCTAATGCTAAAGGTGAAGATTGAGGCTGTTTTAATAATTCACGTAAACGTTGACCTCGAGCTAATTGATTTTGAGTAGCTTGATCTAAATCAGAAGCAAATTGTGAAAAAGCTTCTAATTCAGCAAATTGAGCTAATTCTAATTTTAATTTACCCGCTACTTGTTTCATAGCTTTTGGTTGTGCAGCCGAACCTACACGAGAAACTGAAATCCCAACATTAATTGCTGGACGAATACCTGCATTAAAAATATCAGCAGATAAAAAGATTTGACCATCAGTAATTGAAATAACGTTAGTTGGAATATAAGCCGAAACGTCACCTTCTTGTGTTTCAACAATAGGTAAAGCAGTCATACTTCCACTACCTAATTTATCATTTAATTTAGCAGCACGTTCCAAAAGTCGTGAGTGTAAATAAAAAACATCTCCTGGATATGCTTCACGTCCTGGTGGACGACGAAGTAATAAAGACATTTCACGATATGCTTGTGCTTGTTTTGTTAAATCATCATAAATTACTAAAGTATGACGACCAGTATACATAAAGTATTCAGCTAATGCTGCACCTGTATAAGGAGCTAAATATTGTAAAGTAGCTGGTGAATCTGCAGTAGCAGCAACAATAATGGTATAATCCATAGCACCTCGTTCTTGTAAAGTATTAACTACTTGTGCAATCGATGATGCTTTTTGACCAATAGCTACATAAACACAAACAACATCTTTACCTTTTTGGTTTAAAATTGTATCAACAGCAATAGCTGTTTTTCCTGTTTGTCGGTCACCAATAATTAATTCTCGTTGACCTCTACCAATCGGAATCATTGAATCAATAGCTACAATTCCTGTTTGTAATGGCTCATGAACAGAACGTCGTGAAATAATACCTGGTGCTGATGATTCAATAAGTCGATTTTCTGTAGTAGAAATTTCTCCTTTTCCGTCAATAGGACGTGCTAATGAATTAACAACTCTACCTAAATAAGCGTCACCTACAGGAATTTGAGCAATTTTACCCGTAGCACGTACTGAAGTACCTTCTTGAACAGTGGTACCCTCACCCATTAAAACAGCACCAACATTTTTAGTTTCTAAATTTAAAGCAATACCTACTGTACCATCTTCAAATTCAAGTAACTCACCAGCCATTACTTTATCAAGACCATAAATACGTGCAATACCATCTCCTACTTGGAAAACAGTTCCTACATTTACCGCCTTAACTTCTTGCTGATATTGTTCAATCTGTTGTTTTATAATACTACTAATTTCATCAGGTCTAATTTTTACCATGATATGCTGAACTTCCTCCTATTATATGCATTTTTACTTGTGCATTTATTTTTTATTTTTTTTTACTTGAAATTTCTTTTCAAGTAAAAAAAATAAAAAATACAAGAAAAATGCATTACATTTTATTAATTGGGACGCATGTCGCTTTCTAAAAATTTCATTTTTAGAACAGCGACAGTGTTACGGTTTGTAGTTCGTAAAAAGTAAAATTTGAAAATTATTTACAGCATTATGAATAACCGAATTTAAACGCTGATTAAGTTTTTCTCGAACTTGATGCAATGCCAATCTTACTAATTTTTGAGCAAGTTCATTTTGAGCTTTTTGTTGCTCAAATTTCAAGGTTTCTTGTTGAAGAATGCTTAAACGTTTAATATCTTCTTGAGTTTGAGAAATAATTTGTTTCTTTTCTTGATCAACGGTAAAAATCGCTTGTTGACTAATTTCATCAGCTTTTGTTTTCGCTTTTTCTAATTGAAGTCGAGCTTGATTTAATCTATCTTGAGCTTCTGATGCTCGTTGATCAGCTTCACGAAAATTATTTAAAATCGTTTGTTTTCTATTTGCAAGTAAACCTCGCAAAGCATCGCCCACATAGGTTATTACGATGGCCAGCACCACTGCCAAATTCAGCACATTGGTTTCTAATATATTCGTATTAAATCCAAAATGGCCTGCAAACATTAAAGAAGTGCTGAAAAGCATAAAATCCCCTTTTAAGATTTTTAAATATTAAATTTTTGTAATATCTTCTCCATCCTTCTCATAAAGAAGTATCTCTGTTTTTTTTTCTTTTTATTCACAAAAACTTTGAGTTTTTGTCCTCTTGGTTTTTTTTATTTTTTAATGAAGAAGAAAAAAGAATAAAAAATTATTGTGTTTTTTGTATAAAAAAGAAGAAAAAAAAATAAAAACAAAAAGAAAAATTAATTAACTATATTTTTATTTTATTTTTAATAGAAAAATAAAAATAATCCACGTTTTAACTTTTCTTTTTGAAAAAACTTATTATTTCAGCAATTTTGAAATAAATAACAATAATTCAAGAGGAGTACTACAAAAATTGTTGCGCCAAAATATTAAATTTGTGTAAAAATTTACGATTTATTTTGATAAAAATTTTTTGGTTTTCTTATCATTTTTTACACAGTGCCTTTTTTACGTTCATTTTTAAACAGTAAAAAAAATGAACGTAAAAAAAACTAAATGAATTGATGTATTTTTACAAAATAAAAACACAATGGCACAATAAATGTAATAATTTAAATAAAATTATTAAAATAAGTAAAAAGTTTTCTCATTAAAAAAAAAATGAGAAAACTTAATAATTAGTAGAAAAATATTTTTTTTAGTTATTCTAAAAAAAATCGTTTATATCTATTTTTCTTTTATTTTTAAAGGAAAATTTAAAAACTAAAAATAAAAGAAAAATAGATATAATTAAAAATTTTATGATACAAATGGGTTTGCAAATAAAAGAGCTAAAGCAACAACAAGACCATAAATAGTTAAAGATTCCATAAATGCAAAACTTAAAAGTAAAGCACCACGAATTTTACCTTCAGCTTCTGGCTGACGAGCAATACCTTCAACAGCATAACCAGCAGCAGTTCCTTGTCCCATACCTGGACCAATAGCAGCAAGACCTACAGCAAGACCAGCAGCAACAACACTTGCAGCAGCGATAAGTGGATTCATAATTCTTTTACCTCCAATAATTTTTTTTTTGACAAAATATAAATAAAAGTTCAAACCAAAAAAAACACTAATCCTTGTTTTTCGCTTTCCTTTTTTTCCAAAAACAAAGTTTATTCCATTAAAAAAAACTAGGTTTTTTAAAATAAAACGGAACTAATTAATTTTTGAAAAAAGTAAAAAAATGGAAACATTTTAAATGCAATCCTCATAAAACGATAGTGTAAAGAATGCTAATTGGCTTAACAAAGGAAACAAAAACCGACAGTATTTGAAACACAAGTCACTTGCGCTTTAGCGTATGGATTTCACTTAAATTAAAATAATATTAAGAATTTTTGTATTCTTAATCTATTTAATTTTAGAAAATAATAATTTTGATATTCAATAGAATTTAAATATCAGTAAATATTTTCTATTTTTTTCCATCTTATTAAATGGAAAAACAATCAATTAAAATCCTTTTTAAAAATATATTTAATTTACAGGATTAATTAAAAGTTTTTTAAAACTACAGCGTATTTACTGTAAAAATTAAAAACTACTAATAGTGGTTTTTTTGTTAATTAACTTTATTAATTAACAAAAAGAAAATAACAAAAATTCTTTTAAATATAGTATTTTCAAACTTCAATTTTGTTTGAAAAAAACATTAAAACAAACATTTAAATGAATCTTTACTAAGTTTAATTTTTTAAAAATGTAAAAAATTTCTAAAACAGTTTTAGTTTTTTTTACGTTCATTTTTACAATGTAAAAATGAACGTAAAAAAGATATTAGTAATTATTTCTTTAAAATAAATTCAAAATTATCTTAAAGTTAAGATTGTAAATGCATTTTTTTTATTATTCTAACAATTCTTTGATTTTCGGTTATTATTATTTTTACTTGTTTTTTCTCTTAGAAAAAACAAGCCAAAAATAAAATAAAAAAGCCGAAAAACTAGTGATGATCTTCAACAGATTCGCCAATATAAGCACCAGCTAATGTAGCAAAAACTAAAGCTTGAATAGCACTAGTAAATAAACCTAATAACATAATAGGAATAGGAATTACTAAAGGTACTAAGGTAATTAATACACCTACAACTAGTTCATCAGCTAGAATGTTTCCAAAAAGTCGAAAACTTAATGATAATGGTTTAGTAAAATCTTCTAAAACATTAATAGGTAATAAAAAAGCTGCAGGAGATATATAACGTTTAAAATATCCTAAACCTTTTTTACTAATTCCAGCATAAAAATAAGCAACTGAAGTTAATAGAGCTAAAGCAACAGTTGTATTAATATCATTTGTAGGTGCAGCTAATTCACCATTTGGTAATTCGATAATACGCCAAGGCACAAGAGCACCTGACCAGTTAGATACAAAAATAAAAAGAAAAATTGTTCCTAAAAAAGGTACCCATTTTAAATAATCGTGTTCACCAATTTGAGTTTTTGCTAAATCACGAATAAATTCTGTTATATATTCAGTAACATTTTGAAGGCCTTCAGGAATTGATTTTAAATTACTATTTGCCAGTAATGAAATTCCAAGGATTATAGCGAATACAATCCATGATGTAATTAATACTTGACCATGTACTGTATATGAGCCTACAGTCCAATACCAATGCTGACCAACAGAAACTTCAGCTAAATCAAACCAGACATTTGTCATAAATTTTACTCCTTTTTACAGGGCGTTCCTTTTGTATTTCCTGTTCCAATTATTTTGTTTATTCTTTTTCTATTTCTTGTTCTTTACAATTTTGGTTGTTTTAAAGTATTGTTCGTTCCTGTTGTTTTTCCAAAAAAAGTTTTTGGAACCTAAACAAAAACTGGAACTAGGTTGTTTTTCCATAAACCAACTTCGTTTATTCAAGGTTTAAAATATAGAAACTGAAAAGAAAAAAGAACTGGAATCAACTTTATTTTTAGAAAACAAAAAAGAATTGGAAAAGGAAACAGAAAGCAATAGCATTAATGGCGTTAACAACTTACATTAACGTATAAGGAACAAACTTGATTTTTTATTTGGAAATAAAAACTAAATTACAATTTAATGTTAAACTTTTATTATAGTTATGCTTGTTTACTACGTAAACGAGTACTAGTGTTACGATATTTAGAAGCTTTTTTTTCAGTTACTGTTGATGAGTTTTTACGATGTAAAGATTGTTTTACATTTTGTTTTCCAATTTTCTTTTCCAAAAACTTTGTTTTTGAAAATGACTCATCTTCACGATAACGTGTTTGACCACTAAGAATAGAATTTTCGAAAAGGTCAAGTATAACGCGTAATGCAGAAACTGAATCATCATTAGCCGGAATAAACCAATCAGCCAAAGTGGGATCACAATTACTATCAAGAAGAGTAATTGTAGGAATAGCTAACTGACGACATTCACGAACAGCGTGAATTTCTTCTGGTTGACCAATAATAATAACAACGCCAGGTAGTTGATTCATATTTTCTAAACCAGCTAGATATTTCTCTAAACGTTGTTTTTCTCGTTTTTTTCGAGCAACTTCTTGTTTCTTTAAAAAATTCCAATCTCCACGTTGTTCAGCTTGTCGATACTCATCTAATTTTCGAAGAGATTTTTGTATTGTTCGCCAATTAGTTAACATTCCACCTAACCAACGTTGGTTAACATAAAAACTATTACAAGCTAAAGCTGTTTTTGCTATTAAAGGGGCTGCTTGTTTTTTTGTACCTACAAATAAAAAAGTTTTTCCTTGTGCTGCACTCTCTTCAATAAAATTAAGAACTTGTTTTAAAAGATAATGTGTTTGGACAAGATCTAAAACGTGACGACCATTTTTTTCACCATAAATATATGGTGCCATACGTGGATTCCATTCATGAGTAAAATGACCAAAATGCATTCCACTCTTTATCATATCTTCCAGAGTAAGTTTTTGAGACATAGAAAATATATAGAATTTGTCTTATTAATAACTAACTATTAATCATATTACTAGTTAATAAACTAAAAAAAATATTGATATTTTTATTTTATAAAAAACCTTTATTGCTGTTCTTTTCATTATCGTTTCTTTTTCCAGTTTCTCAAACTGGAAAAAGAAACGGAAAAAAAAATGGAATATACAAAGTTGGTTTCCAAAAATAAAAGAACAATAAAAGGAACCATCTATTTTTTAGAACTAAAAATAAAAAAATATTCAATATTATTTTTATTCTAAATGTTACAGTTAATTCATTTTAAATAATGAAATACTCTGTACTTTTAATTTTTTTTTTTGCTGTATTTGGTTTTTTTAACTATTTATATTTAAAATATAAAAAATTTTTTACAGACAAAAAGAATAGTTGTTTTCTTTTAAAGAATAAAATAAGTCAAGAAATAAAACCAGCTAGTAAAAAAATCTAATAGAGACTAATTGTCTTGATATTTTTTTTATTTTAACCTTCTTTTTCTTTATTGTCTATTTTTTTCTATTGAAAAAATAAGCTAAGTAAAAGATTTATAAAAATTTTTTTTTATTTTTAGCCTACTATCGGAGTTGAACCGATAACCTTCGGTTTACAAGACCGATACTCTGCCAATTGAGTTAAGTAGGCAATTTTGTTTTTATTATAATATAATTTTATTATATAAAAATCAATAATAAAATTGTTAATTTTATAGAAAAAAGTTTTTATTTTTTTATTTATGAACCAATTATGAAAAATCAAAAATTTTAATAAATTTTACCAAAATAACTAGTTTAATATTTTTTTGTATGATATAATAAAAATAGTAGTAGCCTATAAATCTTTTTTGATTAAAAAATAAAAAGTTATGTTAACATTAAAAATATTTGTATATACTGTAGTTACTTTTTTTGTTTCACTATTTATCTTTGGATTTCTTTCTAATGACCCAGGACGTAACCCTGGACAAAAAGATCTTGATTAATTTCGAGATATAATTTAAACATTTTATACAAAATTAATGTTTTTCAAGTGTCGTTTTATTACAATAAAACGACACTTTATTTTACTAACTTTTTTTTGACTCTTTCAAATAACATAAAAAGTTTTAGTAACTTATTAATATCATAGTTTTCTTAGATTTAATGTATTTTTGACAAAATAAAAAAAGATTTATTGTGTTCTTTTTAACAAAAAAATAGTTGAAAATTTCTAAAGTATTAAAAAGGTAATCATAAAAATATTAATGAAAAACTATTATTCTCAATTCTATAAATATTAGAGGAGATTCTATTATATGCCAAGATCACAAAGAAATGACAATTTTATCGATAAAACTTTTACTGTTATAGCCGATATTCTCTTGAAAATATTGCCAACATCCAATCGTGAAAAACAGGCTTTTAGTTATTATAGAGATGGTATGTCCGCACAATCAGAAGGTGAATATGCCGAAGCTTTACAAAATTATTACCAAGCTTTAAGATTAGAAACTGACGCTTATGATCGAAGTTATATTTTATATAATATAGGATTAATCCATACAAGTAATGGTGATCATTCACGAGCTTTAGATTATTATTATCAAGCTTTAGAAAGAAATCCCTCACTACCACAAGCTTTAAATAATATTGCTGTTATTTATCATTATCGTGGTGAACAAGCTTTAGAAAATGGAAAAAGTGAAATTTCAAAACTGCTTTTTGATAAAGCTGCAGATTATTGGCGAGAAGCTATTCGACTAGCACCAACAAATTACATTGAAGCTCAAAATTGGCTTAAAATGACGAATCGATTATAGTCAATAAAACTGCATATAAAGTTTTATTGACTTGCAAGTTTATTGATTTCAATTGTAGTTATTAGCAATATAAAATTGCATAGGTTTTAAACGTATAAGCTAATGTTTTTTAAAATATCATTTTTAGAACAGCAACTAGCGTTTCTACCAAGCTTTAACAATTAAATCGTTTTTAATTATTAAAAAAACGGAGAGAGAGGGATTCGAACCCTCGGTATGGGGTTGCCACACGACGCATTAGCAATGCGTTACCTTCGGCCTCTCGGTCATCTCTCCAAACTTCAAGTAAATATAAATATATTATCGCAATTTTTTATAAAAATCAATTTTTTTTACTATTCATTTCTACTCTATTTATTAAGTAGTTGTTTTATTAGTCTCAAAAATTGGTTATATGTAATAAATTCTAAAAATACTTGTAAAAAAACAAATTTTTAATTTTAAATAACTTTATATTTTTTCAAAATTTTGAAATAGACAAACAAAGTTAGCTAGATGTTATGTATCCATTTATATTGAAATTTTTTAATCTGTTATTTTTAAAACATTTAATCTCTTTTTATATGCGATCTCCATTTCTAGTTCCAGTTTTTCAAACTGGAACTAAAACAAATTGACCAGAAAACCTGGAAAGACCACTTTTATACCACTATATTATATAAAAAATTTGTAGATTTACCACTTTCAAAAACATTCTTTTTTATCATTTTTTTCCTTCAAATTTTTTTCTATTTTATAATCTATTAGAATTAAATTTTTTACTAATTTTAATACTATTTAGTTTTTAATTTTTTTCGTTTGTGTCTTGATTATTTTGATTTTTCAACAAAATAAAAAAAAAAGAAAAAGAAATTATATTTCTCCTTTTCTTTTTTTTAACAAAGAAACAAAAAAACAAGACAACAAAATATTTGGAATTGTATTTTCATGATAATTCAAAAGTTAGAAAATTTAAAGTGATTTATCGTTCTGAAAGAGTAATAAATACCTTGGGTGTAACCCTATTGTCCATAAAATTATCAAGGACTTTGATTAATATTTGAATATTAAGGTAAATTTTGATTAAACTTATTTTAAAATACGATTATTAATTGTTTATAAATTTATTCTTTTTTTCCTTTATTTTTTTTAATAAAGGAAAAAAGAATCACAAAAGGGTTCCAAAAAAGGTGTTTTTGATAAAGGAACCTTGATTAAATTTTTTAAGTAACTATTTTAATTATTTAAAATATTCGAAAGAGTATTACTTTTTCTAAAATAAAACTTGATTAGTAAAATAAAAAAATTAATCTAATGGTTTCATAGATAAAGCAGGTTCATTATCACGGTCAAGACCTTTTTCAAATCCAGCTGCAGCTGCACGAGCACGGCCAGCGTGCCATAAATGGCCAACGAAAAAGAAGAAACCTAAAACAAAATGAGAAGTAGCTAACCAGCTTCGAGGAGAAACAAAGTTTACAGCATTAATTTCTGTTGCTACACCACCTACTGAGTTAATTGAACCTAAAGGTGCATGAGTCATATATTCAGCAGCACGACGTTCTTGCCAAGGCTGAATATCGTTTTTTAGTTTATTAAGATCAAGACCATTAGGACCACGAAGAGGCTCTAACCAAGGACCACGGAAATCCCAGAAACGCATAGTTTCACCACCAAAAATAATTTCACCTGTTGGTGATCTCATAAGATATTTACCAAGACCAGTTGGACCTTGTGCAGAAGCAACATTTGCTCCTAAACGTTGATCTCGAACTAAGAAAGTAAATGTTTGTGATTGTGAAGCTTCAGCACCAGTTGGGCCATAGAATTCACTTGGGTATGCAGTATTATTAAACCATGCCATATTACAAGCAGTAATACCCATGATAGCTAATGCACCTAAGCTATATGATAAATAAGCTTCTCCAGACCATACAAAAGCACGACGTGCCCAAGCCCAAGGTTTTGTTAGAATATGCCAAATACCACCAAAGATATTTATAGTACCAATCCAAATATGACCACCAATAATATCTTCCATGTTATCAACACTTACAATCCAACCATCACCACCAAAAGGTGATCGTAAGATATAACTAAAAATTACACCTGGACTAATAGTAGGGTTTGTAATAACACGAACATCTCCACCACCAGGAGCCCATGTATCATAAACTCCACCAAAATACATAGCTTTCCAAACTAATAACCATGCACCTAAGCCTAAAACGATAAGATGAATACCTAAAATTGTGGTCATCTTATTTTTATCTTTCCATACATAGCCAAAGAAAGGAAATGATTCTTCTAAAGTTTCAGGACCAACTAATGCGTGATATAATCCACCAAAACCTAATACAGCGGAAGAGATTAAGTGTAAAACACCACAAACAAAATAAGGATAAGTATCTAAAACTTCACCACCTGGACCTACACCATAACCTAATGTAGCAATATGAGGTAAAAGAATTAAACCTTGTTCATACATTGGTTTTTCTGGAACAAAGTGAGCAACTTCAAATAAATTCATTGCACCTGCCCAAAATACCATAAGTCCAGCATGAGCTACATGTGCACCTAATAATTTACCGGAAAGATTAATTAATCGAGCATTTCCGGCCCACCAAGCAAAACCAGTAGACTCTTGATCACGTCCACCGACAATTAAGCTACCATTAAAGAGCGTTTCCACGTGGTAAAACCTCCTCAGGGAATACAAGTTTTTCATGAGGTTGATCTTGAGAAGCCATCCAAGCACGAATACCCTCATTTAATAGAATATTTTTAGTATAGAAAGTTTCAAATTCAGGATCTTCTGCAGCACGAATTTCTTGTGATACGAAATCATATGCACGTAAATTTAATGCTAAACCAACTACACCAATAGCACTCATCCAAAGACCAGTTACTGGAACAAACAACATAAAGAAGTGTAACCAACGTTTATTAGAAAAAGCTACACCAAAAATTTGAGACCAAAAACGATTTGCTGTTACAAAAGAATAGGTTTCTTCTGCTTGTGTTGGGTTAAAAGCACGGAAAGTATTAGCACCATCTCCATCTTCAAAAAGAGTATTTTCTACTGTTGCACCATGAATAGCAGAAAGAAGTGCGCCACCTAAAACACCAGCAACACCCATCATATGAAATGGATTTAATGTCCAGTTATGAAAACCTTGGAAAAATAAAATAAAACGGAATATCGCTGCAACACCAAAACTAGGTGCAAAAAACCAACCAGATTGACCTAATGGGTAAATTAAGAAAACAGAAACAAAAAGAGCAATTGGCGCTGAAAACGCAATTGCGTTATAAGGACGAATTTTTACTGAACGTGCAATTTCAAATTGACGAAGCATAAAACCAATAAGACCAAACGAACCATGAAGTGCAGTAAAAGTCCAAAGGCCGCCTAATTGACACCAACGAGTAAAATCACCTTGTGCTTCAGGACCCCAAAGGAATAATAAAGAATGACCCATACTATTAGCTGGTGTAGAAACTGCCGCAGTTAAAAAATTGCAACCTTCTAAATATGAGGTAGCTAATCCATGAGTATACCAAGATGTTACAAATGTAGTTCCTGTAAACCATGCACCAACTGCAAGATAAGCAGTAGGGAAAAGTAATAACCCAGACCACCCTACGAATACAAAGCGGTCACGACGTAGCCAATCGTCAACAATGTCAAACCAACCGCGTTTTTCTTGAGTTTTTCCAATCGCTATAGTCATATAGTGATTCTCTCCTTTAAATTAACTGATAATAACTATTATCAGTTTATATAATAAAACTTTTATTCAAAAATTTAACAAAATTATTTGTAATCAATGAATTTTGTTTGTTTATTCTTAAAATATTATATTTAAATCAAAAAATTTACATCAACTTACTAGTTTTATATCTACTAATTAAAGTTTTTTTTTCATCTAAAAAACGAAAAACTTTAATTAGTAGATTATTGCTTAAATAAAAAATCTATATTTTTATTTCAATTTACTTTTGTTTTTTGTTCAAAAATAAAATAAACAAAATCAGAAATCATAAATTAAAGATTAAGCTGATCACCACGACGATATTGTAAATAAGCAGTTACAAATAATCCTGTAATAGTTACTGGAACAAGACCAAGTACGATACCTGATAATAGAGCTTCAACCATAAACTCTCGTATATATATTGATTTTATAAACTAAATTAATTTAATCTTTAATAGACCTAGATAAACCACTAATGTGATTACCAAAGCACCAACCAATAAAGAAATATAACTTAAAACGGTTACCATTTTTTGAAACCTCAAAAATTATTGTGCATTTTTGTTTGTAAATTTTTATTGTTTTATTTTTTACCTTGATTTTCGAAAAAAATCAAGGTAAAAATAAATATACAAAAAAATGCAAGAGACAGATTTTTTAAAAAATTATATTTTTTTAATACTGTAAAAAGTAAAAAAAAATACCAAAAAAAGTAAAAAAAAAATACCAATAAAAAATCTATTTTAAGTTGTTAGTAAAAGAAATAGTTTTACTTTTTTTTTCCAAAAACCAAGTATATTTCATTTTTTTAAAAAAATGGAACCGGAACCAACTTTCTTTTTGGAAAAGAAACCAACAAAGCTTTTGTAAAAAATTTTGTGATCAATTATACTAAAAATTCATTTCTGATAATTGTACTTTTTCAAATTGTTTTTTCTTAAGAACTAAGAAAACTTGAGCAAATAGAACAAAAATAAAGAAAACTAATAATCCTTGAACACGTGCTGGATTTTGTAAAACAATTTCCGTTTCTTCTTGTCCAAAACCACCAACATTTGGATTATTAGTTAGTGGTTGATCAATTTGAACATTGTCACCAACTTTTACAAGTAATTCCGGACCTGCTGGTACTTTTTCTTGGATGGCTTCACCTGACGTTGGTTGAATTGTTATAATATAACCACCTTTTTTGTCGAGAGGTTCAATAGCTGTAATTTGTCCACTTGTAGAACAAGTATAGATTGTATTATTACTTTTTGAACCATCAGGATAAACTTGACCTCGACCACGATTACCACCAATATAAATAGGATATTTTAAATAAGATACCGCTTTATTTTTGGTTGGATCCGGTGATAAAATAGGGAATACAATTTCGCTATATTTTTTTCCAGAAACTGGACCTACCACTAAAATATTTTGTTTTTCTGGACTATATGTTTGAAAGTATAATTTTCCTATTTTAGCTTTCATTTCTTCTGGAATTCTATCTGGTGGTGCTAATTCAAAACCTTCCGGTAAAATTAAAACAGCTCCAACATTAAGATCACCTTTTTTTCCATTTGCTAATACTTGTTTGATTTGTTTATCATATGGAATTTTCACTACAGCTTCAAAAACTGTATCAGGTAATATTGCTTGTGGAACTTCTATTTCTACAGGTTTTTGTGCCAAATGACAATTTGCACAAACAATTCGGCCATTTGCTTCGCGAGGATTTTCATAATTTTGTTGTGCAAAAATAGGATATGCTTGTGCAGATGTTGTTAAGAAAAACCCTAAACCAAAAACAACTAATTGCTTTGTCCACCAATAAAAAATTTGTTTTGTGGCTAGTTCATTTTTACGGTATAAAAATGAATGAAAATTAGCAACAGAATTTGAATTTTTGAAATTAATCATAATTTTTACTACTGAATTATTCAAATAAAATTTTCTTCTCATTGTGAAAAACACTATTTGTATCTTTTTACCTAGTAAGTTGATTTAAATTTTATTCCTTTTCTTGTAAAAAGCTCAGCATACGGAGTTTATTCTATTTCTTTTTAGCTTTTTTTTTACTTTGTAAAAAAAAACAACTGGTTTTTAAAAAGAAATGAAAACGGAACTTTTTTCTTTTTTGCTTTTGCTTTTTCTGTTCTTTTTGGTTTAGGTTCCTTTTCAAAAAACTTGTTTTTTGAAAAGGAAACTGAAAAGCAAACGGAAATGGAACAAATAATAAAAAAAATACTAAGTAAAACCACAAAAAATAAACAATAGTATAATACTTTTCTCTTGTAACAATAAAACAGATACTAGATATAAACTATTTGAATTTTATTATTTTTCTTAATTTATTATAACCGATGAATTTTTACTTTGTAAAAATTACAAATCTGTTTTTTAATAGAAGGCATTGTTAATAAATAAATTATAGGTTATAATTTTATTTAATTAGAGAATTATAATACTTATTTAAATTTTTGATATCGAACTAGAACGTCTATTTACATTTTAGAAAATTGAAAATGTAATTTTTTTGATGTTTTTCCTTCCACTTATGTTTTTTTTTCTTTTTGTTTTTTCTTTTCGAAAATAACTAGAACTATAAATGAAAAAGGAATAACTTATTTTTGGAATAAACGTAAAAAATATTACATTTTCTTTAGTAAATTAATAAAAACAAGTAGAAAAATAATTTATAAAAATTAAGTTGAATCTTTTTTATGGATACAATTATTAAAAATTCTTTAGAACAAGCAAGACCAGTTTTTCCATTTACGGCTATTGTTGGTCAAGAAGAAATGAAATTAGCATTAATTTTAAATGTAATTGACCCCAAAATAGGTGGTGTTATGATCATGGGAGATCGTGGCACTGGAAAATCAACAACAGTGCGTGCATTAGTTGATCTTTTACCGGAAATTCAAGTAGTAGCTGATGATCCATTTAATTCTGATCCACAAGATCCAGAATTAATGAGTCAAGAAGTTCGTGAAAGACTTCAAGCGAATGAAAAACTACCAGTTACAACAAAAAAAATTACTATGGTAGACCTGCCATTAGGTGCTACTGAAGATCGTGTTTGCGGAACAATTGATATTGAAAAAGCTTTAACTGAAGGTGTAAAAGCTTTTGAACCGGGATTATTAGCTAAAGCTAATCGTGGCATTTTATATGTTGATGAAGTTAATTTATTGGATGATCATTTAGTTGATGTTTTACTTGATTCTGCAGCTTCAGGTTGGAATACCGTAGAACGTGAAGGTATTTCAATTAGCCACCCAGCTCGATTTATTCTTGTTGGGTCTGGAAATCCTGAGGAGGGAGAACTTAGACCTCAGTTATTAGATCGTTTTGGTATGCATGCTCAAATTGGAACAGTAAAAGAACCAAATCTTCGTGTACAAATTGTAGAACAAAGAGCTAATTTTGATGCTGCTCCTTTAGAATTTCGTAAAAATTATAATGATTCACAAAATGAATTAGCTAACCAAATTAGTCAAGCACGTCAACTTCTGCCTCAAGTGCAAATAAATTATGATCATAGAGTAAAAATATCTCAAATTTGTTCAGAATTAAATGTTGATGGATTAAGAGGAGATATTGTAACAAATCGTGCTAGTAAAGCATTAGCGGCTTTTGAAGGACATACTACAGTAACTGTAGAAGATATTTTTCGTGTTATTCCATTATGTTTACGTCATCGTTTACGAAAAGATCCATTAGAATCTATTGATTCCGGTGATAAAGTTCGTGATGTTTTTAAACGTGTTTTTGGATTTACCCAAGAATAATTATAGAAATTCGAACTTTTAATTTTTTATATTAAAAAAGAAGCTTTTTCTTTCTAAGAACAAAGTATTACAAAACATAACGCTAGTGCTTTCTTTCCTTTTTTCGTTTCTAGGTTTTCGACCTGGTGTTCTAAAAACAAAGTTTTTAAAAAAGGAACCAATTTCATTTTTGACAAAATGAAATTTTTAAAACAGCACTAGCGTTTTAAAATATTGATTATTGAAAAACTAGCGTTTGAGTCCATCGTCTAATGGATAGGACAGGAACCTTCTAAGTTTCTAATGTAGGTTCAAATCCTACTGGACTCAAAAAATAAATAAAATTTAACAATATTAATTTTTTTCAATTATTTCAATTTTTTTTCCAAAAAATTTGTTTATTCAATATTTAAAAACTCCTTTTATTTTTAGCTGCGCTAAAAATAATTCGTTGCGCTTTTTACAAAAGGAAAAACAATAAGAACTAACTTTGTTTTTATGTTCGTGTTATTTATCCAAAAACTTTGTTTTTGCAACCTAGTTCTAGTTCTTGTTCGTTTAGAACAAGAACTGAAAAGAAAAAGAACTGTAAAATGAACAGGAGTCATTTTCCATATCTTCCACTTTCTGTAATTTTCCTCCTTTTTTATAGAACAAAAAATTGGAACAAAAACAGAAAATGAAACTAATTCGATATAAATCTAATTAAAACAGAAAAGGAAAAAAAAAAATAAAACACAAAAAAAGGTTAAAAAATTAGTTATGCAATTTTTACTTTTGCACCTGCTTCTTCTAATTGTTGTTTAGCTGTTTCAGCTTCTTCTTTTGAAATTCCTTGTTTTATCGCTTTTGGTAAGGAAGTAATAGATTCTTTCGCTTCTTTAAGATCTAAAGAAGTTAAATTACGAATAACTTTTAATATAGGAATACGTTTATCACTTGGAACATCTTCAAGAATAATATCAAAAGTTGTTTTTTCTTCAACCGCTTCTTTTTGTGAAGCTGCTGATTCCATTGGAGCAGCTAAAAAACCACCTGTAACAGGAGCAGAAGCATCTACACCAAAAGTTTCTTCAATTTGTGAAACTAATTCAGCTGCTTCTAATAATGTAATAGATTTTAATTTTTCAATAATTTCATTAGTTGTTGTTGACATACTACAAATTTTTCCTTATTTAATATTTTTTCAACAAGAATTAAATAAAAATTTTTTGTTACAAAACGTAGTTTTTGTAACAATACAGATGAAGTTTTTTAAACAAAAAAAATATTTATTTTTTACAATTCTTTTGTTCCTTTTACAAAAACGAAATTTAGCCCAAAAATGAATTTTGGAATGAACCAACACCGTTTTTGGAAAAAACTTTTTGGAACAAAAATCAATCTAAAAAATTCACATAAAAATGAACGTAAAAAATAAATAAAATTAACGTTTCGAAAATTGTGGAGCTTTGCGAGCTTTTTTCAATCCATATTTACGACGTTCTTTTATACGAGCATCTCGTGTTAAAAAACCACGTTTTTTAAAATAACTACGTAAATGAGGATAAATTTCTAAAAAAGCTTTACATAATGCAAGTCTAATTGCTTGCGATTGAGCGCTTAATCCACCACCTGTTACTTGAATAAAAGCATCATATTTTGTTTCTATTTTTAAAAGTTGAGATTCAATTTTTACAAGCTCATAAGCTGTTAAAATGTTTTGTAAATAAACAGCATTCTCTTGAAAATATACAGATGCTGGTTTTCCATTTACAATAATTTGAGAACTGGAACTTGGAACTAATTTTACACAAACATTGGCTGTTTTTCTTCCACCAGATCGAATTACTCCAATTGTTGGCTGGGTCATTGCACTTAATAAACCTCCTTATTGGTTTTACAATGGCTGCTAAAAATTATTAAATAATTTTTTATTTTAAAGAAGTATTTAGAGTTAGTTTTTAATTTATTATGAATTTTTATTTTGTCACATTCTTTTCCACAAATTTATTTTGTTCTTTTTTCTTTTTCCTTTTCTTTCTTTTTCATTTTTGAAAAAGAAAGAAAAGGAAAAAGGAAAAACAACTGGAAAAAGTACTAGACATGGAAACGGAATGCTATAGCTTCTTCAAAACTTCGTTTTGAAGAAGCTATAGCATTAGCGACTTCGGTTTCTTCCACAATAGTGGAAGCTGCTATTTTTACATTCATTTTTATAAGATAAAAATGAATGTAAAAAATAGCACCAAATACTGTTGCGTCAAGAATTGACGTTTTTACTTATTTGTGTAAATTCATAAAATAACTTTGTGAGTTGTTTAAAAGCAAATCTTAATGCTTGTTTTGGTTCGATACTACCATCTGTCACAACTTCCAGAACTAAATATTCGGAATTTTTTTTTGAATCCAATTCATAAATAACATAATTTACTTTTCGAATTGGACTGTAATTAGTATCTAAAGAAAAAATTTTTTTATTTTTTTCTTTATTGTTTTCTATTGAATCAGTTAATATTTTTTTTGATTCAGTTCCTTTTCCTTTTTCCAAAACTTGGTTGGTTACTTTTCCAAAAATTTTGTTTTTTGAACCAACTTCGTTTTTGGAAATAGATATTTTTTGTTTTGGATGTACAACGGTTAGTTCTAATACACAAGCTAATTCCGCATTTGAACTTAGTGTAGCAATATAATGATTTGGCCAAACACAGGCTAAATGAGGTGGTAATTTTAAATCAGCTGCTGTTACTTTTGCCGGACCTCGAATTTTTAAAAAAACCTTAGTTTTTAGCGAAGAATTCGAAAATATATTGAATTTTTTATTAGATATTGTAAATGTTAATCTTTTTAAATTTAATAAAATATCAAGGACACTCTCTTGAACACCTGGAATACTTGAAAATTCATGAACAACTCCATCAATGTGAACTTTAGTTACAATTAAACAAGGAAGTTCTCCAAGTAAAGTTCTTCGAAGAGCATTAGCAACTGTAAGGGCTTGTCCTCGAAAAAATGTTCCTAAATGAAAACGTGCATACATTTCACCCTGAGATTGAATTCGTGTTTCAACACAGGAATAAAATTTATTTTGTATTTGAATCATATACTATACACGTGCGCTTTTAATTTAAAAAATTTAACGAAAAAAAATTATATAGGTTCCTTTTCCAAAAATCAAATTTTGGAAACCAACATCGTTTTTGGAAAAGGAACCAGAATAAAAATGAAGCTTTTAATTTATAAAAACTTTTAATATTTTTACTACTGAAAAACTCTATTACTTTTATTTTAATTTTAAAAAAATTATTAGTCTATTTTGATTTTTCTATTAATTTTTCACTATACTCTACGTTTTTTTGGTGGTCTACATCCATTATGAGGAATTGGTGTTATATCACGAATAATCGTAATAATTAAACCAGCATCACGTAAGCCTCTTAAAGCGGCTTCTCTACCAGCTCCTGCACCCTTTACACGTACAGCAACTTCTTTCATGCCTTGACTTACACAAGTTTGTGCTGCATTTTCAGCTGCTTGTTTTGCAGCTAATGGTGTTTTTTTTCTTGCACCTTTAAAGCCACAAGCACCTGAAGATGACCATGCTAAAACATTCCCTTTTACATTTGTAATAGTAACAATTGTATTGTTAAATGTGGATTGTATATGAGCCACGCCTTTTACGACTTTCTCTCGAAATTTTTTCTTTGAGCTTTTTTCAATTTTTTTTGCCATAAATGTTGTTTTTTACCACACCTTGAAGTTTAATAATTTAGTTTTAATTATTTTATGAATAAACTGTGTTATTTTTTTTTGTTATTGATTTGTTAAATTAATATATTTTTCTTAATTTAACAAATCAATAAATTATTCAAACACAAAATCAAAAATCTTTGATATAAGATTTTTGATTTTCCGAACGATAACAAAAAAATTTTTTGTTAAAGGCACAAGTTGTTTTATCTTATAAACATTATTACATGTTTTATTTGTACTACCAAGAACAATAGAAGTTTTAAACTCAATTCATTTATTAATACAAGTTGCTTAACACAACTATAAAAAAAGATACTTTTTACAATAAAATCTTATGATATGGTATTTTTTACTTTGTATTGAGTTGGAATAAAATTAGTTTTGGTTCTGTTTTTCTTTCCGTTTTTATTTGCAAAAATGTAATTTTTGCAACTTACTACTTTTTTCACGTTTCATTTTTATTTTTACAAAATAAAAATGAAACGTGAAAAATTGGAAGTGAAATAAAAAGTAAAAAACTTATTTTAATCCATTAGCCTTGTCTTTGTTTATGCTTTGGATTTTGACAAATTACACGTAAAGTTCCTTTTCGTCGGATTAATCGACATTTATCACACATTTTTCGAACTGAAGGACGAACTTTCATAATTATTTTCTCGTCATTTATAGATTTATTTTTCTTTTACGGTTCGAAGACGATAAGTTATTCGTCCACGACTTAAATCATATGGACTTAACTCAACAGCCACACGATCACCTAATAATATACGTATATAATTTCGTCGTATTTTACCTGAAACATGCGCGAGAACAAAAAATCCATTTTCTAATTTCACTCGAAACATGCCATTTGATAAACATTGTGTTACGACGCCTTCCATTTCTATGATATCATTATTTTTTTGATTCAAAGGCCTCCTTATTCTATTTTATATATTATTTGTTTATATAAAACAAACAGGTGTTTTAAGGTGGTTAAAAACTAGAAAGTCTTTTTTATATAAGCAAACTAATATGAAAATTTTTAATAAATTTAATTTTTGAATTTTTTTTTGTATTTTTTCAATACTGTATTTATTTTTACGCGTTATTTGTTTTTAAAAAAGAAAATGGAACTTAAATATAACAATAGTAAAAAACTAAAACTAATAAAAATGCATTAAAAAAAAATTCTAAAAAGCTAGAATTCAAAAAATTCAAGTAGTACTTTTTTTAAAAGCAATAAAAAGAATAATTGGAGAAGGCTTCCAGTGGGTTCCTTTTTTTTTTCCAGTTCTTGTTTTTCAAACTGGAAAAATAAACGGAAATGGAAAAGGCGGTAGTGAAAGGGTAGGTACACAATAGCCGAAATTTTTCCTTGATTTACCATATGGAACAAATTACTTCGCCACCAAGATGACGAGAACGTGCATCACGATCGGTCATTAATCCTTGAGAAGTAGATAGAATAATAATACCCATACCACCAAGAATTTTTGGAATTTCTTTATGATTTGTGTAAACTCGAAGTCCTGGTTTACTAATTCGTTTTAAATTTGTAATACATGGTTTTCCTAAACCACTACTTCCATTTCCTTTTCCTTTTACAAAAACAACGTTGGTTCCTTTTCTAATAATTTTGTTTTTAGAAAAGGAACCAACGTTGTTTTTTGGTTCAGAAAAAGTTGTCTGATATTTTAAATGAATAATTAATTCATTAATTTGATTTTCAGATGTCTGAAAACTTGTAATAAATCCTTCTTTTTCAAGAATTTCACAAATTTTCTCATGAATTTTTGTTTTGGAAACTGACACGGTCTTTTTATGTGCTAAATTTGCATTTCGAATTCGTGTCAGCATATCACTAATCGTATCGTTTACCATAATTCATTATTTCTGTTTATTAATTCTTTTCTTGATTAATTCTCTTAATCAAGAATAGCTTCATTGTTTTTAAATGTAATAAAATTATAAATAATTTTATTACATTTAAAAAACATCTGAATTATTTAGATAAAAATATCTAAAAAACACAGAAGCTAGTGTTTTTGGTCTTTTTTAACTTGACTTTTGCTTTTTTTCCTTTTGCAAAACTTTGTTTATTACAGGTTTCAACCTATTCCAGGTGTTATCTGGAAAAAGAAACGGAACCAAAAAAATTTTTGGAAGAAAAGAAAAAGTGATTATTATTTCTAATTATTTTAAGTTCTAAGCTTAAGGATAAAAAAGACTATTAAAAATTAACGTTTAAATGGCATTCCAAATGCTTTTAATAAGGCACTAGCTTCTTGATCGTTGGTTGATGTAGTAATAATTGAAACATCCATACCACGAACTTGATCAATTTTGTCATAATCAATTTCAGGAAACATCAATTGTTCTTCTAGGCCTAAGCTATAATTACCATGCCCATCAAAACTTTTTGGATTGACACCTTGAAAATCACGAATTCGTGGTAGAGCTAAATTAATTAAACGATCTAAAAAAGCATACATTCGTTCACCACGAAGTGTAACAACTAAACCTACTGGCATTTTTTGTCTAAGTTTAAAACCAGCAATAGCTTTTTTTGATCTTGTAATAACCCCTTGCTGACCAGCGATAATGCTAAGTTCTTTTGAAAAAGATTCTAAAAGTTTTGCATTTTGGGAAGCATCACCCAGACCACGATTAATTACAATTTTTTCAAGTGTCGGTACTTGATGTATATTTTTATAATGAAATTGTTCCATTAATTGTGGAATAATTTTCTCATGATAGAAATTTTCTAATCTTTGCACCATATAAAATCTCTTATATTTATTATTCTTTTTTTAAAATTGCTTTTTTATCAAGTTTGTTCTTTTTTAAATGAAGAAAAAATATCTTAATTTAAAATCAAATAAATAAAAAAAGACTACAAAACTTCCGGTGCTAATGAAATAATTTTTGTAAAATTACCATCACGTAATTCACGAGCTACCGGACCAAAAACTCGAGTGCCTCGAGGATTATTCTCTTTATTTATAATAACTGCTGCATTTTCATCAAAACGAATGCTTGTTCCATTGGATCGTCGAACATTTTTGCGTGTTCGAACAATAACTGCACGAACTATGTCCGATTTTTTTACGGGCATATTAGGAGTAGCATCTTTGACAACAGCAATTATAATATCACCCACTGTAGCAGCTCGTTGTTTTCCACCACCTAGTACTCGAATACACATAAGCTCTCTAGCACCTGTATTATCTGCTACTCGAAGATAAGTTTGCGGTTGAATCATAACGTCCCTCTTTTTTTACTATGAGCCAATTTGTTTTTTGGATTTATTTTTTTATTTGTATTTAAGTTTGCTTTTCCTTTTCGTTTCTTTTTACAGTTTTTCAGTTCCAGTTCTTTTTCCAAAAACAAACTCTGTCCGCTGCGCTTATTTCCAGGTTTTCAACCTGGAAACAGAAAAAGAAAAACAACTGGAAAAGAAAAGTAAAACAAACGCCCATTTATTATATATTTACTTTACAAGAATTTGTGTTTTAACTGGTAATTTTGAAGCCGCTAGGAGAAGAGCTACACGAGCTACTGTTTCTGGTACACCTTTTAATTCATAAAGAATTTTTCCAGGTTTTACTACAGCAACCCAATACTCTGGAGCTCCTTTTCCAGAACCCATTCTGGTTTCTGCTGGACGCATAGTAACTGGTTTATCTGGAAAAAGACGAATCCATATTTGACCACCTCTACGTACTTGTCGTGTCATAGCACGTCTAGCAGCTTCTATCTGACGAGAGGTAATCCAAGAACATTCTAATGTTTGTAATCCATAATCTCCAAATACCAATGTATTTCCACGAGAGGCTTTTCCTCTCATACGACCACGATGGTGTTTTCTATATTTAGTTCTTTTTGGGCTTAACATATAAAGTTATGATTTATACTTTTTTAAAATTTTTTAAAAATTGGTTAAAGGATTTAAACGTTCACCATGGAATACCCAAATTTTAACGCCTAACAGGCCAAAAATTGTTTTTGCTGATTTTGAACTATAATCAATATCTGCGCGCAAAGTTTGTAAAGGTACTGGTCCTTCCCTTAACTCTTCTGATCGTGCTATATCAGCACCATTTAAACGACCTGAAACTTGAACTTTAATTCCTTTGACACCAGCACGAATTGCTTTTTGGATTACTTGACGCATTGCACGACGATATGGTTTTCGTTGTTGTAAATCTTCAACTAATTTTTCAGCAAGTACAGCTGCAAAGGCATCAGGTTCTTTAACAGGTTTAATATAAAGACTTATATTAATATTACCTGGATCAGGTAAATTTCGTTTTCTATAAAATGCTTTTAATTTTTTTATTAATTGGTCTCGAAGAGAATCTAAAGATTTTAGATCTCGGCCTGAAAATAATGCTGGACGTGCGGCATAAATTTTAATAGCAATAGATGAATAATCTAATTCTCGTCTATGTATTTCGATATTTGTAATACCTGCACCGGTATAATTTTTTTGAATAAAACGTCGAAGAAGACTGGCATCATCTACCCAAATAGCGGATAGTCTAGGTTTTGTACACCAATAACTTTGATGTTTTTGTGTTATACCGAGACGAAATCCTAAAGGATGTACTTTTTGTCCCATAATCAGTTTATCTTTTTGATTTTTTATCTTTTTTCACATGACCACGGAAAGTGCGTGTTGGAGCAAATTCCCCTAATTTGTGTCCTACCATTTGATCTGTAACGAACACAGGAATATGTTCACGACCATTATGTACAGCAATGGTATGACCTATCATTACAGGCACAATAGTGGACGCACGAGACCAGGTCTTAATCACTTTTTTATCACCTTGTGCATTTAATCGCTCAACTTTTTTAAGTAAATGATCTGCCACAAATGGGGCTTTTTTTAATGATCTTGCCATAGTTCTATTGTTTTTTGTTTGTGCATTTTTGATGTTTTTCTTTTGCATTTCTCCCAAAAACAAAGTTTATTCCATTTCTTTTTAGCTTTTTTTTTACTTTATAAAAAAGACAACTGGTTAAAAAAAATGAAAACGGAACTCCTTTTCCAGTTTTTCAGTTCAAGTTCTTGTTCTTTCGTTTCTTTTTCTAAAAACAAAATTTTTTCCAGGTTAAAAACCTCGAAACAAAACACCAGGTTTTTAACTTGGAACTAACTTCGTTGGTTCCTTTTACTTTTCCAAAAAGGAAATTTTTGTAAAAGAAATGGAAACGGAAGAACAAGAACTGTAACCTAGAACAAGAACAGGAAAAAATAAAAATGCACCAAAATAAAATACACTTTCATTTTTACTTTTTTTCCATCATAAAAAAGTAAAAATGAACATATTTTTTTCACAGAATAATAAAATAAAATGTAAAAAGATATTACTAGACTTTCTTATTTTCTTTTCTGAAGAATTAAAAAATTACTAAATTTTTTACGTTTACGTGTTTTTACACCTAATGCGGGTTTACCCCAAGGGCTTACTGGTCGAGAACGACCAATAGGTGCACGGCCTTCTCCACCACCATGCGGATGATCTACTGGGTTCATGGCTGAACCACGAACATGAGGACGACGACCTAACCATCTATTACGACCAGCCTTTCCTAATGTAAGATTAATTTTGTCAACATTACCTACTCGACCGATTGTTGCCCAACAATTTTGTGGCACTAAACGAACTTCACCTGAAGGTAAACGCAAAGTCACATAATTTCCTTCTTTAGCAACAATTTGTGCTACTGTACCAGCAGCTCTAACTAATTGTCCACCGGCACCTGGTTTTAATTCAATATTATGAACTTCCGTACCTAATGGAATATTAGTTAGTGGTAATGAGTTACCAATAGAAATAGTTGCATTTAAAGAAGCTATTACAAAATCTCCTATCTTAAGACCAGCTGGGTGTAAAATATATTTTTTTTCTCCATCTTGATAATGTAATAGTGAAATATGTGCATTACGATTTGGATCATATTCAATACTACTTACTTTTGCTGATACCCCAACCTTATTTCTTTTAAAATCAACCTCGCGATAAAGTTTTTTATGACCACCACCGCGATGTCGACTTGTAATAATCCCTTTATTATTTCGTCCTTTTGAACGAGACCACCAAGTAGTTAAACTTTTTTCTGGTTTTTTAGAAGATATTTCAGAAAAATCTAATACTGAACCATGTCTGGTACCTGGTGTGGCAGCTTTAAAAAAACGAATAGCCATAGTCTATATCCATTGCATTTTATTTTAATAAAGTTACATCACCACCAATTGTTATAATTACACGTTTTGAATTCAGTCTTGAACTAACACGTTTATTTTTTCGAGGTGGACGATGTGTATTTACTGCCAGTACTTTTACATTAAAAAACTCTTCTACAAGTTTTCGAATTTGAGTTTTTGTGAGGCGTACATCTACATCAAAACTAAATTGTTTATTTTCAATTAAACGAGTAGCTTTTTCTGTACGAATCACAGGATATTTCACCAAGTCTAGCATCATATTTATTTTATTTATAATTTTTTTTTAATATAAAATGAAAATTTTAGTTAATTTATTTTTATTGATTTTTTTAGAAAATTTTTCATTATTGTTTAATTTTCATTTTTACAATATAAATTTTTATCAAGGATTTTTTTCTATTCCGTTTTTTATTTTTTTTACTAAAAAAAAAGCAACGTAAAGAATTTTTAGAACTCCTTTTACATTTTCTTTTTGGAAAAGGAAAAAAACACCAGGTTTTAAACCTGGAAACGAAAAAGAACTAGAACTGGAAAAAAAGGAAAAGTAAAAAATACCTGCTTAAACCTTAGTTTACAGTACGCAAGTCGCTTACGCTTTACTATAACGAATGACCTGTTTTTGTAACTATTCTATTTTCCAATATATCAGTAGTAAGAAAAAAAAAAAGTAACCTCGTAATAAAAATCTCAAAAAAAATTAACTATAAAGATATTCAATATTTATTATTTGATCCATATTTAATAAGAATAAAATAATAAATATTGAATTTTTAATGAGAACATCTTTAGTTCTAATTTAAGCATATTTTTTTTATTTAAAAAGTTAATATTTATAATAAAAAGTTTAAATTATTCAATCATATTATGATATGTAGCAACTGTAGAAGGAGAAATTTTATTTAGTGAACGAAAAATCCAATATTTAAAAACAGTATCTAAAAATACAGGAAATGTAGCAACAAATAACGACATAAATTCAACATTTTCAGGCAAACCTAAATGTCTTAAAAAACCCTCTAAAAAAACTTCCCATCCATGGGGAGAATGAAAACCAACTAATAAATCGGTTCCTAAAATAAGTAAAAAAGATTTTGTTGTATCACTTAAACTATATAATGATTCAGCTAAAAATGATTTTAAAATAATAATTTGAGGTTTCATTAAAACAAAAACAAGACTAAAACTAAAAAAACTAAAAAAATCAGCAAATAAGTTACTGATGGATTCTATACTTTCTTTATTAAAAGTAGTAGCAATTTCAAGTATTTTATTTTGATAATTTTTTCCTAAATTGGGTGAATTAACAACTTGCGTACCGACCGCTGCTGCGTTAGTAAGCGAAGTGACAAAATTTTGCGCATTAGGCGAGTCTAAAGATAGCGTTTCGTTTAGTATTGTGCTTTCAGCTATGATGTCATCAACTGGTTGAGCTAGAGTTTGGTTTTCCTTTTCCTTTTCATTTTTGTTTTCATTTTCGTTTTTCAAAAACACAATTGGTTCCTTTTCCAAAAAAGGAAATGAAAATACTAAATTATTGATTTTATCGTTTTTTTGACTTGTTTCAATATTAAGAAGAGATTCAAAATATATTTTATCTTCAAAAAAATATAATTCTTTTAATGCTCTTTTTTGTTGATAACTATTTAAAAAAATTTCATTAGAATCTTGATTCCATATAAATTCAACAAGTGGAGTAATTAAAAATGTTTTTGAGAAAATATTAACTATAATCGGAACTAGAAGTAAAGTAAGAAAACATCTTACCGATACTATTACTTGATAACGTGAAATACGAAATTCTTGAATAACCAACATTTCAGCACCAGGCAATAATTGTTTTAGAAAACGTTCAAAAGTTCGAATTATAGATCGTGGTATTAACCCAGTTTGTTCTACTGCTCGCTTATTCATTAAACAAATACTCCAAGAAGTTTTTATAGTATATTCAATATTGAATTTACAAAACAAAGATATAAAAATATTTCTTATTTTTCTACAGTAAAAAAAAGAATTCCTTTTTAATTTTTTGTTTGTAAAAAAATAAAAGCTAACTAGAAATAATTATAATAATTATTTCTAGTTAGTTATTCAATTTACTAGGCTTGAAAAAATATTAGCAGTAATGTAAGTTTACATAAAAATAATCCAAAACGTTTCTATTTGTTTTTTTTTCCAAACTTACTTATTCTTAAATGCCTTTTTTTATTGACATCTTAAATATAGATAAAATTAAATTAAAAAAACAAAAGGAAAAAAATTTTTATTTCTAAAAAAATTCTCTATTTTCCAGTTCTTGCTCTAAACGAACAAAAACAGGCAACTGCTGTTTAATTAAAATTTCAATTTTGTTTAATGACAAAAATTGAAACTACATACCTTCAAGAGAGACTTGCAGCAATTTTGCAAGTTCAACAGCTTGTTTTTCTATTTCTTGTATACTAATAGGTTGCCCTGCACGAGTTAATGGAATTTCTCTATTCCCGATGAGACGAAGATAAATTACACGTTTTGGATTTAAACCTTCTTGAATATCTAAACGAATACTTTGAATCTCTTGAATAGGATATTGAAGATCAATACGACGGTTTTTTCCAGGAAATCCCCAACGAAAAATTCTAACTATCCCTTTTTCAATATTAAATTCATTAAAACCTTGACCTAGATTTAAATATATAGTAAACCAAATATAGAAACCTAAAAAAAAGCCTAAGATTCCATAAAAACACATTACAAGTCCTTGTGGAAAAAATTGGATACTAGATAATTTTAAAAAAGGAAATAATTGAAAATTCCAATAACTTGAGAGTCCAGTCAATAAAAAACCAGCACCGCCTAAACACATTAAAGAGCCCCAAATATAATTACTCAAACGTCGAGCACCATTAATTTCATAGCGAATAATTTTTTCTTGCTTTGTCATGCTGAGCTTGAATTAAGGTTTATATAATTTTTTATTTATTTGCATTGGATTTTTTTTCTGATACCTGAACCCAAACAGGAGGTAAACTGGAAAATTTTTCTTTTAATCGAGTCGCTTTACCAGTACGATTGCGAAGATAATATAATTTTGCACGAGAAACCTGAGCTCGTCGAATAATTTGAATACTTGTAATACAAGGTCCATGAAGAGGAAATACTCTTTCGATGCCAACACCTTGTAAAGTTTTTCTTACTGTTATCGTACTATTTAAACCAGATTTATGTTGTGCAATAACAGTTCCTTCAAAAGGTTGAACACGTTGTTTATTTCCCTCTTGAATAGAAACACCAATGCGAACCATATCGCCTACACGAATTTCAGGTAACTGAGATTTTAGGTATTCATGTTGAATATTTTGGACAATTTGTTTAAGTTTTGTCATGGTAGCCATCTTTTATAAAAAATTTATAATTGTATAGACAAAATACATTAATTTAGTATCTTTTTTACTATGTTTTCCTCACTTTTTATTAAAAAAAATAAAAATATAAATGGAATATACGAAGTTTTTTATTTTTTTTGAAATGAATAAAAAAATAATGGAAAATATATAGAAAAACGCATTTTTTTAGCTTTTTTTTTACTATGTAAAAAAAACAATTCCTACGTTATTAATTTTTACTTTCATTTTTACAAAGTAAAAATGAAAGTAAAAATTAATAACGTATTTCCTTTTCCTTTTCTAAAAATGTCATTTTTAGAAAAAGAACAAACTTTGTTTCCAAACTTTTGTCCTAGTTATCTTTCTCTTTCCGTTTCCAGGTTGAAAACGTGGTGTTCTAAAAACTTTGTTTTTAGAAAAGGAAAAAAGAATTTAAACGAACAATAAATGGAACGGAACAAAATAAAAGTAAAAAAAATAGCTAAAAAAATAAAATTAAAAACTAATTTTTATTGAATAATTTTTGCAACAACTCCGGCACCAACAGTGCGACCACCTTCACGAATAGCAAAACGCATTCCATTTTCAATGGCAATTGGCTGAATAAGTTCAACAATCATTTTAATACGGTCGCCTGGCATTACCATTTGCGTAGCACTATCATCATCAGCACGAAAAGATTCAATTTTTCCAGTAACATCAGTTGTTCTAACATAAAATTGTGGTCGATAACCAGCAAAAAATGGAGTATGACGACCACCTTCTTCTTTTGTTAAAACATATACTTGTGCTTCAAATTTTGTATGTGGAGTAATTGTACCCGGTTTAGCTAAAACCATTCCACGTTCTACATCTGTTTTTTGAACACCACGTAAAAGTACACCAACATTATCACCAGCTACACTTTCATCTAATGTTTTTTGAAACATTTCTAAACCAGTTACTGTTAATGTTTTAGTTGGGCGTAGTCCAACTAATTCAACACTATCACCAATTTTTACTGTTCCACGTTCCACACGACCTGTTGCAACAGTACCACGCCCTGTAATGGAAAAAACATCTTCTACAGCCATCAAAAACGGTTTATCTGTATCACGTTCTGGAGTTGGAATGTAAGAATCAACATTCTTCATTAAATCATAAATTTTATCAACCCATTTATTTTGACCAGGTTGAATTTGAGGGTTTTCTGTTAAAGCTTCTAAAGCTAAAAGAGCTGATCCTGAAACAATTGGAATATCATCACCTGGAAACTCATATTTATCTAAAGTTTCACGAATTTCTAGTTCTACTAATTCTAATAATTCAGCGTCATCAACTTGATCTTCTTTATTAAGGAAAACAACAATATTTGGTACACCTACTTGTTTTGCTAAAAGTAAATGTTCTTTTGTTTGCGGCATAGGACCATCAGCACCAGATACTACAAGAATTGCACCATCCATTTGTGCTGCTCCAGTGATCATATTTTTTACATAATCAGCATGACCAGGGCAATCTACGTGAGCATAATGACGATTTTCAGTTTCATATTCTACATGAGCTGTATTAATTGTAATACCACGTGCTTTTTCTTCTGGTGCAGAATCAATATCATCATATTTTCGTCCTTTTCCACCACCACAAGCTGCTAAAGCCATTGTAATTGCTGCAGTTAATGTAGTTTTTCCGTGGTCAACGTGACCGATAGTTCCAATATTAACATGTGGTTTTTTACGTTCAAATTTTTGACGTGCCATAATAATTTCCTTTTTTTATTTATTTTATATATATTTGATCTTGATGTATTAATGATTAATTTTAATAACTAAAATGTTTCATTTTTTTTTATATTCATTTTTGTTTTTATTTTTTTGTAAAAAAACAACTAAGAAAAAAAACAAAAATAAAAAACTAACTATTTTATTTCCAAAAAGTTTGTTTCCAAACTTTTTGGAACAAATGCAAAAAAGTTAACTAAACAGATAAAGATTTTATATAATCTTTATGATTGTAAATTTTTTTCTGTTTTTTTATTAAATAAAAATAAATCTAAATTAGATAAAATAAAAAAAAATTTACAATATAAATAATTAAAAACGATATTTAGCAAAAGCTCTATTTGCTTCAGCCATTTTGTGAACTTCATCTCTTTTTCGAATAGCACTACCTGTATTTTTTGATGCTTCCAGTAATTCACTAGTAAGTCTATTTGACATTGTTTTTCCAGATCTACTACGACAAGCTATAAGAATCCAACGAATGGCAAGAGCTGTACCTCGTTCAGGAGCTACTTCTAAAGGAACTTGATATGTAGAACCACCAATACGTCTAGCTTTCACTTCTAATAAAGGTGTAGCATTTCGTATTGCTTGTTCAATAACTATCAATGGATCTTGTTGAGTTTTAGCTAGTTCATTCATGCTGGAATACATGATTCTATAAGCTAATGATTTTTTTCCTTGTCGCATAAGTTGTCGAACTAGAAGTTCAACCAGACGACTATCATATACAGGATCTGGCATTACAATACGTTTTTTTTGAGTACGTCTACGAGACATATATACTTTTCACTCTTAATTAATAACATTTTATTTTGGACGTTTTACACCATATTTTGAACGACTTTGAGAACGTTCTTTTACACCAGCTGAATCTAGCTTTCCACGAATAATATGATAACGAACACCTGGTAAATCTTTTACACGACCTCCTCTGATAAGAACAACAGAATGTTCTTGTAGATTATGTCCGATTCCTGGGATATACGCAGTAATTTCAAAGCCAGACGTAAGTCTAACACGAGCTACTTTACGTAATGCAGAATTTGGCTTTTTTGGAGTTGTAGTATAAACGCGAGTACAGACGCCTCGTCTTTGCGGACAACTTTTAAGCGCAGGTGATTTTGTTTTTTTCGAAATACGTGTTCGTGCAGATCTAACTAATTGTTGAATTGTGGGCATTTTTTTGTCACATTAAACTATAAATTTTTATACATTTATAAACTTTAAATTTTCATTAAAAACCAAAAATTAAAGCATCAGGGAAAAAACGATTAATTTCAATTAATAATCCGGATACAACTATTAAACTAATTATAGCCATTACAGGAGCTGTAGATAAATAAATAGTAAAATCTTTCATAATTGACTTCTCCTTTCGAATTGTTATTTTAATTTGTTTTTATTCTTAATTCACTTTAATTTTTATATTCATTTTGTTCCAAAATGAATATAAAAATTCACCTAAAAAACTAAAAATCCACAAAGTTCTAAAATCAAATGTATTATTTTGTTTTAGTTTGTTTAGTTCTATAATACAGAATAAACTACCAAAATTTCTCATTATTTTTTTTTCACTCTATAAATTTTTATTTCCTTTTGCTTTTCTTCTTTTATGTTTCAAGATTTTCAGTTTCTATTCTTGTTCTTTCCTAGTCTTTTTCCGTTTCTAGGTTTTTAACCTAGAATAAACAAAATAGGTTCCTTCTCCAAAACAAAGTTTTTGAATAAGGAGAAATAACTAGAAAAGCAAAAGATACTAGAACTGGAAAAGAAAAAGACTAGTAAAAAAAGAAATGGAACCATAGTAAAAAAATAAAATAATAAAAAATTAACTTGCAACTTTTCAAAGTCTTGTGTACACTAAAAGTGGAAAAAATATCGGGATGTAGCGCAGTTTGGTAGCGCTCCTGTTTTGGGAACAGGAAGTCGCAGGTTCGAATCCTGTCATCCCGAACGCCTTTAGTTCAGTTGGTAGAACGCAGGTTTCCAAAACCTGATGTCGTGGGTTCAAGTCCTACAAGGCGTGATTGATAAAAACATTTTTGTTTTATTTTCTCAGAAAAAATTAATGTTTGGTAGTGTTAATATAACCATTAACATTGAATTTAATTTTTTTATTTATTTTTGAACTTAAATTTATGAATTATTTTATGAAATATCTTTTGATTTAATTTTAAAAATTTTTACTTGTTTTTACAAAACAAGTAAAAATTAATTAAAAATAAAACTTTTAAGAAAAATAAAAAAAATAAATCTCATTAAAGTTATTAATCAATTCTTTTACCAGAAATCTCTAAATTAACAAACGGTAATAATCCACTCATACGAGCTCTTTTAATAGCATTTGCCATAGAACGTTGTTGTTTTGCAGTTAATCCTGTTGCTCTGCGTGGTAATATTTTTCCTTGTGGACTAATAAATTTTACTAAAAGTTTTGTATTTTTATAATCCATTAAATAACGAGGAGCTGGTTCATTAATATTCCACAGATTACCTTGTCCTTTTTTAGGAATAATTACAGGAATAGGTTTACGTCGACCTTTAATAGATTTGATACTTTTTCGTTTTTTTTGAATAGTAACCATTTTTATCAATAAAAATTAAATTTATAATTTTTTTATTAATTTACTTTCTCAATCAAGCAAGTAAATCAAAATTATCTTTTATATTTTAGTTTTCTTTCATTTTTATTTTTGTTTTTTGTAACAAAAATAAAATTAAAAACTAAAAGCTAGGTGAAAATAATTCAATAGATTTTTCTATTGAATTATTTTTTAAAAAGTTAGTAATTTTTAATTCTTTTTCTTTTATTTTTAAAGTAACATATTATTTATTCTTAATAAAACAAATTTTATTGAGAATAAATAACTTGTTTTTGGAATATTAGTATTTAAATTAAGATTTTTAAATTAAAAACTAAAAATAAAAGAAAAAACAACCTGCTATTTTTTAATTATAGAGATTAGTTGATGAAAAGCTTCTTGATCTCTAATAGCTACTTGACTTAATACTTTTCGATTTAATAAAATACCATTATTTTTAAGTAAATTTCTAAAACTACTATAATTCATACCATAAATATGAGCTGCTGCATTTAAACGAGTAACCCAAAGACCTACAAATTGTCGTTTTTTCTTTTGTCGATCTTGATATGAATAAGATAATGCTTTCATGGTTCGTTGTTGAGCTGTTCTAAATAATTTAGAAGAGGATCCTCTAAAACCTTGAGCTAACTTTAATACTTGTTTTCGGCGTTTTCTAGCAACATTTCCTCGTTTTACTCGAGTCATAATAAAAAAATCCTTTTTTTGATAAACAATATTATATACGTAAGTGTTATTTAAAATAAAAAATCAATTTTTAGTAGAAAAATAATTGAACAACAAAATTTTTTTACCTTCTGTTTCCATTTCTAATTCTTTCAAAAACTTTATTAGTTCAAAAACAAGTTTTTATAAAAGGAACTTTTGTTTTGTTATAGGTTCAAGTTCAAGTTCCAGTCTTTATTGGTTTAGTTCCCTTTTCCTTTTACAAAAACTTTGTTTTTGTAAAAAGAACCAACTTTATTTATTCCAGGTAATTCCTGGTAAAACCAGGAAATTAAAAAATAATTTGAAAAAACAAGAACTGGAACCTAAAACAAATTATTTTTGCTTTTTTTTTCTAAAACTCCTTTTATTTTTAGCTGCGCTAAAAATAATTCGCTGCGTTTTTTAGAAAAGGAAACAGAACAGCAACTAGTGTTCCAATAAAAAACTGTAATTCACTTAGCGTACAAATATAAACAGGGTTCATTATTTTTCTTCAAACTATCAATATTTTAATGTTTTATAAAAAACTTGTCTACCCCCAGGGGAATTCGAATCCCCGTTTCCTCCGTGAAAGGGAGATGTCCTAGGCCTCTAGACGATGGGGGCTTATTTGTTTGAATAATATAATGGTTTTTATTTTTTCTGTCAATCAGAAAGAAAAATAACCGAGCGGAGATAGGATTTGAACCTACGACCTTAAGGTTATGAGCCTTACGAGCTACCAGACTGCTCTACTCCGCTATTTATTTTAAGGTTCACTATATTAAATAATAATTTAATATAAATTTTTTGTCAAGATGTATTTAAAATTTATAGAAAGAAATTAAATAAAAATAAAAAAGGATAATATTACAAAATTATTATAATAAAATTATTGCTTCTACATTTTATATATCTGTGGTTGGTCTACTCTCAAAAACAAATAATGGTTCCAGACGCATACTGCGTATGCAACTAATATCCCGAATACTGTAGCTTTTCGTTTCCTTTTCCAGTTTTTTTCTTTTCTAAAAAGCGCAGCGTACAGAGTTGGTTTCCTTTTTAAAAACTTTGTATATTCCAAGTTGAAAACAGGAAGGCAACAAAAATGAAATTTTTGGAAAAAGAAAAGCAAAAAACTGGAACCAATTTTATTTAATTCCAAAAACCCAGTTTTTGGAACCGGAGCAAATAAAATTTTTACAACAGCGATTCGCGCCTCTTTCACTTATGTCAAAAATAGCATCAAATGGTGTTACGTTAGCCACTAACCTTCCTAAAGCTAAGGTAATAAAAGCATTATTTTTATTAAAAATATTGCATATTTATTTTTTTATGTTAAAATTTATTTACATCAAAACTATAAATATATTTGATGTTTAATCTATAGTGTTAAATGCACTTTAAAAGGTTCAATATGTTATGAAAAATCAGCGGGTATAGCTCAGGGGTAGAGCGGCACCTTGCCAAGGTGCATGTCGCGCGTTCGAATCGCGTTACCCGCTGTGGATTAAAAACTAATTATATCTTTGAATAACTATTAATATTTAAATATTAAACTTAATAAAATTAAATAAAACATAGAAATTAAAACCATAATTAAAGGAAAGGTGGCAGAGCGGTTGAATGCATCGGTTTTGAAAACCGACGTGTTGAAAGACACCGGGGGTTCGAATCCCCCCCTTTCCGACAAAAAATAAAAATTTAATAATATTTGTTTTAAATAGTTTTTACAGTACAATATAAATATAAATAAAACTGATGTTTTATAAAAAAATTTTCTAAATTTTTTCGTACCAGAAATTCTCTTTTTGGAACAAACATAGTTTTTTATTTCCTTTTCTTTTCTTTTTCAGTTCCAGGTTTTTAAAAACCTGGAACTGAAAAGGAAAAGAAAAGGAAAAGGAAATAAGTTAAATTTGAAATTTATCAGAAAAATATCGTTTTTCTTTTATTAATACGATATTAAAACTATAGTTTTCTTATTAACAATTTTTTCAATATTAATAGAATAACAAAGGAGTAAAATTAAATGGAAGTAAATATTCTTGGTGTAATTGCAACTGCTTTATTTATCATTATTCCAACATCTTTTCTTTTAATTCTTTTTGTAAAAACAGAAAGTCAAAATTCATAATTAATAAAATAGTACTTTTTTTGGGCCGAGCTGGATTTCAACCAACGTAAGCAATTGATCTTCAGAAAAGCAAGCTGTTTCAATTTTGCTTTTCTTTTTCCAGGTTTAAACCTGGAAAAGGAAAAGCAAAAGGAATTTGAGAAAAACAATAAAATATTAATAAGTTTTTTTAATTTTTATATTTAACCAATAACGAGAAAATTTCCATTTTATTAATTAAAAATTATTATTAATTGGAATTATTTAATATAATAAATTTTTTTAATATTCAAAATATTAATATATTTTTTAGTAAATTATTTTTTACAAAAAACCCAAAAAACATTTTGTAATTTTGCGTTTATACAGTTTATTCTTTTAATCGACGAGAAAATAAATTTGTATGGGGATAGAGGGACTTGAACCCTCACGGTTTAAAAAACCAACGGATTTTCAGTAAATTGAAACTGGACTCTCTCTTTATCCTGAATGGATATAATTGTTAAATAACTTAATTAAGAATTAATTGTTAATTAATTTTGGTTTTTTCAACATTTATGAAAAAGAACAAAAAATCATCACATTTAATTAAATCACATTTTTAGGATAGCTTCCGTTGAGTCTCTGCACCTCTTAGATAAAAAAGAAATCTAAGTTGACTCAGGATCATTATAATTAAATAGTTTTCCCTGACTTTGAAAGCATTCACAATGAAAAGTTTCTATTCATTGGCTCAAATAATTGAAATTGGACCTTTAAGTCCGTTGCGTCTGCCGATTCCGCCATATCCCCTAAAATTTAAATACCTTTTTTGCTAAAATAATTATAGCAAAAAAAAATAAAAAGTAAATTAATTTAATAACAATAAAAAAAAATATGAGTTGTTTTTTTTTCAAATCTGTTGTAAATTATATGCAGAATTTAAATTAAACAAATATTTAAAACAGTTTTTTTTAACATCCAACTTTAAGATTAAAGATGTTGAAGGTTCAAATCGGGTCGATGCCCGAGTGGTTAAAGGGAGTGGATTGTAAATCCATTGGCTTGCCTACGCTGGTTCAAATCCAGCTCGGCCCATTTTTTAATAAAAATTAAAATAAAAAAATTTATAGGAAACATGCAAAACACTACTATTCTTTCAAGAGCTGAAGTTATGGGAGCTTGTAGTTGAACTTTACAGATTGCTAAATATTTTTTTTACATTGTAAAAAAAAAAATCGAGGTTATTTTTTAAAACGTAAATACTGAAAATTAGACTAATACAGCTTCTGGTTCTATATCGATATAATCCGACACTAGTTCTAAATTTGCATCTATAATTTTACAAAATTATCATTTAGTTTTAAGTTTTAGTAATACCTATAATTTGATAAATTCTAATCTTAAATGACTAAGAATTGAACAATTACTTGAAAAAATCGACTTGTTAGATAAAAATAGATTGTTTATGTAGTAAAGTTGAGATAATTAAATTTAGAATTTAAAATTCAGAAAAAACATCTTTTAAGTTTTATAATATTATTTTTTTATATTTTCAATTATGGAAGTTATTTTTTTTTATAAATTATGTTTTTGTTCAACCTAAGTTTTTCATTTTTATTATAACAGAGCTTTTATAACATTAGGTTTTTAATCTAGAATAAAACAAGTTGGTTCTTTTTCTTAAATAAAAAGTATTTTTAATTAGAATTCTAATTAAAAATACTTTTTATTTATTAATTATTAGTTTATTTTGCAATAGAATTCCAACTCATAGTAACGTCATCAAGAAGTACAGAACTATTGTAAATTTCTAAAATAATTACAAGAAACACTGCAAATAAACCCATAAATACACCCATTAATACAGTAGTTCCCCAACCAGGGGCTACTTTACCGTATTCAGAATTTAAAGGTTTTAAAAGTGTGCCTAATGTAGTTACCATTCCTGTATCTGATACAGGAGCTTTTGTTTTTGATGTAGTTCCAGTTGCCATAAATACAAATTATATATTGTTTTACTTTCTGTAATAAAAGAAATTGAAATTTAATTACTTTTTGTTAACAAAAAGTAATTTTTTACAAATTTAAATATTATTATATAACAAGAATAACATTAGAAAAAGATTTATAAAAAAATATTCAGTGGTTTTTTTTATAAAACATATGTCAATAGTTTTTGTCAATAAAAAAAAATTTTGATAAAATAGAAAAAAAGAATCTATAAATATTATTTTTATATTAGTTCATTTTTTTTATAATTTTCCTTTTCCTTTTGCTTTTCTAAAAACTTTCTTTTAAGAACCAATTTAATTTATTCCAAGTTAAAACCCTGGAAATATAAAAGAAACCAACTATGTTTTTAGAATAAACCCACTTTTTCAAACAATGGTAAAAAATAAAAAACACATAAAATAAATTTTTCATATGGAAAGTCCGGCTTTTTTCTTTAGTATTTTTTTGTGGTCTCTTCTTTTAAGTATTACAGGATATTCTATCTATGTTGGATTTGGGCCACCTTCAAAACAATTAAAAGATCCTTTTGAAGAACATGAAGATTAATTAATTGAAATTGTGATCTTAAATACTCACAATTTCAAAAAATAAATTCAAAATAGAATAGTAAATATATATTTACTAGATAATTTAGCTTTTTATTAAAAAAGCTTACTAAAAATCAAAACAATAAAAAAAATCATGTACTTACTGCCCCATTTAATTTTCAAGTCAATGGGACAGCAAAAACATGATTAAAAAGGTAATTTTTTATTTCACAATACGTGGAGGCTCTCTAAAGAAAATGGCGAAAAAGATAATACCTAAAGTACCTACTAATAAAAAAGTATATACTAATGCTTCCATAGAATATAAAATCCTTGATATTTTTTTTAAAAAACGATTTCATATTATTCGTTTCCTTTTCTGTTTCTTTTTCCAGGTTTTCAACCTGGAATCGATTTTAGTTTCCTTTTCTTTCCAAAAAAAAAATTTTTAGAACATCAGGTTTTGAACCTGGAAACGGAAGAACTAGGGCTGGAAAAGGAAAAGTATAATATATTTGTTTTTTTATTTTATAAATCGGCAATGAGAAAAATACAATATTGATTATTAAACAGATTGACGACGAGTTGAAGCGTCACCAAGTTTTTGGAATGCTCCAAATTCTACTTGTTCATCTAAATCAGCATCAATACCGGCAAATACATCTCGGAAAATTGTTCGAGCGCCATGCCAAATATGGCCAAAAAAGAATAATAAAGCAAAACATAAATGAGCAAATGTAAACCAGCCACGAGGACTTGTGCGGAATACACCATCTGATTGTAGTGTTGCGCGATCAAATTCAAAAATTTCTCCTAATTGAGCACGACGAGCATATTTTTTAACAGTAGTAGGATCATTAAATACTACGCCATCTAATTCACCACCATAAAAAGTTACAGAAACACCAACTTGTTCAACGCTATATTTAGATTCTGCTCTACGGAATGGAACATCTGCACGAACAATTCCATCTTTATCAACTAAAACAACAGGAAAAGTTTCAAAGAAATTAGGCATTCGACGAACAAAAAGTTCATTTCCTTGTTTATCTTTAAACACAGCGTGACCAAGCCAACCAACAGCAATACCATCACCACTATTCATTGCCCCAGCACGGAAAAGACCACCTTTTGCTGGATTATTTCCAATATAGTCGTAAAAAGCTAATTTTTCTGGAATTTCGGACCAAGCTTGAGAAAGTGATTTACCTTGACTTAAACTAGTTTGTATACGACGTTCGATTTCTTGTTGGAAAAAACCTAAATCCCATTGATAACGAGTAGGTCCAAAAAGTTCAATTGGTGTAGCAGCAGATCCATACCACATAGTACCTGATACTACAAAAGCAGCCCAAAAAACAGCGGCAATACTACTTGAAAGTACAGTTTCAATATTACCCATACGTAAACCATTATAAAGTCTTTGTGGAGGACGTACACAAAGATGGAATAAGCCTGCTAATACACCAAGAATTCCTGCAGCAATATGATGAGCTGGAATACCACCTGGATTATACGGATCAAAACCAGTAGCATCCCAAGAAGGTGAAACTGGTTGAACACTACCTGTAATACCGTAAGGATCAGATACCCAAATACCAGGACCAAATAATCCTGTTACGTGAAACGCACCAAAACTAAAACAAAGTAAACCTGATAAAAAAAGGTGAATACCAAAAATTTTTGGTAGATCAAGAGCAGGATCACCTGTACGAGGATCGCGGAAAAGTTCTAAATCCCAGTAAACCCAATGCCAAATTGAAGCAAGAATTAATAAACCTGATAAAACAATATGAGCTGCAGCTACACCTTCATAACTCCAAACGCCAGGATTAACCGCTGTTTCACCACTAATTGTCCAACCACCCCAAGACTCTGAAATACCTAAACGAGTCATAAAAGGTAATACGAACATACCTTGTCGCCAAAGTGGATTTAAAACAGGATCAGAAGGATCAAAAACAGCAAGTTCATAAAAAGCCATTGAACCTGCCCAACCAGAAACTAATGCTGTATGCATTAAATGTACTGAAATTAATCGACCAGGATCATTTAAAACAACCGTGTGTACACGATACCATGGAAGTCCCATAACTATTCTCTAAAGTTTTCTCTTTTTTTACTTTCTTTCTTTTTATTATTTTTTAATTTTTTTTAGATTTCACTTTCTTTTTGCTTTTATTTATCCTTTTCCAAAAAGAAAGTGAAATCTAAAAAAAAATCAAAAAATATAACTATTTTAATATTATATCATAAATAAAAACAATGAAAAATTTTTTTAAATTTTATTATTTGTTTTTATTTATTGGTTTTTTTAGAAAAACAAAAAAAGAATGTAAATAATAAAAAAAATAAATATTTGAAGAAAATTAAATATTGTTTTATTTCTAGACTTTTCTTTTATTAAAAATTAAAGTATAATAAATACTAAATTTGTATTTTAAATTATAAAACTTAGAAAATACATTCTTTTTTGAAACTTTTTTTTTGTACTTTTCCATTCATTTTTGTTCCACAAAAATTGAACATAAATTTGTTCCAAAAACGAAGTTTTTAAAAAAGGAAATACGTGAATTTTTGTTTTTTTTTTTATTTTGGTTTAAAATAAAAAAAACAACTATAAATTCAAGTAAAAAATGAATCTAAAATACATTAAATAGAAATATTTTGTAAAAAATACATACGATTGTTATTCATAGAAAACTAACAGTTATTGCTATTTTATTAAACAATAAAAATATTTTTACAAAAAAGTTCTAAGTTAATTTATAATGAGAAATAACGTAATAAATAAAAATTTATTTATAATAACTACGTTATTTTATTTTAAAAATAAAAATAATAAATTTTATAAAAAAAAAATAATAATTATGCCAATCGGTGTACCAAAAGTTCCTTTTCGTCTCCCTGGTGAACCCGCAGCACAATGGGTAGACTTATATAATCGATTATATCGAGAACGTGTTTTATTTTTATGCGGAGAATTAGATGATGAGTTAGCAAATCAACTCATTGGTATTATGTTATATTTAAATGCTGAAGAAAAAAATAAAGGAATTTATATTTATATCAATTCCCCTGGCGGCTCAGTGACATGTGGAATTGCTGTTTATGATGCTATGAATTATATTAAATCAGAAGTTACCACAATTTGTGTTGGAACAGCAGCTTCCATGGCATCTTTCATTTTAGCTGGCGGAGCTTACGGAAAACGTATTGCATTGCCACACTCTCGTATCATGATTCATCAACCAGAAGGAGGGAGTCAAGGTCAAGCTTCTGAAGTTCTTTCTGAATCTCAAGAAGTTATGCGTATTCGACGCGAAGTTGGTCGAATTTATGCTGAAAGAACAGGGCAACCTTTAAGTCGAATTTCTCGTGATATGGATCGTGATCAATTTATGTCAGCTCGCGAAACTAAAGAATATGGTATTGTCGATCAAGTTGCGGTTGATACCAAATGGTCAACTCCTTCATAAGAAATTATATTTAAAAAATTAAAAATATTGATATATTTTGTTTTTTATTATTTTTTATGAGTCTATTATCTATCCGTTTTTAAAAAATAAATTTTTTAAAAACGGATAGAAATAAAAATATTATTAGCCTAATTGTGATTTTTGGTTTGTCAAAAACTTTGATTTTTGACGTAAATGTTTTAATAATTTTTTTATCAATTTTTAATTGATTATTTTCTATTTTCTATTTTGTGGTTGTTAATTCTTTATATTTACTTTTTTTTAATTAAAAAATAAATATTTTTGCATGATTTAAGAACTCATTGAAAAAAAAATAAAAAAGTTTTTAAAACATATATTTATTTAAATAATAAAAATTTAATATATGAGTAAAATTTACGATTGGTTTGAAGAACGTCTTGAAATTCAAGCAATTGCGGATGATATATCTAGCAAGTACGTACCTCCACATGTAAATATTTTTTATTGTATCGGTGGGATTACTTTTACTTGTTTCCTAGTTCAAGTAGCTACAGGTTTTGCGATGACTTTCTATTATCGACCAACTGTTGCAGAAGCTTTTGCATCTGTTCAATATATTATGACAGAAGTAAATTTTGGTTGGTTAATTCGTTCTATCCACCGCTGGTCTGCAAGCATGATGGTTTTAATGATGATTCTACATGTTTGCCGCGTTTATTTAACAGGTGGTTTCAAAAAACCACGTGAATTAACTTGGGTAACTGGTGTAATTATGGCTGTATGTACTGTTTCTTTTGGAGTAACAGGTTATTCATTACCATGGGATCAAGTTGGTTATTGGGCAGTAAAAATTGTAACTGGAGTACCTGATGCTATTCCTGCTATTGGTCCAGGCCTGGTAGAATTATTACGTGGTGGTGTTGGTGTAGGCCAAGCAACATTAACTCGTTTTTATAGTCTTCATACATTTGTATTACCGCTATTAACAGCGGTGTTCATGCTAATGCATTTTTTAATGATTCGTAAACAAGGTATTTCAGGACCTCTTTAATAATTTTTAATATTTACCAATATAAGTTTTTCAATAGTGTTCTTATTCTTTTAAATTTTTATTTTAGTTTGAAATTTTGAGTACTTGGAACAAAATATTTTCTTTTTAAAATAAAAAATGAACTAAAAAATAAATGCTAGTTATTAACTAACTAGCACAAGGAGATTATTTTTATGGCAGTTACTAAAAAACCAGACTTGTCAGACCCAGTATTACGTGCAAAATTAGCAAAAGGAATGGGCCATAATTATTATGGAGAGCCTGCATGGCCAAATGACTTATTGTATATTTTTCCGGTAGTTATTTTAGGCACTTTTGCATCAGTTATTGGATTATCCGTTTTAGATCCAGCAGCTATTGGAGAACCAGCAAATCCATTTGCAACTCCGTTAGAAATTTTACCAGAATGGTACTTTTATCCTGTTTTTCAAATTTTACGTGTTGTACCAAATAAATTACTAGGTGTTCTTCTTATGGCTTCTGTACCTGCTGGTTTATTAACAGTTCCTTTTATTGAAAATATCAATAAATTTCAAAACCCGTTTCGTCGACCAGTTGCAACAACAGTATTTCTTATTGGTACAGTAGTTGCTATTTGGTTAGGAATTGGTGCAGCGTTACCAATTGATATTTCACTTACTTTAGGCTTATTTTAAGTTTAGTTATTTTTGATCTAATTAAATATTGTTCTTTTTTCTTGTATTTTGGTTTTTTCTTAATTAACAATGTTAATTAAGAAAAAACCAAAATACAAGAAAAAGCAAACAAAAAAACAAAAAAAAATATAATAGTAAATAATGAAAATTATTTACTGTTTCTATTTTAAATATATCGACAAATATAATATTATTGTGTTACTATTTGAAAATAGGATTCATTGTTCTCGGGAAATCTACCATTAAACATGTGAGGACTGAAAAGTAGCAACATTAAGGGTTGATAATGCCAGGAGATTTACTTTGTAAAAAGTTACAATGAATCCTTCCTTGTCTATTTTGTTGAAATTATCTATTAAACAAGAATTCAAGAATTTAAGAATTATTGATAAATAATTTATTTTTTATCATATAATGAATGTAAAAACTAGTACTAACTATTTATTATAATAAAACTTCAACATTTTTCTAGTAAATTTAATGAATAAAAACTTTTGTTTTTATTTTTTTATATTTTTAGATTTATTTTTTTACATTGTAAAAATGACTGAATAAAATGTAAAAAATGCACCTTCTAATATTATACTTTTATGATTAATAAATACTAAAATATTTCTTTCTATGTGCATTTTTATTTTGTAATCACTTTTTGCTCCAAAAATGAAACTATTTCCTTTTCCAAAAAATTCGTTTTTGGAAAAAAATTTTAAGAAAAAAGGAAAAATTTTTTTAAAAAATAAATTCAATACAAATATCTGTAAATATTATTTTTTATTTTTCAATCTAATTAAGGTGGCACCCAGATTCGAACTGGGGAATCGGGGATTTGCAATCCCCTGCCTTACCACTTGGCTATACCACCTTGAATATATTTAGAACCTCTTAGTGTATCACAAAAGATAAAATACAACTTTCACTTGAGTAAAAGTTATATAAATTATACCAAATAATAATAAAATGTTTTCTATAAATAATAATGAAAATAATTTTTTGGTTAAAGACCAAATTAATAGAAGGTTTTATTACAATGATCTCTATGTTTTAATTCCAGATTTAATAGATATTCAACGCAATAGTTTTCAAAATTTCCTCCAATATGGATTATTTAGAAGCTTAAAAAAAAAGAAGAGTTTCATTTTTAGAAAAAGTAATCATAAATTGGAAATTGTATTATTTCCAGAATGGATACAATTTAAAAAACCTGAACTTGATTCAAAAAAAGCTCTACATTTTGGAAAAACTTATGGTTCTTATATTTATATTCCTGTTCTAGTGAAATTTTCAGGCTGGAAAAAAAATAAATTGGAGTGGATTCTTCTAGGTTTTTTACCATTACTTACAAAGCAAGGTCATTTTATTATAAATGGTATTCCAAGAGTTGTTTTACATCAAATGATTCGAAATCCAGGAGTTTATATACTATCAAAAGATTCCAAAACACGAGTAGCCACTATACGGATTGTTCCAGAACAGGGCAGTTGGATAAATATAACAATAGATAAAAAATATCGTATTTGGATTACGACACGATTTCTTCGTAAAAAAATATCTGTACTTATTTTTCTTCAAGCTTTAGGGTTTTCGCTTTCAGAAATTTACAAAAATCTTGGATATTCTGAACTATTACAAGCTAGTTTTGTAAAAGAATTACAACCTGATGAAAAAACACGTAATGATCGTATATTAATACGTGCTAATTTATGGAAACACCCGGTTACACAAAAACAAGCACAAAGATATTTATATGCACATTATCTCGAATACAGTTCTCAAACCCGAGAACAGGTTGTCACAGACCAAACAGCTCAAGAGTTTTTTTTTAGAAATGTTTGGAATTATAAAAATAGAAATATAAGCTATCTTGGTCGAAAACAATTTCGCGAAAAATTAGGAAGTACTCTATCGATTACTGAAACATGGTTAACAGCAGATGATATAAGTTTAGCAACAAAAGCTTCTCTCAAGCTTTTATGTAATGAACAAGTTGCCGATGATATTGATAATTTAGATAATAAACGAGTAAGGGGTTGTGGTGAATTTTTATATGATGAATTAAACAGTGGCTTACAAGAATTTGAACTTGTGCTTAATAGAAAATTTAGTAACATATCAATTAGTTCCAAAAATTCCATTTTTGGAAACGAGTGTGCAACTTTTTGGCGTTTTAATAGATCACTATTATCGAAATATATTAGTAAAAGTTGGAAAAATTTTTTTACTGGAGGAACTCTTTCACAATTTATGGATGAAACAAATCCATTAGCTGAAACTACCCATAAACGTCGATTAACCGTTTTAGGTCCAGGTGGTGTAAGCGGTAAACAAACAACTATTCAAATTCGAGGTATTCATCCTACCTATTATGGCAGATTGTGCCCTATAGAAACCCCAGAAGGTCAAAATGCAGGTCTTGTTAATTCTTTTACTGTTTATACACAACGAAATTCTCAAGGTATTCTTGAAACACCTTTTTTTGATGTATATAAAGGTCAAGTACAAAAAGAATTAAAAGCTCATTATCTTTCACCCCAAACCGAATCATATTTAGTTTTAGCACCTGCAGACATTTGTTTATCGCCTTGGAATCAATTACCAAAAACAGATTTACCTGTTCGAAAAAATTGGAAATTTGAATATACTATATGGAATCAAATCACTAAACAATCAATTGGACTTTTACAAATGATTTCTGTAGCTACTAGTTTAATACCTTTTTTAGAACATGATGATGCTAACCGAGCTCTTATGGGTTCAAATATGCAGAGACAAGCTGTTCCTTTGTTACGACCTGAAAATGCTCTAGTATCTACTGGATTAGAAACAAGAGTAATTTCTGATGTTAATCATGGGATACGTTCTTCTAAAACAGGGTATATTACTGCTGTTTCTTCTACAAAAATTCAACTCTATAAAGGAAATTATGGAAAAGAAAAACATAACGGAAACACAAATAAAAATACACAAATTCAATCTTTTTTTAATAATGCTAGTGTTTTCAATAAATTTAGTCTATTAAAAAAATATAAAGCTGTCAATCAAAAACATAAACAACAAAAAAAATTTTTTACTCATTTAACTTTTTTGTCTAAAACTCAAACATTTAACTATTTTCTAAATTATCATAATCATAAATATTTTGATTCTAAGAAAATTTTTCAAGTAACAGGATTTCATTTCCCAGTTGTTATTCCTATTCATCTTCTATTTTCATTTTATGTACTTTTTTATTCTATACTAGAAAATTACAGAAACGAAAAACAACACGAACTAGAATTCGAGTTCCTTTTCCTTTTTCAAAAACAAAGTTTTTGGAAAAACAAGAACTGGAACTTAAAAAAACAGGAAAATAAAAACTTAAAAAATAGAATTTTCTCTTTAGCACAAACAAAAAAACAAAAATCTTCCATAAAAAAAGAATACAGTTATTCTTTAGATAATTATCAGCGTACAAATCAAAGTACATGTATTATTCAAAGACCTAATTTAAAAGAGGGAGATTGGGTTCAGATAACTGATATAATTGCAGATGGTTCAGCAAGTGCAGGAGGGAAATTAGCTCTTGGAAAAAATGTTCTTATAGCTTATGTTCCATGGGAAGGCTATAATTTTGAAGATGCTATTTTAATTAGTGATAAATTATTAGAAAAAGATGTTTTTACTTCGTTGCATATTGATTATTATGAAGTTGAGGTTAAAAATACTCAATATGGACTTGAAACAATTACAAATAAAGTTCCTTTAGAAATAGATGCTTCTTCAAAAGATATATTACAACTCCAACGTTTAAATTCGAATGGACTTATTGAAATTGGAAGTTGGGTAGAAGAAGGTGATTATTTAGTTGGAAAAATAAGTCCATTAAGTCCAAAAGGACCTTCTATTTATAAACAATATGAAAAACTTTATAATGTTATATGGCAACGCGATAATCCAACTTTTAAAAATACAAGTTTACGAGTACCAAAAGGTGTCGAAGGTTTTGTTTTAGATGTACAAATTTTGCCACCTAAAGAAACTGATGTTTTACCACTTGCACCAAAAAATGCGATTTTACGTGTACGAATCGCTCTTTTACAAAAAAGAAATATACAAGTAGGTGACAAAATGGCTGGGCGTCATGGGAATAAAGGTATTATTTCAAAAATTCTTCCATGTCAAGATATGCCGTATCTACCAGATGGAAACCCCATAGATATCGTTTTAAACCCTTTAGGTGTCCCCTCACGTATGAATGTGGGTCAAATTTTAGAATCTTTATTAGGTTTTGCAGGAAAATATTTGCATGAATCCTATAAAATTGAATTATTTGATGAAAAATTTGGTGCTGAAGCATCTCGAAGTCTAGTATATTCCAAGCTTTATGAAGCATCTCTAAAAACTGCAAATCCTTGGTTATTTGAGCCACAACATCCAGGAAAAATAAAATTATTTGATGGTAGAACCGGTGAATCTTTTGATCAACCGGTAACAGTAGGTTATGCTTATATGTTAAAATTAATTCATTTAGTAGATGATAAAATTCATGCTCGAGCTACAGGGCCTTATTCTGCTGTAACACAACAACCTGTCCGAGGTCGCGCTCGAAATGGAGGTCAAAGATTGGGAGAAATGGAAGTTTGGGCGTTACAAGCCTATGGTGCTGCATATACATTACAAGAGCTTTTAACTATAAAATCAGATGATATTGATGGAAGAAAAGAAGCAGTTTTTCGAATTTATACAAACCGATCTTTAAAATTTGGACAACCAGAAAGTTTTAAAGTTCTTCTTCGTGAATTACAATCTCTTTGTTTTAATTTACAGATTTATAAATATGACAAAAAAACTCAAATCATTAAACCTGAAAATTTAAACGTTTTAGAAAGTTTATAGTGTAGTTTTTTAAAACATTTTTACTTATTTTATTTTTAGTTTTTTTTATTTATTTTTATAGTACCAAAATCAAACAAAAACCTAAGAATATTTCCTTTACTTTGTAATTTTTTTATTTTTTGTTCACGCTTATTATTTTACTGTTCTTAATTTTTTCATAAAAATTAAGAACAGTAAAATAATAAATACAAGATTTTTCCATTTCTTTTACTTTTCCAAAAACAATGTTTTTGGAAAAGTAAAAGAAATGGAAATATAAATTTAAAAACAGAATATATTCATTAACTTTTTTATGCAAAAAAAATTTCAACAAGTAGAAATTGGATTAGCCTCGCCTAGACAGATTCGAAAATGGGCAGAGCGTGAATTACCAAATGGTGAAATTGTTGGTGAAGTGACTAGTTGGGAAACAGTAAATTATAAAACGTTAAAACCTGAACCAAATGGTCTTTTTTGTCAACGTATTTTTGGCCCAGTAATTGATTATAGTTGTGCATGTGCTAAACCTAAATTTTATATGGGTTTTTGTCCAAAATGTGGTGTTGAAAAAACTACATCAAGAGTTCGACGTTATCGTCTAGGATATGTGAAATTTAAACAACCAATAGTTCATACATTATATGCGTCTCACAAACCATCTCCCTTGAGTTTATGTTTAGGTTGGTCGAATAAAAGAATTCAAGCGATAATGTATGGAACTGAATTTTGTAAATTACCACCGTACTTTACGAATTTTTTATCACGTATATTAATATATCGAGTAATATTTGAAAAAAATATAACAATTCAAAAACAAAATTTTAGTTTACACAGTAATAATTGTTTTATCTATAAATCACAATTAAATTTATCTATTACTGAATTTTTTATTCGTCGAAAATTTGCTTATTTTCAAGATACTAAAATAACGGCAAAATACAAAAAACCAAAATTATTTCGTAATATCAATAATTCCGTTTGTAAAAATTCAGTTAGTTTAGTTTCCATTTCTAAACCAACTGCAAACAGAAATGTTGGAAACGATAATGGAAACGGAAAAGGAGACGAAAAAGGAAAAACAACAAACAATGTTTTTGGAAATAATGCTCTTTCCAGTTTTTTTCCAAAAACTTCGTTTTTGGAAAAGGAAAAGGGACCTAAACCAACAACAACTGGAAATGGTATTTTCCAAAATAAAAATGCAAGGATACCAACCAAATTAGAAACACAAAATTTTTTATATGGTGTAGCTTATGATGCTACTTGGCGACAAGTTGAAAACATTCAAGATTTTATATTTTATATTTCTGAACAAGCTAAATCTTATGAACTATCGATTCCGTATTATAATTTTAGAAAAATTATAAAAAATCATACCAGGAAAGAAATACCCTTCCATAAACAATTTTATCCTATTCAAACTGGAGGCTTGGTTTTTCAAAAAATTTTCTCATATTTTGAATTATTACCAATACTTCAAGAATTTAGATTCCATCATCATTTAGTGAAAACTTATATTATTTATTTACAAGATAAGTTAAAATGGTATCCTTCTGGCCCTGATTCTGAATTTCTTGAAGAACGAGAGAAAATTTTGAAAAAAATAACTCGTTTAAAACAATACGAAAAAAAATCTTTTAAACGTTTACAATATTTTCGAGATTTTTATTATACAGACATGAACCCAGCTTGGATGATTTTAAGTTATTTACCTGTTTTACCGCCTGGTTTAAGACCAATAATGTCAATTCAAGGTGAACTTATTGTTTCTGATATAAATAGTCTTTATAGAAAAGTATTAACTCGTAATAAAAGAGTTAATAGTATTACACAATTTAAAATTTTTGATACTGCTTTAAGTGGAAGTTGGGCTTCTTGGTGTTATAATTTACGTCAAGTTCAAGAAGCTGTTGATAGTTTATTTAAAACAGGAAGTGTGGAATCAGGAAAAACTACAAAATCACTTTTAGATTCACTTAAAGGAAAAAAAGGACGTTTTAGACAACATCTTTTAGGAAAACGTGTTGATTACTCAGGTCGTTCAGTTATTGTAGTTGGTCCTAATTTAAAAATTTATGAATGTGGGCTTCCAAAACAAATGGCTATTGAACTTTTTCAACCTTTTTTAATTCAAAAACTTCGAAATAAACGTCTAGCGTTAACAACAACAGCAGCTAAAACAATTATTACTCAAAAAAAACCTATTATTTGGTCTCTTTTAACTGAACTAATGAAAAATCATCCGGTTTTACTTAATCGAGCACCTACTTTACATCGTTTAGGTATTCAAGCTTTTTTGCCAAGACTTGTTGAAGGAAAAGCTATTTTATTACATCCACTTGTTTGTCCAGCTTTTAATGCAGATTTTGACGGAGATCAAATGGCCGTTCATATTCCGCTAGGAGCTGCGTCGCGTTCCGAAGCTTTTCATTTAATGTGGTCTCGAAATCATATTTTAGCGCCAGCTTCTGGACAACCTTTATTATTACCTACTCAAGATATGGTTCTTGGTTGTTACTATTTAACAATTTTGAAAAATTCAAAATCAAAAAATTATAAAAATAACTTAGTTAAAACAAAAAATTTTTCGTTTTCCAAAAATAAAGTTTTTGGAAAAACATCTGGATTATATTTTTCCACTTTAAATCAAGTGCTACAATGCTACGATCAGGGAATTATTCAAACTCATACACCAATATGGGTACGTTGGTTTGGTCTAATACAAAATTTTATTGGTGAACATGAATCTAAATCTTTAGAGCAACCAATTGAATTTCGTATTGATCTATATGGGAAATCAGAATACATTTTTCATGATCGTGAATTATATAAATTAAAACAATTTAGTAATTGTTTTTATAAATTTCATCATACGAAAAATTATGTTTATATTCGTACTACAGCAGGTAGAATCTTTTTCCATCAAAATTTTCCAATTTAAATAATTAAACAAATTAAGTTGTATTTTATTTGGATTTTTGAGTTCTGTTTGTTCCCCTAAAAACCAAGTTGGTTTCATTTTTCTTTTCCAAAAATGAAATTTATTCCAGGTTGAAAACCTATTCCATGTGTTATCGGGAAAAGGAAACGGAAACCAACTCCGTACGCTGTGCTTTTTGGAATAGAAAAAAAACCTGAAACAGAGCTCAATGCTCAATATTTTCACTTTTAAAAAGTAAAAATTAAATCAAGGTAAAAATTTAAAAAAAATTTAAGAAAAAAATATATTTGGTTATTAAATTAATAACCAAATATTTTTTTCTTAATTAACTTTGTTAATTAAAAAAACGCAATAAAAAAAAAGGAATATATTTTGTTATGTCAAAATTCACGTTTAGAAATTCTTCAAAAACTTATTTTTTTAATGCGTGTTTTGATAAAAATCAATTAAAAAATCTTATTAGTTGGTTTATTAAAAATTCTGGTGAAAAAATTACTGTCGATTTTTTAGAAACAATAAAACAAATAGGTTTTCATCAAGCAACTGTAGCTGGTGTTTCATTAGGATTAGATGATCTTCAAATTCCATCGCAAAAATCTTTATTAATTTCTCAAGCAAAAGCGGAAATTTCTTTATTTAAACAACAAAATAGTAGTGGAAATTTAACCAGTGTAGAAAAATCTCAACAAATGATTTCAACGTGGAATCAAACTAGTGAAGTTCTGAGAAAAACTACCGTACAACAATTTAAAAATAATAATCCAGTAAATCCTGTTTACATGATGGCATTTTCTGGAGCACGAGGAAATATTTCTCAAGTTCGTCAACTTGTTGCTATGCGAGGATTAATGGCAGATCCTCAAGGTGCTATATTAGAATTTCCCATTCAAAGTAATTTTCGTGAAGGCCTTACACTAACCGAATATCTTATTTCATGTTATGGTGCACGAAAAGGTTTAGTGGATACTGCATTAAGAACCGCTACTTCAGGATATTTAACAAGACGTTTAGTGGATGCAGCTCAACATGTTATTGTTTCAACAAAAGATTGTGGTACAACTCAAGGGTTGAGGTTAAAAAATAAAGATTTAGAACAACATTTAGTAGGCCGTGTTTTATCAAAAGATTTAGTATTAAAACAAATTTTTCATTTAAACACAAATCAAATAATTACCCCTACTCTAGCTAAATTAATATCAAAAAACGTTAAAGAAGTTTTTGTAAGATCTCCTTTAACTTGTCAAGCAGAAAATTCAATATGTCAATTATGTTATGGTTGGAATTTAGCACATGGCAATTTAGTTAGCATAGGTGAAGCTGTTGGAGTTATTGCTGCTCAATCTATTGGAGAACCCGGTACCCAATTAACTATGCGTACTTTTCATACAGGGGGTGTTGGAATTTTTTCAGATCAAGCTATGAAATATTTTATAGCTCCTTATGATGGAATAATCGAATATACTGCAGGATTACCAGGTCATTTTGTTAGAACGCCACATGGTAAAATTGTTTATATGTTAAAAAATACTGGTAATACTACTCAGAACATTATTTTAAAACTTAAATCATTTGATACAAAACAACCACAATATTTAATAAAAAAACAAGAATTACCTGCAGGTAGCATATTATTAGTACGACATGGTGAAACTGTTCAAACTGGAAAAGTGTTGGCTCAATCATCACAATTTAAAAAATCTAAACAAAAAATGCCGGAATCTACCTATCCTGTTTTTTCGCCAATTGATGGACAAATTTATTTTGAATCAATGACTATTTTAAAACAAAAACAATTTCCACCAAAAACTAAAAAAACAAAAAAAATACAAAAAAAACAAAATGAAATAGGCCCTTATATTCGAACATTAAAAGGATTAGGTGCTTTTTGGGTTTTTTCCTCTGAAAATCAGCACGAATTTCATATTGCAAAAACTATACTTCGACCTGGAGATTTAGTTTCCATTAATAGTTCATTATTTCAATATGATTTTTACGTAGCTAATAGAAGTAATTTTTATACTATTTTAAAGAAACGTTGTTTAGGTTTAAATCTTGTTTCATTATCACTGCAAAAAATAAATTTTCATAAAGTAGCTTATTCCATGCTATTAAAAAATTATTCAGGGTTTACTACACTTTCCAAAAAGTTTGAAAACAAACTAGGTTCCAAAAACAAAGTTTTTGGAAAAGAAAATCGATCTAATCAAAAAGAATTTTTATTTTTTAATAAAAAAGGACTTCAAAATTTTTTAATTTGGTTTCCAAAAACATCAGTTATACCTACTTCTGGATATTTTTTTAATTTTTTGTTTTATTCTGCAATAAAAAATAATATATCCAGTTTGTCTATATTTTCAAGTAAAGGTCAAAAAATTCTTCAGAATAATTGGTTTAACGGTAGTTTTTTTTATCTTCCAACTAAAATTCAAAAATGGTGTTTTGTACATTCTTTATTTTTACACAGTAAAAATGAAAATAAAAATGAATATAAAAAACCCCGTTTTCTAGTTTGTTTAAAAAATACTGGAATGACTTTTTTTTTAAAAAATCATTTCAAACAATCTTTATTATTACAATACCATCCTACACAGATAGGAATTTCAAGCAAAATTTCGTCACAAAACTTAAAAATAAAATTTTTCTATTCCAAGCAAAAAAATTATATTATTGAAGTTACTCCTAACATTGTCGATAACGGGATTTGCGTCCCTTCCATTAATGTAAAAGAAACTAAAGCACAAAATACTATTGCGTTAGCTACTAGCCTTTCGATTAACCATACTGATTTTTTAAAAACTGCTTTAAATAAAGTTAAATCTTCAATATCAGTTATATATAATACTTCTTCGATATTTTTTCAAGAAAAAAAAGGTTGGATTTATATTCCTTTTTCTAAAACCTCTGTGCTTCCTTTTTCTTTTCCTGTTTTAAAAGAACAGGAACCAACTTTGTTTTTAGAAAAGCAAAAGGGAAAGGAAAAAGAAACAAGAAAAAAAGTAATTAATAAATTTAAAACAAATAAAAAATCATTTATTTTGGAACAAGGAAAAAGATTTGATAATTTATCATTTTTCAATTCCAAAACATCTATTACATATATTCCTACAAATAAAATTGGATTAATTAAATCATTTAAAAACAAAAAGTCAAATAGATATTACCAAAATATTTGGTATTCTAAAGAACATTTTTTAACAAACAATTCTTTTTGTTCTGAAAAAGCAAATTATTCAGAAAAAATTTACCAAAATACTAGTAACTTTAATTTTTCTCAAAATAAAAGAAATTCTATTGAATGTTTTTTATACTATAAACTACAAAATGGAGATTTTAATTTAAATAACAATAAACCAAATATAAATATGAGACCTGTGGTAAGAAAAACTCAACAAGTTAATTCAAATACAACAAAATGTTTTTTCTTTGTTTCTCGAATAAATGAATTTTCTTTACCACAAAAACAACATTTAATTAACCAATGGAATAGTATGAAAAAAATTAATACTATTTGTTTAACAAATTCACCTTTATTTACAAAACAACAATCTACCATTTTTCAAAACAATCCACAACTAAGAAAAAAATTCCAATTGGTACTATCTGTATCTCGAGGTTGGTTTTTGTCCAAAAATATTTTTAAACTATTAATTAATTTAAATGCCCCTTTGTTATTTAAAGGAGTAAATCAAAGTTATTTTTTATCAAATTATGTAAAAAAACATAAACTACCTGTTCTAGGTTTAAATTTATTTTTCTACAATTTTCTCTCATTACCTGAAAATATTTCATTTTATTTTGAAATATTTGAAAATAGTTGGGTGATTCCCAATAATAAAATAACTACAAGTTTTGTTAAAATAACAAAAGATGGCGAATTTCGAAGTTTGAAATCAAAACAAAATACCAGTGTTATATGTATTTTGACAAGAAAAAATCTTGTCACATTAAATTTATTTGATACAAAAAACTTTAATAAAAATAAACAAGTTCAAATAGGTAGTATTCTTCGTTTGGGAACAGAAATTTTTCCTGGTATTGCATCTTCAACTAGTGGTTTTATTTTAAACAAAAATTTCACTCAATTTACCATTCGTTTAGGTATTCCTTTTTTAGCATCTGCTCGTGGAATTATTCATATCTTTCAACATGATTTAATCAAAAAAAATGATCTTTTAGTTACATTAAAATCACGACGTTTACAAACGGAAGATATTGTACAAGGTATTCCAAAAATTGAACAGCTTTTTGAAGCACGAGAGACTCATGGTGGTACGCTTATTCGAAATAGTGTACATAATCGTTTGAAAAAATATTTTATATCATCATTAAAATACAAAAAAGTATCAATTCACAATCTCCATACTAATTTATCAGAAGCTGTAGCTGATAGTTTAAATAAAATCCAGTTTTATTTAGTCCAAAGTATTTTACAAGCTTATTCTTCACAAGGAGTAAAACTTTCTCAAAAACACATTGAGATTATTGTTCGCCAAATGACCACTCGAGTACGTATATTAGCTGGTGGGGATAGTGGTTTATTACCTGGTGAACTTATCCCATTTATAAGAATACAAAAATTAAACAATCAACTTTGTTCTCTAGGTAAACGTCCAGCTATTTATGAACCTATTATTCTTGGAATTACAAAAAGTGTTTTACAATCAGAAAGTTTTCTTTTATCAGCTAGTTTTCAAGAAGTTAGTAGAGTTTTAGTTCGAAGTGCTTTAACTAAAAAAACAGATTTTTTACGAGGATTGCATGAAAATGTAATTTTAGGACAATTGATTCCAACAGGAACAGGATTAGTTTCCTTTTCTACAAACAAAGTTGGTTCCGCTTCGATTTCTTTTTCAAAAACTTAGTTAGTTTCCAAAAATAAAATTTTTGGAAAAGTAAAAAAATGGAATATACTTTGTTTTTGGAAAAAAAACACCTGGTTGAAACCTGAAATAAATAGTCAAATTATAAAAAATAGTATGTAATTCTGAAATTTTTTATTTTGTTCTAAAAACCAAATAATTAGAACTAGAACAAAATAAAAAAATTGATATTTAGTTGTTTTTTCTTTTATTTTTTTTGTTTTTTAATTAAAAAACAAAAAAAATAAAAGAAAAAACAAATTGCATTTTCTTATTTTTTATTTTAAAATATATAAAAAAATAATTAAGGCTTTTAGCTCAGTTGGTAGAGCGGCTGCCTTACAAGCAGCGGGTCATCGGTTCGAATCCGGTAGGGCCTATTTTATTTGTATTTTTTTTTCCTTAAAAAAAACTACAAGCTCTTTTTCTTATTTAATAATAGAGATATAATAAAAAAAGATTCATATTTTAGATTTTATGAAATCATTTTTATTTATAAAATGAATAGAGTGCTTTTTTTAATGTACTTTCATTTTTGTTCCGTTCCTGTTATTTTTTCCAAAACTTTCACATTGTTTTTGGAAAAAATAACAGGAAAGAACAAAAACAGGAACAAAACAAAAATGAAATTGAAAAATGCATAAAATCTAGAAATATTATTCAATATATTTTTTCTATAAATGGAGTTATAAAAAATTTATGAGTGCTCAAGATCTACCTAGTATTTTAGTACCTTTAGTTGGACTTGTTTTTCCAGCAGTAGCAATGGCTTCTTTATTTTTATATGTTGAAAAAGAAGAAATAAATTAATTATAAGTTAAATAAAATTTATCCTTTTAATTCTATTTATCCGTTATATTTTGTTATCTTTTTTACGTTTATTATTTACAACATAAATAATAAACGTAAAAAAGATAACAAGACTATAAAAACAAAAACTAATAAAATGTATTATTACATGTTCTTTTTTTATTTTTAAATTAAGATATTTTATTAATGAACTTTGTTCATTAATAAAAAAATCCAGCTGTTAAACAAAGTTGTAGTTTTTAAATATGCCTATTTAAAAACCAAAAATAAAAAAGAAATTAAAAATTTTTCGATTTATAAATTGAAATAAAATATTTTGCTTTTCCTTTTCTTGTTCTAGTTATTTTTCCTGTTCTTTTAAAAGAACAGGAACTAAAAATCTGGTGTTCATTTTCCAGTTTTTGTTCTAAACCAACAATCCGAATAAATAACGTTGGTTCCTTTTTTTTTCCAAAAATTTATTGGTTCTTTTCGGGAGAGGAAATAGAACTGTAAAAGAAAAAGCAAATGAAAATTACAAATAAAAATAAAAAATTACAAATCTAGAGGAATAAATAAATTATGTCTATACTTTCTTGGATTGAAGATCAACGAAAATTCAAACTATTAAATGCACCGAAATATAATAAACCAAATTCTGAAAGTACTCAAGGTCTATGGACTCGTTGTGATCATTGTGGAGTCATTTTATATATTAAACATTTAAAAGAAAATCAACGTGTTTGTTTTGGTTGTGGTTTTCATTTGCAAATGAATAGTAATGAACGTATTGAAAATTTAATTGATTCTGGCACATGGCGACCACTTGATGAAATAGTTTCTCCATGTGATCCATTAGAGTTTAAAGATCAAAAACCATATACAGAAAGGTTAAAGGAAGCTCAAGAGCGTACAGGTCTTCAAGATGCAGTTCAAACAGGTACAGGGCTCCTTGATGGAATTCCAATAGCATTAGGTGTTATGGATTTTAATTTTATGGGTGGCAGTATGGGATCTGTGGTCGGAGAAAAAATTACTCGTTTAATTGAATATGCCACTCAAGAAGGTTTAACTCTAATTCTTGTTTGTGCTTCCGGGGGGGCGCGTATGCAAGAAGGTATTCTTAGTTTAATGCAAATGGCAAAGATTTCTGCAGCCTTGCATGTTCATCAAAATTGTGCCAAACTTTTATATATTTCTGTATTAACATCACCTACTACAGGTGGTGTAACAGCAAGCTTTGCTATGTTAGGTGATTTAATTTTTGCGGAACCGAAAGCTTTAATTGGTTTTGCCGGTCGTAGAGTTATAGAACAAACGTTACAAGAGCAATTACCTGATGATTTCCAAACCGCTGAATATCTATTACATCATGGTCTTTTAGACCTTATAGTGCCAAGATCTTTTTTAAAACAAGCATTATCAGAAACGATTACTTTATATAAAGAAGCACCTTTGAAAAATTGCGGAAAAATTCCTTATGGTGAACATGGACCTATTACTCCAGTCAAAGAAGAACAATTACGACGTTTTTGGAAAAATTCTCTTTCCTTTTCGTTTCCAGGTTTTCAACCTGGAATAAAAAACGTAGGTTCCAAAAACGGTGGTGATTCCTTTTCCAAAAACTTTGTTGGTTCAGTTTCAAAAAACAAAGTTTTTGGAAAAGGAACTAACGGTGTTTTAGGAGCGTATTCAAAAAATTTAGATTTATCAAAAGAATTTGAATTTGTTTTAAATTCTTTTGGTAATAATCAACAAATAAAAAATATTGAAACTGACATCTTTGAACAAGCTTTTCATCTTGCTTGTACCGCTCATACTAATTGGTTAAATCCATCTTTTCAAGAATTTAAAGTGCGAACAATTTTTAATTCTCCTAATGCGACAGGCGTCCCAGGTGTGAAATAGAATTTCTATGTTAGATTGTTTTTCCCTTTTTTATTCTCGTTTTCTTGACTAGACAGTAATAAATCAATTTCTGTTTTCATTTTCATTTTTATTTTCATTTTCAGTTATAACTCTAGTTTCAGTTCTGGTTGGTTTAGGTTCCAAAAACAAAGTTGATTTTTGGAACCTATGGTGTTTATTCCAGGTTGAAAACCTTGAAACGAAAAGGAATCAACTTTGTATTTGGAATATCCTATATAACTATTTTAGTTATACATAGTTATTTATTGATAAAAAACAGGTAATATCTTTTTTAGTAAAAACGGAATAAAAATGCAAAATTTTATCCATTTTTATTTCATACTTTTTATTCAATCAATTATGAGTATTTTAGTCGAAAATATTTCAAAAACTTTTGGTAATTATCAAGCATTAAGTCAAGTCAACTTAGAAATAAAAAATGGTTCATTAGTTGGACTATTAGGTCCATCAGGTTCAGGAAAATCAACATTATTAAGAATTTTAGCTGGGCTTGAAATACCAGATTCTGGTCGAATTTGGTTAGAAGGACAAGATGCGACCAATTTTCCTTTACAACAACGTGAAATTGGTTTTGTTTTTCAAAATTATGCACTATTTCCACATCTTACTGTAGCCAAAAATATTTCGTTTGGTTTGGATATTCGAAATATTGAAATAAATTTAAAAAAACAGAGAGTTCAAGAATTATTACAATTAGTTCAATTAGAAAAATTTGCCGATCGTTACCCTCATCAACTTTCAGGAGGACAACGTCAAAGAATAGCTTTAGCAAGAGCTTTAGCTGTTGAACCTAAAGTTTTATTACTTGATGAACCTTTTGCAGCTTTAGATGCAAAAATTAGAAAACAATTACGAGGTTGGTTAAGAAATTTACATCAAGAAATTTCTATTACTACTGTTTTTGTAACACATGATCATCAGGAAGCCATGGAGCTTGCCCATGAAATTGTTCTCCTTGATAATGGTCGAATTATTCAAGTAGGTAGTCCTAATGAAATTATTGATTATTCTCCTGATAATTCAAGTAATCGTTTTCGTAATACTAGTAATTCCTTTTCCTTTTCGTTTCCAGGTTGAAACCCTGCTGTTTTTTCCAGTTTTTTTTTCTTTTCCAGTTTGTTCAATGTTTTACCTAGAATTACCTGGAATTACCTGGAATAAACAAAGTTGGTTCCTGTTCTTGTTTGTTTATAACAAGAACTTGAAAGAACTGGAAAAACAAGAACAGGAAAAAAGAATTGAAAAAAAGAAAAACAAAAGAAAAAGGTGTTCTAAAAACTAAATTTTTAGAACAGAACACAAAATAAAAAGATTAATAGCCCTCTAGCGGATTTGAACCGGTGACTTTTTGCTTACCATGCAAATACTCTACCTACTGAGTTAAGAAGGCTAAAATTTTGATTATAAATATATAATAAATGAATTAAAAAAATTTAGTCAATTCTAAAAATATAATTAATAAATTTTCTAACGATTTTTCTCTTTTTTTATTTTCATTTTTATTCCAAACTTTTTGGAAACAAACTTTTATTTTAGCTCTTTTTACTTTTCTTTCCTTTGCAAAAAACAAAGTTTTTTGCAAAGGAAAGAAAAGTAAAAAGAACAGGAACGAAAATAAAAAATGAAAAAAAGAATAAAAAGGTTATAGTTATTTCATTAATCTAGTAAAAAAGTATATAATATAAGAAACAATGTTTTCTTAACAAATTAAAAAAAATTAATTTAAAAAAAAAATTAAATAGATATGAATACTGAAAAAAATTCTCCCACAAAAGAAAATAATTCTCCAGCAAAAGAAAATAATTCTCCAGCAAAAGAAAATAATTTTTCTAAGTTATTGCTTTCTATTAAAGGTCGAATTTCTGAACATCGTTTAGCAATACGTTCTGCAATAAAATCTAAACCTCTTAATGTAATCACAATTGCTAGTATATTACCATTTTTTTTAGGTTTTTATTATTTTATCAATCAAAATCAACAAGTCAAAAAAATATTGTTTCAAAAAAATTTACCGACTTTTAGTATTCCCACAGAATCACTTAATTGGGAAACTTTTCGCTATTTTAGTAAAACTAAAAAAGATTTTTCAATACAGACGCATGTCGCTAACGCGACAGGGTTAGAAATTGAAAAAATTGAATGGTCTACAAATTCTCTTTTTTTAACTAAAAGTTTAAATAAACAATTTTTGTTTACCAAAAATAAGGTTTATTCTAAAAACGAAAAATATTTTATTGCGAGTTTTAATAATCCAATTCAAACTAATGAAAAATTTTTATCAACAGATATGCCAAATATAGGATCAAATCGATTCTATTTAAATTCATGGATTAAACAACCAAATCTTCCATTATTTCAAACTTTTTATTTAAATTTAGATCAAGTTCCTTTAAAATTAGATAATTTAACTTCTTATGATATGTTTACTCGAGTACGTTCTAAAAATTTTAGTTTTAGAACAGGAAAGGAAAATGGAAATAAATCTGTTCTAATTAATAATCAAGATCGTTTATCAATAACACAAAATCTTCCCTTTCATCAAACTTTTTGGATAAAAAATAATTCTTTTTCTAATCAGAGTATTAAAAAAATAAATTCTCAAAATTTATTAGTAGAAGTAAATGGGATTAAAAATATACCAGTTATTAAAAAAATTACTAATAATAAATTATCTAACACAAGTAGTTCTAATAATTCTTTTTTAGAAAAACAAACTTCTTGGTTTTTAGAAAAAGCTTTAAAAAATTATAAAATTTATTCTACATCGTTCTTTTCTATCTCAGATGATATAAATACAATAGAAGGAACATTATTAGATTTAGAACAAATTTTATCCCAGCTTGGTTTTTCTTGGGATAGTTTTTACTTTCAAAAAAGCAATACTTTTTTGAACGTGAACATGAATGACAGTTTGTGTTGTTATCGACGAATGTCTGGATATCAGTATCCTGATATGAATTCAAAACAAGTAAATAATTTTTTATTACATAATCTTTGTTTTTATTTGCCAAAAAATATAGGTTTATTACCTACAACTCAAAATAGTTTAAAAATAATTTTTCCTGCAAATCCTAGTTTTTTAAAACAATTTTCTTTTTCAAATTCAGAATTGCCAACAAAATTTAATATCAAGGTTGGAACAGGTACTATTAAAAATTGGGATCAGAACAAAAATTTATATAATGATATATCAGTTTTTCTTGATTTAAAAAATGGTTTAGATTGGGAGTTTGAAAAAATAGAAAGTAGTTTCAAAAAATCAAATTTATTTATTCCAGGTTTTCAGTTTCCAACAAATTCATTTTTGGAAACTGGAAACGAAAAGGAAGGAGAAAAGAAACGACAAAAAAATTTACGTTTTTGGTTTGAAAATTATTTATCCCCATTAAACCCTTTAATACATTCAAAAGATAGTATTAACGGAATGTCATTTACATCTAGAAATTTTTTATTTTCTAAAGATGATGAATCTCGATTAGTTCCATTTTTTACTGAAAATAAATGGAAAGAACTCTATAATCAAAATAAAATATCGCAAATATTTTTAGATGATTATATAGTAAATGGTAGTAGTCTTCCCGTAATTGATGCATCATTGCTAAATATAAAATATAAATATCCTCGTTTAAACTTTATTATTAATTCCACCGTCGACCATTTGTATGTGCCACAAAATTTTGCAACAAAAATTAAACCATCATCATCTGGAGGTTTCCTTGTTGAAAATATGGAAACGAAAAAAGAATTTTTTAATGATACTTTTACTCCGGTTCATTATAAAAAAATAATGTCAATTTTTCATAAACCTCAATTTGATTCCTTTTCCTTTTACAAAAACTTTCTTTTTGGAAACGAAAAAGAAAAAATTTTTTCTGATAGTTGGGAACCTTTGAATTTTCGTTCATGGTTAATAGTTTCACAAATAGGTCTTGCTTTTTTATTCTTTAATTTTTTAAAATCTATAATGAGCGACTATTTTAAAGAGCTGATTAGTTTTATAATAGATTTTGGCATGGCGACAGGTATTTTTGATGAAAATATTAAAGAACAAATTGAACTTGCAACAGGTCAACGTGATAAAGGATTTAGAATTATTTCAAAATCCAAAAAAAAATTTCAAAATATTGCAGGTATAAAAACATTGTTACCTGAAATTGCTGAAATTGTTTGGTTTTTAAGAAATTCAGGAAAAAAATTTTCTCTAAGCAAAAATGTTCCACGAGGACTTTTACTTATAGGCCCACCGGGTACAGGTAAAACTGTATTAGTCCAAGCCCTTGCAGGTGAAGCTCAAGTACCTGTATTAGTTCTTTCTGGAAGCTCTTTAATTTCACCCGGCGAATCAGGAGCAGTAAAATTAGAATTTTTATTTCAAGAAGCACGACAATTAGCACCTTGTATTGTTTTTATTGATGAAATAGATACATTAGCACTAAAACGACAAGATGTTATGCAAAATCCAATGGGGGGTGATGAAGTGTTATCTGCTTTAGTTTCCTTTTCTAGTTCTAAAAGAACTGGAAAAGTAATAGCTAATGCTTCACTGGATTTAGGAGAATCCACTAGTAAAGATTTTCTAAAAACGTCTCAAACTAGTTTTTTCAAAAAAACAGATCAAATAGAAAGTATTACACGAAATTCCACAGAAGTTGCAACATCCTCTGCGTTTCAATTTGTGCAAACGGAAAAAGAAATTAAACAAAAAATTAATACTCAACAAAAGTATCAACAGGAACAATTAAGTTTGCTTGTGCAATTATTAATTGAATTAGATGGACTTCAAGGTAGAAAAGGTGTTGTTGTAATTGGAGCGACTAATATACCGGAATTATTAGATCCTGCTATTTTAAGACCTGGTCGTTTCGATAAAATTTTGGAACTTGGTCTCCCTAGTCATGAAAAACGTCTTGAGATTTTTAAATTATATGGTGAAATTTTGGGTTATGATCCAAATATTTCCTGGGAATATTTCTCAAAAAGAACAGTTGGTTTCACGGCTGCTGATTTAACAAGTATTATGAATCAATCCTGTTTAAAGGCTATTTTAAATGATACAAAACACACTTTACTAACTATTGAACATGGTATTGATCGAATTACAACATCTGAAATAGAAAAACCAAGTAAAGAAGTAGAAACTATAAATCGCATAGCATATTACCAAGCAGGAAAACTTGTTTTAAGTACAGTTTTAGAGCATCATCCGTCTACTCTTGTAACTTATCTTTGGCCTCGCTATCAAAATCGACGTTCTTTACAAATTCTAACTAATTTGCAAAAATATTTTTTTCAATTTGCTCGCCGTTGTGAAATAGAAGATAGAATCATCGGTAGTTATGGCGGAAAAGCAGCAGAAATTTTATTTCTGCAAAATTCTTCTGTTAATTTTTCTAGTTATGGCCTTGAAGATTTAAGTTTTGCTTTTGTTTTAGTTTGTTTTACCATTGAAAAATGGTACTTATATTCTAAATCAACATTAATAACTCAATTGACTCAATTGATTTCAAATAAAAATTCCAAAGAATTCATTCCAGAGAAAGTGGATTTTTTTAGAGAATTAGCATATTTCATGGAATTGCCACCACATCTTTTATATTCTCATGAAACTGATACGCCACTTTATCCTTTATCACAAAACTTTTTTTCCACTGCTTGGTGGCAGCTTAACATTTCACAAGAATTAGAATTTGTAGAACGTAATTTTTCTGATTGGTATCGTTTATATCTTCCAAATCCTGAAGAAACTGAATTAAATATCGAATGGTCACCTCCTGATGAATTTTATCATCGAAATTTATTAAATAAACAAGTAAATAATAGTTCTATAACTTGGAACGATTTGCACAATGTAGTTCGTGATTATCAAGTACATTCTTTTGTATTAGAAAGTTTTAATAAAGCTTTATGTTTATTGGATGAAAATCGAGAATATTTAGATAAAATTGTCTTTGAACTTCTAAAAAAAGAAGTTTTACGTGAACCTGAAATTGACAAATTAGCTTCTAGTTTTATTTCTTTTTCCAACACCTCTGTGGTTCCTTTTACTTTTCCTGTTGTAAAAGAAAAGGAAACAAAAAATCGAAAAATACAAAATTCTAATTTTCAACAAACTTCTACAATTAAAATTGTAAATAATTCTTTTGGTGAAATGTCACGACGAAAAATTAAAAATTGGATTGATTTTAAAGAATTTGAAAATTGATAATATTTTTAATTTTTAGTAAGTATTGAATTTTTTATTTTATGTTTTTATTTCGATTTCTTTTTTCATTTCTTTTTCTTTCGGTTCCAAAAACTTTGTTTTTGGAACCAACCCCGTAGGTTGAGTTTTTTACAAAAGGAAAAAGAAATGGAAATATAACATAGCGCTTTCATTTTTACACTTTATAAAAATCAACATAAAAAAGAATAAATATTCTTTTTTAAAAATTAATGCCCTGGAGAGGAATTGAACCTCCACGCCTATTGGCAATTGATTTTGAATCAATCGTGTCTACCATTTCACCACCAGGGCTTTTTTTTACACATTAAAAAACTGTTCAATTAATTCCTACTTATTAATCCAATATAATTTATATTATAAATATTTTCTACTTAATAAAGTTTCTTGGTTTTTTAGACTAGTTATAATTAATAATATAAAAATTTTTGAGAAAAAGAAAACACAAGAATTTTGAATTAATGCCCCGGATTAATCTCTATAAATTTGGACTATACTTATGTTGTGTAAAAATATTAGTAACATTTTAGCTTTATATATTAATTATAAAATCATCCATAGTATAAAATGTACGGTTAATTAGAAAATTTTTCAAATTTTAGTTTTTTTTACAACCGGAAAATAAGTTAAAGAAAATTTATACTAAAAATATAATGTGACTTCTTTAGCGCTAATCTTGTAGCTACATTATTATGTCCTACATACCTCGACTATTTATGTAAGAGTTATTGTCTTTCCTTTTCCAGTTCTTGTTCTAAATGAACAAGAACTGGAAAAGGAAAACGAATCTATATTAAATTTTTGTAACTACTTTTTAGGTACTTAATGATGTCGAGGTAGTGTGTGACTTTTTCTAAAAAAAAGTGAATAGGACTAAAAAAATTTATAATGAAGAGCCTAAACCTACATAGGCACCATAGAAAAAAATACCTACTAAAGTAATGACCGCTGTCCCTGCAACGGTTCCAACGAGCCATAAAGGAATACGACCGGTTGTTCCTGTATTGGACATAGATAAATCTCCTTGATATAAGGTATTGGTGTTTTGTTTATTAGTGCATTTTTATCAAGTAAAAATGCACTATGTTGGTTTTTATTTGTTATTTAATTAGTTATTAAGTAATTTGGTTTCAAAAACCCAGTTTGTTCCCTTCCCTTTTCTAAAAAGGGAATTTCTTCCTTTTCCAGTTCTTTTTTTTTTGAACTAATTGTGTTGGTTCCATTTTCTAAAATTACAGAAAATGGAACCAACACAATTACAGAAAATGGAAAGAGAAACAGAAACAAAAAGATAAAAACTGAGTCATCAAAAATTAAATAATATTTTTATTTCTTTTTCTTTATTAAGGAAAAATAATAGAAAAAGAAAAATTGTTGATAACAAAATTTTTTCCGTCATTGCTTTTTTTTCTTTAAAAAAGAACAACTAAAAAAGCACATTCTTTTTTACAAAGTAAAAAAGAAAGACGGTTATTAATTAAAAATATAACTTGAGAATAAAACCGCCAACACAAAAATTAATAAAAGTCCCCAGTATAAACTGGTACGATTTAATTCTACAGTTTGTTTATTGGGATTGGGTTTTGCCATAATAATCTAACCTTGCTTTTAACGTTGAATAAATTGCATGGCTGTAATCGCGCCTAAAAAGAAAACTGTAGGCACAGCTAATGCATGCACGGCAAGCCAACGCACAGTAAATATTGGATAAGTATACGATTTTCTTGCAGTCATGTGGCAATCTCGTTAATTTACTTCAGATAATTTTTTCACTTGTTCCAAGGCATTGAAACGATCGGTAATAAGCGGAGCTTCTTGACGATCTTCAGTAAAATATTCATTTGGTCTTGGACTTCCAAAAACGTCATAAGCAAGACCTGTACTCACAAACAACCAACCAGCGATAAATAAAGATGGAATTGTAATGCTGTGAATAACCCAGTAACGAATACTGGTTAAAATATCAGAAAAAGGGCGTTCTCCTGTAGCACCAGACATGCTTAACACTCCTTATATAGTATTTCAAGGAAAAAATTTTCTTAACGGTTCTTTTTTTTCTTTTTTAATAAAAAAGAAAAAAAAGAAATAAAAATAATTAACTTTTTATTTTTGTTAAAAAAACCTTTTAAATTCTTTCTTTTTTTAGTATAACTAGTTACTGAAATCGTATCAAGTTTTCTAAATTGTTTCTTTTAGTTTTTATTTATTTAATAAATAAAAAACTATAAAATCAATATAATAAAAAACAAATAAAAATTTATGCTTTTTTGTTGTATAAAATTGTATAGTTCACAAAAATGATATTTTTTTAATATTTAATAAAATCTACAATAGTCAACAAGGTTTTCCTAAATGAATTTTCAATAATTTCAAATAATAGCTTTTTTATTCTTTTTACTTTCATTTTTTTTACAAGTAAAAAAAATCAAAGTAAAAAAGAATGTAAAAAAATAAAGGAAATGAGATCTGCTTGTGTTGAAAACTTTTAAGTAGTTATTGTATTTAACTAGAAACATTTTCCAAAATATTGACTAGTTTATAAGACTTAAGCGAATATAAGGTACTTTTTATCTACCAATTGTTAAATATATTTATTTTTGTTAAAAAATTAAATACTTTGATTATTATAAAAAACTATTAATTAAGAATTCTGATTTGGTATATTTGACAAATTTATAATTAATTTTATTTATTTTCTAACTTTCTTTAAAACAACCTATACATCTTTATAAATTGGTCGATTTCATATAGAGAAAATAATAAAATTATTTACTAGATAAAAATACGACAGTATTTTTAATAAGTACTAGAAATTTTGATTTGAACCTTTAAGATTGGTTTTTCTTATGGGCGACTAACGGGGTTTGAACCCGCGAATGGTGGAGTCACAATCCACTGCCTTACCACTTGGCTATAGCCGCCAGATTCTATTTTTAGAGTTTTTAAAAAGTAGATTTTATTTTTAAAATCCAACTAAAATTTTGAAAACAATTCATTAATTGTGTAAATAACTTTTTACTGGAGCGGATAGCGGGAATCGAACCCGCACCTCTTGCTTGGAAGGCAAGGGCACTACCACTATGCAATATCCGCTTAATAGAAGCCATATCTTAGAATATAAGAAACTTTAAATATTGTCAAGATAATTGTAATTTTTGAAATTGAAAAAATACTAAAACAATTTGAAAATAATATTGTTATTATTTTATCATAAGTTATACTAAAAGTAGTAAAATACTCTACACAATGGCTTTTTTCTTCTATTTTTGGTTTTTTCTTAATTAAGAAAAAACCAAAAATAGAAGAAAAAAGAACACAGTTTTAAGGAAACCAAGGCTATGCTTTTAATTTTTCAATTAGCTTTATTTGCGTTAATTGCGGTATCTTTTCTTTTAGTTATTGGTGTACCTGTTGCTTTAGCTACACCTGAAGGTTGGGTTGAAAATAAACGTACTGTTTTTTCAGGAATTGGTTTGTGGTTCCTTCTTGTCTTTACAGTAGGTATTCTAAATTCTTTTGTTGTATAATTTCATTGACTTTTGTCAGCATTGTTGCTATTTATTATTAAAAAAAATAATAAATAGCAACAATTTTTTTCCAAAAATGAAATTTTTGGAAAAGTAAAAGAAATGAAAACAGAGCCAACAAAGTTATTTTTCTAAAAACAAAGTTGGTTCAAAAAACGAAGTTTGGTCCTTTTCTAAAAACCCAGTTTTTGTAACCAAATCTCATTTGATTAAAAAAACAGAGTTTTTGAAAAGTAAACAAAAGGAAAGTAAAATCGATTCCAGGTTGAAAACCTGGAAAAGGAAACAGAAAAGTAAAAAGAAAAGAACAAACTATATTTTTAGATACCTACTCGCGTATATGAGATCATCTTAATTAAGTTTATTAATTCATAACTAAGAAAAGCGATTTACGCTTTTGTGTAAGTAATTAACAAAATTTTTCGAATAAATTTGTTTAAAAAGCAAAAAAAAACTCTATCAAAATATACTTGCAAAATAAATCAATTATAAGTTAAACTTAATTTAAGGGTAACTAACTCAATGGTAGAGTACTCGGCTTTTAACCGATTAGTTCCGGGTTCGAGTCCCGGGTTTCCCAAAAGAATTAATGGCAATCGTAATTTATTTTTATTAACATTTTGTTATGTTCCAGTTCTTGTTAGTTTAGGTTAATTTTCCAAAAATTAACTGGAATAAAAGTTTGTTTCCAAATCTTTTTTAGATCTACATTAATTTTTATTTAGAAAGTAAAAAATGAAACTAAAAATTAATGTAAAAAAATTGTAAAAAAAAAATTAATTTTTGTTATTTTAGTTACATAATTAAACGTTTTTGTTAATATTTATTCTTAATAATTCAATTTGTAATAAAGTTGGTTGCAATTGTGTATAAAATTGAAATATTTTTTCTAATAAACGTCTTTGAATTGCTTTTGGAAAAAATTGTAATTGACTTTTAATATCAGAATCATTTTTATATTTTTTTAACCAATATTTTATGATTTTTTGAATTAAATATTCTATATATTTTTGTTCTTCAATGCTAATTTCTAAATAATTATTTAAAAGATATTCAGTATTTGGATTAAAAAAAATTCTTAATAATGGAAATAATTGGTTTCTAATTCTATTACGTGACCATCGAAGTTTTTCATTAGTTGGATCACAAACAATAGGTAATAGATATTTTTTTGAAAAAAATATAATGTCATTTCTATGTAAAGCTAATAGTGGTCGTAAAATATCTTTTTTATAAAAAACAAAATTAAAATTCAAAAAACAATAGATTCTTTGTTGTTTTTTCAATAAAATGGTATTTAATATATAATAATTAAAAAATAAAAAAGAAGGCCCTAACGTTGTTGCATTAGCAACTTGCGTCTCTTGGATATTGTTTTTTTTATATTTTTTTAATAAAACACATTTTTTTTCCTTTTGCTTTTCCTTTTGTTTCTGGAAAAATTCATTGGTTACAAAAACCCAGTTTTTAGAAAAAGAAAAGGAAACCAACAAAGTTTTTGGAAAACGAAAAAGAACAACACTACTTTTTAGTGTTTTTTTGTTTTTTGGTTTTTTATAAATAGATTTTATTTTTGATTTTGTAAATTGATTGTAATAAATATTTTTTATATTTACACAAAAAGATCTAATAGGAACTCTATTTGATACGGCAATAGCGTTTGGTGCTTTAACTGCTTTCACATTAGTGGAAGGGACGCAAGTCGCGGACACGATAGCATTCGGGACATAAATCGCTGACGCTTTAACATTGGGAGATTTATTTGATTTTTTTTTATTTTGAAATAAATTAAAAAATTTTGGAAAAGTAAAAAATTCAGTTTCAGTTAGTAAAGTTGTTTGCCATTTTAAACTGATAAATCCTTGGGGACTTGTACCTCGAATTAAATGCCAAAGTGCTGTTTCAATACGATCACTTGCTGTATGACCTGTTAAAATTTTATTAGATTTTTCAAGATTGCTTATTCTTTCTAAACCTTTTTGACGCCAATGTCTTGCTGTTTTTTCAGTCTCTAAAAAAACTTCAGAAGTAATAAGATAAAAGGGTATTTTAAAAACAAAATTTAATTTCCAAACTTGATATGTCGAAAAAAAATTTTTTTCTTGCCAAAAATGATGAAAATGTAAAGCTTGAATTTGTATATTCCATTGTTTTTTTAAATGTAATAAAATTATAAACAATAAAACAGAATCTTGTCCTCCAGAAAACCCACAAATACAAATATCGTGAGGATTAATTTTAGTTTTTTGGAATAAATTTTTGTTAATTTCAGAAATAATTTTTTTCATAAAGAATTTTTTTTTTGATAGAATATATCAAAGTACTATCTAATAAGAAAATCGAATAACATATATTAATAAATATAATGATTTATAAAAAAAATTATTCGTTTCTTTTTTTATTTTTATCATTTCTAAAAATGAAATGCCTTTTTGATTGTAATATTTTATTCTCAAAATCTAATTTGTTCCTTTTCTAAAAAGCTGAGCGTACGGAGTTTTTATAATTTCTTTTCCTTTTATGTTTACAGGTTGAAAACCTGGAATAAAATAAATTGGTTCCTTTTTAAACAACCAAGATTTTTGAATCAACTTTGTGGATTCCAGTTCTTGTAGGTTACGGTTCCTTTTCCAAAAAGAAAAAGGAAAAATAACATGAAAATTAAAAGGAAAACGCAAAAAACTGAAAAAGGAAACAGAAAGTGACAATGTTCAAGACACAATTTGCTTATTCTTTAGCGTATTGAACCTACTAGGTTTTTATAAAAACAATAAAATTCGAATAATAGAGGTATTTTTTATTTTTAACTGCCAGGAACCAGACTTGAACTGGTGACACGAGGATTTTCAGTCCTCTGCTCTACCAACTGAGCTATCCCGGCAAATAGAAAATTTCAATTTAATTATATCGAACTTTTTTTAATTTGACAACATATTGGTTCAATAGATCAACTCGATTGTATAACTATTAATATAGTTAGTTTTAAAATTATAAAGATTAAGAAACTTTTGTTTTTAATTTATCGATTAACGAATTCGTTATTTCGAACTAAAAATATAATTTGATTAAAAAAGACAAATTTATGTTAAAATTTTTTCAATTTTTCACTGGAATTTTAATTATTGTGTTAATTGCCCCACAAACTTCAACAGAAAATATTGTATTAAAAAAATTTACAGAAACAGGATTATTTACCAGTTATGCTGAAGCTAAATCTTTTTTAAAAATTACTACCTGGTTTTTAATTTTTGCATTTCTTATTTTAACTTTTTTAATAAGTTATTTTTAAAATAACTTGTTGCAAAAGCAAAAAGACTACTTGTTACAAAAATTTAATTTTTTTATTTATGTTTCCTTTTCCAGTTTTTGGAAAAGGAACTAAAAACCTGGAATAAAGAAATGGAAAGAAAATAACAACTATTTAATTTATTTAAACTTTAAATTTGTTTCTAAAAAAAAGTAAAAGAGTCATGATCTTTTTACTGGGGTAGAAGGATTCGAACCTCCGAGTGGCGGGATCAAAACCCGCAGCCTTACCACTTGGCGATACCCCAACAATATTATGTTCAATATAACAGAAATTTTTATTTTTTGTCTATTTTTTATTTTTGCTATTGATATTTTATTGAGGATATATTAAATTTATTAACTTTCTTTTATTTTTTTGTTTTTTGTTTTTAACTTTTTCTGTTTGTATTTTTCTTTTTAACTCTGATAAAAAGGAAAAAACAGTTAAAAGAAAAAAAGAAAAAATTAACCAAGACAACAAAAATAAAGGTTTTTATTTTTGCAAAGATAGTCACCAGGTAGGCTAACACCTACCTGGTATTCCACTATTTATAAAGAGCTACTCCAAGACGTGTAGCAATGATAGCAGTGGCCAATGCTAAAAATAATGCAATGAAAACTTGATAATCAGCGATAGGCATAACTAGTTTTAAAGAATTTTGCTGAAATTAGAGGTTTCCTCCACGACTGGCTAGTAATACAATTACAAGTGGTCCAGCCGCAACTATAAAGAGTAAAGCAGTTAATTGTAAAACAATTTCTAAATTCATAATTTAGTTTTTCGTGTCGCAGGTTTTTAATACGATATTTTTGTGTGTTATTTATGCATTTTATTTTGTAGTCTTTTCCTTTCGATTTTAGTTTCTAAAAACACTGTTAGTAGTTACACGTTAATGTAAACAGCTAAACCTCTCTACGGAAAAACGTAAGCGACTTGCGTCCCTTCCATCAATGTGGAATCAGTTAAAGCACCAAACGCTATTGCTTTCTTTCCTTTTCCAAAAATTTCATTAGTTTAAAAAACTCAGTTTTTTAAAAAAGTAACCAACTTTGTTTTTGGACCAAACGATATTTTTAGAATAGCAACTAGCGTTCTAACAACAAAGTTGTTGGAAAAGAAACAAAAATGAAAAAACAACAAATGCAAAACAAAAAGTTTTTGTTTTTGCCTTTCCACAAACATAGTTTGTGAAATAGAGCACTTCTGTATAAAATACGAATGTATTTACAACGATGATTTGTAAAAGTTTCGCTTTATCTGTGGAATAAGCAATACTTTTAAGAAATCAAATTAACGAAAACTTACTGCTGCTTGCCACACAAAAGCTAATAATAAGAATAGTACTGGGATAACCGGTAATACATCCACGATAGGGTCAAACGGAGCATATGCTTCCGGTAATTTAGCTAATAATAACACAGGAACCCTCCAAAATGGTGTTATAGTAAATATAAAAAAATAACATAAAATTACGTCATCTTTGACTAGCTTAATCTTAGTACTATTATGCTAAGAAAAAAAAATTTTGACTAGTATTTTAAATACTTTTATTTTGTTCTTTTTGAGGTTTTTTATTTTTAATTTTTTATTAAAAAATATTTGTAAATCCACAAAATGTATATTAAATAATAAATTATAGTTTTATATATTAAAATTACTAATGTATTTTAATGTTTTTAGTTTTTATAGAAAATAAAAAATAATGTTAGTTAAAGAACCTAAATATTTTTATATATGTCTCTATAAAAAAAAACTTAAAAATAATGAAATTTAAATCAAGCAAAAAAATAATATTGCTTGTTTTTTCTTTTTTTCATAAAAAAAGAAAAAATAAATAAAAACTACAAATAACTGTTAGTTTTTTTTTTTACTGTTGTTTTTTATTTTAGAGAAAAAACTTAATAAAATGTAGAAAAAAGTAGAAAAAATTTTTATGAAATTAGCTTATTGGATGTATGCTGGACCTGCTCATATTGGTACTTTAAGAGTAGCAAGTTCTTTTAAAAATGTACATGCTATAATGCATGCACCACTTGGAGATGATTATTTTAATGTTATGCGTTCTATGTTAGAACGTGAAAGAGATTTTACACCTGTTACAGCAAGTATCGTTGATCGACATGTACTTGCTCGTGGCTCGCAAGAAAAAGTTGTAGAAAATATTACACGTAAAGATAAAGAAGAACGACCAGATTTAATTATACTAACACCCACTTGTACGTCAAGCATTTTACAAGAGGATTTACAAAATTTTGTTAATCGTGCATCAATGGAATCTAAATCTGATGTAATATTAGCTGATGTTAATCATTATCGTGTTAATGAATTACAAGCAGCTGATCGTACTTTAGAACAAATTGTTCGTTTTTATATTGAAAAAGCAAAACAAAATAATACTTCTACTGTTGGTTCCAAAAACGAAATTTTTGAAAAAGCAAAACGAATCGAAAAAACTAAAAAACCTTCAGCAAATATTTTTGGTATTTTTACATTAGGGTTTCATCATCAACATGATTGTCGTGAATTAAAAAGACTTTTAGCTGATTTAGGGATTTCCATCAATGAAATTATTCCAGAAGGATGTTCGGTAGAGAACTTACAAAATTTACCAAAAGCTTGGTTTAATATAGTGCCTTATCGTGAAGTAGGTCTTATGACTGCTAAATACTTAGAAAAAGAATTTTCAATGCCTTATATTACAACCACTCCTATGGGTCTTGTGGATACAGCTATTTTTATTCGTGAAATACAAAGTATTTTAGAAAAACCAGATTTTTTTAATAACAATTTTCAATTTGATTATGAAAACTATATTGATCATCAAACTCGTTTTGTTTCTCAAGCAGCATGGTTTTCAAGATCTATTGATTGTCAAAATTTAACAGGTAAAAAAGCTGTAGTATTTGGAGATGCTACCCATGCAAGTAGTATAACAAAAATTTTATCGAGAGAAATGGGTGTTCGTGTTTGTTGTGCTGGTACATATTGTAAACATGATGCTGATTGGTTTCGTGAACAAGTAGAAAATTTTTGTGATGAAATATTAATAACAGATGATCATACTCAAGTAGCAGATATGATTGCTCGAATAGAGCCTTCTGCAATATTTGGGACACAAATGGAACGTCATATCGGAAAACGTTTAGATATTCCATGTGGTGTTATTTCAGCTCCAGTTCATATTCAGAATTTTCCATTAGGGTATCGACCTTTTTTAGGCTATGAAGGGGCTAATCAAATAGCTGATTTAGCATATAATTCATTTACTTTAGGAATGGAAGATCATCTTCTTGAAATTTTTGGTGGGCATGATACTAAAGAAGTTATTACAAAAACACTTTCTACTGAATCTGATTTAACTTGGTCATCTGATAGTTTAGTAGAACTATCAAAAATTCCTGGATTTGTTCGTGGAAAAATAAAACGTAATACTGAAAAATATGCTCGTGAAAAAGGTTTAAAAGAAATAACCATAGACGTTATGTTTGCTGCAAAAGAAGCTGTGGGTGCCTAATATGTTGCCCATATTGTTCATACATTTTGACAGTTGAAAAAAACGTATTTTTAATCACAATAAACAAAGTATGTATATTTTCCTTTTCTAGTTCTAGTTATATTTTCTGTAATTTTCTGTTCTCGAATAGAAAATTACAGAAAATATAACTAGAACTAGAAACATAAAAAAAATAACAATTGTTCTATAATATTTAATTTTTTCCTTTTATCATATATAATAAGCGACTAAAATTTCTAGTAATTAACCCTTTAAGCACTAAAAAAATATGGAATTTTAAAAAATAAAATCTCAAAAAGTTGAATTTTTATTAGAAAATTCGAGACTTTATTACATTGCGTTTATATAAAATAAACAGTAACAGATATAATAAGTGTAAATACTGTCTTTTTCTTTATTTAAATTGTAAATAAAGAATTAATTACATTCTAAATCTAGTTTTTTCTTATTAATAAAATATTATTAATAAGAAAATTATTCAATTAAAATAATCAAAATTTATATAATACTGTTGCTTGAAATCGATTTTTTTTTACAATGTCAAAAAATTTATATATTTTTCCAAAACCTAAGAATTGTTGCCTGTTTCAATATTTATTGGAAATTAATAGCGTGATGAAAACGCAAACGATTTCTGTCTAAAAGATAAAATTTTTAAATAGAAATAACGACATTTTTTGGAATCTAACGCATTCATTTTTTTTTACATTTGTTCCAAAAATTTGGTTTTGGAAAAGGAAATACGTTGATGTTTACTTTCATTTTTACCCCGTACACTGCATTAAAAATGAAAGTAAACATCAACGTAAAAATTTACATAAAAATAGAGCAAGTACAGTATTAGTTTTGCTTTCTCTTTTTAAAATAAAAAGTGAATAAGCACTGTTGCTTTTTCATATCTGTTTTACGTTAATTTAAACAAGGAGAATTTTTCGCCATGACAATTAGTCCTCCAGAACGTGAAGCGAAAAAAGTAAAAATAGTAGTTGACCGAAATCCGGTAGCTACAAGTTTTGAGAAGTGGGCAAAACCCGGTCATTTCTCAAGAACTTTATCAAAAGGTCCTACTACAACTACTTGGATTTGGAATTTACATGCCGATGCGCATGATTTTGATACTCAAACAAGTGATCTTGAAGAAGTTTCAAGAAAAATCTTTAGTGCTCACTTTGGCCAATTAGGTATTATATTTATTTGGTTAAGTGGTATGTATTTCCATGGTGCACGTTTTTCAAATTATGAGGCTTGGTTAACTGATCCAACTCACATTAAACCAAGTGCTCAAGTTGTTTGGCCTATTGTTGGTCAAGAAATTTTAAATGCTGATGTTGGTGGTGGTTTCCAAGGTTTACAAATAACTTCTGGGTTTTTTCAACTTTGGCGTGCAGGTGGTATAACTAGTGAATTACAACTTTATACTACAGCTATTGGTGCTTTAGTTATGGCTGCAGCTATGTTTTTTGCTGGTTGGTTTCATTATCATAAAGCAGCACCTAAACTAGAATGGTTTCAAAATGTAGAATCCATGTTAAATCACCATTTAGCTGGTTTATTAGGTCTTGGAAGTCTTGCATGGGCTGGTCATCAAATTCATATATCTCTTCCTATTAATAAATTACTTGATGCTGGTGTAGATCCAAAAGAAATACCATTACCTCATGAATTTATATTAAATAATGGACTTATGGCTCAACTTTATCCAAGTTTTGCTAAAGGATTAAGTCCATTTTTTACTTTAGATTGGGTTACTTATAACGATTTTTTAACTTTTAAAGGTGGTTTAAACCCTGTAACTGGTGGTTTATGGTTAACTGATACAGCACATCATCATTTAGCTATTGCTGTATTATTTCTGATCGCAGGTCACATGTACCGTACTAATTGGGGAATTGGGTCTAGTTTAAAAGAAATTTTAGAAGCACATAAAGGGCCATTTACTGGAGAAGGTCATAAAGGTCTTTATGAAATTCTAACCACTTCTTGGCATGCACAATTAGCTATTAATTTAGCTTTATTTGGCTCATTATCTATTATTGTTGCTCATCATATGTATGCTATGCCACCTTATCCTTATTTAGCAACTGATTATGGTACACAATTATCTATATTTACACATCATATGTGGATTGGTGGTTTTTGTGTTGTAGGTGCTGGCGCTCATGCTGCTATTTTCATGGTACGTGATTATGATCCAACTAATAATTATAATAATCTTTTAGATCGTGTATTACGTCATCGTGATGCGATTATTTCTCATTTAAATTGGGTTTGTATTTTCCTAGGATTCCATAGTTTTGGATTATATATTCATAATGATACTATGAGTGCTTTAGGTCGACCTCAAGATATGTTTTCTGATACTGCAATTCAATTACAACCTATATTCGCACAATGGATTCAAAGCACTCATGCGTTAGCTCCTGGTTATACTGCACCAAATGCTTTAGCTAGTACTAGTCCAAGTTGGGGTGGAGATATTGTAGCAGTTGGTGGAAAAGTTGCTATGATGCCAATTTCTTTAGGAACAGCTGATTTCCTAGTACATCATATTCATGCTTTTACTATTCATGTAACTGTTTTAATTCTTTTAAAAGGTGTATTGTATGCCCGTAGTTCTCGCCTTATTCCTGATAAAGCAAATTTAGGTTTTCGTTTCCCTTGTGATGGTCCAGGCCGTGGTGGTACTTGTCAAGTTTCTGCATGGGATCATGTATTCTTAGGTCTTTTTTGGATGTATAATTCAATTTCTGTTGTTATTTTCCATTTTAGTTGGAAAATGCAATCAGATGTTTGGGGCACTGTGAGTGCTGGAGGTGTTTCTCATATTACTGGTGGAAATTTTGCACAAAGTGCAAATACCATTAATGGTTGGTTACGTGACTTTTTATGGGCACAATCATCTCAAGTAATTCAGTCATATGGTTCTGCACTTTCTGCGTATGGTTTAATTTTCTTAGGTGCTCATTTTGTTTGGGCTTTTAGTTTAATGTTTTTATTTAGTGGTCGTGGATACTGGCAAGAACTTATTGAATCTATTGTTTGGGCTCATAACAAATTAAAAGTTGCTCCAGCAATTCAACCACGTGCTTTAAGTATCACTCAAGGTCGTGCAGTGGGCGTAGCTCATTATCTTTTAGGTGGTATTGCTACTACATGGTCTTTCTTCTTAGCACGTATATTAGCTGTAGGTTAATTTATTTTTCTTTTTTATTTTTTCTTTAGAAAAAATAAAAGATATTTTTTTAACTTTCTAAAGTAATTTAGAATGACTTTTTTATTTTTGTTTATTATTTCTTTTTTTTTGTAAAAAAAAGAAATAAAAAAAATTTTGCATTTTATTACATACTAATTTCTTTTTGTTTTCATTTTTGTTTTATTCCTGTTCTTGTTCTTTCCAGTTCTTGTTCATTTAGGTTCCAAAAACAAACTTTTTGGAAAAAGAACTGGAATAAAAGTTTGGAAATAATTTTTTTGGAATACTTGTTTTTTTTTCTTTTTTTTAAGAAAAAAGAATAAAAATAAAAAATAAAAATGAAGGTAAAAATAAAAAAAGAAAATGCATAGTTAAAAGTCAATGTTTCTTTATTTCATTTTTCTATAAATTTATTCATTCTTTTCTGATTTTACACGAAAGGAGAATTTAAAATGGCAACAAAATTTCCAAAATTTAGCCAAGCCTTAGCGCAAGATCCAACCACTCGTAGACTTTGGTTTGGAATTGCAACTGCGCATGACTTTGAAAGTCATGATGGCATGACTGAAGAACGACTTTATCAGAAAATTTTTGCTTCTCATTTTGGTCAATTGGCCATTATATTTCTTTGGACTTCTGGTAATCTTTTTCATGTAGCATGGCAAGGTAATTTTGAACAATGGGTTCAAGATCCTCTTCATATTCGTCCTATTGCTCATGCAATTTGGGATCCGCATTTTGGCCAACCGGCAGTAGAAGCTTTTACTCGTGGTGGTGCAACAGGTCCAGTAAATATTTCAACTTCTGGTGTTTACCAATGGTGGTATACTATTGGTATGCGTACAAATCAAGAGCTTTATGCAGGATCTATCTTTTTATTAATCCTCGCAGCACTTTTTCTTTTTGCTGGGTGGTTACACCTTCAACCTTCTTTTCAACCAGCTCTTTCTTGGTTTAAAAATGCAGAATCTCGTTTAAATCATCATTTAGCCGGTTTATTTGGTGTGAGTTCATTAGCTTGGACAGGACATTTAGTACATGTTGCAATTCCAGAGTCTCGTGGTCAACATGTAGGTTGGGATAATTTTTTAACTGTTTTACCTCACCCAGCAGGTTTAACACCATTTTTCACTGGAAATTGGGCAGTATATGCAGAAAATCCAGATACAGCTAATCATGTTTTTTCTACAGGAGAAGGTGCAGGTACAGCAATTTTAACTTTTTTAGGTGGTTTTAATCCACAAACTCAAAGTTTATGGCTAACTGATATGGCACATCATCATTTAGCTATTGCTGTGTTATTTATTTTAGCTGGACATATGTATAGAACTATTTTTGGTATTGGTCATAGCATGACTGAGATTCTTGAAGCACAAGTAGCACCATCTGGAGCGATGGGTCGAGGGCATAAAGGTCTTTATGATACTGTAAATAATTCTCTTCATTTCCAACTTGGATTAGCTTTAGCTAGTATTGGGACTATTACTTCTCTTGTTGCTCAACATATGTATTCATTACCACCTTATGCTTTTTTAGCTCAAGACTTTACTACTCAAGCATCACTTTATACTCACCATCAATATATTGCTGGTTTTATTATGTGTGGTGCTTTTGCTCACGGCGCTATCTTTTTTGTACGAGATTATAATCCAGAAGCAAATCGTGATAATGTTTTAGCTCGTATGTTAGAGCACAAAGAAGCATTAATTTCTCATTTAAGCTGGGCAAGTTTATTTTTAGGTTTCCATACATTAGGTTTATACGTACATAATGATGTTATGCAAGCTTTTGGTACACCAGAAAAACAAATTTTAATTGAACCTGTATTTGCTCAATGGATTCAAGCTGCTCATGGTAAAACAGCTTATGGCTTTGACTTTTTATTATCTGCTTCAGGAAGTCCAGCTAGTCTAGCAGGTCAAAGTCTTTGGCTTCCAGGTTGGTTACAAGCTATTAATAACCAAAATAATTCACTTTTCTTAACAATTGGCCCTGGTGATTTTTTAGTTCACCATGCAATTGCATTAGGTTTACATACTACAACATTAATTTTAGTTAAAGGTGCTTTAGATGCTCGTGGTTCTAAATTAATGCCTGATAAAAAAGATTTTGGTTATAGTTTCCCTTGTGATGGTCCAGGCCGTGGTGGTACTTGTGATATTTCAGCTTGGGATGCTTTCTACCTTGCTGTTTTTTGGATGTTAAATACTATTGGTTGGGTTACTTTTTATTTCCATTGGAAACACTTAGGTATTTGGCAAGGAAATGTCAACCAATTTAATGAATCGTCAACTTATCTTATGGGATGGCTTCGTGATTATTTATGGTTAAATTCATCTCAATTAATCAACGGCTATAACCCATTTGGGATGAATAGTCTTTCTGTATGGGCATGGATGTTTCTTTTTGGTCACCTTGTATATGCTACAGGTTTCATGTTCCTTATTTCATGGCGTGGTTACTGGCAAGAGCTTATTGAAACTTTAGCTTGGGCTCATGAACGTACTCCATTAGCAAATCTTGTGCGTTGGCGTGATAAACCAGTAGCACTTAGTATTGTACAAGCGCGTCTTGTAGGTTTAACACATTTCTCTGTTGGATATGTTTTAACTTATGCTGCGTTTTTAATTGCAAGTACAAGTGGTAAATTTGGTTAATTCTATAATATTTAATGTTCTATTTATGAAAATCTTTAATTTTTATAAATAGAACATTTTTAAAAACATTCTTAAATTTAATCTGTTTGAATTTTCTTTTTCTGAGAAGTAAAAATTCTCAGAAAGAGAAAAATTTTTTAAAATAAAAAATAATATTAAAAATTTAAATAATATAAAAATTGTAGTATATGTGAGAATTAATTTTTAAAAAATTTTTTTGATTTATAAAATCAATGTATTTCTTTTACTATTCCTTCTAAGATTTTTTCTCTATTACGTTTTATATAATGTTCGAGTTCTAAACAAAATTTTCTTTAATTACTAAATTTTTGTTAATAAATTATTGAATAATTTAATTTTTTATGATAATATTATATTATATTTATATAATGTTACTCAAAATTAAAATTTATAGATTTTTTCTTAAATTAAGTATTTTTAATGTTTTAGTTTATGTGTTGGTTCTATCTATAATAGATAGAATTTTTGTTTTTTTTATCATAAAAAAATAAACAAAAAGGCAAAACAAAAAAATTATCAAAAATTTTTTAAAATATGAGCGTTTCTACAGAAACAAAAACAGTTGGCCGTATTACACAAATTATTGGTCCGGTATTAGATGCTTCTTTTCCTCCTGGAAAAATGCCAAACATTTATAATGCATTAGTTGTTCAAGGTAAAAATCAAGCTGGTCAAGATATTTCTGTGACATGTGAAGTTCAACAGTTATTAGGTGACCATTGTGTACGTGCAGTTGCTATGAGTGCAACTGATGGTTTAATGCGAGGAATGGATGTAATCGATACTGGTAAACCTTTAAGTGTTCCAGTTGGCCAAGCAACATTAGGTCGTATCTTTAATGTTCTTGGTGAACCGGTAGATAATTTAGGTCCTGTTAATAATAAAGAACAACTACCAATTCACCGTTCAGCGCCAGCTTTTGTTGACTTAGATACAAAACTTTCTATTTTTGAAACAGGTATCAAAGTTGTAGATTTATTAGCACCATATCGCCGAGGTGGTAAAATTGGTTTATTTGGTGGTGCTGGTGTAGGTAAAACTGTACTTATTATGGAGCTTATTAATAATATTGCTAAAGCCCATGGTGGTGTTTCTGTTTTTGGTGGAGTTGGTGAACGTACTCGTGAAGGAAATGATCTTTATATGGAGATGAAAGAATCACGAGTTATTGATGAAGATAATATTTCGGCATCAAAAGTAGCCTTAGTATACGGGCAAATGAATGAACCTCCTGGAGCTCGTATGCGTGTTGGTTTAACTGCTTTAACAATGGCTGAATATTTTCGTGATATAAATAAACAAGACGTTCTTTTATTTATTGATAATATTTTCCGTTTTGTGCAAGCAGGTTCTGAAGTATCTGCTCTTTTAGGTCGTATGCCCTCTGCGGTTGGATATCAACCAACTTTGGCTACAGAAATGGGTGGTTTACAAGAACGTATTACATCTACAAAAGATGGAAGTATTACATCAATTCAAGCTGTTTATGTACCAGCGGATGACTTAACCGATCCTGCTCCAGCTACAACATTTGCACATTTAGATGCTACAACTGTACTTTCTCGTGGTTTAGCTTCAAAAGGTATTTATCCTGCGGTTGATCCTTTAGATTCTACTTCTACAATGTTACAACCTTGGATTGTTGGCGATACGCATTATCAATGTGCACAAAACGTTAAACAAACATTACAACGTTATAAAGAATTGCAAGATATTATTGCAATTTTAGGTCTTGACGAACTATCTGAAGAAGATCGTTTAATCGTAGCAAGAGCTCGTAAAATTGAACGTTTCTTATCACAACCATTTTTCGTAGCAGAAGTTTTCACTGGTTCACCTGGAAAATATGTAAGTTTAGCTGATACTATTCAAGGGTTTAATCTTATTTTAACTGGGGAACTTGATGAGCTTCCAGAACAATCTTTTTACTTAGTTGGAAATATTGACGAAGCTATTTCAAAAGCTGCTACACTTCAATCTTAATTATCAAAAATTTTTGTTTCCTTTTTTTTTCCTTTTCCAGGTAATTCCAGGTTTTACCTGGAATTACCTGGAATAGTTTTCAATTTTGTGTTATAAAAATTTTGTTGGTTCCAAAAATGAAGTTTTTGTAGAAGCAAAAGGAAAAGGAATTGAAATTTAATTAGATTTTTAATTTACTTATTCTTTCCATTTTTGTACTACTGCAAAAAAAAAATTAATACAATGTAAAAAGTGTATTTTTCATATTTTGTGGTTAATTTCATTTCTGTTCCAAAAAGTTTGTTTACAAACTTTTTGGAACAGAAATGAAAGTGAAAAAAATGCATAATTCTATAAAAAAAAATCTCTATAATTGAGAAAAATTATGACATTACAAGTTTGTATAATGACACCTGATCGAATTTTTTGGAATGATCAGGCAGAAGAAATTATTCTTCCTACCAATACAGGTCAAATGGGTGTTCTATCAAATCATGCACCTTTAATTACTGCTTTAGATATAGGTGTGACTTTAATTAGATCTAAATCAGAATGGATCCCCGTAGCTTTAATGGGCGGTTTTGCTTTGATAAAACAAAATCAAGTAACTATTTTAGTTAATGAAGCAGAATCAGTTAAAACTATTGAACCAGAACAAGCAGAACTTGCTTTTCAACAAGCTAAAGAAAAGTTAGAACAAGCACAAGGAGAAAAGCAACGTGTAGAAGCTACTGTTGTTTTTAAAAGAGCTCGTGCTCGTTATCAAGTTGTTAAGCAATTAACTTTGAAATAAGATTTTTTTATTTCTTTTTAAATTAGTCTTTTAATTAAAATTTAAAACTAATTTATTTTATCTTATATTTGTATTTTTTTATATTCTTAAAGAAAGGTTATCTTTTATTTTTTACATTTAAAACAAGATAACCTTTCGGTTTTGGAAGATATAATTTAGAGAATACTATATAAGTTTTTTTAGTATTTTTTTTTTACTAAAAGATACAATTAAAAATATTACATTGTTATATAAAAAACATTAAAATTTTATTATGTCTCGATATCGAGGGCCCAAATTACGTATTGTACGTCGCTTAGGTGAATTACCCGGTTTAACTCAAAAAGTGTGTGTAAGAAATTTTCCACCAGGTCAACATGGTCCAAAAAAGAAGTTAACGGGAAGCCAAAAAGCTAAAGAATCGCAATATGCTATACGTTTAAAAGAAAAACAAAAGTTGCGATTTAATTATGGAATTAATGAACGTCAGTTGCTTAAATATATTCGTGAAGCACGTAGACGAAAAGGTTCCACAGGTGAAGTATTATTACAATTATTAGAAACGCGTTTAGATAATGTTATTTTTCGCCTTGGATTTGCTCCTACTATTGCAGCAGCCCGCCAATTGGTTGCTCATGGTCATATTTTAGTTAATCAACAAAAAATAAATATTCCTAGTTATATTTGTAAAATTAATGATGTAATTAGTGTATGTGAAACGTCACGTCCTCTAATTACTAAATCTTTAAATAGTTTAGGTTTACCTAAAGTTCCATTATTTTTAAATTTAAATCAAGAAAAATTAAGTGCTGTTGTTACCAATTCAATATCTCGTGATATGGTTGGGCTTAATATTAATGAATTATTAGTAGTTGAATATTATTCAAGAAAAGTTTAAATAATAACCTTAATTTATTATTAGTTATTTTTTGGTGTTTAAAGACCAAAATTAAAAAAATAACACGCTATTTATTTTTAATAATTTGGGTTCTAAAAACAAATTTTAAAAACTAAACAGATTGCTTTTCTTTTTTCTTTTACTTTTACTTTTTCAGTTCTTTTTCCAAAAATTTTGTTGGTTCTAAAAACAAAATTTTTGGAAAAAGAACTGAAAAAGTAATCAATTTTATTTTTAGAAAAAAAACAAAACGGAAAGGTGTCCGAGTGGTTTATGGTTTAGACCTGGAACGTCTATATGGTGATTAAAACCATCAAGGGTTCGAATCCCTTCCTTTCCTAATGTTGTCGTTTTCTTTATAATTTTTTATTATTTTTAATATTAGTTTATTATCTTTTTTATTTTCTTTTTAGCAAATACTTGCTAAAAAGAAAATAAAAAAAAGAAAGGTAGTTGGATTAAAGGTAGTTGGATTAACTGTTAAT
>Ga0207420_1000230_pt1 | contig 84335 bp, 75 predicted proteins | sample ThiBio_inoc_biof_FD_183941 | JGI IMG/M metagenome (GOLD analysis project Ga0207420, IMG submission 183941) | Wastewater bioreactor microbial communities from Cape Town, South Africa - Thiocy_inoc_biof (SPAdes) | ecosystem: Engineered > Bioremediation > Thiocyanate > Unclassified | place: South...
CCACTCCATAAAAGAAATGTTTACAAGGTCAAAAAAGTCGAAATTAAAAAGTTTATGTATTTTTAACAATGACAAATCTTTAGCTTAACTTGCTGATATTTTAGTACAAAGAATGGGGAATACTATAGTTAAACCTGATTTCCAGGGGGGGTCAGTATGCCCGGAATAGGGGGTCAGTATGCTCCAAAATATCCAATTAAAGACAATAGTTCGGTATTATCATCTTCTTGAACAGAATTCAGAAGATAAGGAAATTAAACCAATAAGGAAAAAAGCATTAGAATTAGAGACCTCCAATTTATTTGAATTCGATGATCTGGAAAAATATCTGACTTTTAAAGACAAAGCCATTGAAGATAACTCGGGAGTAATTCCTATATTATTGAGTGTTTCTATTGGTGCGATGAGAGGTATTTTGGTGACAAAGACTGCAGGAACCTGCTTGTCAAATCATCCTCTTCCTATCATAAATACTGAAATTTTTATGAAACCTTCTGGTGATGAAAACAATGATATTTCCCCTCTTTCAACTTGAGTCTATAAATCGGCAAAGTCACGGCACTTGATGTAAGACATCCTCCGGCTGCAGGGGAGCATAGGGACTGCCCAGTGTGCCATTGCCCGGCAGGGATATGGATGCCGTACTCAACACCCGAATGCTGCCGCGGAGTACGATATATGTTTCCGCCGTATGCCGATGCCTGTGTACAGGCAATATTGTTCCGGGTTCCAGTGCGTTGAGCAGCCGCTGCGCCTTAGCCTCCAAACTGTCGTGCAGGTTAAAATTCGTAGGCGTTCATTGGTTTTCGCCTTGGCCGTCACTTCGTCTAATAATTTTTTGTTGATCAGCATAGCAATGTTATTTTTGTTTCATTAACCGGAATTTCATTCCATAGAGACTGCAAGCTAGTCAAATGGTGGCGTTTATCGCTTCAATAGATATTCCTTGATGACTGATGCCACACGCTCAATATCCTCGTTTGTCAGTGTTGGGCCAGAGGGGAGGCAGAGTCCGTTATTGAAGAGTTTTTCGGCCGTATCGTCGCCATAATAGGGTGCGCTAGCGAATACCGGTTGCAGGTGCATCGGCTTCCATAGCGGGCGTGTTTCAATATTCTCCTCCTCCATTTTCAGCCGGATATCCTCCCGTGTGAAACCTGCTGTATCGGGGTTCACGATGATGCAGGTCAGCCAGTAGTTCGAATTAAATTCTGCCGATGGGTTCGTATGAAACGATATCCCCGGCACCTCTTTCAGCAGTCCCCGATAAAGCCGATTGATCTCCCGGCGGCGGGCGATATGATCCTCCAGTACCATTATCTGTCCCCGGCCAATGCCGGCGCATATATTGCTCATCCGGTAGTTATACCCGATGTGTGAATGCTGGTAGTGCGGTGCCTGGTCACGCGCCTGGGTGGCGTAGAACATGGTTCGTTTGGCTTCCTCCTCCGTGCTGCACACCAGCGCCCCTCCGCCCGAAGTAGTGATCATCTTGTTCCCGTTGAACGAAAGGCAGGCAAACTCACCGAATGTGCCGCACTTCCTCCCTTTGTATTCAGAGCCCAATGCCTCCGCTGCGTCCTCCAATACCGGAATTTCGTATTGTCCGGCAATGGCCATTATTTCATCCATCTTCGCCGGCATCCCGTACAGATGGACCGGAATAATTGCTTTCGGTTTTTTCCCCGTTTTTGCTATGCGGTCTTCTATTGCTTCACGAAGATGGTCGGGACACATGTCCCATGTATCCGGTTCACTGTCCACAAAAATAGGTGTGGCGCCCAGATACTTAATGGGATTAGCCGATGCCGCGAAGGTAAAACTCTGGCAGATTACTTCATCGCCTGGGTCCACCCCCAGCTGGATCAGCCCCAAGTGGATAGCCGCCGTTCCGGCGCTCAAGGCCACCACATGTTTCTCACTCAAGAATTTCTCTAAATCTTTCTCAAACCCGTTCACATTGGGCCCCAGGGGCACCACCCAGTTGGTGTCGAACGCCTCCTGAATAAACCGCTGCTCCTGCCCACCCATATGGGCCAGAGAGAGCCAAATACGTTTATTACTCATATATTGATTTTTTTTACCACTCTTGCCGGATTGCCCAAAACAAGTACATTGTCCGGGACATCTTTCAATACTACTGCACCCGCCGCAACAAGGCTCCACTTGCCAATCTTTATTCCCGGAATCACTACAGCTCCTGCACCTACCTGGCTGCCTTCACCCACCGAAACATTTCCGCAGAGAGTAGCGTGGGGTGATATATGAACGAAATCGCCTATGTGACAGTCATGATCGACGGACGCACCGGTGTTGATAATACAATGGTTACCAATTGTCACGCTCGATTGGATAATGGCTCCTTGCATCACCACCGTTCCTTTACCTATGGATGCGTAGCCTGAAATGATTGCCGAAGGATGAATTACATTACCATAAGAGATATCGAAAGGAAGTTTCTCTACTATTTTTTTTCTGATATTGTTGAGCCCAACCGAGATAATCAATTCCTCGTCTCCCAGTCGTTTCTTATCAAAGGACCCATATACCGTGTAATCCAAAAGTTTTTTCACTTCCGGATTATCATCAAAAAGCCCTGAAACAAAAATTTTCAAGGCTTTCAACGAGTCTATGATTACTTTTGCGTGTCCGCTTGCTCCGTATAAATACATATATCTTTAATATTCAATTTCCTTTAAAAGGTTCCATTGTTGCGCTTGTGTCTGAACTAATACCTTCTCGTTTGAATACCTTCTGGATGGTTTTCAACAAGATTTTAAAGTCCAAAGATAACGAAATATGGTCAACGTACCATACGTCATACTCAAATTTTTGTTGCCAACTGATGGCATTCCGTCCGTTAATCTGCGCCCAGCCCGTAATGCCCGGACGTACTTTGTGACGGCGTTTCTGAAAGTCGTTATAGAGTGGGAGGTATTGTATCAGCAACGGACGAGGCCCTATCAGCGACATATCCCCTTTGATCACATTCAGCAATTGTGGAATTTCATCAAGCGAAGTAGAACGGACAAAGCGCCCCACACGTGTCAGTCGTCTGGCATCCGGCAGCAGTTTGCCTGATGCATCCCTCTCGTCGGTCATCGTTTTGAATTTGATCACCCTGAATATCTTCTCCTCTTTCCCCGGCCGCTCCTGAAAAAAGAAAGCTCCTGCTCCCTTGTTGGCAATAGACAGCCATATCCACAACAGTAGGAAAAGAGGGCTAATTATGATAAAACCTATTAGGGAGAGTAGGAGGTCTATCGTTCGTTTAAAAAAGTGTTTGTACATGATCTTTTCGGTTCTCATATTCTGTTTCCAACCGTTTGTATTCCTTTAACAAAGCTCCCCAGACCATCTTTTGTTCATATCGTGAGACGATAAGTGGACGGGATTCATTGGCCATGTGTTTTACTTCTTCGGGATTTTCAATAAAATATTTCATGTCTCTTAGAAGGGCATTTTCATCTTTAGAAGGTATTATTTTCCCGTTTTTCCCTTCAATGATGATTTCATTGCTACCGTTAATGTCTGTAACAATACTCGGTAATCCCATTGCCCCGGCTTGTATTACGACATTGGGAAAGCCTTCACGATAACTTGGAAAAACTAGTGCGTCAGCTATCGCCAAATAAGGTCGCACATCATCTTGGTAGCCCACGTAAACAATATTTTCGTTCGTTTCTACCTCGTGAAGTGTTTCGGGTAACAAAGGATATAAATCCTGTTCCTTAGGCCCAACAAGGAGAAGTTTGCAATTTTGAGTTTTCAGTTTAGAAAATGCCGAAACCAGTTCGTTTATTCCCTTATCTTTCACCAAACGGCCTATGAAAATAAATACAAAATCTTCTTTGCACATACTTAGCTTGTACCGAAATTTATCTTTCTTCTCCTCTGAAAATAAGGCGGGATTAAAATGAGATACGTCAATTCCGTTCACATTTCCATTAGCTAATATTTTTAGCGGTTTTTTTGTTATTTTATATTTCAACAAATCATTTTTTACACCTTCCCCTTCCGGATAAATGTTAGTGGCAGCGCAACATAAAAGTTGATCCATCTTAACAAGTAGTTTTTGCATTAATCCCGATTTTGAAGGGAAAATTAGTCCTGTAAAAGTATGCATCCTTATTGGAACCCCGGTAATTTTTGCAGCGATCATAGATAGTAAACCTGCTTTAGGGGTTATGGTATGCACAATAAAAGGCTTCTCTTTTCTAAAAAGCAAAGAAAGTTTTACGAGTGAAATAAAATCCTTTAAAATAGATATTTCTCTTTTCATCCCTACTACTCGAGTTTCAATTCCTTCTCTATTTTGTACTTCATTCAAATCCTTGCCGAAGTCTGATATACCAACGACTTTATAAAACTGATTTAAAAATTTTAATTGTCCTTGGAGTAGTAGATTTAGAGACATAGGAACAGTCGAAATGCGGTAAAGCTTTTTTTTAGTCAAGCAAGATTGTTTTTCCATTTTTATCAGTCAAAGAAGTTGCCTTTATTATTACGTTTGATTTACCCCCATCTTTCCACATAAAGTTTTTACTTGAAAAAGATTTAATATTTTTCACTCTAATAATCCCAGCTGGCGTATATTTTGAATTATCTGCATTCATCACAAAGCCAATTGCAAAAGTTGAATAATAGTCTGTTATATTTTCCTGCGTGATACTGATTCTTTTTCCGTATTCTTTTTCATTACTATTCATGGGACCTACGTTTGTGTTTATTGTTGCATTACCGTTGTTAAATCCAATTACATTACGTATGACAATATTTTCTAAATTATCTGTCGGCCAGTCAGGTTCGATTTGTATTCCACACATAGGTAGTGTTCCTGTTGTATTTGAGATAGTCAAATTAGATATTGATACATTAATTCCAGAAGTTATAGATATCCCATCTCTTCTTGCTTGGTCTATCCATCCACCATATATAATAATATTTCTTGATTGATCAGCTAAAATGATACCATCTCCATAAGTTTCCGAAATATAAGCATTATATATTTCAACATTATCTGAACCCAAGATAGCAATTCCCGCACTCCACTCACCCCATTGTTTTTCATTTTGAAATTTACTTCCTACAATATTAGGATTATAAATTTTAACATTTTTGGCTTTGTAAACTTTTAAAATATCACTTTCCCTAGAATCAGCAGGACCTTTAAATATAATTTGAGAGATTTTTTGAAAATAAATAGTTTTATCCGAGGATATTTTCAGACCATTTTTATTTATATAGACAGGATAATTAGGCATAACAATATAACTATTAACATCAATTACTTTTTGGATAATTTCAGTATAATCTTTGTTTTTATTTTCTTTTGGGACCACCGTATCTAAATAAAAAATCTTTTTATTTGACTTTGGTTGCGGATAAAAATCTCGATATTTTTCTGATATTGAAATAGGAACTTTCATCACGCTATATTTAGACTGAGACATGCAATTAAAACATACAACAGAAAAAGATAAAATAGTCAAAATTAAAGTTTTCATTTCTTTAAAAAATTGATTAGCTGGTTAGCAGAAGAATCCCATGTTAAATTCTCATTGGCATAAGTATAAGCATTATAATTCAACTTATTGAGTTCTTCTATTCCATTTTCATATATACTAATAATCTTTCGTAAAATATCGTCACTATTGGCTTCCACCGTAAAACCAATTCCTTTAGGCACTTGTTCTGATAAAGCTCCAACATTGGTCGCAATTACTGTCCTTCCGTTTCCGAATGCTATAGGAATTACTCCTGATTGGCTAGCATCTATATAAGGTAAAACCACAAAATCTGATTCTTCTATTAATAACTCAATCTCGCTGTCCGTTAGCCATTTATTTATAATCTCGATGTTACTTGATAAATCATTATTTAGTGATATTTTATATGGTGTTATATCTCCTTTGCCCGCTATTATTAGTTTTAATTTTGGAATTTGTTGAACGACTTTATGATATGCCTCTATAAGTAGTGGAATTCCTTTGTATTTTTCTATACGACCTATGAATAAGATTTTGAATTGAAACTCTTTGTGAAAAGTGGGTTTAGAACTCTTGAAAAAGCCTGCATGGGGAATAATTGTAATGTCGTTCTCGCAAACTCTGTATTTATTGATTGTCAGATTTTTAAAGAATCTGTTTAATAGTATGATTCTGCAACTATTGCGAATTTCAATTTTTCTTAAAGCCTCTAAAAATACAGACTTTTCCCCGATATGTTGTGTCGGATCATGTAGTGTATATATCTTTTTGTATCCTTTAAGAAAAAGAAATATTCCAGGATTCAATAGAGCTCCCATTGGGATATATATCCAGTCAGGATTAAACTTGGTAATAAGCTTTGATATCTTACTATAACTAAATATATTAATAAAACGTAAAAAAAATTCTTTTTTATTCTTATATGTTTCAATTGTCAGCAATTCAAAATTACTATGATATTTCAATTTTTCCCAGTCTTGAATATTATCTACATTATTTGATATTAGAGCCTGACAATAAATGTTACTATTTTTCACTAAAGCCTTGGCCATACAAAAACTGTATCTTGGCCCCGCACCATTTCTTCCCAAAAAAAGTAAAGTTATTTTCATTGGATAATTTTCTTCTTGTCTTTTAAATACATCAATATACCTAAAGGTTTCATAAGTGAATATGGAAATGGTAGTGTAGCTTTAATTATTTTATTATTTTCTTTAAAACGATAAAAATTGATAGCTGATTTAAACTTTTGCAACAAATTAGGAGAACGAAATAAGTGTTCTTTATAGTATAGTGTACTTGCCACAGCACTCTGCATTCTTATTTTTATGATATTTGCCGTTAATCCTTCATCTAAGTATTCACACACATATATATTCTTGTTTATATAAACGATGTCATAGGGCCCTGACATTCTAAACATTATAAGTGCCTCTGGTGAGAATTTTTCATCATTAAATTGGGGAAAAGGATACTGTTTAAGAATTTCAGTTTTGAATATTTCAGCTTTATCTCCTTGTAGTCTTAATTTAAATTTAAGATTAAACAAACTCGCTTTAATTCTCATTAAACTAGTCTGTTTCCCAATTTTTAGACCATTACTAAATATTCTGTTAAAAACTAAACCGCAAACATTCACGTCTTCGAATTCATGCAAATTTTCCTTTATTGTTTCAATTGCATCTAATGTGAGATAATCATCACTGTCAACAATAAAAAACAAATCTCCTTGAGCCAAATTCAAACCGGTATTAATAGCAATATGCTTTCCTTGGTTGTTTTGTTTTACATATGAAATTTTTATTTTATCGTCATCAATAAAATTTTTTACTAGATCTTCAGTATTATCAGTGGAGCCATCATCGACAATCAGCCACTCGAAAAAGTTTGATGTTTGCTGAATTAAACTTTCATATAATCTTCTAAGTGTATTTGCTCTATTGTAAGTGGGTGTAAAGATTGTAATTAAGAGACTTTCCTTTTTCATATTTATTTTAGATGTATTATATATTGATATTGCAGGGTTTGCTGTGTATATAAATCATATGCCAGATTTGATGATTTTCCACCCGTTAGCGTATTAGTAGTTTTCTTAAAGAGGCTATAACATTTTTCCCAAGTAACTTTTCTCCAAGTGTTATAATAAAACTCTTTAATATTTGCAGATTTATTTTAGAAGTGGGAATATTATTCTTTTTATAAATTAATCTAGTTTCAATTGAAGTGTTTATCCTACTGCTATTACTATATCCTATAGCAGTTATATTCGCAATAATCTCAGGAATGTAAAGATAAGTTCTATTTTCGTTGAAAAATTCTGCAAATAGATTTTTATCTGAACAAATTTTATATACAGTATTGAATTTGTTTTTTTTTAAAAGAGCAGTTTTTACGAAAACAGACTGATGATTAAAAGACATCGGATTTAAATTGTCAGGATACTTACCTTTTATTACGCGCGAATAATCACTAAATACAGCTCTAGTATCTCCAAATACAATATCTCGTTCATGTGAGAGCTTATTCTTTATAAAAATATTAGATATTACGGATGTGTTATAAAATGAATCTCCTGAATTCATATAAATAATGTATTCCCCCGACGACAAATCTATGCCTTTGTTCATCGCATCGTAAATCCCCTTGTCTTCTTCGCTTATCCATTTAAATATCTGACTATCATATTTCTTAATTAATTTAACGGTGTTATCATAACTCTTACCGTCAATAATAATGTATTCTATGTTATCATAATCTTGGGATATAACACTTTGTATAGTCTTTTCAATATTTGATTCATCATTAAATACGATTGTTATGATAGAAATTTTAGGTAGTGAGCTCATATATTTTTTATTTTAAAATCGTAAGATTTTGTGAAATTCATAGCATCATAATAAAATTAAAGAAAATCAACCCTAATAATATGAAGCTAATATACAACCGTTGATTTACAAATACTCTCTGTCTGAATAATGGTAATAAAAAAATAATAGGAATAAGAAACCAACTAAGGTAAGCAATTCTGTCAGAATAAATAATTCTCATAATTAATAGCCAAACAGAGTTTGTCATTATATACATATTAAAAAAACGAATGTAGGTTGAGTCTTTAATCATCATTTTTTTTATATAGTAATATCCAATAATAATTGGCACCAAAGAATACAAGACAAATCCTAATCTAAATCCTGTATTATATTCAACTTCTTCTTGAGGATCTAAATAGGTAGTAACTCTATTATCAAAATTTCCTAAATACTTTTGAAGAAAATCTGAAATGAGAGATATATCTGTAATTGCGATTATTAATGCAAAAAACCAGACCGTTAAATAAATTTTTGTATCTTTTAAATAATAAGTTACAATATACGCAACAATGGGGATAAACGTTGATTTGTGAAAGAGAACAGATAAAACAGCTAGTATTAAGAAAACAGATTTTTTTTTACTATTCGCAATTGCTATTAATAATAATGATAATCCAAATCCCGCGCGTAACGTATTAACACCATAGGAAAGGAACCCGAATGTTCCGAAACATGCTAACAAAAAAACAAATAAATATTTTTTTGGTATCATTTTTACAGAAAAGATATAATAACCGATCACATAAACAAAAGCAGTTATTAAAAAATAAATAGTACTATTATTGAAAATTATTTTTATTAAATAAGTATATGCAGCCCATCCTAAATCACTCATTGTTATCAGAAGAAATGGTTCATTGAACATCCTCTCATACCGGAATTTATCTGTAGCATTTCCAACAGGGAAAAAAGTGATAAGTAGTATAGTTATTAATAATAAAGATACGACAAAAAAATTACTGAAAGTAGGAATAATATTCTCTTTTTGTTTTCTCCTTGATCCTATAGATAAAAAAACGAATATAGCAATCAAAAGAAAAAAAAGATTCACAGTTTTGTATGCAACCGCCTGCTCTGGATCCATTTAGTTTTGTTTAAAACGACTTAAACTAATTCGTTATTAGTAAATTAATCTATTTATTATTTAGTGGAATATTTATTTGAAGAATTGTACTGTTTTTTTTATAATTTTTTTTAAAATAATCACGTAGTAGTATTTAAAATGCTTTCTTTCTATATATCTTACTAGTTTTTTAGCTATCTTGATATTATTAGAAACATTTACATCTCTCGAAATTTCGTTTCTTCTGTAATAGAACCCGACGTAATCAAGTTTTATTACTTTGAAGTTTTTATTATGTAGAACTAGACTTATCCAAAATTCCCAATCTTCATAACCATTTTTCATCTTAATGTCATAACCATCAACAGCCATCCAATCCTCTTTTTTATATAAAGCGCAATTTAAAATCATATTTCCAAGTAGAATTTTTTTCTTATCATAGGGAGGTAATACACAAAGGCCTTCTTTTATGCCGAAATATTTCGCATTGCAATATACAAGATTTACATCAAAATTATCTTCAAAGGTTTTTACTCCAAGTTCTAGGTATCTTTTACCAATTTTGTCATCTCCATCCAACGGGAGGATAAGAGTTCCTTTAGCATTTTCTATAGCTTTATTTCTAGCAGCACTAACTCCGTTGTTCTTTTGATAGATATATTTGAATCGAATATCTTTATTGATCCACTCTAAAGCAATTTCTTCAGTATTATCTGAACTTCCGTCATTAATAATGATACATTCCCAATTATTATAGGTTTGTTCTAGTATAGATTGGAGACATTCCTCTAAATAAGCCCCTTGATTATAGCAGGGCACTATTATTGAAACTAATTGCAAACTCATACTACATTTTTTTATACACAAATATTAAAGATATATATTACAAAACCTGTTGTACATTTAGAAAAATAGAATAAAAGAAGATTATCCATTTGGCTACGAAGTCGTTTATTTATCTGTCAGATAGTTGAATAAATAAGCGATCTGACACGAAAATCCGAATTTCTTTTAGATAGGGTTTGCTTATTAATTTCCAATCAGGCACAAAAATTCAATTGTGGCCCGAGTGGATAAATATTTCTATTTCTCACTTTCATCAACTTCAGTAGTAACGGGACAAAATAAGGCAAGGGAATATCCCTCATGTGGCGGATCAGGTTCATCACAAAAATGATAGCCCCTATCCAACTGTTTGATGTCGAGGACAGTCTGGCGCGGATATCATTCAAACCATATCCACGCTTGCCCTGACCAAACTTCCCCTCAACCTGGTTGCGTTCCGCCGCTTCCCGTCGCTCCTTACGTTTCCGGTATCCGCTCCTGATCTCCTTTACCGGTTTTCGGCCCAGTGGCTCACCGGTGTAGCGGATCCCTTTTTCTTTCAAAAACCGCCGGTTCTCCCGGGTAAGATATATCTTGTCCACCTGAAGCAGCTCCGGATACTTCCCGGTCAGCTTTCTGAAGCGTTCAACCTGTGCCTGAAGATCCTGCCCCTCGTTGAAGGCATCCCAGTCAAAATGATCTACCCTGGCATAGCCATCCAACAGGCTGATATTGATCTTCGCCCCGAACTCCGTCTTTGCCTTGGCCTTGCCACGGACGATGGGGCGAACATGCGGCTGATGACTGCTCACGATGCGATCTTCTACTTGATGGCTCTTCTTCCTGTACATTGTCTCCTGCTGTTGCAGCAGATGCTGGATGACAAAAAAATATTTTTGTTGCCGCCGGTCGAAAGGAACCGGTTTATCCTTTATGGTGTCCAGCATCTCATTGATAGTCCGTATATCCCGTTTCAGGTAGTTGATCTGCTTGCGTATGACTTTTCTTAACACGTTGGCAGGTTTTCTCTTCATTTTCGACACATTCAGGAACTCCTTGCGGGCAACTCTCCTGTAGGTGCGGGGTTTATCCCGGACTCCAAGCTTCAAACACAAATCATCAATCAATTCTTCTGCCTTTTGACGGCTTTCATTCAACAGGTCCAGATCCGTGGGATACTTGATGTCCGCATCACAAACAGTGGCATCCGGTTGGAGTTTTCCCTTGTTCCCCGGATGCGGATCAGGGTCGTCATCATTATCTTCTTCATCCTTCTTATCCGTGTCAACCTCTTCCGGTTTTTCCCCAGCTTTCAGCTTCAATCCTTTTCTTATCAGATCATCCGTCAATGATTCAAAGACATCCAGGTCGATTCGCTTCCGGATGGATACCAGCAGGGACGGTGTCATCACCTGTTCATAGGTGAAGGTTTCGAGCCCAAGAAAATACTGCATGTCTGGATTCTCCCGGATCATCTCGATCACTCCACGGTCGTCCGTCTTCATGATGTGCTTGATGATGATCACTCCCAGTACAAGCCTGGCATCCTTCGTGGGTGCACCCCGGTTACTTTTGAAGTTCTTGTGATAAAGCCGGGCGAACTCTTCCCAAGGAACTATTTTTGAAAGAACAACCCACCGGTTATTCTCATCCAGTTTTGCCTCAAAGGGCATCTTGAACTCTGAAATTGAAAGCTGTCTGGAGCTCTTGTATCGTATCATAAAATGCAAGGATTATGAAGTAAAAATACTCAATTTCTTGCAGTTATGCAAATTTTATACCGATTAATTTGCTGATTTTCAGCATTAATATCTATTATTCAGCAGACCCTAGATAAACTGATATCCATTATTTGAAATATTACTCTTTAATCACAAATCCGAAAATCAAAGTTCTCGGATTTGGAATCCATCAACACGAAGTGCTTTGCTAATCAGTTATGACGCATAATTTTAAATAAGGAAAAACAGAGCTAAAACATTTCAAACTCAAAGTTTTTAATTAACTTTGCAAATACATTGATATTTTCGATATTTTCACTGATATTAAATCGTAATTTATAAATATTAAGATTATATTTTATGTTAAACTCAATTATACAAAAGACACTTTTTCTCATTATCTTTTTGACATTCTTAAGTTGTTTAACTGACGTCACTGATGACATGAAGGTGAAAAAGTTTAATGCTAAAAGCATAGAAACACTTACCAAAGATCTTGATTTAACTCTTTTCTCATCGATAGAACATACTTCAAAAATTCCAATTATAGCATGGATGGGAGTACCTCAAAACCATACTAATATTGTACGTTTTCAAGAAATGAAAGATGCTGGTATCACAATTAGTATGTCTAATTACACAAATTCTGATAGTTTACAGAAGGCTTTAGATATAGCTTATCAACTTAACCTGAAAGTGATGATTCGTTGTCCTGAATTATACAACAATACTGAAAAAACAGTTTTGCGTTTTAAAGATCATCCTGCTAATGGAGGGTATTTTTTACTTGACGAACCAATAACTTCAGAATTTCCTAAACTCAAAGAGTTATTACAAAAAATTGAAGCTATAGACAGTACTCATTTCTGTTATATAAATCTTTTTCCAAATGTTGCAATGCCTGAATTATATTCTCCTATTGACTATAGAAACTATGTTGCTCTTTTTCTAAACAAAATACCTGTTAAAATTCTTTCTTTTGATCACTATCCTATAGTTAATGGATTTATTAGAGTGAACTGGTATCAAAATTTAGAAATCATCCAGTCAGAGGCCGATAAAGCTGGAATCCATTTTTGGGCTTTTGCTTTAACTACAGCACATGATTATTATCCAATTCCTGATTTGGCACAGCTCCGTCTTCAAGTATATAGTAATTTAGCTTATGGGGCAAAAGGTATTCAATATTTTACTTATTGGACACCAACTTCTAATAGATGGGATTTTCATAAAGGACCAATTGACGTAGATGGTTCAAAAACTATTGTATACGATTACTTACAACAAATGAATAATGAGATTCAAAATTATTCGTTAATATTCTTGACAAGTAAGACTATAAAAGTAAGCCATTTTGGAGAAATACCTTTGGAAACAAAAGAATTAACTAGCCTGCCTTACTTTGTTAAATCAATCAAAATCAAAGGTGGTAATGCTTTGTTATCTGAGATGAAGAACGAAATGAATTATTTTTTTATGATTCAAAATACGAACCTCAATAAAGAAATTGGAATCGATATTCAAACAGATTTGCAAACTAAAATAGTATTAAAAAATGGATATATTATTCCTGCAAATTTGATTAAGGAAGAATTTAAACTCACTCCTGGTGATATGGTGATATTTATGAGATAGATGAATATCTTAATGGATTGAATATTTACAATTTCTAATCAACATTTTTAAAAAAACTTTCTTGTCTTTCTTTGAATGAGAACTAACGAATAGAGTCGGTAACATAAGTATTGTCATAATTGAATAATATAACATGTATACATATACTGGATAATGTTTTCTCATATATTTAAATTCTGAATTTAGAAATATTGTAATTGAACTTAGTTTTCTTGAAGTCGATCCTCCCTCTAAATGTATGATTTCAACATCATCTAAAATGATTCGTTTGAGTGAATTATCTGACATTCTTTTTTGTAAATCTGTTTCCTCATAATATAAAAAGAAAGATGGATCAAACCCATTTAGAAAAGTAAATACATCTTTTGATATAAATAAATCAGCGCCAGTTATAAAATCAACCTCATAATTCTTATCTAACTGATAGTTAAATCTATCTTTTAATTTAAAATGAGTATTAAATAATCTATTAACCCTTTCTATAAAGAGTCTTTTTATTTGACTAAAGGGTGTAGGAAAACGGTTATAAGAAGTATTGAGTTTTCGATTCATGTCTAACAACAAACAGCCAATGGCTCCAATTCTATTTATTGAATTATTTTGTGATTCAAAATAGTCAAACATTTTCTTTATCGCGTTTTCAATGAGTATACAATCAGAATTAAGGAAAAATAAATATTTCCCTGTTGAGTATTGGCTGGCCAAATTATTCGCACGCCCAAATCCTAAATTTTCCTGTGAATTTATTGTAATTACAGATGGAAACTTATTTTCGATTTCTGTAAGTGAACCATCTGATGAAGCATTATCTACTACTATGACTTCGTAATTTATTCCATTTGTATGATCAAAGATTGATCGAATACAATTAATAGTCAAATCCTTTGTATTGTAATTTACAATAATAACTGAAACATCAACTAAAAACATTAATTATTTGATTATATTTTGAGATAAAATTATTCATACAGTTATTTGCAATTTCCTTTGCTTTGATTTGTGCATATTCATCTTTTACTAACGAATCTAAGCATATTTCTATTTGATAGAGAGCATAGTTAATACTTTCTTCATTTTGCCAAATTTTTGTAATATCTACGATGCGATCATATTTACCTATTGATTCTAATAATCCGCTAATTTTATGTTCGTATGATAAAGCTATAAAAGGTACATTATTATTAATAGCAAATACAATTGAATGATACCTTGCTCCTATGACAAATTTTGAATTTCGTATAATACATTGCTGAATATCAGAGCTGTAACTGTCTTCTAAAATGATAATATTTTTTGAATTTGAGCTGTTCTTTGCGATTTTTCTAAAAAATGGCAATTCATTCTGACTTAAGTCATTAAATATTTGAGGCAACATTATAATTTTACAATTAGGATATTTATCGAGTATTATATCAAAAATACGAATATAAAATCGTATTATAATATCAGAGCTAATACTTTTAAATGCATAATGCCAGTTTAATTCATTCGGAACAAATACAATATAATATTTTCCAATTTTTTCACTAATTTCGTTTGGTATTTGAACTTCTGGATAATCTAAAAAAGCAGTGTCAACAGTAGGTATATAATTTACTCCAATATCTTCGGCAAGTTTTTGAGTTTTTGCATCCCTTATTGATAAAAAATCAAAATAATGTAATAATTCATAGCTAATCTTTTTAAAACGTTTATTCCTTTTAGTCGTTTCATGAAACGGTCCAAATGATCGCCCATAGTATGCAATTTTCTTTTTAAGATATTTAGCCATTGATAATATTGATATATGAGTCCAATCTTGGAACCCTCCCATGCAAATTCCTCCAGGAGCACAAACAACTAGATCTACACTATTTATTATTTTAAGAATCCTGTATGTGACAGGATGTAAGTACCATAAAAATGACAGTTTATATTCATTAGCCTTAATTAATATTCTATTACCACCACGTATTTCACTTAAAATATTTAAATACTTTAAATTGCTCTCTTTTACTTTAAATTGTTCAATACTATCTTGATTGGCAGCAATAAAAAGAACTAAAATTTCAGATTTAGGAAAATTTACAGTCAACGAACGAACAAGGGCCTTATGGGCAGACTCATCGCCTCGATTATTGAGAGGTTGATTAACAATTAATATTCTCATAACTATTTAATCAGATTGATTAGCAATGAAAAACTCATTTGCCAGAAAAAGAAAAGAATAAATAACTCTATGGGGCTATTTTATGATTTTTCTTATAGTTTTTACTCCACTTTCGCCTAATAATTTCTTTGCAAATTGTATAGTCTTACCTTTTACATTTGTTTCAATCTGAGACATTAAAACATGAGCCTGGTTCTCATCTAAATCATTGGTGAAAACTTCCAGCAATTTTGGCTTCTCTACTATTATCGGATTAATAAAATCTTTGTAAACCGTTAAAAACTCCTCTTTATTTGAAGCTGAAAGATATTCAAATCCAAGATCTGTTGCGTAGTTCTTAACTAATTCTGGAGATTTATTTCCATAGTGTCCTGCTGCAGATACATAATCGTCCGCTTCTTCAAATTTAGCAGTTTTATGCATAAATAGCTTAAATTCAGTTCCTTTTCCATTGTTGACCAAAAGTATACGTAAATTATTTCCGATATGACGATTTCCTAAAACATTCATATCGTAAAAAAATGATAGGTCACCTACAATTCCGAAATATAGTTTACCTTTATGCGCTAACGAAGCACCTAACAAAGAAGATAGATTCCCATCAATACCGAATCCTCCAACATTTGAAGCAGATGTGATTGAGGAGGGCATTTCGAAATAATTCCAAGACCGTAAGCTGTTTAGAATTCCAAAATGAATTACTGAATCTTTTGGGATTTTTTGTACTATTTGTTGAGCAATCCAAACATTCGAAAATGGTAACTCTGGTGTTTTTTCACTTATTCTATTAAATTGTGTTGCCCATGATTGATAATATTCATCATTATCACCATCAATGTTTTTAGAAGAGTAATATTCGAAAAAATTATGTTCTGACATTTCAAAAATGTAGCGCAATCGAAGAAAAGTATCTCGAATTTCTCCGTCTTCGCTTATTCTCCAAACTTGCGTAGGATTACTAATAAACGGACTAAAAAAAGCGGAAATTTCTCCTATATGTATTAATATATCAGGGATTAATAAAGTTTTATCTAAATAAATTTGTGAATTTATCAATGGAAATAGAACTTTGAATTTTCCAGAATATCCACTTGTATGATCACATAAAACTACTGCATTGTTTACAGCGCAAAAGTTTTCAATAATCGAAATTTGTTCTTTACTGAAAGGTACATGAGATCCAATAAATACAGCTACTTTACATCTAGGTAATTCTGGAAATTTATCATTAATAGTAATGCGATTAATAATTCTAACATCAGGTAGCTCTAAAGTACAAAATGATCCGATATAATTTGTAGGAAGGTTTATGTGGCTCGGACCACCCCCATGTCTCTTAAGTTCTAAAATCGCTTGATTCACTTTAATCTCACATTCCCATACATCATCAAGAGTCTCTACAATTGGTAGTGTAACGCTAATTCTTGCTACGTCCTTAGGTAAAATTGTACGATCCATCACTTGATCAACTAAATGACCAATTTTTGAGATTTTTCGTGTGGAGGTTATGGCCAATATTGGTAGTTTTCTATAATAGGCTTCTGTTAAACCAGGTAGATAATTACGCGAAGCTGTAGCTCCTGTACAGCTAATAACAACTGGTTCTCCTGATTCAGCTGCTAATCCACAAGCTATATACGCAGCAGAACGCTCATCTACAGATGAATAAATTTCGAAAAATGAATCAATTTGTAAGCTTATTGTTAAAGGAGAGTTTGCACTACCTGGTGAAGATATAATTTTTTTTATGCCGTGTTTTTTTAATAATGCCACAACAATTTGTACATTCCTTTCATCTGTATAATAGTTTGCCATAACAATTGAATATTAATTAATGAGAAATCTGTAAAGTAAATATTTAATTTTTTGCTTGAAACCTGAAATTTCACTCAATTTGGCAATTTCTTTAGTCCTTCGGTCTTTAAGCGCTTCTGCACGCCAGTCAATACCTTTAAAGATAGGATTTTTAAGAAAATCTTCCAAACATTCTTTCAATCCATTTTCGGATGAAATGAAACTTTCGACATTTACATACTTTGATATTTTTGAATTATCAAATTCTCGATTAAAAAGCCTATCATAATTAATCTGATATTTCGCAGCGTAATAAGAATGAAAATTTTCAATATTATCTAGTAGGAGCTTTGGTCTGGAACCTAAATGATTTTCAAGCACATTTAAATAAATATTCAAAACATCACTCCATAGTATAGACCTCGTAGAGGTGATATTAAAAGTTTCACCTAATGTATAGCGATTGCCAATAATGGTAATAATCCCTTTAGCGACATCCAAGCCAGAAGTCATAGTGGTCAACTTTGAATGAATATCACTGGCAAAAACAATGGTCCTTCGTTTCAATGCTCTATATAGCCAACTTTCTTTTTCAAAAACACCCAATTGTAATCTTTGGGAACTATAGGTTATATAAGGACGAATGATTGTCCAGTTGCTTCTTCCAGATTCTTTCAATAAATTTTCTTGTCTAGCTTTAGTTAAAGAATATTCATCAGAAGATAAAAATTCTTGATCAGTTGATATATCGAGAAGTCGTGGTGAGGTCTCTTTAATGGATCCTTTCGAATTAGCATATACACGGGCAGAACTTAAAAAGATATACTGAGACGTAGCATTTAAAAGTAAAATTACTCTTTCAGTAAATTCAAGAGTTGTATATACCATAAAATCAATGATTACGTCCCAATATTCTTCTAAAATGTTTGTAATAAATAACGTAGATTTAGCATTGCCTTCTATATATCTTACATTTTGGTGTGATTCACGTTTAGTACGAGAAGTGATAACAATTTCATTATCGGTGTTTGATAATAGATCTACCATATTTTTACCCACCGCACCAGTTCCGCCTAATATTAAAATTTTCATTATTCTCCAATTTTAAAAATTTTCTTTACTTTAATTTCAATAATAAACTGGATTTTATTACGCCAATGTACATCTAAACCTATGTAAAACATGACTATTGCACTTATTATCATGCTAAACATAGCTACTATTGTCGAATAAAGAAGACTTTCCGGTAATATTTTTTGAAGAAAATGTGAAGGAACTGCCGAAAGAAGAATAATACCTAATACTGGGAAGATAACTTTAACCATAAAATGACTCTTTGGCAAATCAATTAAATTACTTACGATGAATAATCGCACAAAAAACATTACAACATTGACAGCAATAGCTACAATAAAGACAGAATAAGCCGGGTATCCCATCTTTAACACAACCCAAGATACAAAAAAAATTGATAATTGAATTATTCCAAGAGTTAATTCATAAGTTTTCATTTTACCTGGTGCACGGGCAGCAGTCGTGATTGGAAGGCTGAGTGCCAAAATTAGTGCTTCAATTATTGCCAGTTGAGAGAAAAGAACAACATCAGGAGGAATATTTTTTAACCAAATACTTAAAATCATTTCCATCTCTAAAAGTAGAGGTAAAGCAATTATCCATATCAAAAAAAAAGTAAGTTTTGATCCATTATAAATGAGTGAAAACATCTCATTTTTTTTATTACTCGAATATGATTTTATGATAGGTGGATATAGGCTGGTATTAAAGTTGTTGGCAAAAACACCAATGTGACCACTTACACTCAGTGCAATTGCTCGTGACGCAACCACCACAGGATTGAATACCTGATTGATCAAAATGGTTACAGCTTGATTTCTTGCAACTGTGGTGATTTGACCAAAAAGAGTCCAACCTGTAAATTCCACGATTTCTTGTGCCAAACGTTTATCCCAATAAAACTTATTAAATTGACACTCTTCGTATTTTCGTAACGATATTGAAATGTAAATTACGGCATTGATTAAGGAAACAATAAAAAGTAAAATTCCATATAATTCTAATTTATCAGCCTCAACATACATCAGCAAGAAGACAACACCTAATTTCAAAACGGCTTCGATGATTGATACATAAGCATAAACTTGCATATCTTCATGGGCAATAATTATCGCCATGAAGGGAGAAGTAAGGATTGTTGCACTAAACGTAAATACTGAAAAATTGTAAATAAAACAAGCGGCATCAAACCTATCAGTAGGAACTTCCAGTTTCTCATTCATAAACCATAAGCCGACTGTTTCTAATAAAAGTATAGCAACCAGTGCAATGCCGATATATATAAATATATTTACAGAGAATATTTTCTTTAATTGCTCTGTATCATTTTTCCCAATGGCAAATGAGAAAAAACGTTGTGTAGCTGATGCCATAGCCCCACTTAAAAATGAGAACAGAGAAACAATTCCCGCAACTACGTTGTAAATACCATAATCTTCAACACCCAGAACATCGAGAATTACGCGAACTGTATATAAACTAACCAATAAAATCAGTATCTGTCTAAAATACAGCATAAGAGTATTTTTTGCAATACGTTTGTTATTCTGAGAAGAAGATATAGAAGTAGTTTTTTCCAAAAAGTCTATTTTATAATCTGTTCGCATTCATATCTTTCTATTCTCTACCCAACGGACTTATTGGAACGTTTCACTAATCTGTAATAGTCATTATAACTGATTAGACCGATCTCCTCTGTCAAAATGGGAAGATAGCAAGCTTTAAGTACATTCATAATGTTTATGGAAGTCTTTTCATTAATTCCGGGCACACTTCGTGGCTACCTGTCACATTGTTACATAGGTGGGGTAGTCCAGAATTACAATTTAAAAACAATCAGCGAAAAAATTCTGCCCTCGCTGAAGTATATATGTTTATCAGGATATTAACCCTGATTTTGCCGAACGCTTTGCGAAATCTCTGTAACAAAAGGCTTAACGAACATCCATCCGATAGCGACAATCAATCCCAAAAAGAGGAATCCAATCAGAATCATACTACGTTTGGGGGCACTTTTCTGCACCGGCACCACTACCGGTTCGATAACCGTAAGCACCGGTTTAGTCTCTTTTACTGCCAGCTTGACTTGCTCCAGCTGTTTGGCCAGTTCGTTGTAGATGGTGAAAGCAACATCGTATTCGCTTCGAAGGCGTTGTTCGGTAGCGCGCGCCGAAGCAGTAGTCAGTCCCCTGTTGGCATCCTGGAAGGAAGCCAACCTGTTCTGTTTATCTAAGAAATCGACTTGGGCATCATCAAAACTCTGTGCCACAAAAGCGAGGTTGTCCTCTGCCTTTTCTGATTTGAATGCGGTAACATACTTTTCAAGTGTTTTACGTACCTGATCGGTGATCCGGGCTGCTGCTCCGGCTTCGGGAAAAGTATAACTGATGATGATGTATCCGTCCTTTGAATTTAGGTCCAGTTGCATGGAACGCTGAATAGCTTGATATACCTGTTCTTCTTCCATGCTGAGGATGGGCAGTGACGAAACGGTGTCGGAGGGCACTGCCTGCTCTTGCCTGCTGCCTCCGCGAATCGTTCCGATCAACACCCCGGGCAACCCAATAGTATATTTTTTGATGTTCCCGAGGAGATTGAACGGTTGATATTGCTTGTCTGTATAATAATCGTACAGCCTGATCTCTTTTCCCCCGGATCTTTCTACCTTTATAGGCGTTTGCATGATCTCGCGGGTGAAAGGCACGCTTTTTACGATCTGCGGATAAACGTTGGGGGAGAGAGTTCCTCCAGTAGCTCCCGTGGCACCGATATTGACACCCATCATGGCGGCCAATCCACCCAGACTGCTGCTCGATCCATCCTTTCCGCTTTGCGGTATAACGGTGCAGTGAGCGCTGTATTTGACTGGGGAGAATAGGGCGATGAAGATTCCTAACAGTAGAAACAGACCGGTTACAGACAGAATAAACTTGCGTTTTTTCCAGAGCTGGATTATAATGTCTTTCAGATCAATTTCATCCGAAGCGTTATATCCGGAAATGGGTATATTTGTTTTTTCCTCCATAAACTCACATTATTTTACCAGATTGGAAACAAGCAATGCTAAAGAAGCAATACTGGTTGAAATCCCGAGTATGCCTTGTAAAGACATGGGTTGTCGTTCCGGCTTCTCTGGCACTACGATTTCGCATCCGGGCTCTATCTTCGCCCACCGGCCGGTAGCTACTTTTCCGTTCATATAGACGACGAAAGGCTTGCTCTTCATTGCTAAGCGCGAATATCCCCCGGCTTGGCGGACGTAACCATCCAGGCTCAACCGCTTGTCGTAAGTAACGTTATTCGGATAAAGCACCCCTCCCGATATTTTTACAGTTCCTTCGTATTGGGGAATTGAAATCACATCGCCATCCCTTAAAACAATATCATCGTCTCCCCCAGGTCTCTTTAATGCTTTTTCCAAGTCGATTCCCACGTATTGATGTCGCAAACCCAATGAATCAAAATTCAACGAGTCCATATTGAGTTTATCCATTTTGGCTTTTGTCTCAAAGGCATGTTTTAAACGCTCAAACTCTTCGTCGTTCAGTTGGCGCGTAAGCCTCGCTCCTTTAGGATAGGCGTAGCCGGTCAGCCCCCCCGCTCTCTCTACTAATGACGAAAGCCGCTCATTCCGGGTCTTTTTGGCATACCGACCGCCAAAGAGCACTTCTCCTTTTATGGTAACCATGCTTTGGGGTTCGTAGCCGGGGGAATGGCGCACCACGATCTCATCATACGGTTGCAGTACGAACGAGGGATCGTTTGAGACGATCTTCCCTTCCTGGAGCGTGAAAGTATATACTTCGCTCATTGTGGACGGAACGGTGGTGCTGGAGGGATCCTTAATACGCCGGAAAACATCGACCCGCTCCGTGGAGGCTTCCTCTTTGAGCCCGCCCGCCCGTAGGATAGCGTCCTCAATGCGCATGTTCAGGGCGAAAGGATAATTGCCCGGAGCGCGTACGGAGCCGCCGACAGATACCGTAACGTGGTCCTCGAGCGAGAAGATGGAGGGAATATGGAGCCGGTCGTTCTTTCGCAAAGGGATATCCGCGATCCGGTTATTCAGCAGGGCGTCTAAGTCGAACGACTCCATGGTCTGCCGCAGATCTTCCTGCTCACGATAAAGCAGTGCACGGTAAACATAAGCGTCGCCCGTTATCCCCCGGGCTATCGCTACCAGATCTTTCACCGTTCTTATCTGGTCTCCAATGGCGTACTGCCCCGGACGGTTAACGGCGCCGTCTATTTCCACCATATTCGAAAACCGTTTCAAAATGGAAGAGATGGTTACGGAGTCGCCGTCGTGCAGTTGAAAAGAGGAATAATCGGACTGGTTCACCGTGAAGGTCTCTTTTTCGTACTCTCCCTTCCGGTCTATCTGAACGTTGTTTTTATAGGCTTCGCCCGTAAAACCGCCGGCAAAACCAAGCAGGTCCTTAAGCGTTTCATCGGGGCGCATTTCGTATTTCATGGGGCGTTTTATCTCCCCAGTAATTTGGGCAAGCCCCAAGTAGGGATCAACCATCACAATATCCCCGTCCTGCAGGGTAATATCGTTCATGTTATTGCCTTTCAGGAGGTACTCATACAGATCGACCGTGGTCGCCACACGCCCTTCCCGGAATACGCGGATATTACGTAAACTCCCGATATGGGTTATTCCCCCGGCGGCGTACAGTGCGTGGAAGGCCGATGAAAAAGAGGTCAGCGTATAGGTTCCGGGAGTGGTCACCTCACCCATCACATTCACTTTTATGGTGCGGGTATTTCCTACGGAAAGGGCAAGAAAAGTATGCGGCTGGCCTGAATTGAGATCGGAGTAAATGCCAGAAAATTCATTGCGGATGCGGCCGGTTGCCTGATCGACTCTCATTCCGCTGAGCTGGATCCTCCCCAGCCCCGGCACGGTGATGTACCCGTCGGGAGTAATGGTGTAACGCACATTTAATTCCGAATCTCCCCAAACGTCGATAATGACTTCGTCGCCCGGTCCCAATATGTAATTGGCCGGGGTGGGCATATTTACGTTGGGTGCGAAAGTCAGGTTTTCCTTAGAGAAAAAATCTTGTCCGAAAATGCGTTCTCCGGGCGGGATGGTATCGTTGGGGTTTATCCTCTCTATAGGTTGAATGTCGGGCAGTACCCTGCTCACACCTTGTTGGGTGTCTTTATTCGATGCTGCCGGCACTGCTTGGTTATTCTGTTGATTGTACCGTTCCTGAATACGCTGTAGTTGGCTTGCCGTAACACCTTTCTTGTTCAACTCAAGCAATATCTGTTGTTGCGACATTCCCTGGCTGTTGTACTTCATTACTTCCTGCATCACCTGCTGGTCGCTCATCTGTGCGAATAGTGCGGTGGAGAGGAAGAACAGCAAGGTTAACAGGCCGATAAATTTATACTCTTTATGCATGTAGTTATAAGTCTTTTCGTTAAAGCTGGTCTGTAATCGTTAAACCAAGTACAAAAATAGTGGTTATTTTTATAACGGGCAATAATTATTGGTTATTTTCTCCACCATGGAGGCGCTCATCTCTACCACGGCGCAACCCAACTGGTGGATGCGGATAGCAATACGGGATAAACCTTCTACAGTAACTAATTCGCCTTCGAGGCCGGCAAGCGAGCCTTTGATCACACGTACCCTTTCGCCCGGCTGCAGGTCGCCGGCGCTGAAACTGACGGCGCTATCGGAATGGTCGAGCATGAAGCGGAAGCGATCCATCTGCTCCCCGGGGATCTCGGTGGGGGCGTGTTCGCCGCGCAGCGTCAGGTAATGCAACACCGAAGGGAGGGTAATGACGGTGCGCTGCTCTTCGGCATCTACCCGCACGAAGATCATCATGGGAATGAGCACCCGCTCCACCTTCTTCTTGCGGTCGCTCCACTGCCGTACTTCTTCCTGCACCGGCAGGAAGTTCTCGATGCCCATCTCCGTAAGCCGGTCGCGTACCCGCTTTTCGTGGTGCATCTTCACATAGGTCGCCAGCCATCTCTTTTCTGTCATCCTCTCTTTGTTTACTGCCTGTTTTTATAGGCTGTTTTTACTTTGAGATCCATAAATTCGGCAATTTCCCGGGAAGAAATATCGTATTTAGGCTCCAACTGCTTGAAGTCTTCATCTTTCGTAAACCTTTCATAATTACCTAATTTCCCCAATAAGTTCTTGCTTTTCATTAAATGGTCGGAATATTTGAGGGAATTATCGATAATACGGATTATCTCTTCATTCGTTTTTTCTTTGAGAATACAGTAAAGATCATAATAATCGCGAAAACTATTTCGGCGTTGCATCGTCTCCATTTTAAGGGATGCGATGGTATCTATGTCCGCTAAGTATAAATTATTCAGAAAATGTACCTTATTTATTTGAGGAGCTTTTCTTTCCGGTGCATAAAAGGAAAGCTTAACTCCTCCGTCAATAAAAAACTCCACCTGATTGTTATCCAGAATATTTATTTTGTCGATAACGTGCCCCAATTTCACTTCTTTTGTAATAGATTTGATATCTACATCCATTTTCTCACCGCGGTATTGTTGCCATCTCATAAAATCGAGATCTTCGCTCATCCTGCTTGATAATTGCAGAGAAAGGGCCGTGCCTCCGACAAGGATGTAGGGTTTGATCGATTCCATTTTGGATATCGATTCGATGACTTTTTTCGTTTTATCGACTAATGACTTATCCATGGACAATTCGGATTGGTTGTCAGGCTCTATTTAAATAATACGTTTCCATCCTTTTCAGGTATTGGACGGGATGTTTGATATCGAAGTACAGATTGGCTATGCAGATATTCATATTACGTAAATAATTTCCCTGAACAACCGCCTCATGAAGCCAAACTCGTTTTATTTTTCTTCTGGGAAATACCTTAAACAACAGGTCAATTTCAGGGAGATCCAGATAGATGAGTACGTATTTAATTAGGTTCCAGTCACTAATTTTTTGACAAGAACTTTTATCAAATGACCAAAAGACATTTTCTTCATGCAGTTTGGCCAATAAGTGCGATTTAATCTCATCTCTATTGCCCATCTATACAAAGGTATAAACAATTACCTGAATATGCCGGCTCTGAACTATAAAATTTTTTCCACCACGGCGCAACCGGGCTATTCCCCTCCAATCTACCAATTCTCTGCAATCCACATCCCAAAAAATCGGTCATAAATCCCAAAAACATCGTTTTCGCCGGTAATATAATCTTTCTCCAACAGCACCCGCTGAGCGGATTGGACGGAACTGGCCGATGATAGTTTGTATTTGCTTATAAATTCCGCCGATTTTAATCTTTCTGCTTTTCCGGCTTTCGCTATCGCGATCAGCAATTCTTTTTGCTTTTCGGGGAGACGAAACATGGTTTCCGCGTAAACATACCGGAATGAATTAATTATCTGATCGATAGCGGGAGCAATCATATTCTCGGAACACGTTCCGCCTTTGGGCGTATTTGAAAACAACGTATTCAGTAATTTTTGAACGTACCACGTAATACCCTCAAACTGATTATAAATTGAAATTATAGCTTCTCTGGTAATGGTCTTATCGCTTTTATCGAAATGTTTTTGAGCAAAAGCGATGTAATGCTCCATCGAAATGGGTCCTAATTGCATCATCGAAACACTTTGGTAAAACGGACGGGACGCACTCAAAAACATATTTCCCATGATGTGCCTTTGACTGCCGGCAAAAATAAAGCGCCCGTTGTTGCAATGCTGAACATGTGTTCTCAAGATTGCTTCAATGTTTTTATCCGGATAAGAAGCGATCTGTTGAAATTCATCGATAGCAATAATACACCGTTTTTCGGCTTTTTCAATGAAATGAAATATCTCGTCTAGCGTTGCTTTTTCATTCTGAATATCACTCAAACTCAGATGAAAATTCGGAATGCCCGACACATCAAACGAAATCCCTGCCTGCAAAGATTTAACAGTAGAGACAAAAGTCTCATAAGCCTTTCTGCCAAAAGGTTTTAGGCCGTCAACTATTTCTTTGCTTAATGCAAAAATAAATTCCCGAAGCGATTTGGTCGCGTAAATATCGATGAAAAAGGTATAATAAGCTTTTGAAATACGCTGATCGTTAAACACATGCTTGATTAATCCGGTTTTTCCCATTCTGCGAGTGGAAATTAATGCCACATCGTTACCATTGATAAGCTCGGTGAGCAACTGCCCGGTCTCTATTTCTCTATCACAAAAGTATTCCGATGAAATATAACCGCTTGTGATAAATGGATTTATAGGTTTCATGATTGTTCCTTATCGTTGAAATTTAAATTGCTCAAAAGTAATTATTATTTTTGAGTAATGCAAATGCAATAATTTTATACTCTCCCGATAAGGAGGCGCTTGTAGTTTGAATTTAACTACATCGGATTTTTAAAAGTTTGTTGCCGTATCGATGAGAAATTCTTTGATTTCAGTTTCGCATGGAGGTGAAGGAATGAGGTATTCCACTGCTTCTTCGTAGTTGATATCATCAAAATAGGAGAGTTGGGCACGAAAAAGCTTTCCGGAAAACTGTTGATTAAAAAGTTCCGATGCCCGAACACTTATTTGATTAAAAGAATAATGGTTTTTGATAATAAAGTACAAATCAACGTAGTCTTTCCATTTCGACCGGCGTCCGAGTGCAAACGCTTTCATCGCAGCCAAATCCAATAATGTGGGAATCTTTATTTTTTTATCGAAGTCTTCGTTTGCTTCGATACTAAATGGATATTCGAAAAAAGTGAATTTTACATTATTGATAATCAGATTTAATTGACCCGTTACATTTCGTGTAATCAGATAGTTGTACCCTTGCTTATCTATTTTATTTAAAATTTTTTTCGCCTGAAACGGTGTCGCTTTAAACAAGTCGAAATCGATAGAGCGCCGGTGGCCGATGTGTAAGGCAATTGCTGTGCCACCAACCATATAAAACTCCCGTCTGAAAGATTTTACTAAATCGAGCAGTAAATTTTGGTTAGTATCCAGAATTTCTTTGTGCATATCTGCTGAAATAGAGGTGAAAAAGATTATAAATTTCGGGATAATAATTCAATTTTTTCCGTCCTTTTAAATTGAGAAACAAAGAAGAAAAGTAATCCAAACCCCATAGTTTTTTCAATTGCAAAACATCGTCCATACTGCCGTAATTCAAAATAAACTCCATCAATGTTTCGTCACTGATATCTTCCTTTTTATCTTCGGGAATATACCAGAACAAGGAGGAGTGTTCACGAATAAATTCTTTTACTTCGGGGCTTCTTTTCTGCATAATAATCTTATTCTTAACGGCATATAAAGATACACATTTTATTTCTTATTCCCAAATTCATAGTCGGCAAGTTTGTAATTTTCATAATACAATGCCCTCGTTGACTATATTTAATCAATATCACTATCGGGACGTGCCTCGCCGTGTGCTTCCGAGCCGAACAAAATGGTCTTTGCCGTAGGAGCTACGTCCTGAACAACGTCTTTGATTTGCTTTATAATTTCTTTTCGTCTCATGGTTACGCTTCATACATTCACACAATATACAAAGGTATAAACAATTACCTGAATATGCCGGCTCTGAACTATAAAATTTTTACCACCACGACGCAACCGGGCTATTCCCCACCAATTTACCAATTCTCTACAATCCACATCCTAAAAAATCGGTCATAAATCCCAAAAACATCGTTTTCGCCGGTAATATAATCTTTCTCCAACAGCACCCGTGAAAAATTGTTTTTACGGAAAATCCGGACATTTCTTGTAGTAAAATGCAGACATTTCTTGTAGTACAACGTCGGCATTTCTTGTAGTTTGAATTTAACTACATCGGTTTTTTAAAAGTTTGTTGCCGTATCAATGAAAAATTTTTAAAAACTCAGTCGCCGTACATTTTCTTGTAATACTGCTGATAATCGCCGCTGGTGACGTTGTCCAGCCAATCCTGATGGTCGAGGTACCAGCGGACGGTTTTTTCAATACCTTCTTCAAACTGCAACGACGGTTCCCACCCGAGTTCATCTTTTAGCTTGGCGGAGTCGATGGCATAACGCAGATCGTGGCCGGCACGGTCGGTAACGTAAGTGATCAGTTTTTCGGATTCGCCTTCCTTGCGTCCCAATAACCGGTCAACGGTTTTGATCATCACTTTTATCAGGTCGATGTTTTTCCACTCGTTAAACCCGCCGATGTTGTAGGTGTCGCCTGTTTTCCCCCGGTGAAAGATCAGGTCGATGGCACGGGCATGGTCTTCCACGTAGAGCCAGTCGCGCACGTTTTCACCCTTCCCGTAAACCGGAAGCGGTTTGTTGTTCCGTATATTGTTGATAAACAACGGGATTAGTTTCTCTGGGAACTGATACGGCCCGTAATTGTTGGAGCAATTGGAGATAACAACAGGTAATCCGTATGTATCGTGATAGGCGCGTACGAAGTGATCGGAGGCTGCCTTGGAGGCAGAGTAGGGCGAGTGCGGATCGTACCGGGTCTCTTCGGTGAAAAGGGCATCGTTGAACTCCAATGCTCCGTACACCTCGTCGGTGGAGACGTGGTAGAAGAGGTTTGAGCCCCGCCATGACCTTCGCGCGGCCTCAAGCAGGTTGAGTGTGCCCATGACATTTGTTTGGGCAAATGAAAACGGATCGGTAATGGAGCGGTCCACATGACTTTCGGCTGCCAGGTGAATGACGCTGTCGATCCGGTATTCTTCAAACACGCGCAACATAGCGTTGAAGTCGCAGATGTCGGCTTTCACAAACAGATAATTGGGCTTATCCTGAACGTCGCGCAGGTTGGCCAGGTTGCCTGCGTAAGTGAGTTTATCGAGGTTTACGATGCGGTAACCGGGATAGTTGTTTACCATCAGCCTTACCACGTGTGAGCCGATAAATCCGGCTCCGCCGGTAATCAGGATATTTTTTTTGAACGGGCTTTCCATCAGAATAGTTTTAACTCTTTTAATAATATATTTTTTTTATCTTTTTCCGACAAGATCAGGTCTTCTGCCGGCAATTTCCAATCGATCCCCAAGGCAGGGTCGTTCCACAAGATGCCGCCTTCGGTGTGGGGAGCGTAATAATCATCGCATTTGTACTGAAAAACAACTTCATCGCTCAGCACCGCAAAACCGTGGGCGAATCCGCGGGGGATAAAAAGCTGACGTTTGTTCTCGCCGGACAATTCTACCGAAACGTGTTTGCCGAACGTTGGCGACCCTTTCCGGATATCCACGGCAATATCCAGCACTTTCCCCTTTACCACGCGCACTAATTTTGCTTGTGTATGGGGTGGTCTCTGGAAATGTAAACCGCGCAGGACGCCGTACTGGGAACTGGACTCGTTGTCCTGGACAAAGGTGGTTTTACACACTTTTTCTTCAAATTCCCGCTGCGAGAACGATTCGAAGAAATAGCCCCGCTCATCGCCAAGCACTTCCGGTTCAAGAATAACAATGCCTTCTATCTCTGTTGTTATAATGTTCATAAGTTTACCTGTTCATTATCAATTAATCTCAGCAGATACCTGCCGTATTCATTTTTTTTCATCGGTTCCGCTAAGTTCCGAAGCCTTTCGTCATCAATCCAGCCGTTGCGCCAGGCAATCTCTTCGAGGCAGGATATTTTCAGCCCCTGCCTCTTTTCCAGCACTTCGATAAAAGTGGATGCTTCGGATAAAGAGCCGAAGGTGCCCGTATCCAACCAGGCGAAACCGCGTCCGAGAAGTTGAACTTTAAGCTGCTTCTCTTTTAAAAACTCCTGATTTACGGTGGTTATCTCCAACTCTCCTCTTGCCGAGGGTCGAATATTTTTCGCCACCTCCACCACCCTGTTCGGGTAGAAGTAAAGGCCAATAACCGCGTAATTCGATTTTGGCTGCAGGGGCTTCTCCTCAATACCCAGCACATTGCCTTCTTTATCAAATTCGGCTACCCCGTATCTTTCCGGGTCGTTCACGTAATATCCGAAGACGGTGGCTTTGTTGTCCGCCTCTGCATTCTTAACGGCCTCTCTCAACAAATTGGGGAAACCCTGCCCGTAAAAAATATTATCGCCCAGCACTAAGCAGGCGCAATCGCCGCCGATAAACTCCTCGCCAATGATAAACGCCTGGGCCAGCCCGTCGGGGCTGGGCTGCTCGGCATAAGCAAAGTTTACGCCATAGTCCGAGCCGTTGCCTAATAACCTCTTAAAGCCGGGAAGGTCGTGCGGAGTGGAAATGATGAGGATATCCTTAATTCCTGCGAGCATAAGGGCAGAAATGGGGTAATAGACCATGGGCTTATCGTAAACAGGGATAAGTTGTTTGGAAACTCCTTTGGTGATGGGATAAAGCCGGGTGCCGGAGCCTCCGGCAAGAACGATTCCTTTCATACAGATTATCTAAAGTAAATAAAGCTACTACAAAATTAACAAAATAAAGCCACAATTGTTGTAATTATTACAAATTCTCTTAAGTTGCATCGATCACCCATGAGCAGTAATTCAACAATTATTTTTATCTTTGCTCTTAAAAATAGAAAAAATGTCGAATAATACAATTATGAAACAGATTGGTTTGTTTCTCATTTTTTGGGTTGCTCCGTTTATTTTATCGAAAACCGTTGCCCAGGTGCCCGATAGTCTGGAGCTTTTCGAGAACATAACAGATATAGAAAAATTAATTCAGCAGAGAGGGGATCAAAGCAGCCCTCTCGGGATTGCACCTGCTGTTTCGCAACAAAAAAACATCTATAAGAAATCTTCGGCTGCGACTGTCGGTGTGCCGTTAGACTCTTTGTATCACAGAAAAGCAAACGGTACGCTGCAACTGCCTGATAATTTATACGATCCAGGCTCCCTGAGCGGTTTGACTCTCAGGGATACCCTGTTTTATAATCCGCTGTTTCTTCCGATGATATTCACGGGAAAGATGCTGCCGCCTGATTTATCTTTTTATCCGCCCAAAGAGAGCAACCTTTATAAGGGATTGCTGATCCCACAGGAGAAGACATTTGCCCCCGACCTGCGGCATGCGGCGTTTATAAACAAAACGCGCAGGGATTTTTACATGGAATACCCCGATCGCGTGAAACTTTCGGTTTTTCACCTGGATTCTCTGCCGTCATCCAGCAAAGACAACGATGTGATTGAAACTTTTAATCCTTTCAGGGAGTTAATTTCTACGGAAACAAGTTATTCATTGAATGCTCCCCAGGTGGAGGGTGTGGAGATAAAGCGGAAATACTGGATCAACAGCGGGGAACATTCCTTGCAGCTGTCGCAAAGCTATTTCTCTCCAAACTGGCATAAGGGCGGGACAAGCAACGTTAATATCATCAACAACCATATCATAAGAATGAATTACCGGAAAGAGAGGATCCGCTTTAACAATACGTTTGAGTGGAGGCTCTCCGTTTTTACCGCTCCCGACGATTCCATAAGGAAGTTCAGGATAGGTGAAGATCTGTTGCGTTATTACGGGGACTTTGGCGTGGATGCGTTTAATAAACACTGGTCTTACTCGGTCAACTTAGATGTGAAGTCGCAGCTTTTCAATAATTACCTGACCAATTCCAACGAGCTCCGATCGGCATTTTTAGCCCCGTTGTATGTAAACGGCGGTATCGGGTTGAAATACAACCTGGATAAACGGTCGGAACAGGTAAGGCATCGCAGGACACGATTAGACCTGCATTTGGCCCCCATAAGTTTTAACTTCAGGTATATAGGTAATGATAAGGTGAACGTGACCCGTTACGGAATTGAGGAAGGGAAAACACACACTATAGATTTTGGTTCCACCGTTACAGCCAACTTTATATATGATTTCAACCGGTACATTACGTGGAATTCACAGCTAAAGTATTTCACAAGCTACGAAAAGGTGGAAGCAGAGTTAGAAAATACATTGAATATGGCCCTGACCAATGCCTTTTCTACCCGGTTTTACCTGAACCTGCGGTTCGACGACAGTGTCCCGCCCGATCCCAAATACCACTTTTTGCAAGTTACGGAACTGCTCAGTTTCGGGTTGAATTATAAATGGTAAAACAAAGAACCAAGAACCAAGAACCAAGAACCAAGAACCAAGAGCAAAGAGCAAAGAGCAAAGACAAAAGACAAAAGAACTAAAAGTGAATAGTGAAAGCAGATCATTCGCGATAATCTACAAAGAGTGTGTATTTTTGCGAATGAAACGTAATCTTGATTGAATGGCTGGGCTAGAACGAGAATCCGTTGAGGAAATCTCCGGTTTTCATCCGTTTTTTTCCCGATAGCTGAATATCCAGAATATCAATAAGGCCATCTTGCGCGGCGACCCGTAAGGTGGTCTTGTTGTCTGTAATAATTTCTCCCGGTTGCAGCTGATGCGTTTCCCGGTTTGCCCTTGTCGCGAATATCCTGAAATTCATCTTCTCGCCGTTCACTTCGAATTCCGTCCAGGCAGCAGGGTAGGGCGATAGTCCGCGGACGAAGTTGTGGATCTCCTGTACAGGCCTGTTCCAGTTGATCCGGCACGTCTCTTTGTATATTTTTGGCGCTGGTTTTAACTCCTTTTCATTTTCGATATAGTTGCTTTGCGGCTGCGGCCGGATTGTCCCGTCAATAACCGCATCCACGGTTTTTAAAACCAAACGTGAGCCCAGGACCATCAGGGTGTCGTGCACGGTTTCTGCATTGTCGTCCTCCCCAATGGCTGTCTTTTCCTGAAAAATGATCTCGCCGGTATCTATTTCGTGCTTGAGAAAGAATGTGGTCACGCCCGTTTCCTTTTCGCCGTTGATGATGGCCCAGTTGATGGGAGCTGCTCCCCGGTACTGGGGCAGCAGCGAGGCGTGCAGGTTGAACGTGCCAAGGGGCGGCATGGTCCAAACGGCCTCGGGCAGCATGCGGAAAGCTACAACCACCTGAATATCCGCTTCCAGGCGCCTCAGCTCGTTCAAGAAAATTTCGTTTTTCAGGTTTTCAGGCTGTAAAACAGGTAATCCTGTCGACAGGGCATACTCTTTTACTGCCGATGGCTGAAACTTGTAACCCCTTCCGGCAGGCTTGTCGGGAGCAGTGATTACACCGACAACATTATAGTTATTTTCGACCAGTGCCTTTAACGATTCCACGGCGAAGCCGGGTGTTCCCATAAAGACAATGCGTAAATCTTTTTTATTCATTTTCTCTTTTTTATGCAAAAATAGCGGAAAAAGATCGAATTCGGTTAATTTTGCAGGATGTTTACCTCGTGCAACAATATAAAACTAAGCATGGACGAAGCCGGACGGGCAAAAACGCCTTTCTTGTTCGGCCTCGATTTTGAGCTGGGCGAAGGTTTTTTTATAGAAAATCCCCTGCAACAGCCGGAAATACTTTTCGACATAGACGGAGTGATGAATGGTACGGAAAAAGCGGCAGAAAAACCCTTTTATTTTTCTGCCTTTCCCGAAGACAGCAACCGGTATGCCCGGAGGTTCTCGCGTGTAATGGACGGACTGCGTTCCGGAAACTCCTTTCTTACGAACCTGACGATAAAGACGCCTGTAAAGACCGACCTATCCCTGAAGGAGATATTCCTGCGCAGCCGGGCAAAGTATCGGTTATATGTTCCCGGCAGGTTTGTCTGCTTTTCTCCCGAACGGTTTGTGCAAATTAAAGACGGAAAAATATTCTCGCATCCGATGAAAGGGACTATTGACGCTTCGGTGGAAAATGCGGCCGAAACGATTCTGAACGATTACAAAGAAAAAGCCGAACATCACACCGTTGTAGATTTAATCCGCAACGATATAAGCAGGATAGCCACCGGGGTGAAGGTGAACCGTTTTCGCTATATCGACAAGGTGGAAACAAACGATGGCCCTATTTTGCAAGTCAGCTCCGAGATTGAAGGGACACTTCCCGATGAGTACCTTGAAAACATCGGAACGCTTTTCTTTGAACTGCTGCCTGCGGGGTCGGTTTCCGGAGCGCCCAAGGACGCGACGATCGGTATTATCCGCGAAGCGGAACAGGAGCCGCGCGGCTTTTACACGGGGGTAGCCGGATATTTTGACGGCACAAACCTCGACTCATGCGTGTTGATCCGTTATATTGAGCAGGCTGAAGAGGGCTTTTATTTTCGGAGCGGAGGCGGCATTACCGTCAACAGCGAATGTGAAAAAGAGTATGCGGAAGCTGTCAGGAAGGTATATCTGCCTTTTTAATAGAATACGGATGAAACAGATCAGACCCATGTTCCTCGAAACCATTTGCATAAAGAACGGCGCCGTAAGAAATTTACAGGCTCACGTTGAACGGATGCGACGGACTGCGGAGCATTTCGGTTTTGCCGCTCCGGAGTTGCCCTGTCTCGAAGTGATGCTGCCCGAGCCGCTTCGTGATAAGAAAGTGAAGTGCAGGATCGAGTACAAAGGGACTATCTGCAATATCGGATTTACGGCATATACTCCGAAAGTAATCCGGTCGCTCAGGCTTGTGAAGGCAGATAACGTAGATTATTCGTTCAAGTTTTCCGACAGGGCCCGGCTGGATGCTTTAAATAACCGGAGAGGGCAGTGCGATGAAGCGCTTATCGTACAAAACGGCTGCATCACCGATACAACCTACAGCAATGTGGTTTTCCGGAAAAATAAGGAGTTTTTCACGCCCGGCACCTGTTTGTTGAATGGGACGAAACGGCAGAAGTTGTTGCGTGAATCCATCATCCGCGAGGCAGAAATCACTGTAGATAACCTGCATGAATACGAACATGTATATCTTATCAACTCCATGCTCGACATAGAGGATGGGGTGGGGATCCCGGTACGGAATATATATCCGTCGGGCCATTGGTGACGACCCGACGGACAAAAAAAGACTTAAACCGGTCAGTTATTTTCCGGACGTAATTTCCTTACTACGGCTCCGGTCTGCCACATTTCACTTTCGCGAAGGGTTTTGAGCTCTTCTTCCAGTTTTTCGCGGTAATCGGTCTGCGAATTGCTGTCGATAGAGCGTTGCGCTTCGTTCCCGCTGGCCACTTCCTTATAGAGCTTCTCGAAAACAGGCTTGGTGGCATCGTGGAACGGGCCCATCCAGTCGAGGGCGCCGCGCTGAGCTGTGGTGGAGCAATTGGCATACATCCAGTCCATCCCTTTTTCGGCAAACAGCGGCATCAGCGACTGCGTAAGTTCTTCTACCGTTTCGTTGAACGCTTCCGACGGTGTGTGCCCGTTTTCGCGAAGCACTTCGTACTGCGCCAGCAGCAAGCCCTGGATGGCTCCCATCAGCGTTCCGCGCTCGCCGGTAAGATCGGAATAGACCTCGCGTTTGAAATCGGTTTCGAACAGGTATCCGGATCCAACGCCAATCCCTAAGGAAACGACCCTGTCGTACGCTTTTCCGGTAGCGTCCTGAAAGATAGCGTAAGAGGAGTTCAGCCCCCGTCCTTCGAGGAACATTTTGCGCAGGCTTGTTCCCGACCCTTTAGGGGCAACCAGGATTACATCCACATCGGCAGGCGGGATAATTCCGGTACGTTCCTTATAGGTGATTCCGAAGCCATGGGAAAAATAGAGCGCTTTTCCTGCCGTCAGGTGTTTTTTTACGGTTGGCCAAAGAGCAATCTGTGCGGCATCCGAAAGCAGGTACTGAATGATTGTGCCGCGTTGGCAAGCCTCTTCGATGTCGAAAAGCGTTTTGCCGGGAACCCAGCCGTCGGAAACGGCCTTGTCCCACGATTTGCTGTTCCTGCGCTGGCCGACTATCACGTTAAAGCCGTTGTCACGCAGGTTGAGTGACTGTCCCGGTCCCTGTACACCGTAACCGATAACAGCGATTGTTTCATTCTTCAGTGTTTCCTGTGCTTTGCTCAACGGAAACTCGTCGCGGGTAACTACATTTTCTTCTACCCCGCCAAAATTCATTTTTGCCATATTTTTTTAGATTTTTAGAACCAAGAGCAAAGAACAAAGACGTCTTATACCCTTGGTCGGATTATTGTATTTTAAGTTTTACATATTCTATCATAACAGCTAAATCCTCGACTGACAATGTTTTGCGACCCGTTTTCGATTCACAGGCTATCTGATAAATAACTCGCTACGCTCAAACAGCTTATCAGATTACGCCTGTTTCATCGGACGGGTACCCCCTCAAAACATTTATATGTCTTATATTTAGCTGTAATCACTTATATTGATATATGCGAAAGTTGTTCAGGCTTATTCTCTTCCCTTTTCGAGAGCATATCGCTCAGGCGTTCCACTTTCGATTTAGTGATAGCAATCCTTCCGGAACGGATGAACTGCAGTACGCCTATCTTCTCGGCCAGTTCGTTGAAAAGCCCCTGCGTTTCGGCGTAATGCCCCGCTTTGAGGAACACTACGCAGTCGCTGGACACCTCGAGCACCCGGATATTGTATTTCCGGATCAGGTATTCGATGGACCCGTGCTCCATTATTTTATCCGTAGCCAGTTTATAGAGGGCCAGTTCCTGATGGATCAGTTCGTCGTCCACATTGAAATAGGCTTTCAGGACATCTATCCGTTTATCGATCTGGCGGACCAGTTTTTTCATCACTTCGTCTGATTCCGCAAAGACGGTGATGGTGAATTTATGAATACCCGCCAACGCCGAGGGAGAAACCGAGAGAGTCTCGATATTCAGTTGCCGGCGCGTGAAGATGGTGGTAATCTGATTAAGCACGCCTACCGTATTTTCGGAAAAAATGGTGACGGTGTATAACGTTTTTTCTTCCATGATTTTTTTAGTTTATAGTTTACGTCCGTTTCCAATCAATATATCAGTAACGCTTCCGCCTGCGGGCACCATCGGATAAACCATTCCTTTGGTTTCCACCACTGCTTCGAGCAGATAAGCGCCTTTGTGCGATAACATCTCTTCGATGGCGCCGTCCAACTCCTTCCTCTCTGTAACCTTCCTCCCTTTTATACCGTAAGCATCGGCAATTTTTACGAAATCGGGATTCTTCAGGTGTGTTTCCGAGTACCGTTCATCGAAAAACAGTTCCTGCCATTGGCGGACCATTCCCAGGTAATTGTTATTCAGAAGGATGATCTTCACATCGACATTGTATTCCAGAATGGTGCCGAATTCCTGGATGGACATTTGCAGGCCGCCGTCGCCCACAAAAATGCAGACGGTACGGTGGGGAGCGCCATATTTCGCACCTATCCCGGCAGGAAGCCCGAACCCCATTGTGCCCAGTCCGCCCGATGTGACCATGCTGCGCGGCAGGGTAGATTTAAAGTAGCGTGTCGCCATCATCTGGTGCTGTCCCACGTCGGTCACACATACTGCTTTATGTCCCGTGGCTTCCGACACTTTGTTCACCACTTCACCCATCTTCAGTTCACCGCCGTTTTCGGGAAACAATTCGGCTTTTATCACGCAATCGAATTCCGTCTCCTTATATTGCCTGAATTTTTCAATCCACTCCGTATGTTTACGCTCCTCGATCAATCCGGTGACCAGCGGGAGTGTCTCTTTGGCATTCCCCAGCACTTTTACGGTTGTTTTCACGTTTTTATCCATTTCCGCCAGATCGATATCGAAATGGATGATTTTCGCCTGTTTGGCATAGGTGTTGAGGTTGCCCGTAACGCGGTCGTCGAAACGCATCCCGATAGCAATAAGCACATCACACTCGTTGGTGTTCATGTTGGGGGCGATATTGCCGTGCATTCCCAGCATTCCCCCGTTGAGCGGATGATCGGATGGGATGGCGGAAAGCCCGAGGATGGTAGAACCGAATGGGATATCGCCTTTCTCCAAGAAGGCCAGCAACTCCTTCTCTGCGTTTCCGAGGATCACGCCTTGTCCCACCAGCGCCATGGGTTTTTTTGCCCGGTTTATCAGTTCCGCCGCCGCTTTAATATTCTCTACTTCCGGCTCGGGAAAGGGGATATAGCTTCTTAAGAACGATGTTTTGCTGTATTCATAATCGATCTTGTTGATCTGCGCATCCTTCGTTATGTCGAGGACAACCGGGCCGGGACGGCCGCTGTTGGCAATGTAAAATGCGCGGGAGACAGCCCAGGGGATTTCTTCCGCCCGCCTCACCTGGTATGCCCACTTGGTGATGGGTTGGGTGATCCCGATAACATCGGCTTCCTGAAAGGCATCGGAACCCAACAAGCCCGATACCACTTGCCCCGATATCACCACCAGGGGGGTGCTGTCCATCATGGCGTCCGTAATTCCCGTAATAGCGTTGGTCGCGCCGGGGCCGGATGTAACCAGGGCAACGCCGGCCTTTCTCGATACGCGGGCATAGCCTTGTGCCGCATGAAGGGCCCCTTGCTCGTGGCGGACCAGGATATGTTTTATGTCGTTTTTATGATCATACAGAGCGTCGAAAACGGGCATTATAGCGCCGCCGGGATATCCGAACATGGTATCCACGCCTTCTGCAATTAACGAGCGGATAAGCGCCTCGCTACCGGAAATGTTTACTTTTGTTTCCCCGGCGGGAGAACAGGTGGATGGTGAATGATTACTCGTATTCATATTGCTAAAACTAAAAATTAAAAACTAAAAACTAAGAATTTTTTTCACTTTTCACTATTGTATTATTCTTACGCCGCCTAAATCGGCTGAACTGACGAAGTGAGCGTAGAGCTTCAGCGCTTTGGAAATCTTCCGCTCCCTTACCGGTTTGAAAGCATCCTTTCCTTTCGATTCTTCCTGTTTTCTCCGTTCCGACAGTTCGGCGTCCGACAGTTGGACACGGATGCTCCGGTTGGGGATATCGATCTCTATGATATCTCCCTCTTTTACCAGTCCGATATTGCCTCCGGCAGCTGCTTCGGGCGATATATGCCCGATGGACAGGCCGGATGTGCCTCCCGAGAACCGTCCGTCGGTAATCAGCGCGCAGGCTTTTCCTAAATGTCTTGCTTTGATGTACGAAGTGGGGTAGAGCATCTCCTGCATCCCCGGTCCGCCTTTAGGCCCTTCGTACACAATGACGACTACGTCGCCCGCTTCTACATCTCCGTTCAGGATTGCGGTACATGCCTCATCCTGCGAATGATAGACCTTTGCTTTTCCCGAGAACTTCCAGATATTTTCATCTACCCCCGCCGTTTTCACCACACAGCCGTTTTGTGCGATGTTCCCTTTCAGGACAGCGAGCCCGCCATCGCGGGTGTAGGCGTTTTCGATGTTCCTTATGCAACCGTTCTCCCGATCGGTGTCGAGTGTCTTATAAACGGCGTTCTGCGATCCCATAACCAGGTTAAACCTGTTCCCTGGAGCGGAGCCGTATATCGTTTGCGCTTCGGGATGGATATTTTCTGTGGTGATGTCGTATTTCTCTATCGCTTGTTTTAGCGTCAGCCCGTCGGCACGATAAACCGATGTGTCGATCAGCCCGCCTTTGGCCAGCTCTCCCACGATTCCCAAAATACCTCCGGCGCGATTCACATCCTGTACGTGGTATTTTTTGCTGTTGGGCGCCACTTTGCACACGCAGGGCACTTTGCGCGAGAGTGCGTCGATATCGTCCATCGTGAAATCCACTTCTCCTTCGCGGGCAATGGCCAGCAAGTGCAGGATAGTGTTGGTGGAGCCGCCCATGGCAATGTCGAGCGACATCGCGTTGAGGAATGCTTCCCGTGTGGCGATGCTTCTCGGCAGGACGCTTTCGTCGCCGTCGAAATAGTAGCGGTAGGCGTTTTTCACAATTTGTCCGGCTGCTTTACGGAAGAGGTCGATCCTGTTGGCGTGTGTGGCAACGACTGTTCCGTTGCCGGGCAGTGCCAGGCCGATGGCTTCGTTGAGGCAGTTCATGGAATTGGCGGTAAACATTCCCGAGCAGGAGCCGCACGTGGGGCAGGCCAGCTTTTCGAGCTGCGAAATACGCTCCAGGGGAACCGCCTCGTCTGCCGATTCAATCATCGCGTCAATCAGATCGATTTGTTCGTCGCCTATTTTTCCGGCTTCCATTGGCCCGCCCGAGACAAAAATGGCCGGGATGTTCAGCCTCATGGCCGCCATTAGCATGCCCGGCGTTATTTTGTCGCAGTTGCTGATGCATACCATCGCATCCACCTGGTGTGCATTGATCATGTATTCTATTGAGTCGGCAATCAAGTCACGCGACGGCAGCGAGTACAACATCCCGTCGTGTCCCATGGCGATGCCGTCATCCACGGCGATGGTGTTGAACTCGGCGGCGAAGCACCCCAGTTTCTCGATCTCCGCTTTCACCATTTGCCCGATATCGTGCAGGTGTGCATGTCCGGGAACAAACTGGGTAAACGAGTTCACCACCGCGATAATGGGCTTTCCCATCTGTTCGTCTTTCATTCCGTTGGCACGCCATAACGCGCGCGCGCCGGCCATCAGCCGCCCGGCTGTTGACTTGTTACTCCGGAGCTGTTTTTTATCTTTATTGTCCATTCCTGTTATCTTTATTCTTATTTTCTATTTTTTTTATTAAAGCGACTAAAACGAGAGGCCTTTTAGCTTATTTTGTGAGGTGCAAAATATCGTCAGACGAACTATTGCGTTAAGCCGAATGAGCAGAAGGCAAGTTTACTTGCATTATGCCACAGCGAGCAATAGTCTAACTTCAGTGAACTATTTGGTTGCTTTAATATATTCCTCCACCCAATCGCCCACTTCACTTGTCTTGTATGCTTTTCCCCCTTCGGCAATATCTTCGGTAACAATTCCGGCTTCGAGGCTCGCGTTAACGGCCCGGCGAATGGCCGCGCCTTCGTCCGGCAGGTCGAAAGCGTATTCAAACATCAGTGCGGCGGAGAGGATCATGGCTGTCGGGTTGGCTATATCTTTCCCGGCCGCTTGCGGATAGGAACCGTGGATAGGCTCGAACAACGAAGTGTGTATCCCTATCGAAGCCGATGGGAGCATTCCCAGCGATCCGGTAATGACCGATGCTTCGTCGGTGAGAATATCGCCGAAAAGATTTTCGGTCACCAGCACATCGAAGCTTTTGGGCCACTGGATAATACGCATGGCCGCGTTGTCCACGAACAGATAATCGGTCTCGATGTCGGGATATTGCGGAGCCGTCTCCTGTGCTATCTGCCGCCACAGGCGCGATGTAGCAATCACGTTTGCCTTATCCACCACGGTAAGTTTTTTGCGGCGTTGTCCGGCAAATTTATAGGCCAGATGTAAAATACGTTCTATCTCTTCGCGCGTATAAACACACGTGTCGTAAGCCGTGTTTCCGTCTTCGCTCCGTCCTTGCGGACGGCCAAAATACATTCCTCCGGTAAGTTCGCGGATACAGACGAAATCGGCTCCTTCCACCAGGTCGGCCCGGAGCGGCGATTTGTGGATCAGCGACGGGAATGTCATCACGGGACGGATGTTCCCGTACAATCCCAGTTGCTTGCGCATACGGAGCAATCCCTGTTCGGGACGGACTTTAGCGTTGGGGTCGTTGTCGAATTTAGGATGTCCGATGGCACCGAACAGCACCGCATCCGCCTGCATACACACTTCGTGCGTTTCCGGCGGGTATGGGTCGCCAACGGCATCAATGGCACAAGCGCCGACAATAGCTTCTTTGAACGTTACGTCGTGGTTGAATTTCCCGCATACGGCACGTGTAACTTTCAATGCCTGCTCCATAATTTCGGGGCCAATGCCGTCGCCGGGTAATACTGCTATATTCAAATTCATTTTTTTATTTTTTTTACGGTAATTCCATCTGTCGGATAACCGGAATATTTCCTTTTTCTATCATGTTCAGCATCTTTATCGTAGCCTTGATGGCTGCTGCCGTCTGGTCAACATCCAGTCCCCGGGTCTTGAAAACCTTTCCGTCGAATTTCCATGTGATAATGGTTTGCACATACGCATTGGTTTTCCCGCCGGGCGGAATGACCACCACGTAATCGATCAGTTCGGGTGTGGGTTTGTTGAGGCTTTTGTAGATTTTATACATTGCTTTGGAGAAGGCATGGTACTGTCCGTCGCCTGCTGCCGACTGCTGGTAAACCTCACCCCTGACGGATATTTTTACGGTGGCCGTGGGGCGCATCCCGTCGGTGAGGTTCAGCGAATAATTGAGCAGCTGGATCTCCTGGTTATCGATTCCGTTTTTCAGGATATCGGAAACGATGTACGGAAGTTCATCGGGGCTGACCAGTTCTTTTTTGTCGCCCAGCTCAATGATGCGTGCCGTTATCTTTTTTGCCGACTCATCGTCCACTTCAATTCCCAGCACCTCTAAGTTCTTCAGGATGTTGGCCTTGCCGGAGTTTTTCCCCAGGGCGTATTCCCGCGAACGTCCAAACCGTTCAGGCACGAGGTCGTTGTGGTAGAGGTTTTTCTTCTTGTCGCCGTCGGCATGGACTCCCGCCACCTGCGTGAATACATTGTCGCCGATAATGGGTTTGTTGTTGGGAATACGTACGCCGGAGTAACTTTCCACGATTTTGCTTACGCTGTAAAGTTTGTCTTCGGCAACGTTGGTACTGAGTTTTAGCTGATCGTGGATAAGGGCGACGATGCTTGTAAGGGGTGCGTTGCCGGCGCGTTCACCTAAACCGTTTATAGTGACGTGGACCCCTTTTACTCCTGCCTTCACCGCCTCGAAAACGTTGGCAACAGCCAGGTCGTAATCGTTGTGCGCGTGAAAATCGAAGTGCAGGCCGGGGTATCTGCTGATCATTGTCTCGCAAAACTCTTTGGCCTCGGAAGGATTTAATATGCCCAGCGTATCGGGCAACATATACCGGGTGATGGGCTGATGTTGAAGCTCATCCATCATTTCGAAAACATACTTCAGGGAGTCGCGCATCCCGTTCGACCAGTCTTCCAGGTAAACATTTACGGTCATTCCCCTCTTTTTGGCTTCCGCAATTACCGATTTTATATCGGCAAGATGTTCCTGAACAGTTTTTCTGAGCTGGTGGGTACAATGTTTTTCCGAGCCCTTGCAGAGGAGGTTGACCACCCGGCATCCTGCGGAGGAGATCCAGTCGAGTGACGCATTCCCGTCCACAAAGCCAAGGATCTCTATTTTATCGATATGTCCGCGGCTGTTTGCCCATTGTGCGATTTTTTTTACCGATTTAAATTCTCCTTCCGATACCCGCGCTGAGGCGATCTCGACCCGGTCGACATTCAATTCTTCGATGAGCAAGCGGACAATGCTCACTTTTTCTTCAGCTGCGAACGACACGCCCGAGGTTTGTTCCCCGTCGCGCAACGTTGTGTCCATTATTTCGATTTTCCGCTTTACCATATCTTGATGATCTGAAACTTCATTTTATATTCAATACACAAAAGGACGGCTCTTTTCGTACTCTTCTATTTTATCCCTGTTCGACAGAAGAAAATCTATGTCGTCGAGCCCTTTCAGCAAACATTCCTTTTTATAAGGATTTATGTCGAACGATTCCGTTTTTCCGTTTTCATTGTTCCTTATGAACTGCTCTTCCAGGTTGACCGTCAGGGTGGCATGCGGAGGATTTTCGAACAGTCCGGTCAGAAACGCTTCGCTTACGATAACGGGCAACAGGCCGTTGTTGAGCGCATTGTTCCGGAAGATGTCGGCAAAGAAGCTCGATACCACCACTTTAAAGCCGTATCCTGCGATTGCCCATGCGGCGTGTTCGCGGCTCGACCCGCTTCCGAAGTTTTTCCCTGCAACCAGAATTTCACCGCTGTAGGTGGGGTTGTTCAGTACAAAATCGGTTTTCGGTTCTCCCGATTTTTCGTATCGCCAGTCGGCAAACAGGTTATCCCCGAATCCTTCGCGTGTAGTAGCTTTTAAGAACCGTGCGGGAATGATTTGGTCGGTGTCCACGTTCTCTATGGGAAGCGGGACGTATGTTGATGTGAGTGTTTTGAATTTTTCCATATCTTTTAATGTGTCCATTGAATATTTTTACGGAGCCGTTATTTTTCCCGATACTGCGGCTGCCGCGGCAACCAGCGGGCTTGCCAGGATGGTGCGTGCCCCGGGTCCCTGTCTCCCTTCGAAGTTCCGGTTGGATGTGGAGACGGCGTATTTCCCGGCGGGGACTTTATCGTCGTTCATGGCCAGGCAGGCGGAACATCCCGGTTGGCGCAATTCGAAGCCGGCCTCTTCGAGTATCTTATCCAGGCCTTCGGCTTCGATCTGCCTGCGGACCTGCCAGCTTCCGGGGACGAGCCATGCCGTTACGTTTCCGGCTTTCTTTTTCCCTTTCACATACTGGGTGAACAGGCGAAAATCCTCGATGCGCCCGTTGGTGCAACTTCCCAGAAAAACATAATCTATCGGTTTCCCTGCCAGTTTTTGTCCGGGCTCAAAACCCATGTATTTCAACGATTTCTCAAACGATATTTTTCCCGCTTCGTCGATATCGGAAAGTTCGGGGATCGATCCGTCTATGGGCATACCCATTCCCGGATTTGTCCCGTAGGTTATCATCGGTTTTATTTGGGATGCATCAAACGTGACTTCCTTATCGAAAACGGCATCGTCGTCCGATTTCAACGTTTTCCAGTAGGCCATCGCTTTGTCCCATCTTTCGCCTTTGGGCGCAAATTCGCGCTCCCTTAAGTAATCGTATGTTGTTTCGTCCGGGGCAATCAATCCTCCGCGGGCGCCCATCTCTATACTCAGGTTGCAAAGCGTCATCCGTTGCTCCATGGTGAGGTTACGGATAGCTTCTCCCGCATACTCCACAAAATAGCCGGTTGCGCCGCCTGTGGTGAGTTGCCAGATCATGTACAACGCCATATCTTTTGCGCTTACACCTTGTTGGAGTGTTCCCCTGAAATTCACCCGCATCGTTTTCGGGCGCGTTTGCAGGACACATTGCGATGATAAGACCATCTCCACCTCACTGGTCCCGATGCCGAAAGCAATGGCGCCGAATGCTCCGTGAGTGGATGTGTGGCTGTCGCCACAAACGATAGTCATTCCGGGCTGTGTAAAACCGTTCTCAGGTCCGATAACGTGAACAATCCCGTTCCTGGAATTCCTCAATCCGTAGTAGGTTAATCCGAATTCCCGTGCATTTTTAGCCAGGGTGTCAACCTGAAACCGGGAAACTTCATCCTGAATAGGTTTGTCTTGTCCCGTGGTCGGGATGTTGTGGTCGGCAGTGAGCAACGTTTGCTCGGGGCGAAAAACGTTCAATCCCCTTGCGCGTAATCCCGAAAAGGCCTGCGGGCTGGTTACCTCGTGGCACAAATGCCGGTCGATATACAATTGCGTAGGCCCGTCTTTTACTGTAGTGACCACGTGTGCGTCCCATATTTTATCAAAAAGCGTCTTCATATAATTATCTTTTTTTTATTCTACAAACTTATTCACGGCATCTATAAACGCCTCCACCGATGCCGAAACGATATCGGTATTTGCCGAGAAGCCGTAATACAACATTCCGTTGTGCTCCACTTGCATGTGGACTTTACCTACATCGTCGCTTCCGCGGTTGATGGCCTGGATCAGGAATTCCTGAATTACCGTTTCGCGGCTGATGATCTTCTTCACCGCCTTTATTGCCGCATCCACCGGGCCGTTTCCGGTAGCCGACGCTTCGAAATGTTCCCCGGCAATGTTCAGGCCGATGCTTGCCACATTGCGCAGCCCCACTCCGCAAGTCACTTGCAGGTAATCTATCTGGATCCGGTTCAGTTGGGATTCTTTTCCAACCAGAGTAAGGATATCGTCGTCTTTGATGTCCTTTTTCTTGTCGGCGAGGGAGAGGAACTTCTGGTAAACTTCATCCAATTCGCCGTTATCGAGATTGACTCCCAGTAAGGTCAGCCTGTTTTTCAGTGCAGCGCGGCCGCTTCGTGCCGTCAACACGATGGAGTTTTCATCGATCCCCACATCTTTCGGGTCGATAATTTCGTATGTTTCCACATTTTTCAGCACTCCGTCCTGATGAATACCCGAAGAGTGTGCAAAAGCGTTTCGTCCCACAATGGCCTTGTTGGGTTGGACGGGCATATTCATTAATGTGGAAACCAGGCGGCTTGTGGAATATATTTTAGTGGTATTGATGTTGGTCTCGAATCCGAGATCTTTGTGGCTTTTCAGCGCCATAACCACCTCTTCGAGCGAAGTATTCCCGGCACGTTCACCAATCCCGTTGACGGTAACCTCCACCTGACGGGCTCCGTTGAGGACTCCCGAGAGCGTATTGGCAGTAGCCATTCCCAAATCCTGATGGCAATGCGTGGAGAGGATGGCGTTTTTTAGATCTACATTCTCCACCAGGTATTTGATTTTTGCCCCGTAAACGTTTGGAAAACAGTAACCGGTGGTGTCGGGAATATTGATTACGGTTGCTCCCGCATTTACAACGGCTTGTACAACCCGTGCGAGGTATTCATTGTCGGTACGTCCGGCATCCTCGGCATAGAACTCCACGTCGTCCACAAACCGGCGGGCATGTTTCACGGCTTTTACGGCACGTTCGATAATCTCTTCGCGGTTGGAGTTGAACTTGTGCTTGATGTGTATCTCCGATGTGCCGATACCGGTGTGGATCCGTTTGCGTTTGGCATATTTCAGCGATTCGGCGGCCACTTCGATGTCTTTCTCCACCGCACGCGTGAGTGCACATATCACGGGCCAGGTAACGGCTTTTGAAATCTCAACCACAGAGTTGAAATCGCCGGGGCTGGATACCGGGAAGCCGGCTTCAATAACATCTACTCCCAACAACTCCAATGCTTTGGCCACCTGAATTTTTTCTATGGTGTTTAACTGACATCCGGGGACCTGCTCCCCGTCGCGCAATGTAGTGTCAAAAACATAAATCCTTTCCATTATAACCTGAATTTTTTGTTGTTTCTGTAAGAAAAAAACCTTCCCCACACGGTGAGAAAGGTTTTCTTTATTTTTTAATTTTCTTTATTTTAATATCGATATACCAGCCTCACCCTCCGAAGTCCTCCAGAAGTAGAATAGAAATGACTAGAATAGCGATATATTGATTGTTCATTGATGAAATGAATTTTAAATTGTTTGCAAAGAAAAAGCAAAAAAACGAAATAACAAAATTTTTTCCAATTTTTATTCAAAAAAAATTACAATTTGAAATTAAAAGAGAATAATCGGTTACAATATTTATTTCTACACCTGTCCCTCCGCTAATTGAATAAATTGTTTTTCAGTCTCTTAGTCTTGGTGAAAATGCTGCAAAAGAGAGAAATTTTCACTATTTTTGTGTGCCGGATTATTTACGGCGTTTCGTTTGAATGAAAGAAAACAATAAAGCACTTTTATTTACCGCTATTGCTGTTGCCAGTTGGTCGACGGTTGCCTCAGCGTTCAAGATCGGGTTGCGTCACTACAACTATTTTGAGTTGATCTTGGTTTCGGCAGTAACCGCGACATTGATTTTTGCGGCAGTGATCACTTTTCAAAAGAAGTGGCATTCCCTGAGAAGGTTGACTTTGAAAGAGTTGGGAGGCTATGCATTTACCGGCCTGCTTAATCCTGCCGTTTATTACCTGATTCTTTTCAAGTCGTACGATTTGCTTCCTGCACAAATTGCACAACCCATCAATTATTTTTGGCCCATTCTGTTGGCTATTTTGTTGGCGGTTATCGAAAAAAAACCTATTTCCGCGTTCAAATATATCGGGATGATTATTTCGTTTGGCGGCGTGGTCCTTATTTCCGCCGGGACGGAAAGTATCGCCGGAGTTCAATTATCGAAACCGGGAATTTTATTGGCGTTCCTGAGCGCATTCCTGTGGGCATCCTTCTGGATTGTGAACAGGAGGAATAAAAACGTTGACACTGTTTTGGGTTTGTTCCTGAGTTTTATCTCCGGCTCTCTCTATTTATCATTGGCGACACTTTTTATTCCGGTCAATTTAGGCTCCTTGCAGGGATTTTTGTCGGGCATTTACGTGGGGATGTTCGAAATGGCTGTGCCGTTTATTTTTTTCGGGCTGGCGTTACAGAAAACCACTAATCCCGCACTTACCAATCAATTGTGTTACCTTTCTCCTTTTATCTCTCTCTTTATAATCCATGCGGTATTGGGCGAAACCATTTATTTTACCACTTATATAGGTTTGTTCCTGATTGTTTTCGGTATTTTGCTGAACGAATATTTGAGCCAGCGCCGAACGAGGGGTTGTGGGTGCCCCGCAAAACATTTATAGGTTTCATATTTAGCTGTATAGCTTTATTGTTAAGTTGGGCGCCCCGCAGCTTCTGTGAGTTTAACAAAAAATAACAAAATAGCGTGCAAGATTTCGGTCCTAAGGGGATTTAATAAGTTAGAGAATTTATTAAAAACTGGACTTTCGCAAGGGATCCTCGGATAGTACGTGCGACTAAAGCAGAGACATTTTAGCTATTTTGCGGGGGACCCATAGCTTGCGACGAACGTAAATGTGAGCGAGAATGGGTCGTAAAATATCGTCAGATGATGATTTAGTCGCAATCCGGTAACTTGCAAAAGTTGAATTAAAAACAATGGAATTTATGAAAATTACTCGTTTTCTTTTAACAACAGGAATGCTGATGGGCTTCCTGCTCTTTCCGTCTTGTCTGGATGACAATACGGATAGGGATCTTTTGTATCCCAATGCTCTGGTAACCGTAAAGCATGCCGGGGATGAAACCGTTTTTTTGCAGTTGGACGATAAAACGACACTGCTTCCCGTGAATTTAAAATCTTCGCTCTTTGATAAAAAAGAGGTGAGGGCTTTGGTGAACTATAAAGAGGTGGATGATCCGAGCAAAGAATACGACCAGGCTGTGTACGTGAATTGGATTGACAGTATTCGCACAAAACCGATGGCTCCCAACTTAGGCTCGGGAAACACGGAAGCTTATGGCGACGACCCCGTTGAAATTGTAAGCGATTGGGTGACCATTGCCGAGGACGGCTATCTCACGCTGCGTTTCAGGACGAGGTGGGGCTACCAGCAAACTATCCATTATGTGAATCTTATCCCGACCAATAACCCCGACAACCCGTACGAAGTGGAATTCAGGCACAATGCCAACGGCGATACGGCAGAGAGGGTTGGCGACGGACTGGTGGCCTTCAGGCTTGACAAACTGCCCGACACGAAAGGGGAGACTGTGAAATTGAAACTGAAATGGAAATCGTTTAGCGGCGACAAAACGGCGGAGTTTGACTATAAGACGCGTGCCGCAACACCTGCCGGGTCAGCTATTGCCAGTGAGCGAAGTGTGCTTCCGCTGCAATAACCACATGACGGGAAAATTGTTACCGTTACCGCAAAATAAAGACTTTTTTTAAAAAACAATAAAAGGCTGTACCTTTGCACAATAAAGGTACACCTTTTTTCGTAAAAGAAAAGGGCGTATTTTAGTGTTGGTTAGAACGAAATCCGTAAATGATAAGAGAAGAAAACAGAGAGCAGGCCCTTCTTCAGCAAATTGTGCGCGGTAACACCATTGCCATGAAGGAGTTTTACGACATGTATTCGGGGTATCTTACCGCGGTATGCTCTCGTTACATATCTAATCAGGAGGATGTTAAGGATGTTCTACAGGAAAGTTTCATTAAAATATTCAAGGCTGTTGACCGGTTCGAATATAAGGGAGCGGGATCGTTAAAAGCGTGGTCGTCCCGCATTGTAGTAAATGAAGCGTTGAAACACATCAGGGAGAGCAATAAACTGAATATCACGAATCTGCCAAGCTGGGATTTGCCCGACATGGCCGACGACCGGGCGCCCGATTTCAATGATGTACCTACATCGGTTATCCTGGAAATGATTCGTAAACTCCCTTTGGGTTACCGGACCGTGTTCAACCTGTATGTTTTCGAGGAAAAAAGTCATAAAGAGATCGCTTCGATATTGGATATTGCGGAAAACACTTCGGCGTCGCAGTTACACAGGGCCAAAGGGCTGTTGATGCGGGAAATAGATTTGTATCGATTAAAAAAAATGGCACTATGAAGGATCAATGGCAGGATAATCTGCGCAATCGGATGGAAGATCATGAGGAGCCTGCTCCCGAAGGATTGTGGGATGACGTTGAGCGGATCATGAGAGCCGAAAGCGCTGTGGATACGCTGCACGCGGGACAGAGGATCCGGTTGTGGAGCAGGCGTACCGGAGCGATAGCGGCAGTGGCGCTTGTCTTGTTTTTTATCGGGCTGTTCACATTGAAGGAAAATCAGAAAATCATCCGGCCCGTTCCCATTGTGCATTCCACTAAAAAAGAAGAGCCTGCAAAAGTTGAGGAACTGTTGTTTGCTCACAAAACCGAAAAAAGAACTCCGGAACCGGAGGTGTTGCCGCGCAGGAGCGGTGCAACGGAGCACGAAGAAAGCGAACAAGTCGGACAAGGCGAAGAAAGCGAACAGCAACCCGAAGAGGTCAGGCCTTCGGAAGAGCCCGGAAGCCGTCATCCTCATCCCGATACCGACCAGGACCCCAGTTCCGGAATAAACAACGAGCCGGCATTTCATTTGCCCGCGCACAGGCGTAACCAGGCGCCTGCGAAATGGCAAACGGACATTTACGCGTCGAACATTCCGTCGGGTTCCGCAAAACATTATGACGGATACCGTATTTTCACTCCTTATGATTTTCCATCGGAAGTGGGCGAGCATTTTCGTGCCGCAGGCCCCGATTTGCCCGGCGATATTCTTATGCGGGCCGCCTACCAGCACGTTTATACCGATATTAAGCATTTTCAGCCGATAACGTTTGGCGCTTCGCTGAAATATAATTTCAACGAAGAGTGGAGCATTACAAGCGGGCTCAACTATACTCTTCTCTCATCGCAATTACGCTCCGGCGACCACAGTCATTATTACAACAGCCAGCAGACGCTGCACTACCTCGGCATTCCTGTAAACCTTAATTATACCGTTTGGCGGGGCGATAAAGTCTCAATGTATATTTCGGGGGGTGGAGTGGTGGAGAAGAATATGAAAGGCACATTATTGACTGATTATGTTATAGATAACAAGATTGTAGAACGCAGCCGGGATCGGATATCCGTCAAGCCGTTGCAATGGTCTGTAAACTCCGCCGTGGGTGTTCAGTATCAGCTGTCGAAACCCATCGGGCTTTACGCCGAGCCGGGCGTGGCTTACCATTTCAAGAACGGAAGCGAGGTGGAAACCATTTACAGGGAGAAGCCGTTAAACTTCAGTATCAGGCTTGGATTGCGCTTTTCACTCAATGATTAGGCATAAAAAAAACCATCCCGAAGGATGGTTTTTAATTATTATCCGAAATCGTCGAACATGATCATTTCCGGCGGAACGCCAAGGCTGTCGAGCATCCGTTGTACTGCGGCTGCCATCGGCCCGGGGCCGCACATGTAGTATTCTATATCTTCGGGTGCATCGTGATTCTTGAGGTAAGTATCGTAAATAACCTGATGAACAAATCCCGGCGTGTATTTTACTCCGGCTTCGTCTGCCAGGGGGTCGGGACGGTCTAATGCCAGGTGGAACGAAAAGTTGGGAAATTCTTTTTCCAGCTGGAAATAATCCTCTAAGTAAAACGCTTCCTGCAATGACCTGGCTCCGTAGTAGTAAGACATTTTACGATCGGTAACCTTCAATGTTTTGGTCATGTGCATAATTTGCGAGCGCAAAGGAGCCATACCGGCGCCGCCGCCTACCCACAACATTTCACGTTTACTGTTGAACAGGGGATGAAACTCTCCGTAAGGGCCCGACATCTTCACCTTGTCTCCGGGCTTCAGGTTAAAAATATAGGATGATACAATTCCCGGTTTTACATTCATCCATCCGTTCTTTGCCCTGTCGAACGGAGGTGTGGCCACACGCACATTCAGTGTAATGATGTCATCGCCTTCGGCGGGATAATTGGCCATGGAATATGCGCGAACGGTATCTTCTTCATTCTTTACTTTCAGGTCCCACAGCTTGAACTTGTCCCATTCCGATTTGTATATATCATTGATGATGAAATCGGAATAATTGATGGTATCGTATGCAGGAACCCGTATTTCGCTGTATGACCCCGGAATGAAATTGAGCTTTTCTCCTTTGGGAAGCCTTACTTTAAATTCTTTGATGTACGATGCCACGTTCCGGTTAGAGACCACTTCGCATTCCCACTCCTTGATACCGAAAACGGCTTCGGGAACTTTTATGGAAAGGTCTTCCTTAACCTTTACCTGGCAGCTAAGCCGCCAGTGATTCATTTGCTCCTTGCGGGTAAAGTGGCCTGTTTCGGTGGGAAGGATTTCACCGCCGCCTTCCACTACCTGACAACGGCATTGGCCGCATGTTCCTCCTCCTCCGCACGCAGACGAAAGGAATATATTCTGTGATTGCAGCGTATTAAGTAGGGTTGACCCCATGGGAACATCTAAATTCTTCTCTTCATTAACTGTGATCTTCACATTCCCCGAGGGCATCAGTTTTGCTTTGGCTACCAGAATAATAATAACCAAAATCAGAATTATCAACAAGAAAACCACTACACTGGTTAAAATGGTTATTCCGCCTGAACTCATTAACAACACATTCATTGTATATACTGTTTTATATATTGAAAACTTAGGTGATTAAATATTGATTCCCGAAAAACTCATAAACCCGATGGCCATCAGGGCCGTGATAATGAATGTTATGCCCAATCCCTTCAGTGGTTTCGGAACGTGGGAATACTCCAGTTTTTCCCTGATGGCTGCCATACCCACAATGGCCAGCATCCATCCGATACCGGAGCCGAATCCGTAAGCGGTAGCCATGCCCACATTGGCAAACTCGCGCTGTTGCATGAACAGCGAACCGCCGAGAATAGCGCAGTTTACAGCAATCAACGGCAAAAAGATACCCAGTGAATTGTACAGTGCCGGGCTGAATCTTTCAACCACCATTTCCACCAATTGCGTGAACGAGGCAATAACGGCAATGAAAATGAGCAAGCTGAATACGCTCAGGTCAACCCCGGCAAATTGCGGGCCTAACCACGCTAATGCTCCGGCCTTAAGTACGTAGTTCTCGAGCATATAGTTGATGGGCAAGGTAAGCACGAGCACGAAGGTAACTGCGATACCCAGCCCGAAAGCAGTTTTTACGTTCTTTGACACAGCAAGGAACGAGCACATACCCAGAAAGTATGCGAATATCATATTATCTACAAATATCGATCTTACAATTAGACTAATAGCATCCATATTTATTTTTTTATTTTTTTGTTATTCGATAGTTATCCGGCGTCCGAATGACGTGTAACTAATTGGCGCCTTCCTGTAAATCTGTATTTCTCGACCGATGTATCCAGATAATAACCGAGACAAGGAGCAACGCCATAGGAGCCAGCATCATAAGGCCGTTATTTTCGTAGCCGGCATTGTAGAATGCTTGCGGTATTACCCGGTGTCCGAGCAAAGTGCCGGATCCCAGTAATTCGCGGAAGAAACCCACCGTTACCAATATCCATCCGTAACCCAGTCCGTTGCCGATTCCGTCGAGGAACGAAGGCCACGGCCCGTTACCCAGGGCAAAGGCTTCCAATCGTCCCATTAAAATACAGTTCGTAACAATCAGTCCCACAAAAACCGACAGCTGTTTGTTCACATCGTAAGCATATGCTTTCAGCACTTCGCTCACGATAGTTACCAAAGCTGCCACCACAACCAACTGAACGATAATACGGATACGGTTGGGGATAGTTTTTCTCAACAGCGAAATAATAACATTTCCGAAAGCGGTAACGATGGTTACGGCAATTGCCATTACCAATGCGGGTTCTAACTTGGAAGTTACAGCTAATGCCGAACAGATGCCGAGCACCTGTACCAAGATAGGGTTATTTTTATTGAGAGGCCCTAAGAAAGCCTGTTTTGCTTTTGCTGATAATGCCATATTCTTTTATTTTCCCTCATTTAATTGTAATAAAAAATTCTTGTATTGCCCAACGCTTTTCAACAGCATCGCATCCACTCCTTTACTGGTGATGGTCCCGCCCGATATGCCGTCGACGTAATCCCTTTCGGGGTCGGTCCGTCCGGGTTTTACCACGGCAATCGATTTAAATTCGCCGTTTTTGATCAGCTCTTTCCCCTTGAATTGATTGCGGAAAGATAGATTAACTATTTCTGCTCCCAGGCCCGGGGTTTCGCCCGCGTGCCCGAACTCGGACCCGTAAACGGTGTTGCCGTTGTCTTCAACGGAGAGGTATCCCCAGATAGGTCCCCACAGTCCGGCTCCGTGCATGGGGATGACATACTTTTTGGAGCCCTCTATCTCGGCTTCAAATACGGGAAGCCCTTCGCCTTCACCCGAAAATGCGGGATCGGTAGGCTCAATTCCTTCCGTTCCCTCAATTTTTGTCCCTTCGGGAGTAATAAGGTATGCCGATTTAACCAGATCCCTGTAAATGCCGTCGGCTTTGGCAGCGGAAGCATCAACGCGCAGCGACCGGAGTATCTGTTGCATCTTGTCGATATTTACATTGGCGGTTTGTTTGTCGCTCAACACCTGATGGGTAAAAGCCAAACCTATAGCAACGATAATCACCATTACCGATGCGTATATTATTGTATATGTGCTATTTTCTCTGTTCATATTTCAATTGTAATTCAGTGGTTATTCGGGAGCGCGGCTCGTTTTAAGCGGCGTTTGATATTGGCATCCACCACATAGAAATCGATAAGCGGAGCGAACGCGTTCATAAACAAGATGGCCAGCATCATGCCTTCGGGATATCCCGGGTTGAAAATACGGATTAAGATGGCCACAACGCCAATCAGAAAGCCGAATATCCATTTCCCTTTCTCCGTGCGTGCCGATGTTACCGGGTCTGTTGCCATAAACACGGCTCCAAATGCAAAACCACCGAGTAAGAAATGGTACTGCGGCGGCATTTCCATAGAGGCATTCAGTGCGAATAAATTAAGGAGGAGAATAGTGAACAATCCTCCGAGGAATACGGAAATCATCGTTTTCCAGCTTCCTACACCGGTGATTATCAGCAGCACCGCACCCAGCAAAATGGCCAGTGTGGAAACTTCACCGACCGACCCGGGGATTAATCCGACAAACATGTCCCACAACGACAACGGGTTGCCCGTAATTCCCTGGAAGGTGAAGTCGCCAAAACGGGCAGCATCCGATACGGCCAATTGTCCGAGAGGTGTTGCGCCCGAGAAACTGTCAACCACATTGCCCCCGCCCAGGCCAAATGTATCGGCAGTGCGGACCCATACCTGGTCGCCCGACATTTTAGAGGGGTAGGCAAAGAAGAGGAATGCGCGGGCAATCAATGCCACGTTAAAGATATTGTATCCGGTTCCGCCAAAAACTTCTTTCGCGAAAATTACGGAAAAAGCGGTAGCTACGGCAATCATCCAAAGCGGGGTGTCCACAGGCATAATCATGGGGATGAGCAGTCCCGAGACCAGAAAACCTTCGGCCACCTCTTCCTTCTTCACCTGGGCCATGGCAAATTCAATACCCAGGCCCACCACATACGAAACAACTATTTGCGGCAGGATGGCCAGGAATCCGTAAAGGAAAGTTCCCCAAAAGCCTGCCTGGGTGTTTATGGCCAGATAATGCTGGTATCCAACATTATACATCCCCATCAGCAATGCCGGAATAAGTGCTATTATCACGATAACCATAGTGCGTTTTGAGTCTCTGGCATCGTGGATATGTACTCCCGATTTCGATGTCGTAGCGGGTACGTAGAGGAATGTCTCAAAGGCATCGTATGTAGAATACAACCAATGAAATTTACCTCCTTCTTCGAAATTCGGTTTTATTTTATCGAGAAATTTTCTTAACGACATTATATTATAGTTTTATATTTTATGTTACTGTTATTCCATCTCTTTTCTCAGCATGTCCAATCCTGTGCGGACAATTCTCTGGAGTTCCAGCTTGGAGGTGTCCACAAACTCGCAAAGTGCGAAATCTTCGGGCGCTACTTCGTAGATCCCCAGTTGTTCCATCTTGTCGATATTGAAAGCCAGGATAGATTTAATCAACTGTTCGGGGAAAATATCCATGGGAAATACTTTGTCGTATTCGTTGGAAACGATAATGGCTCTGGGACCGCCCATCAGACGTGCATCCAGGCGATAGGCTTTTTTCAGTTGTAAATAGGTGGCTCCGGCGCTGTAGCGTTTTGGCGATACCGATGCCCATCCAAAAGCTTCGTGAACATCGTCGCCTTCCGGAATTACGGTCACTTGGGAGTGGTTGGCGCGAAGCACGCCGTCGCCCGTTATTTTGGTTCCGGTCAGCACGTTTCCGCTGATGTGGCGCAAGTTGCCTTTTCCGCTAACGTTCCCTGCGAAGAGTTTAGTCAACTGCGTGCCGATCAGTATCTTGTAATAGCCGGTTTGTTTTATCTCCGAGCCGGTGAGTGCTACTGTGCGGGTAAGATCGACAACGCCTTTGTTGAAAAGCCTTCCGATAAACAGAACATCCAGGGCGTTTAACGTCCAAACCGTTTCGCCCCTGTTTACGGGAGCCAGGTGATTGATCTGCACACCGGTGTTCCCGGCGGGATGCGGTCCTTCAAACTCGGTTATTGTCACGTTTTTGGCATTTCTTAACCCTTCGTTCTTCGTGTTGGGACTAATGGAGAGATATACTTTCCCTTTGGTGAGTTTGGCTAATGCGTTCAACCCGGTTTGTAAGTCGGCTTCCTGCCCTTTCAGGATAAAATCATACGAGGGGGCCAGTGGAGCGGTATCGAATCCGGTAACGAAAATATCGCGCGGTTCTTTGCCGGGATTGGCGACAACATCGTAAGGGCGTTGTTTGATGACAAACCAGATACCGGCGTTGAGCAGTGCCTTTTTGATCTCTTCGGCAGACAACGTAGCAATCTCTTTTTTGCCGTAGTCTTCGTAAACATTTTCTCTGTCGGCTTTGACGGTAACATTCAGGATTCGCCTTTTTTCTCCACGATCGATGGCCGTGACTGTTCCGCTGGCGGGAGATGCAAACATCATATCCGGATACATCTTTGAGAAAAATAGCGCTTGTCCGGCTTTCACGGTATCACCCACCTTGACTTTCAGCTTGGGCGTGATTCCTTGAAAATCTTCCGGGCATACCTGTACATATTCGCTTGTTATTTCGCCGCGAAACGTTTCTTCGGGTTTTCCTAACAAAGGAATTTGCAAGCCTTTCTTGATTTTAATTCGATTAGCCATATTTGATTGATAAAAATAACTGTTGGTTTTTTCGGGATGAATGGCTGTCAATCAGAGTTTTATAAGAAACAAGCTGTGAAGATGGATAGCCATTTTCCGTTTAAGGTGCAAAGATAAGTGTTTTAATTTCAAAAAAGGAAGAATAGTGAAAAAAATCTTTATTCTTACAACTCTCTTATCCAGATATTCCGGAAACTGACCGGAATGCTGGGGTCTCCATGATCCTGCAGCCTGATAGGTCCGGGGGGCATGATTGTTGCCCATCAGGGGATCAATTCAAATGTATATCCTTCTTCCAGCAACCACTCAATGGCCTTAGGCAAGGCATACCTCAGGTTCTTTTCGGCTTTTAGTGAGTCGTGAAATACAATGATGGAGCCATCTCTTGTATAGTGTTTCACATTTTGCAAGACCTGTTCGGGCGACATAAACCGGCTGTAATCGCGTGTGACGACGTCCCACATAATAATCCGGTATCCGGCATCCTGCAATTTTTTGCACTGGTTCATCCCAAGATGGCCGTGCGGGGGACGAAACAGTGGCGAGTCGATCAGTTCTTTTGCCCGGTTTGTATTGTGGATGAATTTCCTCAGGCCGTGTTTCCACCCTTGCCAATGGTTAAAAGTATGGTTTCCCGTCCGATGCCCGTTCGCCGTCACTTGCCGGTAAACCCCGGGATATTTGCGTACATTGTCGCCCACGCAGAAAAAAGTCGCCTTAACGGCATACCTGTTCAAAATGTCCAGTACCCAGGGTGTAACTTCGGGAATGGGCCCGTCGTCGAAAGTGAGGTAAACTGTTTTCCGGTCGGGATTTTCAATTCTCCAAACGGTGTTCGGAAACAGCATCCTGTATAAACGGGGCGGTTGCTCAATCAGCATAGCTCTCTTTGATGGATTGAACAAGTCTCTACTGTTGGGACTTATTGTATTGTTCCAGCAATCGGGGGCTGAACTGCTGCATCAGCTTCAATGCTTTTTGCATAGTCGCTTCTTCCGAGGCCTGCAGGGTAGTATCGTCTCCCGAACGATAATACCCGCGAATAGAGCTGTCTGTCACATCCTTCAGGATCATGTCGCCTACATATCCCGCACCTTGCATATAGTATGTTTGGGCGCGTTGCAGCAGATCATCCGTATAGGTTTTGTATTTCTCCTTGTCGAACTCCTGATAAACAGATGTTATGAGTAGTAACGAGTTGACGTTGTAGTAGATATCAACCATCGTATTGCCCATTTGCCTTGGGGTGAGCCGATCGTACCAACCGAGGTTTTCCTGTAGCCTCTTCTCAATTTCATCCATCAGCCTCTGCGCTTTTTCTGTTTCGCCCAACCGGTAATATGCCCGGGCAAACATAATGCCGTCGTTGCCGTAAGCTACTGCTTTCCCGGGCATTACCGTTGTTGCCTTATCAAGGGCGGCGATGGCTTTGTCGTTCTTGCCTTCTTCAATCAGTGCTTCGATTAATTGATTGAAGTAGAGCCTGAAGGTCGATATCATCCGGCGGCAGGTTTCATCTAAATAGATATCCGGATTTTTCTCCAATCCTCCCCAGCGGAACTTATTCATCATGTTGTCGTAGGTTTTTTCGGTGTTCACGCCGCCGCTCAGCGGTGTGCCGGGAACAATCTGATAGGCAAGGCCCGTGAGGGAAAAATTGGAATTCTGCAGGTTCATATACAGGTTTCTGTCAACCGTTGTTGCATAGTATATCGGGCGCTTCCAGTTGTCGTCGTTGATATTGGCTAGCAAGTCCATAATCATCATTTCCTGGCGGTAAACGGCCGATTTTTCACCCAGGTTGATGAACATCTTCTCTGCCGGTTTGGAATTGAACGACGCCCAATCTATAGCTGCAGTATCTATCTCCAGGTAAAGCTTGTTTGAGGGGATAACCTGTGTATTTCCGGTGTTGAACGGGTTTGCCGGTTTGTATTGCCCCGTACGCAGGTTTTCCATTAACTCCTTGAGCGGAATGCTGTCCCTGTAAGCGTTTACATCGTAGTATTGCCCGTATGAAACGGATGGGATGTTGTTTTGCTTCAATACGTTTTGAATTTCGTTTTTTGAAATGACGAAAGCCGCGCTTGCCGCATCGCCCCAATATTTATCCCTGTCCCATTTGATGGGCAGCGGAGTTGACTCGTATGACTGGCGAAGCATCTGATCTACATACCATTCGGTTTGCAGGAAACTTAAGTTGGTGACGCGGACATCGGTACGGAAACCTTCTGTTTCCTGAGCATACCAAAGCGGATAAGTATCGTTGTCGCCATTGGTGAAGAGAATGCCGTTCGGCTCAACGCAACTCAGGTAGTTCATGCCGGTATCACGAGCCAGGGTACGCCCCGACCGGTCGTGATCGTCCCAGGTTTGTCCCGCCATTTGAAGGGGGATCAGCAAACAGGCAGCACTGGCAAGCGATGCTGCCAACGCAGTGTTCTTTATAAATTTCCGCAGATAACGGCCGAGCCCGGCAACCCCCATACCCACCCAGATGGCGTAGGCATAGAATGATCCGGCATAGGCGTAATCACGTTCGCGAGGTTCATAAGGTGTTTGGTTGAGGTACAACACGATGGCTAATCCCGTCATGAAGAACAGCAGAAAGACGATAGAAAAGCTTTGTTGTCCTTTCTGTTTCCGTTTCAGTTGGTAAACAATGCCGATGATTCCCAAAAGGAAAGGCAGCATGTAGTATTTGTTGTGTCCTTTGTTATCGACTACTTCGGGAGCGATATGGTCTTGCGGGCCCAGGCCGAGAATCCCATCGTCGATAAACTTTATTCCGGTTATCCAGTTCCCTTTGGTAATTCCTCCATCTGCCTGGATATCGTTTTGCCTGCCGGAGAAATTCCACATGAAGTAGCGCCAATACATGAAATTGATCTGGTAATTGAAAAGGAATTTCATGTTTTCGATCAGCGTGGGTTTTTTATTTCTGTCGGTAATGCCGCCCCAATTTTCATACCCCTGGATATGGTTACCGTAGCCCGGCTCCGACGGATGTGTATGCATGCGCGGAAAGAGCATGGTGTTGTCGTATTTGTATGTGGAAACTTTGGACTCTATGTATCGGTCTTTCTGATTTTCGGAGGTTTTTACAACCCTGCTGTACGATTTTTTTTCATTGGCAATTTCAGCGCGTCCCTGATTGTCCCTTACAATTTGTGAAGCATACGTGGTCCCGTAGATGATGGGCGTTTGCCCGTACTGTTCACGGTTGAGGTAACTGCCGAGTGAGAATACATCCTCGGGAGAATTCAAGTCCAGCGGGGTATTGGCCGATGACCGGATCGGGATAATGGCGTACGCGGAAAATCCGATAAGGATAACCAACAGGCACGACATGGAAAGATTGAGAAATTTGACGTTCAGCTTGTTCTTGGAGAAAACGAAATAGAGGGCTACCCCGATAAGAACGATCCAGAGCCAGGCGCTGCTTCCGATAAATAAAATTCCTGACAAGCCGATGCTGAATAAGAAAGCTATTCTGGCCCTCTTCAGGTCGCCTTTGCCGGAAAGGCTTTCGAACAACGCCCAAACGATGCTTGCCACCAACAGGATCAGGTAAACGGTAACTCCAGAATTATAGGACATGCCCAATGTGTTCACAAAGAAAAGTTCGAACCAGCCGCCCACTTTCGTGAATCCCGGAATAATTCCGTACATTAAAATAAGGATCAGGCCGAAAGAGAGCAACAACGATAATAATCCGCCTTTCCACGTCGGATTTTCGGTTTTCTTGCAGTAATAAACCATCACAATGGCGGGGATACACAACAGGTTCAGCAGGTGAACGCCGATGGAAAGCCCCATAATGTATGCAATGAGGACGATCCATTTATCGGAATCGGGCTTTTCCGCATTATCTTCCCATTTGAGTATCAGCCAGAAAACCAGTGCGGTGAGCATCGATGAAAAGGCATAAACTTCACCTTCCACCGCGGAGAACCAAAACGTATCTGAAAATGTATAAACCAAAGCTCCAACCAACCCGCTGCCAATCACGGCGATAGTTTGTCCGGGAGTTAACTCTTCGTTTTTCTCCCCCATCACTAATTTGCGGGTCAGGTGCGTAATGGTCCAAAACAGGAAAAGGATGGTGAATGCGCTTAGTAATGCCGACATGCTGTTGACCATTTTGGCAACTTGTCCGGGGTCGCCGGTGAATTGCGTAAACAGGTTTGCGAGGAGCATAAAGATGGGGGCTCCGGGCGGGTGCCCTACTTCTAATCGATAAGCTGTTGAGATAAATTCGCCACAGTCCCAGAAACTGCCCGACGATTCTATTGTTAAGAGATAAACAATCGCGGCAACTACAAAAACAGCCCAGCCTGAAATTGTGTTGATAAGTTTGTATTTCTTCATTATTTCGTGATCAAAATAGTGCGTAACCGAAAATTTGAGCAAAGGTAAGAAAACAATCAGTATGTTTTTGTGTTAAAGCCTCATTTTTACTTAGATGTTATTAAAAAAAGTAAAAAACAATATGCTTCAACAAGTTTCTTTTGCACGATAACTTCAAACTTGCACTCAAATGAATGTTAATCGATATTTGTAAAAGTTAAAAGCGGCGATTTATGTTTTTAAACATATTTCCATTTAATATGCTTATAATTAGCGATATAGTCTAATATTTTAACAAAAGTTTAATTTTGTTGAAGTTTACACGCATAAATTAGTTGAAAGATAATTTGGTCAAAAAAAAGGAAACAACTTACTTTGGAAAGGATTAAGGAAAAAAATAGTTATTCAAAGGTCATTTTCTTTTTATTATTATCAGATTTAATGGAGAAAACATTAGTAATTCTAAAGCCCTCGGCGGTACAACGGAGCATTGTGGGTGAAGTTGTTTCGCGGTTCGAAAAAAAAGGGCTTCAAATTGTGGGAATGAAAATGGTGTCTCTGTCTGACTCAATATTGGAAGAACATTATTCTCATTTAAAGGAGAAGCCATTTTTCAAACGTATTAAAGAATCGATGCAGGTAAGCCCGGTAATTGTTATGGCGTTGGAAGGTTTAGAAGCCGTTGAAGTGGTGAGAATGATGACGGGGCCGACAAACGGAAGAAAAGCTCAACCGGGAACTATCAGAGGAGATTACAGTGTTAGTGTGCAGGAGAATGTCGTTCACGCGTCTGATTCTCCTGAGACGGCAGAAGCAGAATTAAAACGCTTTTTTTCGGAAAACGAAATTTTTAATTATCCGCCACCGGCTTTCGTTAATCTTTATGCTAACGATGAAGTCTGACATCAGTGAATGAATTAAGCGATTATTATGGAGAGGAATAAAAACTTATCTAAGGTAAAAGTACTATTGTCCGTATCTTTGGTGTTTTCCACATTAAGTGCTTTTGCTCAGTCAAAAGTGGAATCATCCGCAAAGTCCAGATCGGAAGTTAATTACAAACAATTACACAGTACAAGTTTAGGAAATCAGGAAGGATTATTTGCCGACGGTATAAAACTCAAAATGGACTTGTCCGTTCTTGATGAAGCTGAAGCTACCCGTGAAACATTTGATGTAAACGAAATCCCGTGCGACGATATTTACGGTGGTGTATGGCAAAATGCCCATGTGGATATTTACGGGGCTTTAAAAAATGCTCCCGATTCTTTTATTGTTAATCTCACCAATTTTTCAATGCCCCGGGAGGGCAAGATGACTTCAAACTTCGGAAGAAGGGGAAGCCGTCGTTACCATTACGGCATTGATTTGAAATTACAGGTTGGTGACACCGTCTATGCCGCTTTCGACGGGAAAGTCAGGGTACAGCAATTTGAGAGAAGAGGTTACGGGTATTATACGGTTGTCCGCCACGTAAATGGATTAGAGACCGTCTATGGGCACTTGTCGAAGTTTTTAGTGAAGGAAAACGACTTTGTTAAATCAGGGCAACCCATCGCATTGGGTGGAAACACAGGAAGATCAACCGGTCCCCACCTGCACTTTGAAACCCGGTTTCTGGGAAAACCCATCGATCCGAATTTTCTCATCGACTTCAACAACAACGTTTGTCACCGCGATGAGTATCTGGTTACCAATTCGAGTTACAGAAAAACATCCCAAAGCAGCAGGGTCCTTGCCCGTAACGGCAACTATAAGGAACCCACATCTACCAACAATAACAAATACGTTTCGGGAAGTGTGAAATATCACCGGATTAAAAGCGGTGATACGCTGGGAGCCATTGCCAGAACGCACGGCTTGTCCGTATCCAGGTTATGCAGTCTGAACAACATTACACCAAAGACCACGTTACGGGTAGGAAAATCATTGAGAGTTTCATAAAATAAATTCATAATTAAGAGGAGAAGGTACAGGATGTTGAACTTGTGCCTTTTTCTTTTTTTGTTTAACTTTGTTGCTCCATAACTTAAAGCCATCCATATGAGTGAAACAAACCGGCAATTCGATGAGGTGATAGCCATCTGCAGAAGCATGTTCGAGAAAAAATCGAGCGATTACGGTCCTACGTGGCGGATTTTGCGTCCCGAATCGGTAACCGACCAGTTATTGATTAAAGCGAACCGGATTCGTTCGTTAGAGATAAAGAAGGAAAGTAAGGTAGGCGAGGGCATTTTTCCGGAATTCATCGGAATTGTCAATTACGGCATTATGGGTTTGATACAGCTTGAACTGGGGTATGCCGATAGTGTTGATATCACCAAAGAAACGGCATTGCAGCTTTTCGATAAATACATCACCGCTGCCAAAGAATTGATGTACGCCAAAAATCACGATTATGATGAGGCCTGGCGCAGTATGCGTGTCAGCTCATACACCGATTTGATACTGGCGAAGTTATTCCGGATAAAAGAGATGGAGAATAAGCAGGGAAAAACCATTGCTTCCGAGGGTATTGATGCGAATTATACCGATATTGTTAATTATGCCCTGTTTGGTTTGATAAAACTTCATTTTGGAGAAGAATAAATTCGATAGTAATTCGATGGTTATTCAGTAGTAATTCAATGGTGAATAACAAACGAACTGTAAAATAATAAATGCAGGTAGAATGCTTCGCCCCGGTAGGCGCTAAAGGATGAGAACACTTTGCGGGTAGTGAGCATAATAAACAATAAAAGAGATGGATTCCCGAAACAAATTTATTAAAATTCTAACCGAATTGTCCCGGATTGTTCTCGGGGTTACTTTTGCTTTTTCGGGCTTTGTGAAAGCAGTTGATCCGTTAGGTTTCACTTATAAAATTCAGGATTATCTTGTCTCGTTGGATCTTACCGCCCTTTTTCCCTTAGCTTTGCCGGCAGCCATCGTCCTGGTCGTTCTTGAATTTCTGATTGGTGTTTTTTTGCTGTTGGGGATTTATCGTAAACCCACTGTCGTGCTCACAGCTGTTTTTATGGCCTTTTTTCTTCCGCTCACGCTTTGGATTGCGTTGAAAAACCCGGTCAAAGATTGCGGCTGTTTTGGCGATGCGCTGATAATCAGTAACTGGGCGACGTTTTATAAAAATATCGTTTTAGGAATTTGTACCGTCGTCTTATTACGCTATCACCAACGGATGGCTTCTCTGTTTTCCGCAAAGAGGGCTTGGCGGGCAGCTGTTTTCTCTGTTATTTTCGGATTCTCTTTTTCTGTTTACAACGTTGTGAAACTGCCGGTTTTCGATTTTCGCCCGTATCATATCGGGGCCAACATTCCTGAGAATATGTACATCGATCCTGAAAAAGCAGATGTGGTGAAAAATGTTTTTATTTACAGTAAAGATGGGATTGAGCAGGAGTTTACAGAAGAAAACTATCCGTGGAACGATTCCACCTGGACCTTTGTGGAGATGAAAACCAAACTGATTAAAGAGGGTGAAAAGCCGAAAATAGAAGATTTTTATCTCTCGGCGCTTGTTTACGATAGTTTGTCGCAAGGTTTTGTTGCCGGGGAAGATATTACACAGCAGATTTTATCGGATACGAACTACAATTTTTTGATGGTTTCACATTCGTTGGAGGGGATGAACAAAAAGCATCTTGACGATTTTAAGAAAACAGCCGGGTTCGCAAAAAATAACGGTTGCGGTTTTTATTGCCTTACCTCGTCTCCGGCCGATTTTATCGGGGCGTGGAGTGCGAGGAACAATGCCGGTTTTCGGTTTGTACATGCTGATGAGAGGGTACTGAAAACGATGATCCGTTCTAATCCGGGACTGATGTTGCTGTTAAACGGTAACGTCATCAATAAGTGGGACGATAGTGATATTCCCGATTTTGAATCGCGAGGAGTGGAAAGCCTGGCAAAGGTTGAAGGATTGAAAACGAACTTTTGGGGTAAACTAATGGTTATATTCCTGATATTCTTCGTTCCGCTTCTACTGCTGAAACTGTGGGAAAAGTGATGAGTAGTGGGTCTAAACAACTATAAACAATACATTTAAGAATAAAAAATTATGAGAAAAAAGATTGTAGCAGGTAACTGGAAAATGAACAAAAACCTGCAGGAAGGGTTGGCTTTGGCACAAGAACTTGATGCCGCTTTAAAAGGAAAATCGGTGAATTGCGATGTGGTTATCGGAACTCCGTTCATTCACCTGGCCGGTGTGGTAAACGCCGTTGATACAGCAAGGATTGGCGTGGCAGCACAAAATTGTGCCGATAAGGCATCGGGAGCATACACCGGTGAAGTTTCGGCTGAAATGGTCGCCAGTACGGGTGCAAAATATGTGATTTTAGGACACAGCGAACGCCGTGCATATTATCACGAAACACCCGAAATACTGAAAGAAAAAGTATTGCTGGCGCTGAAGAATGGCCTTACACCTATTTTCTGTATCGGAGAAGTGCTTGAAGAACGTGAAGCTAACAATCATTTCGAGGTGGTTAAATCGCAGATTACAGCGTCGTTGTTCGATCTGCCGGAAGAAGATTTTTCAAAAATCGTACTGGCTTACGAGCCTGTCTGGGCTATTGGAACCGGAAAAACCGCAACTGCCGGCCAGGCACAGGAGATGCATGCTTTTATCCGCAAGACCCTGGCGGAGAAGTACGGAGAAAAAGTGGCTGAAAATACCTCTATTCTCTACGGAGGAAGCTGCAACGCTTCAAATGCGAAAGAGCTGTTCTCCAATCCCGATGTCGATGGCGGATTAATCGGCGGAGCGTCGTTGGGAGTTGATAAGTTTATGCCCATTATCGAGGCTTTTTAGAATATGTTTTGAATTTTTTTATGTACTGTTTTTTAGTCATTTTTTGATGGATTTGGATTTTCGTTTCGCATCGTATAGCGGGCTATACGAAAGAAAGGAAAGTTCAAAGAGGCGAAAAAAGGCACAAAACAGCATAAAAGAGGGAAGTACAACTATAATTCGTAAAATTCAAAACACATTCTTAGAATGTTAAAGAATTTTACCACAGATTTGAACCCGGATCTGTGGTAATTCTCTATCTTTGCACAAATTTTTTGAATATGAAGGTTTCATTTAACATATTGCTTTTGCCTCTGTTTCTGGTGTTTTGCTTTGCAGCAACAGCACAAACGCAAAAGCAACACAAAGAAATCCTGGACGACCTGAATACCGTAAAACCCGGCCAGGGCAGGGTGGCGGTTTTTGAAGATAAGGCTATTGCTGAGGTGCTCGGACGCAGCATGGCACCGTCAAGAACGGTTTATGCTACCGGCGACGGGTCGGTTCAATATGTGAAGATGCGCGGATTTAAGATTCAGGCATTTTCAGGAAATAATCAAAGAACTTCAAAAAATGAGGCTTATTACAAGCAGGGACTTATAAACACGTCATTTCCCGGACAAGAGACCGTTGTTACTTTCGATTCTCCTTTCTGGCGGCTGCGTGTTGGAAATTTTAAGACCCGTGATGAGGCTGCCGCGGTGCTGGACGATATGCGGAAAACCTTCCCTGCTTTTGGCAAAGAAATGTATATTGTGATAGACGAAGTGAAAATTCCTATCGGTCAACTTCAAGAATAATTTATCCATGTCGCCGGAAGAAACAGAGAACAGAAAATTAATCATTGCGGATCACATAAAAGAGGTGATCTCGTTGTTGGGTGAGGATGTGACCCGTGATGGGTTGGTTAAAACGCCCGATCGTGTGGCAAAAGCCTGGCAATACCTGACGAGGGGTTACTACCAGGATCCCGAAGAGATTTTGCGTTCTGCCCTTTTCAGGGAAAATTACCGGCAGATGGTTATCGTAAAAGATATCGATCTGTTCTCGTTGTGCGAGCATCATATCCTGCCGTTTTTCGGGAAGGCTCATGTGGCTTATATCCCTGACGGATATATTACGGGACTGAGCAAGATTGCACGCGTGGTAGAAGTTTATGCCCGGCGTTTGCAGGTCCAGGAACGATTGACCACCCAGATAAAGGAGTGTATTCAGAAAACCCTTAACCCGATGGGCGTGATGGTGGTGATCGAAGCCCAGCATATGTGTATGCAGATGCGGGGTGTTGAAAAACAGAACTCCATAACCACCACTTCCGATTTTACCGGAGTTTTTAAAGAACAGAAGACCCGCGAAGAGTTTATAGCCTTGATCAAATAACTTTCTTCGTTGTTCTCTTCCGGTCGTTCTCATCCAAAAGTATCTTCCGTAGTCGTATCGCTTTGGGCGTAACTTCTACGTACTCATCTTCCTTGATGTATTCCAGCGCCTCCTCGAGGCTGAAAATTATCGGCGGGGCGAGCTGTGCTTTGTCGTCGGTGCCCGATGCACGGACATTGGTCAGTTTTTTCGATTTGGTGACATTAACCACCAAATCACCTTCTTTGTTATGCTCGCCGACAACTTGCCCTTCATATACATCGGTCTGCGGCTCTATGAAAAAGCGTCCCCTGTCCTGAAGCTTATCCAATGCATAAGCATACGCATTGCCCGATTCCCCGGCAATGATGGAGCCGTTCAAGCGCTTTTCAATATTTCCTTTCCACGGTTGAAATTCCAGGAACCGGTGTGCCATAATGGCTTCTCCGGCGGAAAGGGTGAGGACGATATTGTTTAACCCGATGATACCGCGTGATGGGAGGATAAACTCGATATGCATGCGGCCGTTCTTGCTCTCCATGCTTTTCATTTCGCCTTTCCTGCGGGAGATGACATCGATGATTTTACTTGCCGATTCTTCGGGAAGGTTTACGGTGAGTTGTTCTACCGGTTCGCATTTCTCCCCGGCTATCTCTTTGATGATCACTTGCGGTTGTCCCACCTGTAACTCGTAACCTTCGCGCCGCATGGTTTCAATCAGGACGGATAAATGCAGTACACCACGTCCGAACACCGTCCACGAATCGGAACTGCCGGTTTCTTCCACACGCAAAGCTAAATTTTTATCCAACTCACGCATCAGCCTTTCATAGATGTGGCGCGACGTTACGTATTTGCCGTCTTGTCCGAAAAACGGCGAAGTGTTGATGGTAAAGAGCATCGACATGGTGGGCTCGTCAATAGCAATGGGATCGAGGGGTTCCGGTTTTTCCAGGTTGGTGATCGTATCGCCAATCTCAAACCCTTCAATGCCGACTAATGCGCAAATATCTCCCGACGAAACGGCATCGGTTTTGACTCTTCCCAATCCTTCAAAAACATCTACTTCCTTTATCCGGATCTTGTTGATGCTGCCGTCGCGTTTACAAAGCGCGTAATCTTTATTGGACTCAATGGTTCCCCTATGGACGCGTCCAACGGCAATCCTGCCCACGTAGTTGGAATAATCGAGTGACGTAATGAGCATTTGCGGCGTGCCCTGTTGCGATTTGGGCGCGGGGATGTATTTGACAATAGCGTCGAGGAGCGGGATAATGTTGGTTGACGGCTTTTTCCAGTCGTCGGACATCCATCCCTGTTTGGCCGAACCGTAAACGGTAGGGAAGTCCAGTTGCTCTTCGGTAGCATTAAGGCTGAACATCAGGTCAAAAACATTTTCCTGTACCTCTTCGGGACGGCAATTGGGTTTATCGATCTTGTTGATGACCAAAATAGGTTTTAATCCTATCTCCAGTGCTTTCTGCAAAACAAAGCGGGTCTGGGGCATCGGGCCTTCAAAGGCATCTACCACAAGCAGGCAGCCGTCTGCCATATTCAGCACCCTTTCCACTTCACCTCCAAAGTCGGCGTGTCCGGGTGTATCGATAATGTTTATTTTTACATCTTTGTATTGGATGGAAACATTTTTGGATAAAATAGTAATGCCCCGTTCACGCTCCAGGTCATTGTTGTCGAGAATTAAATCATCGGTAAGTTGATTTTCCCTGAACAAGTTTCCGGCAAGGAGCATCTTGTCCACCAAGGTGGTTTTTCCATGATCAACGTGGGCGATAATGGCTATATTGCGGATTTTTTGCATAAAAACAATCTTTTTCTGGAGTGCAAAGGTACGCTTTTTAAGTGAAAACAGAGTGAATTACAATGGATTTATTGAAAAATATTTGTTTATAGTTAATAACTATGCTAACTGTTGCAGATTACTTTCTCTCGGTAAGAAAGGTGGAGAAAGAAAATTACCTGGCTTATCTGTACCTGGATGCAAAAGGGCGGTTGTTTCTGATGAGTGAGAATGCGGACAGTGCTTTGATGCAAGTTGTTGATGTGAGCGAAAAGCCCGATTTAGTAGAAGTCTTCAGCGGTTTAATCGCCCGGAAAATTAACGAAAATACCTCAGCACCTGTCGATTTTATCCTGGGTGCAGAAAATGATACCCCGATGCAGAGTGTTACTCTAGTGAAAGACGCTGTGCGTAAGGCGTATAGCGGATGGTGCGGAGGTGTTTCGAAAGAAAAGAGTGTCTCTTCGAAAGAAGTAAAGGAAGAGTTCCCTTTGTCGATCACATTTACCTCCCTTCAGGCGGGCGAACCTGAAAGTATTGTAAAGCAGGTACAATCCAATCCCTTTTTCTATTGGGAGCAGGTGCAGAGGTATTGTCGGGAAAAAGGGATTGGCCCGAAGGATGTTAATTTCAGGGCGACCGACAATCGAAATTTGATTTCAATTTTAATTAATTCGGTTAATGCGGTGATGTATATAAATCACTATCGTTCTGAATGGTTTAAAACAAAAGAGGAGGGCTTGAGCGATCAATCGGTTGAGGTGTTGAAGAATATGATTGTAGAGACGATTGAAAAAAACAGCGGCAACCCTGTTTATGTTTCGTTGCAGAACGATAGGATTTCTTCCACCGATTTTGTCATCACGTTTATCAATCAGGTCCTCCCCCTGGCTTACGAAGAGGCTCTGAAAGATATTTCCGGTAGAAAGGGTATCCCTTTTGACGAGCTCAAAGAAAGCAAACCTTTGCTGCTTCTTTATACTGTGCCGCGAGTTTTTGGTGTAGACGAGAAAAGGGGGGAGTTTCAGGTGCGTACCTCAACGAAAAAACAGGATATGGAAGAGATGGCGTTTCTCTCAGGAGTTCGTATAAGAGAGGGGAACGACACCGGAATCGCCTCTTTGGAGTGGATGGCTGTAAACGAATACGACAGTGATCTTCTGAAGGAACAAAAAATCACTGTTAAAGATTCAGCACCTTTGGGTCCTGTGGATAATGCCCTGGTCATTGTTGATGAAAAAATGGGACAGTCGGATGTAACAGGCATCCAAAAGATGTTGAGCAAAGAAGGTAAGCTGGTGGCTAAAAAAACGTGCTTTGTTCTCGGCCTGAATGAATAACTCATTGCGACTAAATCGTTCATCGCGAGCTATGGGTACTCCAAAAAACATCTAAATGTTTCTGCTTTAGTCGCATTCATTATTCAAGTTTCGCGTATATTCGATTACGGCTAAATTTAAGATATATAAATGTTTTGTGGGGTACCCGTCAGATGAAACAGACGTAAGGTTTAACTGTATTTGTGAGTAGTTAGTACCTGCGGAAGTTGAGTAAGAAATTTAAACAGTTTATTAGATTCACAGGTAAATTTACTTGGTTTATGTATAAATCCACCCTGGAAAGCCTGTTTTTTCTATTTAGTTCATTCCCTTCCCTTCCTGTCCTTCCTCCTTGTATTCTTCTTCCATCTATGGTAAGGGATGTCTCATTAAATGATTCTATATCAATACGTCTTTGGATGTATGCAAACAAACTCGAATTGAAAGCTAATTTATTGTAAGTAGCTATAATACAATTGAATACTATATATAGAGATTTTCCGAAATGATTTAGATTGTTTCTTCATCGGAAAGGACCATCTTATGTTTGATGATTAAAGCCCCGATAATCATGCAGGTCGGTTTGTTACCGTCACAGCTATGTTTATTGCAGAGGTGTTTATTGTACATATGTTTTATCTTGTCCCATGGCATGGAGTCCACTAATTTATGTCACCGGTTGTAAGGGTAAATAGACTTTTCCTAGGTGGAAAAGAAAATATCAAGTCGTAACAATCTTCCTGTGAGTTATATTTCATAATATAGCCATTTTGACCGTAGATGTGTTTTTTTACGTCAAATAAACAATGAAAACTATATTTAATATATTGGATATAAAATATTTATATAGCTCTTGCGAATCCTGCATATACATAAAGAATCCAGATGTGAATAAAGAGTAATTAATATAAAAATAAATTAAACACTCCCCGTTTAATGTAATTTTAATGTTAATTTAATCGGATTATCCTACTTTTAAAATCTCATAAAGCTTTTTTTGTTAATTTATTTAATTGTATATTATGTTTATTTATTCAAATGATTTTAATTAATTTAAAACTATGAAAAGGTATATTCTATCAATTTTTTTATTTCTTTTTTGTAATGCAATAATTTATGGACAAACTATTGTAAAAGGAGTCGTATTGGATGAGTTTGGTGTTGAGTTACCCGGTGCCAGCATTACTTTGAAAAATACGACAGTTGGTACTATCACTAATGCAAAAGGTGAATTTCAGTTCAATTTTCCTGAAATAAAGGAAGGAACATTGGTCTTCACCTTTATAGGTTTTGATACACAAGAGGTCGAGTTTAAAGGTAATATGGAGCTGAAAATAACCTTAGTCGAAAGTTCTACACATCTTGAAGAGGTTGTAGTAACAGCTTTAGGTATCTCAAGAGAAGCCAGATCTTTGGGTTATGCTCGGCAAGCTGTAGATGTAGAATCTATGACAGAGGCTCGAAGTGCAAACATGCTCAACATGCTTGAAGGGAAAGCCGCCGGAGTTAATATTATTTCGACAGGTGGACCAACAGCATCTACGAGAGTTGAAATCAGAGGTAATACATCATTAACCGGTAATAATCAACCTTTGTACGTAATTGATGGGGTGATTATTCAAAATGATATGGGTAAAAACGAGACTGGCTATTTTGGTGCACAAGGGACATCTGACATCGACTATGGAAATGTTGCTGCGAATATAAATCCTGATGATATTGAGAGTATCGAAATTCTTAAGGGAGGAAATGCTGCAGCTCTTTATGGTTCTGATGCAGCTAATGGTGTAATACTGATTACAACTAAAAAAGCCAGAAAACATCAAAATATCGGATTAAGTTTTAATTCCAATATGATGTTTAGTACCATTACTGAATATCCCGAATTTCAAAATATCTATGGTGGAGGGAATAGTCATAGATTAGGAGAAACTAATAAATATCGATATATGAGTGAGCCAAATCTAGCTCTTTTGTCACCCTATAATGCTCGCTCTTGGGGATTACCAATGTTAGGGTTTCCTGTTGTTGGAAGAAATGGTGAAATTAAATCCTATTCTCCAAATCCTGATAATGTGAGGGATTATTTCTCCAGTTCGTATCAATTGACTAATAATTTCTCCGTCAGTAAATCAAATGATGTCAGTTCATTCAGATTCTCTTATTCAAATACGATTGCAAATGATGTATTGGAGGGGGCAAATTTGAGAAATAGACACAACTTTTCCTTGAGATCTGACTACAACCTGACTAATTATCTAAAAATAGAAGGTAATGTAAGATACTCGATTGATAAGTTGAAAAACAGATCTTATAGTGGGTGGAGCGTGAGGAATCCTTTGATGGCTTATCTTTTTTTCCCAAGGGATTTAAGTATAGACGAATTGATACCATGGAAGGATGATAATGGTAATGCCATAAGGCTTAGCAGCGAGAATGTCTCTGAATATTATAATCCATATTGGGCAATTAATGAAAACAAAAACGAAGACGAGAAAAATTGGTTTTTAGCTGATGTTACAGTTAATGCAGATATAACAAAGAATATAAAGTTAAGGATTAAAACGGCTGCTGATATTCAAAATACCTTGGGGTTTGATTTTACAAACAAAGGGACTATAGGGAAAGAAAACGGCAGTTACAGCACTTTTTATAGAAATGTGAAAAACTATCAGCACGAGGCACTATTGAGTTATTATCAGAGATTTAATCTCTTTTCGTTGAATGCATATTTGGGGGCTAGTTGGAGAGATAACTACTTGTATAAAAACACCTCATACACATCAAGCCTTATCTTGCATGATGTAGCGAGCCTGTCTAACAGTGCTGAGCCAGTGCAGACATTTGAATCTCTTGAACGGATTCGTCGCGAAAGTATTTACGGTGCGGCAACACTTGGATATAAAGATTGGTTATTTATTGATGCTACTGTAAGAAATGATTGGAATTCGACTTTACCAATTAAAAACTGTTCGTTCTTCTATCCATCCATAAGTACAAGTGTAATCTTTTCAGAAGTCTTAGATATTCCTCAAAATATTTTGACATTGGGTAAGTTAAGAGGGTCTTGGGCAAAAGTGGGAAATGGAACATCGTTTAATCAATTATATAATAATTATAGCTATAGTGGTATTTTCAATACGATTCCGACTTTTGAGCTGGGGTCGCGTTTAAAAAGCTCCGTGCTTAAACCTGAGACTACATTTACAACTGAATTGGGTGTTGATCTGAAGCTATTTAATAATAGAGCTGCCTTTGATGCAACTTATTACTATATGAAATCGGTTGATCAAATTATGAATCCTCGAATTTCACCAAGTACCGGTTATGTGGAAGGGACATTTAATTCAGGAGAAATTCAAAATAGAGGGATAGAACTAACGCTAAATGTTACACCTGTAAAAACGAATAATTTTGATTGGGACGTAACTATGAACTGGTCTAAAAACAACAGTAAAGTGGTTTCAATTATGGATAGCTTGAAAGTTTATACCCTAATGGAAGTAAGTTCAAACTTAAGAATTACTGTTGAAGAAAATGAGCCATACGGAATATTAAGAGGATCAAGACAAATGCGTGATGAGGATGGCAATTTAATGGTTGATGAAGCCAACAATAGAGCCATAGTTGAATCCGATGCTTATCTTGGAAAGATTAGCCCCGACTTTATGGGATCTGTTAAATCTTCTTTTAAATATAAAAGAGTAAACTTATCTGTCCTTATGGACTACAAAGTTGGGGGAAAATTATTTTCAAGATCTTCGCTCCACGGAGTTAGAGAAGGAAACTGGTTACGTACCCTCGCTAATAGAGATGATTATACTTTCAGTTATTCTGTATTGAACGAATCGAATGAGGAAAGGTATGGAGTTAATAAAGATGATCCTTATATACCCTACACGGATACCGATCGGATTAAAGGAGCAAGATTTGAGGGAATATTATATAAGTTTAATGAAGAAACCGGGACTTATACCAAAATGGGTCCGAATATGGCATTTATTCAACCGCAGCAATACTGGCAGCATGCAGGTAATTATTTGATGGATTGGTTCATTTATGATGCCTCTTTTGTTAAATTACGTGAGATCTCGTTCAGTTATAATATGCCATCGTCACTACTTAAAAATTTACCCTTAAAATCCGTTACTATTGCATTAGTTGGTAGAGATCTTCTTACAATTTATAAGAATACTCCAAAAGGTATAGATCCCCAGGCAACAGTATCTTCAGGTAATGCACAAGGTATAGAGTCGGGTTTTACGCTGCCTACTGCATATTACGGATTTGATCTAAAAGTTTCATTTTAAAATTAATAACAACAATGAAAAAAATATACTTAATTGGTTTAATAGTGATAATGCTGGTGTTTGTAAGATGTACAGACGACTTTGAGAATATCAATGTTGATAAACATGAGTTTACAAACGTTGAACCAGAATATCTGATGTCGTCTGTTGTAAAAAGCTCAATGAATTTACTATCAGAATTGAACGCGAACGTATATTGGCAATATTCACATCATCTTACGGTATCTGGGATGGGAAGTACTGCATCTTATGGGGCAAGCTATTCTTCAATAAATTCATGGTGGAGGCAGTTTTATGAAACGATATCATTGTTGCGTCAAATTCAAAAGAAATATGGTGAAAACGAACAGTATAAGAATCGGGTTCAAATTGCCAAGATTTGGGAGTCCTATATGTTTTATATTTTTACAACGACATTTGGAGGAGTCCCATATACATATGCAGGAAGAGATGATTTAATTGAAATTCCGTTTGACAAAGAGAACGATATCTATAAGAGTATTCTGGATGTTTTAAAAATTGCTTCTGAAGAGCTTGACACAGAGGCTGACAAACTTATTCCTGACATATTGTTTGAAGATTCGGATATAAATAAATGGAAACAGTTAGCGGTGGCCTTACGATTGAAAATTGCATTGGAAACCCAAAATGCAATACCTCATGAAGCAGAAATGCACGGAAAAGATGTTATGAATAATTTTCAAGATCTGCTTATTAAGTCAAATCAAGAAAATATTAAATTTAAATGGGGAGGAACGAATACATCGGAATATTCATATTATTACAATACTTATTTGCTCAATAGTAACAAAGATTTGCCGGCTCTTTCACATGTAATGTTTTTGTATTACAGATCATATGGAGATCCAAGAATGGGAGCTATTTTTAATAAAACAGAAGGACAGTTTTTGGTTTTTGACTCTTTGTACACTGACCGGACATATACGGAAAAAAAGCTCTATCGCTATCAAGTTCCTTATAACGGTAAAGAGAAAACGACACAGAAAGCAGATTTGGGGGAAAACGATGGCTATGTTGAGGAAGTGGCAGACCCATATCGATCGATGAATCCAACTCAGTATTCTTATTTAAAGAAAGATTACTTGAGAGAAAGTGCCACACAGAATTTAATTTGGTACGCAGACATCTGTTTTATGCAAGCAGAAGCAAAACTATTGAATTGGGGTGGCCAAAAAACAGTAGAACAATATTATTACGATGGTGTACGTGCTTCATTTGACTACTTCGGACTGGCTATTAATCAGGCAGATAATTATTTGAATCAGCCGGGCATTAAATGGAATACAGATAAAGCAGATGCGTTGCCTGATCACAGAATGTTAATTAATTCCAATATTCCAAATGATCCTCTACATAAAATAATAGTACAGAGGTGGCTAGCCGGTATTTTTTATGGATCTCATGACGCATACTGTTATATTAGAAGGACACGTAAGATTGAATTATTACCGCATTTTGCCCCATCAACCGATGCGGCCGGTGCCGGTACTCGAATTGCTAATATGCCGGAGAGATTACAATATCCCAATTCTGAAATAACTTACAACAATAAAGCTTACAAAGAAGCTGTTAAAAACCTAAATGGAGGTTTTGATTTTCTTTCAACCTACCTTAACCTTTCGAGAGAATATAATCGTAAAACATATGATGAGTGGAGGGTAGTAAATTTGAGAATTAATAATCGTGCCTGGATTAAATGGTATGGAGAAACTGAATTGGATTTAATTGAAGCAGGTTTGGTTGAAAATGAAACATATTTTATTGAACAATGAATCTAAAATTTTATTAATTATGAAACGAGCATGCAACCCATTTATATACAATTGCAATATTAGAGGCAGATTCCATACGATATCTTTGAAAATAAATACTTTTAGTCATATGAAATATACTGTATTTTTATTACTAATACTCTTTTGTTTGTCCTGTACAAAAAGTGAAGAGCAGTTTTATATTAAGGATCATTTCTTGAATTATGAAATACAGGAAGTACCCGTGGACCGTGATTATCTGGTAGGTGTTTTTTATGAATATTCAGTATCTTCATATGGAGACAAAAGGTATAAAGATATGTTTGGGAAAACACCAATTTTAGGGGAATATAAGAATATTCTTAATAACTCGTCGATTAGTAGTGGCTTAGTTGTTGATACTCACTTGGAATGGATGAATAAAGCAAAAATTGACTTTGTTATATTAAATATCCGGTCAGGATCAACGGCAGCCTCAAGTTTCCGATCCGATACGGCCTATATCAATAGAATTTTTTCCTCTCCCAATTTAAAAGATATAAAGATAGCTTTCGCGTATGATTATGGGGGGTTAGGGTTAGGTTCAACCGTGCCTTCACCTAATGACAGCAGTATGATAATCGAATATAAAACGAACGCCCTGAATAATTATATTAAAGATTATACAGATTATATGGCTTTGTATTTTGATCATCCAAATTATATGAAAGTTGATAATAAGAGCTTGATTTTTTTAAAAAACGCCTATAGATTGTGGGCGAAGAATAATTCGGAGGTAACTCGACTTGTAAAAGAAAAATTAAAGTCCCAAGGTAAAGAAATATTCTTAGTTGGGCAACAAGAAAAATGGTCGCCTCCACAAAGGTATGAACATAGATTACATAATGCTGTAGATGCAATATATCACGATAACTTTTTAGGTATTGCAACAAATGATCTAACCCGTTTATATCAATTTCATCAAGTAACTGATCAGAACTGGAAATATTCAAAAAAAATGTTTAATGATTGGGGTATTCAATACATTCCAAATATTGGGCCATCATACAATTCTAATCTAAATAGCGGAAATGCAATAAGTCCTTATTATAATCCATATTTCGAAAAAGATCCTTCATTTTTTGAAAAATATTGTAATGTAGGGAAAAGTAATGCAGATAAGAACAGAATTGTTATAATTGAGTCATGGAATGTTTGGAGGTATGATTTGCAAATAGAACCGGCTGAGGAATATGGAGAAACGTATTTGGATATCATCAGGAATCAATTTAAAGTTAAATAGTCGTCTTAAAACAAACAAGAATTTAATAACAATGAAAAAAGTGAATCATTTAAGATTATATATATTTTTGATTCTATTGTGTTTTTCAAACTCAATATTTTGTCAAAACATAGAAAAAGAGATTAGAACCTCCCCTAAAAATGTAATCTTCATGATAGGTGATGGAATGGGGTTGAGTCATGTTCATGCTGCAATGACGGTGTCACAGAAAAAACTGAATCTCCAGCAGTTTCCGGTAATAGGATTACAGGAAACCGAATCATCCGACAATTACATTACAGATTCTGCCGCTTCTGCAACGGCCTTAGCTTCCGGTGAAAAAGCCAGGAATGGTGTTGTAGGGATAAATCCGGATGGCGCCTTTACGGAATCAATTATAGAAGTTTTAATTAAGCAGGGCTTTAAAACGGGACTTATTGCTACAAATACGATTACTCATGCTACGCCGGCAGCCTTTATAGCTCACCAGCCCGACCGTAATATGTATGAAGAGATAGCTGCGGATATTTCAAATTCCGGAATAAATATTATTATTGGAGGAGGATTGAAACATTTTACCGACAGAGCAGATAAGCTTAATCTTGTGGAAAAAATGAAAAAACAAGGGTATGATTTTTTTGAAGATGTATCGCAAATAAATAGTTCCCGGGATAAAGTTTTAGCTTTAACAGCCAATTCACATATGCCCTTTAAAATCAATGGAAGAGGGGATTTTCTACCTGTAGCTGTAGAAATGGCGCTTTATAGTTTGAATAAAGACAATGATAAAGGTTTTTTTCTGATGGTGGAAGGGTCTCAGATTGATCCGGCGTGTCATAATAATGATCAGGAGCAGTTTTTAGCAGAAATGCTCGATTTTGATAAAGCGATTGGCGTCGCTCTTGATTTTGCCCGGGAGAATGGTGAAACATTAGTCGTTGTTACGGGAGATCATGAGACGGGTGGTGTTACCGTGTTAAAGGGGAATTATGAAACGGGGGAAGTAAAAGTAAACTTTTCCACTAAAGGTCATACAGGTGTAATGCTGCCTGTATATTCCTATGGTCCAGGGAGTGAAATTTTCTCAGGTTTTTTTGATAATACTGATTTTAAGGAACGATTTATTTTTTCTTTAAATCTGAAAAATAAATAAAACATCATGGGAAAGACAGTTAAGCTGATTATTATTTTATTCGTACTCATATTGGTCTTTATTTTATTTTTCAGGATAAAAGAAGATAAGACAAACAGTCTGGCAAAGCAAAATACCGCTTATGACGATACGGGGAGTATCTACACTTCATACAATGGATTGGTGATGGCCGGCTATCAGGGTTGGTTCACTGCAGAGGAAGACGGAGCAGGCAGAGGCTGGCATCACTATCAGAAGAGTGGACAGTTTAAACCCGAAACCACATCCGTTGATTTTTGGCCCGATGTGAGTGACTATAGCCGGATATATGAGACAAAGTTTAAGCATTCGGACGGAACTCCGGCCTATGTCTATAGTTCATACGATGAAGAGAGTGTGGACCTGCATTTTAAGTGGATGAAAGATTATGGAATTGATGGGGTTTTCATGCAACGGTTTGTAGTTGAAATAAAAGATCCGGGAGGAAAGAATCATTTCAACAAAGTGTTGGAGAGCGCTTTGAAGGCGGCAGCCAAGTACGAAAGGGCTATCTGTATCATGTATGATTTAAGTGGATGTGCTTCAGTTGATTTGGCAGTTATAGCAGATGATTGGGCGGAGCTGCAGGTAAAGTTTGATTTGTTTAATAGTAGAAGTAATCCTACTTATCTAAGGCATCATAAACGGCCATTGCTTGCTATTTGGGGAGTTGGTTTCAATGATGGTCGGAAATATTCGCTCTCCGATGTTCAACAACTGGTTGGGACATTAAATCAATCCGGGGATAAGTTCTCATTAATGCTTGGCGTGCCCTATTACTGGCGTACATTGAGTAATGACACGGAAAATAATCCATTGTTACATACCCTGATTAAAGAGGCCGATATTATAATGCCGTGGGCTGTAGGTCGATATGATTCAGGCAGTTATCGGGAGAAAGCCGGTGCGGTACTTGCCGGGGATATCAGGTGGTGTAAAGAGAATAATATTGATTATGTTCCGCTTGTTTTTCCCGGATTCAGCTGGGGAAACTTAAAAAACGACTCCGTTCAGTACAACTCAATACCCCGGGAGAAGGGAGAGTTTTTCTGGAAACAGGTTGCCGGAGCTAAATTATCAGGGGCTCAGTCGCTATACCTTGCCATGTTTGATGAGATTGATGAAGGAACTGCTTTGTTTAAGTGTTTGAGAAATAGTGAGGTGCCATTGAACGGGAACCGTAAATTTGTAGGAATAGAAGATGATCTGGAATCCGATTATTATCTGTGGCTTTCGGGACAGGCAGCACGATGGATCAAAGGGGGGAATGGTTATACAGATATAAAACCTGCGAGGTTGCCGTCAAATAACAATTAAAAGATAAAACGGCATATCAAAGGCGAAGTGGAGGTTCCGGATTACGGAGGACATCGGTCGTATAAAAGCAATTGGCTTTTGCAGGTTATGTAGTAAAAAATAAATCATTAAATTATTATATGAGACAATCAATCAATTTATTTTCAGGGTTCCTCTTTTTTCTTGCAGGATTTTGTCTTACAGGATGTAAGCAACCGCAAAGCGTAACCGCGAGCGATCCTGTAGATTACGTTAATCCCTATATGGGTAATATCAGTCACCTCCTGGTGCCTGCTTATCCTACGGTGCATTTGCCCAACAGTATGTTGCGGGTTTATCCCGAACGAAATGATTACACCGGAGATCGTTTGTCCGGCTTGCCTGTTGTGGTAACCAGCCACCGCGGCAGCTCTGCTTTCAATTTAAGTCCTTACCGTGGAGATATGGAAGGTTTGCAACCTGTCGTACAATATAGTTACGATAACGAAAAGATCACTCCTTACAGTTACTCGGTATATCTCGACGACTATGGTATAGATGTGAGATATGCTCTTTCGCATCAATCGGGGGTTTATTCCCTTGGTTTCAGTGGTAGCGGTAATGGTAATACTTTTTTGGTACTAAATTCCCGCGACGGTGTCCTGAGATGGAATGGCGCCGCCGTGTCGGGTTACCAGCAGCTGGTCAACAACACCAGAGTCTATCTCTATCTGGAAACTGAAGTTGAACCGCAGAAGGTTAGTTCCCTTCAGGATGGCCGTCAGTTGGATACGCACGAGGCATCAGGAAAAAATGCCAATCTGGTACTCCATTTCTCAAAAGAAACGGAAAAACTAAATCTTCGCTACGGCATTTCGTTTATAGATGAAGAGCAGGCAAAACAGAATCTGCAAAGAGAGATAAACGACTTTGATGTAGATGATATAGCTGAAGAAGGGCGGAAGCTCTGGAACGAAACGCTGGGTAAGATCAGTGTTAAGGGTGGGACGGAAGAAAACAGGAAGGTTTTCTATACCTCTCTTTACCGTACTTATGAGCGTCCCGTCTGTATTTCCGAAGGGGGGCGCTATTTCAGCGCTTTTGACGGTATGGTCCACAATGACAACGGAACACCTTTCTATACCGACGATTGGATATGGGATACTTACCGTGCAACACATCCTCTTCGCGTGATGATCGAACCCGCTATGGAGGTCGATATCCTGCATTCTTTTTTAAGAATGTCAGAACAGATGCCCAACTTTTGGTGGCCTACTTTTCCTGAGATTACAGGGGATAGTCGCCGCATGAATTCCAACCACGGTATTGCCACTGTACTTGATGCCTGCCGAAAAGGGTTGGAGGGGATCGACCTGGAGAGAAAATATACTGCCATGCGTAATGCGTTGGTAGAAAAGACGCTGGCTCCATGGTCGGCAAAACCGGCTGGCGAACTCGATCGGTTCTACCAGGAACATGGTTACATTCCGGCACTCAGGGAAGGTGAGAAGGAGACTATCCCCGAAGTTCATTCATGGGAAAAGCGCCAGCCTGTAGCCGTAACTCTTGGTACTGCTTACGATGAGTGGTGTCTGGCGCAATTAGCTAAGGAACTGGGGAAAACAGACGATTATGAGCTGTTTCTGCAGAAATCCTATAACTACCGTCATCTTTTCAATCCTGAAACAAACTTCTTCCATCCCAAGGATAAAGAAGGAAATTTCATTAATCCGTTCGATTATAAGTTTTCCGGCGGGATGGGAGCCAGAGAGTACTACGGGGAGAACAATGCATGGATATATCGGTGGGATGTGCCTCATAATGTAGCCGACCTGATTCACCTTATGGGAGGCCGCGAGAATTTTATACGTAATCTGGATCAGACGTTCCGTGAGCCGTTAGGGAAGAGCAAGTATGAGTTCTATGCTCAGCTACCCGATCATACGGGAAATGTGGGGCAGTTTTCTATGGCCAACGAACCGTCCTTTCACATTCCCTATCTCTACAACTATGCCGGAGCCCCCTGGAAAACGCAGAAGCGTATCCGCAAACTTGTATCGGAGTGGTTCAGGAACGACCTGATGGGTATTCCCGGCGATGAAGACGGAGGAGGCATGTCGGCATTCGTGGTTTTCTCGCAGATGGGATTTTATCCCGTCACACCCGGCAGTCCTACCTATAACATAGGCAGTCCCTTTTTCGATGAGGTCACCGTACGTATGGGCAATGGGAAAACCTTCCGCATCGTAGCCGGAAATAATGGCCCTGAAAATAAATATATCCAGTCGGTCCGCCTCAACGGTAAAGAGTGGAACAAACCGTGGTTCAGTCACGATGACATTAAAGATGGGGGTACTTTGGAACTTGTGATGGGCGATAAAGCTAATAAAGAATGGGGGAGTGCACCCGAAGATGCTCCTCCGTCGGAAGGAGTCAAATAAAAAAAGTTTTTTGAATTGCATGAACAGATTATCAATAGTCATCATTTACTCATTTATCTTTTTTGCATTACATGAGGCTACATTAAATGCCCAGGAGCAAAGTTTCATTGTGCTGGGCGACATCCATTATGATCGTATGCAAGATCATGATATGGAGTGGTTAAGTACTAAACCCGATGATGTAAGACAGGTGAAAGAGTACACGAGAATTACGGAAGAGATATGGCCTGCCTTCAGTAAACATCTCCGGCAGGTAGCCGTAAATAGTAACTCAAAAGTGAAAGCGGTAGTACAGCTTGGGGATATTTCCGAGGGCCTTGCCGGCAGTATTGAAAAAGCCGACCAGATGGCCAGGGGGGTGGTAAAAGGTGTGGAAGCAGTCAATATGCCTATTCCCTGGATTATCACCAAGGGCAATCATGACATCACCGGCCCGGGAGCTGTTGAAGCGTTCAACAAGCACTATGTTTCCATGTTCCGGAAACAATTGGACAGGAATGATATTACTTCGGCAAACTATGCTCATCGGATAGGTGAAAACCTGTTTGTAGCTTTTGACCCCTGGGATAAAAGAGAAGATCTTCTGGCGGTTCTGGAGAAGAACCTCTCCTCTTCGGATGCAAAATTTAAGTTTTTACTGGTTCATGAACCCATTATTCCCATCAATGAACGTTGTTGTAAACAGCATTCAGAAGTACAGCAGTTTTAGCAAATAAGAATACAACATTTTTTGCAACAATGATACAACAAAAATTGCAACAATCATGCAGCAGGAAGCGTTGATTTCTCCATGCAAAAATAGT
>Ga0207420_1000251_pt1 | contig 77526 bp, 80 predicted proteins | sample ThiBio_inoc_biof_FD_183941 | JGI IMG/M metagenome (GOLD analysis project Ga0207420, IMG submission 183941) | Wastewater bioreactor microbial communities from Cape Town, South Africa - Thiocy_inoc_biof (SPAdes) | ecosystem: Engineered > Bioremediation > Thiocyanate > Unclassified | place: South...
CGACATCGAGGTGCCAAACCACTCCGTCGATGTGAGCTCTTGGGAGTGATCAGCCTGTTATCCCCGGAGTTCCTTTTATCCTTTGAGCGATGGCCCTTCCATGCGGAACCACCGGATCACTATGCTCTAGTTTCCTACCTGTTCGACTTGTCGGTCTCACAGTCAAGCACCCTTATGCCATTACACTCTACGCACGGTTACCAAGCGTGCTGAGGGTACCTTTAGGAGCCTCCGTTACTCTTTTGGAGGCGACCACCCCAGTCAAACTACCCACCACACAATGTCTCCCGAATAACGGGATTAGAAACCAGATAATCCAAGGGTGGTATTTCAACGGCGACTACTCTACGCCTGGCGACGCAGCATCAATGTCTCCCACCTATCCTACACATGAATTACCCAGTGTCAATGTGAAGCTATAGTAAAGGTTCACGGGGTCTTTCCGTCCCGTTGCGGGTAATCGGCATCTTCACCGATACTACAATTTCACCGAGCTCACGGCTGAGACAGTGCCCAGATCATTACACCATTCGTGCAGGTCGGAACTTACCCGACAAGGAATTTCGCTACCTTAGGACCGTTATAGTTACGGCCGCCGTTTACCGGGGCTTCAATTCAATGCGTCGCCGAAACTAACATCTCCTCTTAACCTTCCGGCACCGGGCAGGTGTCAGGCCTTATACGTCATCTTTCGATTTTGCAAAGCCATGTGTTTTTGATAAACAGTTGCCTGGGCCTATTCACTGCGGCCACATTGCTGTGGCGTCTCTTCTCCCGAAGTTACGAGACCATTTTGCCTAGTTCCTTAGCCGTGAATCACTCGAGCACCTGAGGATACTCTCCTCGACTACCTGTGTCGGTTTACGGTACGGGTTGTAGCAACCTGAAGCTTAGAGGGTTTTCTTGGAAGCCCTTAGGGACACTATCCAGTTGGCCGAAGCCGCCCGGTACTATCAAGTTCGCCATGATCTGCGCATTTTACTACAGTCCATATAGCTACACTCTTTAACGAACTATTCCGTCAGTTCGCGGTCCTTTCATCACTCCGTCACCCCATCGCAGTTGTACAAGTACTGGAATATTAACCAGTTGTCCATCCACTACCCCTTCCGGGTTCGCGTTAGGTCCCGACTAACCCTTGGACGATTAGCGTCGCCAAGGAAACCTTAGTCTTACGGTGTGCAGGTTTCTCGCCTGCATTATCGTTACTCATTCCTACATTTGCTTTTCCAGAAGCTCCAGCATGACTCACATCACACCTTCAACGCCGCTGGAATGCTCCCCTACCAGTTCATGTCTAAACATGAAATCCATAGCTTCGGCAGTATGCTTATGCCCGCTTATTATCCACGCACGATCGCTCGACTAGTGAGCTGTTACGCACTCTTTAAATGAATGGCTGCTTCCAAGCCAACATCCTAGCTGTCTGTGCAATCGCACAACGTTTGTTCAACTTAGCATACATTTGGGGGCCTTAGCTGATGGTCTGGGTTCTTTCCCTCTCGGATATGGACCTTAGCACCCATACCCTCACTGCTGAGCATATTTTATAGCATTCGGAGTTTGTCAGGATTCGGTAGGCGGTGAAGCCCCCTAGTCCTATCAGTAGCTCTACCTCTATAAAACTTTATCTCAACGCTGCACCTAAATGCATTTCGGGGAGTACGAGCTATCTCCCAGTTTGATTGGCCTTTCACCCCTACCCACAGCTCATCGAAAAACTTTTCAACGTTTACTCGTGCGGTCCTCCATTCCGTGTTACCGGAACTTCAACCTGGCCATGGGTAGATCACAAGGTTTCGCGTCTACCCCCACTGACTTCGCGCCCTGTTCAGACTCGCTTTCGCTTCGGCTCCGTTACTGAATAACTTAACCTTGCCAGTGAGGAGTAACTCGTAGGATCATTATGCAAAAGGCACGCCGTCGCCCGTAGGCTTCGACCGCTTGTAGACACACGGTTTCAGGGTCTTTTTCACTCCCTTATTCAGGGTTCTTTTCACCTTTCCCTCACGGTACTCGTTCGCTATCGGTCTCTGAGGAGTATTTAGCCTTACCAGATGGTTCTGGCAGATTCAGACAGGATTTCACATGTCCCGCCCTACTCAGGATACTGCTATCTCATATATCATATTTAAAGTACGGGACTATCACCCCCTACGGTCCGACTTTCCAATCGTGTTCCTCTATATGAATACTCAAATATCGCAGTCCTACAACCCCGGTACTGCCGAAACAATACCGGTTTGGGCTATTTCCACTTCGCTCGCCACTACTACGGAAATCACTCTTGTTTTCTCTTCCTGCGCTTACTTAGATGTTTCAGTTCAGCGCGTTCGCCTCCTTACGGATGTCATATCTTCAATATGACGGGTTTCCCCATTCAGAAATCAACGGATCAACAGATATTTGCTCCTCCCCGTCGCTTATCGCAGCTTATCACGTCTTTCTTCGCCTCTCAGAGCCTAGGCATCCCCCGTGTGCCCTTAGTAACTTATTAGTTGCCTAATTTCTCGTTATTACTTCAATCAATACCAATACGTCAATGAACTTTGTTGTACTTAAGCTATTTTTAATTAAACTTAAGCTTACAAGGTGTAGTCCCGAGCGGATTTGAACCGCTGACCCCTACATTATCAGTGTAGTGCTCTAACCAACTGAGCTACGGGACTAGTTTTAAAATAGTCACCTAAACACTTTAATGTAAGGTGGACCTTACTTATTTCAAAAATCAAGAAAGCGAAACAACGTAATACTAACAATTACGTAAATACATAAGAGTCTCTCTATAAAGGAGATATTCCAGCCGCACCTTCCGGTACGGCTACCTTGTTACGACTTAACACCAGTTATCGGTTTTACCCTAGGCAGCTCCTTACGGTTACCGACTTCAGGTACCCCCAACTTCCATTGTTTGACGGGCGGTGTGTACAAGGCCCGGGAACGTATTCACCGCGCCATGGCTGATGCGCGATTACTAGCGATTCCAGCTTCATAGAGTCGAGTTGCAGACTCCAATCCGAACTGAGACCGGCTTTCGAGATTCGCATCTCCTCGCGGAGTAGCTGCCCTCTGTACCGGCCATTGTAGCACGTGTGTCGCCCAGGACGTAAGGGCCGTGATGACTTGACGTCGTCCCCGCCTTCCTCTCAGCTTGCGCTGGCAGTTTCTTTAGAGTCCCCGGCATGATCCGCTGGCAACTAAAGATAGGGGTTGCGCTCGTTGCGGGACTTAACCCAACACCTCACGGCACGAGCTGACGACAGCCATGCAGCACCTTGAAAGATGCCCGAAGGCTATACTGTTTCCAACATATTCATCTCCCATTTAAGCCCTGGTAAGGTTCCTCGCGTATCATCGAATTAAACCACATGCTCCACCGCTTGTGCGGGCCCCCGTCAATTCCTTTGAGTTTCAACCTTGCGATCGTACTCCCCAGGTGGATTACTTATCACTTTCGCTTAGTCCCTGAAAGCCGAAGCCCCCAAGAACGAGTAATCAACGTTTACGGCGTGGACTACCAGGGTATCTAATCCTGTTTGCTCCCCACGCTTTCGTCCATGAGCGTCAATTTAAGTATAGTGAGCTGCCTTCGCTTTCGGTGTTCTATGACATATCTATGCATTTCACCGCTACATGTCATATTCCGCCCACTCCCACTCAATTCAAGATATACAGTATCAATGGCAGTTCTGCAGTTAAGCTGCAGGATTTCACCACTGACTTATATATCCGCCTGCGGACCCTTTAAACCCAATGATTCCGGATAACGCTTGCACCCTCCGTATTACCGCGGCTGCTGGCACGGAGTTAGCCGGTGCTTATTCATTCGGTACCTTCAGCTCTCTACTCGTAAAGAGGTTTATTCCCGAATAAAAGCAGTTTACAACCCATAGGGCCGTCATCCTGCACGCGGCATGGCTGGTTCAGACTTCCGTCCATTGACCAATATTCCTCACTGCTGCCTCCCGTAGGAGTCTGGTCCGTGTCTCAGTACCAGTGTGGGGGATCATCCTCTCAGAACCCCTACCTATCGTCGCCTTGGGGAGCCGTTACCTCTCCAACTAGCTAATAGGACGCATGCTCATCTCATACCGATAAATCTTTAACTATAATCCCATGCGAAATAATAGTACCATGGGGTATTAATCCGAATTTCTCCGGGCTATCCCCCTGTATGAGGCAGATTGCATACGCGTTACTCACCCGTGCGCCGCTCTCATAGTTTATAGCAAGCTATAAACTAATCCCGCTCGACTTGCATGTGTTAGGCCTGCCGCTAGCGTTCATCCTGAGCCAGGATCAAACTCTCCGTTGTATAAAACTTTGAATTTTTGACGGACTCTTTATTTAATACATATGTATTCTTACGCTGTTTCTTCCTTTCCTAATCTTTTCAAAGAACTTTTGTGTTCAAACTTTTGGTTTCATCCTTCTGTTCAATCCTCAGAACCGTTGTCCTGAGATGCTGTTATCATTGCGATTAGCGGGTGCAAAGATAGAGGCATTTTTTGTTTCTGCAAGCAAAAAATCACTTTTTTTTATTTTTTTTATTCTCTACTTAAAATAAACATCTGTAATCAACTCTTTTCCAGAAGCTTCATTTATTCTTTGAATTATAACTTTTTTTCCAAACATCAGCTCTTCCCGCATCACGGAAGAATCTATCTCCAAAATAAGGACTTTGTCTTTTATATAAATATTACGTGTCCGCATTGCCACTGCTTTTCCCATCATCTCTTCCCATTTAGACAGAACATCTATCTCTGCGAGCTTACCATCCAGCTGATAGGCTTTCATTAGGCGATCCACTAAATCCCCCAGCGGCTTAAATTCTGATGAGCGTTTATTTTCTTCCATCATTCTACAGTTTCTATAAAGTTAATCGGAATTTCTACATTTTTAAATATCTCCTCCAGCCGGTTTTTATCCGTATCGCTGATAAATACCTGACCAAAGTGATTGTCGGAAATCAACCGGATCAGTTTTTCCACCCGGGAATTATCCAATTTATCGAAGATATCATCCAGCAGAAAGATGGGCTTCACCTGCATCTGCTGATTCAGCCACTCAAATTGTGCAAGGCGAAGTGCTATCAGAAATGTTTTCTGCTGTCCTTGTGATCCGATCTTCTTTACATGATTATCGTTCATTATAAATGACAAGTCATCTTTATGAATTCCTCCGTTGGTATATTGAGTTATTGTGTCCTTTCTTAAATTCCTTTCCAGTAATCCGGAGAATGTATCATCATTCAGATTTGACTTATATTCTATTAAAACCTGCTCTCTTGTTTCTCCTATCTGGTGATAATATTTTTGAAAAAGCGGCACAAACTGATCAATGAATGATTTTCTTTTTTGATAAATCGGTGTTCCGTACAACTCAAGCTGTAAGTTCCAGACCTCTAAATTTTCTCTGTCAAAAAAACCATTCTCAAATTGTTGCTTTAATAAGGAGTTTCTTTGTTCTATTACTTTATTATACTTAATCAGTGCTTCCAAGTAAGGGCGATCTATCTGCGAAAGGATCGCGTCCATCCATTTTCTGCGGATCTCACTTCCTTCTGAGATCAAATCTCTGTCATACGGAGAAATAACTACTGAAGGAAATACGCCGATATGATCCGCTAATTTTTCATAATCTGCTTTATTTTTCCTGAAAATTTTTTTTGCTCCTGTTTTGACGCCACAATAAACATTATGTTCCATGTCCTCTTTTTGAAAATTTCCCTGGATTACAAAAAAACTTTCTCCAAATGTTATGTTTTGCTTGTCAATCGTACTGATATACGACTTACACATGCTCAGATAGTGAATGGCATCCAGGGCATTTGATTTTCCTGTCCCGTTTTTTCCCACAAAGCAATTGATCCCGTCAATAAAATGAAAATCGGATTGCCGGTGATTTTTAAAATTTACTAATGTAAGATCTTTCAGGTACATCAGATTTCCTCGCGCTGTACAGCGTTTTTAACGGTATCAATAACTGTTGAACCCGTAATACAGGTGAACAGCTCATCAAATTTCGCCCTGGAGATTTCAGGCCATTGTTCCTCGTCTTCCGTGACGCTTACAAATTCCACCTGCATAATTTTTTTAAACAACCCCTCAATTACCTTATCTTCCTCCATGAATTCTTCTTCAATAAGATAAACAGCCGGTTCTAATTCTCCTTCTTTGTATTCTATTTCATTAAACTGATTTGCCCAGCTCAAAAACTCCTGCCGGTACATAATTAATAGGTATCCTCTATTTATAATATTCATTTTTCTTCCGTAAAATCTTCCAATTTCATCCAGTCGATTCGCTTTTTACCATTCTGATATAATGCGAACTCTATATTCTTTATTTTTTTCTCTTCGAGAAGATATTTCACGGCTTTTTTAAAAAATTCTTTCTTTATTCCGCTGAAATAGTATAGTTCTGTCCCTGACAGAAGTATTGCCATCTTTTCACTGGAAATGCCCACAGAATCTCCGATAGTTAATGAATTGCATTTCGTTCCGAAACACTGAATCCAGTTCATAAATGCGTTTTTTGCCAAGGCAGGGTTTGCAAATTCCCACTCTGCAACAAACATTTTTGAGCTGTCGTTTTGATATTTATAGGATGATTTTGTATCAAATCTGTCCACAAACATGAGTGAATCAATTACGCGGGTTTGCTCAATACTTTCTCCCAATTCAGCAGCAAATGCCGCATAGGTCTCATCCAGAGAGGTCTTCTCTTCTGACAGTTCTTCTTTTGATAAATCTGTATAGGATTTATTACTTCCTTCTACCACATCATCCAATGAAAGCGAATCCTCTGGTCCAGCGCCATTCTTACAGGCAATCAGTCCAAATGTGCAAAACAATAAAAAAATAAAACTTTTTAATTTCATAATTTTCTCGCAATCATAATTCCGTCACGGACAGGCATCAGGATGTTCTCTACTCTGGGATCTTCCTGAATCATTCGGTTAAAACCATCTATGATTTTTGTGTCTTTGTCAAATTTATCGCTTTCCCCTACAACTTTACCTGACCACAATACATTATCCGACAGAATAAATCCTCCTTTCCGGACTTTCGGAAGCACCATTTCATAATAAGCCGGATAGTTTCTTTTATCTGCATCAATAAAAACCAGGTCAAATTCTTCCTCAAGATTCGGAATAATTTCCATCGCATTTCCCAGGATGAATTGAATTTTATCTTTATAATCGGATCTTTCAAAAAACGAAGTTGTAAATTCTTCCAACTCTTCATTAACATCAATGGTTATGAGCAAGCCATCTTCCGTAAGGCCTTCCGCCAGACAAAGAGCCGCATAGCCTGTGTAAGTCCCGATTTCTAAAATCCGCCGGGGACGAATCATATTGGAAAGCATGCTCAGCCATCTTCCCTGGAAATGACCACTCAACATTCTGGGATTAACCATTTTTATATGTGTCTGCCTGTTCAGCTCATACAAAAGCGGTGTTTCCGGTGAACTGACCTCAGAACAGTAGCTGTCAATTAAAGGGTGAACAATATCCATTTTTATATTTTGTTCAAAGATACGACAAACTTTGCTCATATAAATTTTCACCGGATGCAATTTTGACAGAATAAAATCACTTGTTTATTTTTGCAAAAAAGATAAAATGCAGACAAAAAACTCAGAAGGATATTACGCGATCGGCGTTTACAAGCACAAAACGGATCATAATATCGGTACATTGTGGCGGACAGCGTATATTCTCGGAGCAAGCTATATTTTTACCGTCGGAAACAAATATAAAAAGCAAAGCTCGGACGTTGTCCGGGCATGGAGCCGTATCCCTCTTTTTCATTATGATACTGTTGACGATCTTTTCAACAATATTCCTCATGATTGCAGAGTCATAGGAGTAGAAATAGATGATTCGGCAATTGATTTAAAGGAATTTCAGCACCCGAAAAGAGCTATTTACCTGTTAGGTTCGGAAAATTTCGGATTACCGGAGGAAGTAAAAGAACGTTGTCACTTTTTGATCAAACTTCCGGGAAACTCTTCTTTAAATGTCGCCGTCACCGGAAGTATCGTGTGTTATGAGCGGGTACAGCAACAGCAAACAAGCTTTCCGCCGCACCATAAAGGTGAATCTTTATGATAATTTAAAAAAAATCACTAATATTAACGTGAAATTAGTTAGAGAAATATGAGGTTTTTTATTCTGTTGACAGTTGCTTTCTTGCTCTTTTCCTGTAATAAAGAAAAACAATTGCTTACAGGAAGAGTATTGATCGAATCCCTGGAATCCGGAGAACAAAAAGCGGTAAAAGGTGCTTCCGTTGATATTTATAACAAACAAAATGAATCTTTCTACACCACTTCCTACAAAGATACTCCGGCGCTGTTTAACAGCATCACAAATTCCAAAGGTAAATACCGTATAGAAGGAATTGTAGCGGGAGAATATACTGTTGTCATCTCTGCCACTCATAACGGAGAGGTTTTAACGCAGATACAGGAAATAACACTTGACAGAGATTCACGGTATGAATGTGATTTTATTCTGAAAAAGTAAACGATTTTAATTATCATTGTGAAATATTTGAAAGCTTATGAAAAAAATTGGATTTATACTGTTTTTAGCTGTTTTAACGGGAACAGTGATCTCCTGTCGCAAAGACAGTAATAGTTTAACCGGAACTATTCAATATATTCATCCTGCAACAGGGGCACATTATTATGCTACCTTAGGAACCATTTCTCTGTACAAAGATGACGGGCTGGAAAAGGGATTACTGGCAAATTATTCCACAAAAATAGATGAGAAAGGTTATTACAATTTCCCGAGAATAAATAAAGGAGATTACAAAGCCTATGTGTATTATACCTACGACAATATTTATTTTTATGATACGATCATCAATTTGTCTTTTAAGCTGAATGACAAAAAAATACAGGATGTACTTCTTATTCCTTAAAGAGATAATTTCTTAAAAACAATAAAAGCCCCGGTTCGGGGCTTTCTTTTTGCTCAGCTTTTTATTTCATCAGGCAATATTTGTAAAAACCTGCTGAACATCGTCGTCTTCTTCAATTCTGTCCAATAATTTCTCAACATCCACCAGCTGTTCTTCCGTAAGTTCTATGGGTGTGGTAGGAATACGGTTTAATCCTGCTTTCTCTACCTCAATTCCCAAACCATCCAATGCTGTCTGTAAAGTCCCGAACGCGGTGTAATCTCCGTAAACGATAATATGCTCTTCTGTAACCTCAATTTCCTCCAGTCCGGCATCAATTAATTCCAACTCCAGTGTTTCCAGGTCAATTGCATCAGATTTCACAATCTGGAAAACAGATTTCCTGTTGAACATAAATTCCAATTGTCCGTTAGGTACAATAGAACCTCCTACTTTATTGAAATAGGATTTTACATTTGCTACTGTTCTTGTAGGATTATCTGTTGCACATTCCACATATACTAAAACACCATGGGGACCTTTTCCTTCGTAAAGAATTTCCGAGAAATTGGCCATATCTTTCTGATTTGCCCGTTTAATCGCGTTCTCGATATTGTCTTTCGGCATGTTTTGTGCTTTCGCATTCTGAATAGCCGTACGCAATCTTGAATTCGTCTCAGGATCAGGGCCTCCTTCTTTTGCTGCTAAAGTTATTGCCTTTCCCAATCTCGGAAACAATCTGGACATTTTGTCCCAACGTTTTTCTTTCGCTGCTCTGCGGTATTCAAATGCTCTTCCCATGTTTTATTTTTTTTGCAAAAATAAAGTATTTGGAAAAAAATCAAAAAAGATTGCAGAATAGAATTAACTTCTCTCCTGACAAGTATTAAGATATTTTAATAACATTTCTTTCTTTTTTTCGTATATTCTTACAAAATTGGCAATCTATAAAGCTCGTTATGGATCAGAATGAAAAATCATTTGAGGAATTGACCGACAATTTAAAGGAATATATAAGCACGCGATTTGAAATATTACAATTAGAAGCAATTGATAAGGTTTCACTTATAGGTGCTGTCGGCAGCTTTGGGTTTATTGTCAGCATGATCGCCGTGCTTTTCTTCCTGTTCGGCAGTATTGCTCTTGGGTTTTACATCGGGGAATTATTTAACAGTAACAGTATAGGTTTTGCTATTTTAAGCGGAACGTATCTGCTGCTGCTCATCATATTATTTACATTAAAGAAAAAACTGTTCAATATCAGGCTCCGCAACATCATTATAAAAGCTATTTTGAATGACTGATTTAGACGTAATAGAAACCCACGAGGATCTGAGAAAAAAAATTGACGCTTTGCATCAAAAGCGTGAAATGCAGGAAGAAGTTTTGTCCGGAAATCTAAAATGGCTGTATGAATCCCTGAAGCCGAACGCGTTGCTTGAAACAGCCATTGAAAACCTTAAAGATGAAGAAGAATCTGTCAATGAAGCTACTCATTTGTCAATCGATTACCTGACGAAAAAATATCTTGGCACTTCCAAAACATTTCGTGGAAGCATCGGAGCAATGGTAATGAATGAAGCACTCCATTTCGCTTATAACCGTTATCAGAGGCAGGTAAGGGGATTCTTTAGGAATTCAGCAAGAAACCTTGCAGAAATCCTCACTCCAAGACGCCGTAAGTCTTAACTGCTTTAAATAGAAGAAAGAGTATTCTTGAGATTGTTGATCACGTTAATCTCAATCGGATCTACTTTTTTCGCTTCCGATAAATACCATGATGCCCAGTCAACAATATTGATGAAATACAGCGATTTTTCAATGATATTCTTCCCTTTTGTCTTTAATAAATAGATCTTATCTGTTTTTGTGCTCAGCACTTCCAGGGTAAATTCTCTTCGGATATTATTTCTTTCTCCCCAGTCTCCTGAGTCAAAAACCACAACTCCGAAGGTATCCGATCCTCCGCCCCATCCAACCAATTCATTGTGATTCATTTCAGGGATCACATGATGCCAGCAAAGAACTTTACTGTTTTCATTGAACTGCTGCCTCGCTCTTATTGCTACACCTTCATAGTGAGGTGACGAATAAAAAACAGGAATACAGGTATTTAAAAAGCCTGCCAGCTTCTTTGCTTCCACATGAATAAGCTCTTTATCTCTGTCTATCAGTTCTTTTGCATCCCTTATCGGATTTTTCCAGTCGATTTCTGCTAATCCGAGTTGTGTAAAAATGTTCAGCAACTGTATAATAGAAAATGCCAGCGCCGTTCTTGGTGGATTTCCACCCGGAACAACTGTACAATCATAATAGTTTTCATTACAGAAATCCAGCAGCTTCCCTCCGGAACAAATTCCGATAATAAAGCTCTTTCTGCGTTTTGCTTCCTGAAGCGCAATTAAAGTTTCCTCTGTATTCCCGGAATAAGAAGAGCCGATAACCAGCGTATGCTCGCTGACAAATCCAGGTAGCTCGTAGTCTTTAACTAAAGTCACCGGAACACTCAAAGTGCTATATAACCACTGAGAAACCAGCAAACCACCAATACCCGATCCTCCCATTCCAACGATTACCACATTAGAAATTTTTTGCAGAGGTTTTTTATATATCGCTGTTTCAGATATGGTTAACCCTTGCGTTAAATTATTCGAAAAATCCTTGATCAGTTCGTACATCTCCATGATTAAGTTGTTTATCATGCGAAAATAATAAATAATTCATAATTATACCTTGCAGAACAATAAACAGTATAGATAATTTATTAATTTCGACATCAAAAATGGAACCGAAAAAAGCTTCAGAAACGCTGACAATTACCACTAAAATCGTTCTTCCGAATGAGACAAACACAATGGGAAATCTCTTCGGAGGGCAGCTTCTTGCCTGGATGGACGTAAGTGCCAGCGTAGCTGCTCATCGCCTGTGCCGGCAGACAGTCGTAACAGCTTCTGTTAATAACGTGTCCTTTGATCATTCTATTCCGCACGCTGCAATTGTAACACTTCAGGCAAAAGTTTCCAGATCATTCAAGAGCTCCATGGAAGTTTTTATTGATGTTTATATTGAACACCCGAAAAGTGGCGAGCAAACAAAATGCAACGAGGCTATTTATACTTTCGTCGCTATCGGGGAAGACGGAAAGCCAGTTCCCGTTCCTGAGGTAATTCCTGAAACCAAAGAAGAAATAGCAAGATATAACGGAGCATTAAGGCGTAAGCAGCTGAGTCTGATTCTTGCAGGGAAAATGAAACCAAATGAAGCAACCGAATTAAAGGCGTTATTCTTCGGAGAATGACTTGATCGTCGAAGCAATGGCTACTGTATCCTGCTTCAACATACAGTTAAAATGCTTTTGAGGACAGGCATGAAAACCAATTTTCGAGCAGGGTCTGCATTTTAATCCCTGTACTTCGTGCATCGTATAAGATTTTTCGTTCTGCGGCATATACGGGTACATTCCTAATTCCGGAACGGTGTTTCCCCAGACACTTACTATTTTGGTCGAAAAACAGGCAGCAATATGCATCAAACCAGTATCATTTGTCAACAATACGGCTGCATTTTTTACTATATAAGCAGAACTGTTCAGGCTTAATTTTCCGGTAAAATCCAAACACGGAAGCTCTTCCGAGATCCGAGCTGCTTTCTCCTCATCCTGTTTTCCGCCCAGCAACAGAACCGGAAGCTCCTGCTTCTTCAAAACCTCTATCGTTTTGGAAACCGGAAATTGTTTTGTCTCAAACTGCGCGCCAATAGCGACAGCAATATATTTTTTGGGTTCCAGTCCATAAAACCGCAAATCGATTTCATCCTGTTCCGGGATAAAATAATCACAAGGCTGCCCGTCATTTTTCACTCCAAGCGGCTCTGCTGTTTTCAAATACCGGTCAACAATATGCCCTTTGTAGGTCATCGGTATTTTAAAATTCACCAGTTTCCACTTTTGAAAATTCAACTTTTCAAATGAAAACGATTTAACTCCCAGCTTCCATTTCAGACCTAAGGTCCGGATGTTGTGATGCAGGTCAATTAAGTAGTCGAATTTCTCCTTTTTCAGGTCCGGAATAACCTCATCTGTTGATTTTCCGATTGTCCACAACTTATCAATATATGGATTGTTCTCCAGAATAGTCCTAAAAGACGATTTTGTCAGATAATGTATCTCCACGCCCGGCAGCTGTTTTTTTAAACAGCGCACTACAGGCGTTGTCAACACAATGTCTCCGATGGAACTGAATCTGACTACTAAAATTTTCATTCAGACAAAGGTATAAATTCCGTAAAACAGTATGTTGAAATCATTAAATATTCACCTTGATTGTTAATTTCAGAATATAAATTTTGTTCGTTCCCGAATAATTTCGTAAATTTGTCGCATGATTTTGAATGAGGGGATGTCATATCCCCTCTTTTGGTATTTTATGATTGATAAAAAAACAGTACAAAAATTAGCGGAGGAACGCATCGAAGAGCTGGGTACAGGCTTATTCATCGTGGATATTAACATCAGCCCTTCCAATTCCATTTCTGTTGAGCTGGATAAGGAAAATGGTGGTGTTTCCATTGATGAGTGTGTATCTGTTTCCCGGAACATTGAGCACAACCTTGACCGCGAGCAGGCAGATTTCGAGTTGAATGTATCCTCTGCCGGACTGGATAAACCGTTAAGACATCCGCGCCAGTTTCAGAAATACATCGGGAAACCTGTTGCAGTCAAGTTCAATGATGGAAAAAAACAGGAAGTAACCTTGCTGGAAGCGACTGATAATAGGATTAAATTTCAGTACGAGGTAACTGAGAAGCCGGAGGGAAGTAAGAAGAAAATAAAAAAGAATATAGAAGAAACAGCAGAATTATCTGCTGTAAAAGAAGTAAAAGTTGTTATACAATTTAAATAATTAAGCAATGAATAGCTTAGAATTAGTTGAATCATTTTCAGAATTTAAAGAATTAAAAAGCATTGACAAGCAAACGATGCAACGTGTTTTGGAAGACGTTTTTCGTTCAATGCTAAAAAAGAAATTCAATACGGATGAACATATCGATGTGATCGTTAATATTGATAAAGGCGACGTTCAGATTTTCATCAACAAAGAAATCGTAATGGACGGGGAAGTGGAAGATGAATTCACTGAAATCGCTTATTCAGACGCTATTAAAATCGAACCTGACTTTGAAGTCGGAGAGTTAGTATCTGAAGAGTTTAAATTTGAAGACTTCGGTAGAAGAAATATCCTTGCATTGCGTCAAAACCTGATCTCTAAAGTATTGGAGCTGGAAAAAGACAACGTGTACAAAGTATATAAAGACCGTATCGGTGAAATCATGACCGGTGAAGTGTACCAGGTGTGGAAAAAAGAAATTCTTGTGCTGGATGATGACGGAAATGAGCTGGTACTTCCTAAAAACGAGCAGATTCCTTCTGATTTCTTCAAAAAAGGCGACAGCATCAGAGCAGTCGTTGCAAAAGTAGATATGAGAAATTCTCATCCGGTGATTACCTTGTCAAGAACAGCTCCTGAGTTCCTGGAGCGACTTTTTGAGCTGGAAGTTCCTGAAATTTTTGATGGTTTGATTACTATCAAGAAAATCGTTCGCGAGCCGGGAGAAAGAGCAAAAGTGGCGGTAGAATCTTATGATGACAGAATCGATCCTGTAGGAGCTTGTGTCGGAATGAAAGGTTCCCGTATCCACGGAATCGTTCGTGAGCTGAGAAACGAGAACATTGATGTTATCAACTACACAAACAATGTCAACCTGCTGATTCAAAGAGCGCTGGCACCGGCAAAGATTTCAGATATCGAAATCAATGAAGAGGAAAAAACAGCAAAAGTTTCATTGAAAGCAGACCAGGTTTCATTAGCGATCGGTAAAGGTGGTAACAATATCAAGTTGGCTGCAAAATTATCAGGATATGAAATCGACGTTTTCAGAGAGATGGATGATGACGATGATGATGTTGACCTGGATGACTTCGTAGATGAAATCGATGAGTGGATCATCGATGAATTGAAGGCAATCGGTTGCGATACTGCTAAATCTGTACTGGAAATGAGCGCGGAAGAGCTTGTGAACCGTACGGACTTAGAAGAAGAAACAATTATCGAAGTACAGAAGATACTTCGTTCAGAATTTGAAAATTAATTTTAATTGCTACCGGTTGGGTAGTGTAAAAAATATATATGGCCGGAAAAACACATAGATTAAGTAGAGTAGCTAGTGAATTGAATGTTTCAATCCCTACGATTGTTGACTTTCTTAGTCGTCAGGGACAGGCTATTGACAGCAATCCGAATACTAAAATTGAAGAAGATCAGTATGAAATTCTTCTAAAACAGTTTGCAGATGATCTTTCTCTGAAGGAAAAGGCTAAACAAACTTCTTTAAAAAGAGAGCGACGGGAAACGATCAGTCTGCAGGACAGCAAACCTCAGACGGAGAAAGCTCCTGCTGAAGAGGATGAAGACGATCTGGATATAGAGCGCCTTAAAACAGAGTTAATTCAGGAGAGATCACGTGTAACTCCTCCGACGGAAGAGAAAAAGGAAGCGGAAGAAAAACCTCTGCCTGCTGACAAGGAAGAGGAACCAACAACCGTTGACGGAGGTGGTTTACATCTGAATATTGTCGGGAAAATTGATTTGGATAAGCTGAATCAGAAAACCCGTCCTGACAAGAAGAAAAAACCGGAAACGGCGGAAGAAAAACCGGCTGTCAAAAATACAGAGCCTGCTCAGGAAAAAGAAATTAAAAAAGAAGAGCCTGCAACAGCTCCAAAACACGAAGAGAAAAAAGAAGAAGCACCTCAAACTCCGGCAAAAGAGGCTGCTCCTGAAATTGAAACAATTCGTGTTGAAAGAAAAACAATTACAGGCCCGACAATTCTTGGTAAAATCGAATTGCCTGTTGAAAAGCAAAAAGTAGCATCTTCTTCTCATGTTCCGAACAAGAATGACGAACCTAAGAAGAAAAGAAAACGTATTAAAAAAGGTCCTGAAACAGGAAATACAGCACAGACAGGAGGCAACGCCCAAAACAATAACAGACATAAAAACCCGAATCAGAAGCATCCGAATGCGGGAAAACATCAAACCGCAGCACCTAAGCATGCTCCGATTTCGGAAAAAGATATTGAAAAGGAAATCAAGGATACTCTTGCCCGCCTTTCTACAAAAGGAGCTAAATCCAAAGGTTCCAAATTAAGACGGGAAAAACGTGCGAATATCGCTCAACGTCGTGAGATGGAGCAGATAGAAGCGGAAATGGATGAAAAAGTATTGAAGCTAACAGAATTCGTTACAGTATCTGAATTGGCATCAATGATGAATGTACAGCCAACGCAGGTAATTTCTGCTTGTATGTCATTGGGAATTTTCGTTTCCATTAACCAGCGTTTAGATGCGGAAACAATCCAGATCGTGGCAGATGAGTTTGGATATGAGACTACATTTGTTTCGGCGGAAGTAACAGAAAGTATTCCAATCGTAGAAGATAAAGAAGAAGACCTTCAGCCGCGTCCGCCGATTATTACGGTAATGGGACACGTTGACCATGGTAAAACTTCCTTACTGGACAGAATCCGTAATGCGGATGTTACTTCCGGTGAAGCGGGAGGAATCACGCAGCACATCGGGGCTTATTCTGTTACATTGGAGGACGGACGTAAAATGACGTTTCTGGATACTCCCGGCCACGAAGCCTTTACGGCAATGCGTGCGCGGGGCGCACAGGTAACAGACGTGGCGATTATCATCGTTGCCGCTGACGACGACGTAATGCCGCAAACCAAAGAAGCGATCGCTCACGCACAGGCTGCCAATGTTCCGATGGTTTTCGCTATCAATAAAATTGATAAAGACGGTGCGAATGCTGACAGAATCCGTGAGCAGCTATCTGCCATGAATATCCTGGTAGAAGAATGGGGTGGTCCATACCAGTGTCAGGAAATTTCCGCTAAAAAAGGATTAAATATCAAAGAGCTTTTGGATAAAGTCCTTCTGGAAGCGGAAATTCTTAATCTTAAAGCCAATCCGAACAAAAATGCTTTAGGAACGGTGATTGAATCTTCCTTGGATAAAGGAAAAGGATACGTCACTAACTTACTGGTAGAATCCGGAACAATGAAAGTCGGAGATATCGTTCTTGTCGGTCGTTATTACGGGCGTGTAAGAGCAATGCACGATGAAAGAGGTAAAAATCTGAAAGCTGCAACTCCGTCCACACCGGTTTCGATCTTAGGGATCAGTGGTGCGCCAAGTGCGGGTGATAAATTCTATGTTCTTGAAGATGAAAAAGAAGCGAGAACCATCGCTGCTAAACGGGAGCAATTATACCGTGAGCAAGGTTTACGTACCAATAAACATATTACACTGGATGAGATCGGCCGACGTCTGGCAATCGGAGATTTCAAAGAGTTGAACTTAATCGTCAAAGGAGACGTGGACGGATCAATCGAAGCATTGTCCGACTCGTTACTAAATCTTTCAACAGAAGAAATCGCTATTAAGATTGTTCACAAAGGTGTCGGAGCTATTTCCGAGGCCGATGTCAACCTTGCTTCTGCTTCTGATGCCATCATTCTTGGATTCCAGGTTCGTCCGACAGTGGCGTCAAGGAAACTTGCAGAGGAAGAAAAAATTGATATCCGACTGTACTCTGTCATCTACAAAGCTATTGAGGAAATCAAAGCGGCCATGGAAGGAATGTTGTCTCCGGATATTCAGGAACAGATTACCGGTTCAGCAGAGGTGCGTGAGATATTCAATATTTCCAAAGTTGGAACAATTGCAGGTTGTTTCGTTCTTGACGGTGTAATCAAAAGAACCTCTAAAATCCGTGTCATCCGTGACGGAATTGTTGTTCACACAGGCTTATTAGGCTCTTTAAAACGTTTCAAAGACGATCAAAGAGAAGTAAAACGCGGATTTGAATGTGGTTTGGATGTTGAAAAATACAACGATATAAAAGTTGGCGACATCATTGAAGCATTCGAGGAAGTGGAAGTAGCAAGAAAATTATAAATCCATAACTAAGCCATCTTCGGATGGCTTTTTTAATAATCATTATGAATTACGATCATCTTAAAAAAACAGCTCCTGACAAATGTCAGTTATGTGAAACAACAGAAAACATCAGTATTTATAAAGTACCTTTTTCTACCGGGAAATTTGCTGATGAAGCATTTTTCTGTTGCGAAAGCTGCATCTCTCAATTAGAAAAACGAGCGGAGCTGGATGCAAAACATTTTGAAATTTTAAGTACTACCATGTGGCATGAAGATCCGGCTGTGCAGGTAACAGCATGGAGACTTTTAAACCGCCTGAAATCAAATACCTGGGCTGTTGATGCTTTGGACATGCTGTACCTGGATGATGAAATAAAAGAATGGGCGGAAGCATCCGGAGACCAGCATGCCACAGGAGAAGACGAATTTCACAGGGATTGTAATGGGATCATCCTTCAAAACGGTGATACCGTCACACTTATCAAAGATCTGGATGTAAAAGGATCATCTCTGAATGCAAAAATCGGAACAGCAGTCCGTCAGATCAGATTAGTTCATGACAACAGCGAGCAAATAGAAGGAAAAATTGAAGGTCAATCGATTATTATTTTAACGAAATATGTCAAAAAACAAGCTTAGATTTTGATATTTTTGCAACGTTAAAAGACAGTCGAAACCCGCATGGCTGTCTTTTTTTCTATATAAAATTAATATGGCTTTAAAACAATACCTTGGTCAGAAGTTAGAACAGCGCCTGAGCCCTCAGCAGATTCAGCTGATGAAACTACTACAGGTTCCTACAATGGAGCTTGACCAGAGAATCAAACAGGAAATAGAGGAAAATCCTGCTCTGGAAGAAGGTAAGGAACTGGAAGAAGATTTCGAAAATGAGCGCGAAGAAGATTTCGACGATTCGAACATCGAGAATGAACGGGAAGATTTTGACCTCTCCGACTATATGGATGATGACACTCCTGACTACAAAACACAGGTAAATAACCGCAGCAAGGACGATGAAGAACGTGTAATTCCGTACAGCGGTGAACAAACTTTCCAAGACCGCCTGCTGGAACAGCTCTATATGCTTGACCTGGATGAAACACAGTTTATCATTGCAAATACCATCATAGGAAACCTGGATGAATCAGGTTATCTCAACAGAGAAATTGATGCGATTGTTGATGATCTTGCATTTACCCTGAACATCATGGTAACGGAAGAGCAGGTGGAAGAAGTGCTCACGCTTGTTCAGGAGCTTGATCCCGCCGGTGTCGGAGCAAGAGATTTAAAAGAATGCCTGTTAATTCAAATCAACCGTAAACAAGACGGAGATATTACCAAATTTACCGCTAAAAAAATATTAGAAGATCACTTCGAGGAATTTACGAAAAAACATTACGACAAAATCCAGAAGAAGCTTGAAATAGAGGACGAAGACCTGAAAGAAGCGATCGCGGAAATCATCAAATTAAACCCGAAGCCCGGCGGTTCCGGAAAAGAAGCCGCAAAATCAATGATCCAGATCATCCCGGATTTTTATATCCAGGAATTTGACGGAAAGCTGGAAATATCACTGAACGGAAGAAACGCGCCGGAATTACATGTAAGCAGAGATTATGCAACAATGCTCCGTAATTATGCCGAAGGGGCGAAAACTTCAAAGGCAGACAAAGAAGCGCTGCAATTCGTAAAACAAAAATTAGACAGCGCAAAATGGTTTATTGATGCCATCAAGCAACGGCAAAATACCTTGTTGACCACCATGGAGGCCATTGTCGCTTACCAGCGGGAATTCTTCATATCCGGAGATGAGTCAAATCTTAAGCCGATGATCCTGAAAGATATATCAAACATGATCGGCCTGGATATTTCTACTATTTCCCGCGTTGCCAACAGCAAATACGTTCAGACAAATTTCGGCATTTACCCGCTCAAATATTTCTTCTCTGAATCACTTTCCACCGACAGTGGTGAAGAAGTGTCCACACGGGAAGTCAAAAAAATTCTTTCCGAAGCGATCGAAGCGGAAGAAAAGCGGCGGCCGCTTACAGATGACCGGTTGGCGCAGCTGCTGAATGAAAAAGGATACAATATCGCCAGACGAACTATTGCCAAATACCGCGAACAGCTGAACATTCCGGTTGCGAGATTAAGAAAAGAGCTCTGATGCAATTGATTTATAAGTTCATATCATGGCTCTTTGTCCCGTTGATGATGCCTGTTTACACACTGGCCGTCATGTTTTTCACGGAAACCGTCAGTAAAACATCCATTGACATCAAAGAGAATCCTTTTTTGATGAATCCTTATCTGAAGATGGTAACATTAATCATCTTCTTTATTCTTCTGGTAATAGCTCCCGGACTCTCGTTAGTGATTATGCAAAAAAACAGGCAGATCGAATCCATAGAGCTTAATAACCGGAGAGAACGAAGCATTCCGATCCTCATCACCGGATTTTACTCATTTGTCCTTACGATTATCTTATTCAAGCAGCTGAGTATTTTGTATTTTCCGGTCATTATTCATTCAATAGCGGTCTTGGGTGTCGTCAGTTCTTTCGTCGCCTTTATAATCACTCTCCGTACAAAAATCAGTTTGCATGCTCTCGCATCCGGGCTTTCAGCAGGAACAATGATTTATTATTTTTATTATTTTTACATTCCGGATATTATCGTTTTATTGGCGGTGATCCTTACCGGCGGGCTTGTTATGACTGCTCGGTACGGACTAAAAAAACACACTATTAACCAGCTGATATCCGGGTATTTAATCGGATTACTCCTGTCTTTCATAACTTTAACGATTGTTAAAACATTACTCTGAAAAAATTCATTTATTTTCGTAACTCTAATGAATAAAATAAAAATGAAAAAAATTGCATTATTAGTTATCACAGGTTTAACACTACTTGCCTGCGGACTTGTTGACAAGGCAAAAGAACAAGGTGTCAATATGTACACCGTAAGCCAGGATAAGGAATTAGGAGCGCAGGTCGCCAAAGAAATAGCAAGTAACCCCACGGAGTATCCTCTTGTTGACTCAGCAGCAAACCCTGAGCTATACGCCTATGTATATAAGATCAGGAACAAAATTTTAAATTCCGGAAAAGTAACTCACAAAGATGATTTCAACTGGCAGGTAAAGATCATTAAAAATGACACTGTTCTGAACGCCTTCTGTACTCCCGGCGGATATATCTATATTTATACAGGTATCATGAAATATTTAGATTCGGAGGATGAGCTGGCAGGTGTGCTTGGGCACGAAATCGCTCATGCGGACATGCGTCACTCTACACGTCAGATGACAACAATGTATGGTGTTGATGCTGTTTTAAGTGCTATTGCCGGAAACAAAGAAATGATCAAAAATATTTCCGCGAGTTTAATCGGTCTTAAATTTTCCAGAAACCACGAAACGGAAGCAGATTCTAAATCCGTAGAATACTTATGCCCAACAGATTATAATGCAAACGGAGGCGGGAAATTCTTTGAAAAGATGGTAGCTGCCGGCAATTCAAGAACAATCGAATTCCTGAGCACCCACCCGAATTCAGAAGGCCGTATTGAAAATTACAATGCAAAAAAAGCGGAATACGGATGTACAGGAAATAAAGATTACAAATCGGAGTATGCTAACATGAAGAAACTGCTGAACAATATCAAAACAGGCGGATTCGGAGGATCAGTAATTATCCGAAGATGATCCTGTTTATTGATCAAACATATTTCATAGATACCGAAAAGTTTTTCGATGTATCGATCGGTTTAAAAAATAATTCGGAAAATCCACGTGCATGGTACGTGGATTTTCCTGTTATTGAACCTGTCAGAACAGCTACCTTTGTCGGCTCCGTTGCCGAAGGGAACGCTGTCAATTTCAGAAATATTACCTTCAATCCGCATGGACACGGCACACACATAGAATGCCTCGGGCATGTTACTGAAACAGTATATTCTGTAAATGAGCTTTTTAAAGATTATTTTTTGAGAGCACGGCTCATTTCCCTTCAGCCAAGCACTGTTTTCAATAAGGAATTCCAGGAGCAGGATCTGGTCATTTTAAAAGAACATCTGGAAAAGACCATTTCCTCGGAAACAGAATGTCTGATGATCCGTACCTTACCAAATTCCGAAGATAAAAAACACCGGAATTACTCCAATACTAACTTTCCCTACTTGCATCAGGATTGTGTTAAAGTTCTGGATCAGTTGAACGTGAAACACCTGATCGTTGATCTTCCTTCCGTGGACCGTGAAGTTGATAACGGTGTTCTGGCGTTCCACAAATCATTTTGGAAAACCAACACAGATGCTCCAAGATTCGACCGTACAATTACAGAATTTGCTTACTTTCCTGATGAAATGCCAGATGGAGAATATTTTCTGAATATGCAGGTAGCCCCAATTGAAAATGACGCTGTACCCTGCAGGCCTCTTCTATTCCCTGTCCTGAATAAATAAAACAACCCGGACCAAATTGTTCCTGGAATGAACCGGAGAAAGTACTATAATAAATAGTCGGATAAAAGAATTTATATTGTGAATGCAAAAGGATGCGAAAAACTTTTGTAAATTCGTTTGCCAAACAAATTTTTATGAAATTCATCTTTTTTCTTTGCGTTGTTTCAGTATTTACAGGCAATCTGATTGTTGCCCAGCAAACTATCACCTTTAAAAACGGAGTATTCTCCGACCAGATTTCCATTCCCGTGGAACCGGCTCCTGCAGTAAATTCCGTGAACAAAACAGCTTCTCTATCCAAAACAACAGCAGCAACGAATACAGAAACACAATCTTCCGAAACAGCCTATGAGATCTTTTATTATGATTCTCTTTACTTTGAAGAAAACCAACTTAACAGCTCCATCCGTTTAGTGGAAAAAAACGAGGACGGTACATTTACACAACAGACAGAGATCACAGACTATTTTTTCAGTCCTGCGGTCAGCGGATTAGGAAAAGGCCGGTATTACCTTTTATTTATTACGGAAGAACAGGAATATTATCTCCGCTTAGCAATTTCCTATCTGGACTGAACAGCTGCTCCCTATGAGAACTACGATTTGGAATATAAAAACCAAATTTTGAGTTATATGGAAAATAAATCTTACAATCAGCTCACAAAAGAAGAAGCGGATGTAATTCTGAGAAAAGGAACGGAATATCCTTTTACGGGAGAATACACCGATTTTTTCGGGAAAGGTATTTACGTATGCCGGCAGTGTAACGCTCCGCTTTACAGGTCTGAGGATAAATTCCATTCCCGTTGCGGATGGCCGGCTTTTGATGATGAAATTGAAGGTGCGGTAAAAAAAGTGCCTGACGCTGACGGACAAAGAATTGAAATTATATGTGCCAATTGCGGCGGCCATCTCGGTCATGTTTTTCACGGTGAAATGTTCACACCTAAAAATACCCGCCATTGTGTAAATTCAATTTCCATGAAATTTGTAAAAGACTGATTATCTCCAATAGCTTAATAAGAAGCCGTTTTCATCAGCCTTTTCGCATTAAGAAAGATGATCCTTCAATTTTCAAAGAAGGATCATCTCTTGATTCAATAGTTTAATGAGATCCGAGACTATCTTACAAGCTTAATGCAATGAATCTGCTTTATAATTCGGTTACCGTTTCTTCTGTTTTCTTTTTCTTCTTCAAACCTTTTTCGGAAAAGGAGTTCACCGTATTCGAAAGATCATCTGCGGAAAATTTTCCTTTGACACAGATAAAAACACCATCGCCGTCTTCGGAACTTACTGTAAGAAGCAATCTTTTGATTGTACTTTTTCGCATTTTCGCATTGATATTAACACGGTCTTCACTACTTGAAACAGATACCCATTCCTCATATTTTTTCCTTTTCAGATAACGCTGAAGCCGTTCGTTGATTTTAGAAAAATCTTTCTGGTTTTCAATGGTCAGCACACGGACCCCTTGCACTTTTGTGATCAATCTTAAAGCTGCCTCATCTTCGGCATCTTCCTCCTCAAGCAACGCTCTTTTTACAAAGGGCTTTGCCAGAAAAGCAGCTACACTGATGGAAACCACCTCTGCATCCCGTTCGATTTGCCTGTTTTTAACAAAGCTCATGTTTGAATGTCTGGAAATAATACAGGATGAAAAAAACATTAAACACATTCCTGATAATAAAATAAGCCGTTTCATAATTTCCTGTTTTTTTAATTATTCATTACTGATTAATTTTGAAACATCTTCCATGGAAATAATTCCTTCCAGAATCATAAAAACGGTTTCGTCCCCGCTGTCAATACACAAAAGAAGATTGCTTAACATATCGGATTTTGTGCTTTCCGCTAAAAACCGGATATTGGAATCCTCACTGTTAATGCTGATCAGCTCCTCATACTTAATCCCTTTCAATGCTGATTTCAGCTGGTTCTGAATGGACTCATAATTCCGTGCGTTAGAAGAATCCCGTTCCACGATCAGGATCTTCAGCGAATTGATCTTATTGATCAGCGGCTTTATTTTTGCCAGATCACTATCTTCAATATCCAGTTGTCCCAACAGCTGAAACATCGGTTTCGCTATTTTAATAGAAGTTACTCCTTCTGTATATTGATACTGATCAAACAGCTGGCTGATCTTGGATACCTGGCCGAAAGCAAAGCTGCTAAAGGCAAAGGCAAGGATAATAAATACTCTTTTCATACTCTTTTCATTTAAAATTTAACAGACAAATGTTTAATGTGCTCCATTTCCGAGACACTTTTCTCTACGTTGGTGGCAAGAAGGGCAAGAGAATTTTTTGTCAGCTCTTTTGCTTCTTCCAGATCGTAAACAGGTTTCCCGTTAATAACTACATACTCCGGATAATAAGCAGTTATTTCTTCAGGAAACGAAGGTTGTTGTTTTTGGGCAGGATGTGTTTTAACTCTTTTCGCAGGCTCCTCCTTCTGTTCTGTCAGAACAATTACCGGCGTTTCTTCTTTTACTTCCGGCAGCTGTTTCTTCGTTTTCTGCTCCGTAACTTTATTTTGTTTGGCAATAAGTGTTTTCTCCTGTTTATGTCTAGTCAGAAGAATAGTCCCGAAAACAATCAGAAAAACTGCCGCTGCAGACCAGTACCCTATTTTTCTGAAAGAAATACGGAAACTTTTCCCGGTCACTTTCTGCACTCCGGCAATTGCCAGAAAATCATCAAATTCCCAGTCCATTTTTTCTTCCTGTTCTTCCTTAAGAGCTTTGAAAAACGGATCGCCGGAATGCTCTTTCAGCCATTTTTCTTCTTCTGCGGAAGAAGTTCCCGCAAAATACTTTTCTTTCCTCGTATCAATTTTGTCGTTGCTCATATTCAAACAATTTTTCAAGCTGGTCTTTAATCTTTTGCCTCGCCCGCATCAGGTTGATACGAACAGCATTTTCTTCTATCTCCATGATCTCCGCGATCTCCGGAATATCATATTCTTCAATATCTTTCAGATGCATCACCATCTGCTGCTTCGGAGGCAGCGCGTTGATCAGCTCCAGGATAATCTCCTTTGTATTATCCGCTCCCGGAAATGATTCTGCCCTCGTTCCGGCAGCTACCGACTGCCGGTGGGCAGCCGCTACTTCTTCATGTTTCAGCCGGTTAAAGCATTCGTTTTTAATACACTGCATTGCAAATGCTTCCAGGTTTCTGTAACGATGCAGCTCCGCTCTCATCTGCCATAACTTTACCATTACATCCTGTACCGTATCAAAAGCTTCATCAGGACTTACCAGCAGTCTTTTCGCCAGGCGAAACATCTTGTCCTTATGAACAAAAACGGAAGACTGAAAAGCGTGCTGATCCATCATGTTATTTTTCTGCTTTTAAAGAAAAGACAATTTAATATTTGATTTTGTTACATCAAAAATGAATTTTTCTGAAAAAAATATATTGAATAAGGTTCATCTATTCAGATAACATATTAGCTGCGTTAAATTTATCCCAACTTCTGCTACAATTTTTTTATCCCGAACTTACTTTGTACCTTTGTTCCCTGAAAAATTGAAATTAAGGATAAAAGTATGAGCAATACAACAGAAAAATTAGCTTATAAAGTTAAAGATATCAGCCTTGCTGAATGGGGAAGAAAAGAAATTCGTCTGGCAGAAGCGGAAATGCCGGGACTAATGTCACTCCGTGCCGAATACGGAACATCCAAACCACTTGCAGGGGCAAGAATCGCGGGATGTTTACACATGACGATCCAGACAGCGGTTTTGATCGAAACATTAGTAGAATTAGGTGCAGAAGTTACCTGGTCTTCCTGTAACATTTTCTCAACTCAGGATCACGCAGCAGCAGCAATCGCAGCAGCAGGAATTCCGGTGTTCGCATGGAAAGGAATGAACGAGCAGGAATTTGATTGGTGTATTGAACAAACCTTATTCGCTTTTAAAGATGGTAAGCCATTAAATATGATCCTGGATGACGGAGGAGACCTGACAAACATGGTATTTGACCGTTTCCCGGAACTGACAAAAGATATCAAAGGTCTTTCGGAAGAAACGACAACAGGAGTTCACCGTTTGTATGAAAGAAAGAAAAACGGAACACTGGTAATGCCGGCAATTAACGTAAATGACTCCGTAACAAAATCAAAATTTGACAATAAATACGGATGTAAAGAATCTTTGGTGGATTCTATCCGCCGTGCCACAGATGTTATGTTAGCAGGAAAAGTAGCTGTGGTTTGCGGTTACGGAGATGTAGGTAAAGGTTCCGCAGCTTCTCTGAGAGGTGCCGGTGCGCGTGTTATTGTTACGGAAATCGACCCGATCTGCGCGTTGCAGGCTGCAATGGACGGTTTTGAGGTGAAAAAACTGGATACAGTAGTTCACAATGTGGATATCGTTGTAACAACTACCGGAAATAAAGACATCGTTGTAGGCCGTCATTTTGAAAAAATGAAAGATAAAACAATCGTATGTAATATCGGTCATTTTGATAATGAAATTGACATGGCGTGGTTGAACAAAACATATGGAAATACGAAAATTGAAGTAAAGCCACAGGTAGATATTTATAATGTAAACGGAAAAGAAGTTATTATTCTGGCAGAAGGCCGTTTGGTGAATTTGGGCTGTGCAACAGGTCATCCGTCATTTGTAATGTCTAACTCCTTCACTAACCAGACGCTGGCTCAGCTTGAATTGTGGACCAATGCAGATGCGTATGAGAATGACGTATATATGTTGCCGAAACATCTGGATGAAAAAGTGGCGAAATTACACCTTGCTAAAATCGGTGTTGAATTGGAAACTTTGACAGAAGACCAGGCGAAATATATTGGCGTAGCGGTTGAAGGGCCTTATAAAGCAGAACACTACAGATACTAAAAAATAGTATATAAAATGACCCCTGATAATGATGATTGTCAGGGGTTTTTATTTGGAAAAAGATTAAGCTGTATTGTTTTATAAATGAGATTTAATATCCATTTGCTGATGAAGAATTCTTATAATTTCGATTTTATTTCCTTTCAAATTGGTTTTATAAAAAATGAGATGAGATTTCATACGTGAACGGAAATATCCTTTCCTCACTTCACCATAATCTTTTCCGGATTTAGGACTTTTAGCCAGGTACTCAATTTCATCCATAAGTAAATCGTAATAATAATCTGCTTGTTCAACTGACCAGTTTTCAAAAGTATAAAGCCAGATTTTTTCTAAATCATTTAATGCTTCTTTGCTGATCTTATAGTTCATTATTCCGCAGCATATTTTCGATGTAGATCAGCCCGGAACTCCTCTCGGTTAAAGCTCTCTGCAAACCCGGATTTTTCCCCTTTTTTGAGCTCCTTAATCAGTTCATTTTTTTTTGTTTCCTCATGTTCGAACATTCTTAAAGCAGCTCTTACAACTTCACTTGCAGAAGAAAATTTCCCCGATTTTATTTGCTGGTTAATAAAACTGCCAAAATAATCACCTAACAGAATTGACGTGTTTTTTGCCATAATTTTAAAGTTTGTTTAAATATACCAAGTATTGGTATAAAATCAAAATTTTTCTTTCAGTTTTTCAAAAAAGCAGCTTTCACCGGCTCTTTCCGATCCTTCATCTGAGAATTTAAGAGTTCGTCTTAAAAAATATTAAAAAACTCGAAAATTTAAAATACCTTTGCAGTTCATAAATAGTATGCTCGGGATGAACAGACCAAATAAAAAAAATGCTCCTAAATCTTCAACAGGAGCCTCCAAGAACAAAAAATCCGCTAATACGACTTTCAGGCCACGATCAGGAAGTCCTGCCACAGCAAAAAAATATGCTAAGCCTATATCTAAAGAACCGCTTCCGGATCTGAATAAAGAAGAAATCCGGCTAAACAAATTTTTGTCTAATGCAGGAATCGCCTCCCGCCGGGAAGCGGATGTGCTTATTCAGGCAGGAAATGTGACTGTGAACGGAGAAATAGTTACTGAGCTGGGATACAAGATCAAACCGACAGATGTCGTAAAATACGACGGAGCTACTATCAAATCTGAGAAAAAACAATACGTTTTGCTGAATAAACCGAAGGATTTCATTACCACAATGGATGATCCTTTCGGAAGAAAAACAGTGATGTCCCTCGTGAGGAAAGCCTGTAAAGAACGGGTGTACCCCGTTGGCCGACTGGACCGCGAAACAACAGGAGTACTACTATTTACAAATGACGGAGATTTAGCCAAAAGACTAACACACCCAAAGCACCAGGTAAGAAAAATTTACCATGTAGAGCTGGAACGCCCGTTTTTACACACCGATATGGAAAAGCTGAGAACAGGTATCCATCTGGACGATGGAATGATCAAATGTGATCAGGCAGAATATGTTAAAAATGGCAGAAGCAGTGAGGTCGGAGTGGAAATCCATTCCGGAAAGAACAGAATCGTCAGAAGAATTTTTGAAAAACTGGGTTATACAGTGGTAAAGCTTGACAGGGTACAATTCGCCTGCCTGACGAAAAAAGACCTTTCCAGAGGAATGTACAGGCATCTGACAGAACAGGAAATTGCCTTTTTAAAAATGATTTAATATGAAGTTATAGTGGCTTTTTAACAATATCAACCTAAAACTATAAACACATGAAAACAATATTTCGTGCCTTCTTTTTTGTTTTTTTAATCTGTTTCGTAACAACTCATACTAACGCCCAGCTTAAAAAGAAAGTAAACAAAAACTCCATGGGAAAAGGTGCTTTGTTTCTATATTGGGGATACAACCATTCGGTTTATACAAAAAGTAACCTGCATTTTACCGGCCCGGGGTATGATTTTACCTTGGCAGGAGTTTCTGCAGCAGACAGACCAAGCTACGACATCACGACCTACTTTAAGCCATCCACTTTTACTGTACCGCAATTCAATATCAGAATGGGATACTTTTTTGCAGACAACTGGGCGATCAATATCGGGTATGACCACATGAAATACGTGATGAGAAACAATAATCAGGTATTACTTTCCGGTCAGATCAATCCAAGTGTCGGCAGTGAATGGGACGGCACGCACGTGAACGATCCGGTAGTGACAAAAACAGACAAGTTTCACTACGAAAATACAAACGGGCACAATTACATCCACGCGGAATTAATGTATGGTGTGTATTTGTACAGAACAAGAAATAAACAATTCGCGATCACAGGGCAACTTGGAGTCGGAGCGGGTGGAATTCTGTCTTTCAATGATTTTACGTTCGCCGGAAAAAAATATATGGAAACCGTTTCCATGTCAGGTTATGGCCTTTCAGCACAGGCAGGGATGCGCCTGGAGTTTTTCAACCATTTGTTTATTCAGGGAGAAATAAGCGGCGGATTCATGCACCAGGTGAAAGTTATAAACCGTCCGGATATTGTAAATGCCTACACCAAACACGCCTTTGGGTATGCAATGGGGCAAGTATCCATTGGAGGAGTGATCTACATCCGTTCAAAAAATGATTGTAATACCTGCCCGAAATGGTGATGAAAGAAGTCAGAAGAACTTTAGGACATTATGATATTAGGATCTACACCAACTAAGGGTAAAGATAGAGACCTTAGAACCGGACGATCATACTTTTTTTCCGAAAATTTTTCTTTCAGCCATTTCTCTGGAAGAAATACTTCTCATTCATTTAAAAATAATTTTTATAGGGATTTTATTTTAAAAATTATACCTTAGGTGCTTAATTTAATTGAAATATTCGATTAAAATCTACTAATTCTTATATATCATGGCAACAGTATTTGAAACGCGCCTTATTGGAAACATAGGAAAAGATGCGATTGTAAAGCAGATGGAGCGTGGGGTTTTGGCGATAAATTTTCCGGTGGCACATAATAAAAACTGGAAGGATAAAAAAAGCGGAGATTCGAAAACCAAAACAACCTGGGTGAATTGCACCATCTGGAAAAAAGAAGGATCTAATATGAGAATTCTGGATTTCCTGAAAAAAGGAGCGCTGGTGGAACTGGTCGGAACACCTTTTGCAAAGGCGTTCGTTCAGGAAGATGGCTTTGTCAGAACCGAAATCCGTTTAAACGTATCAAAAACAAACATTCTCCGGCCAGCGAAATCTTCAGATAACGATGATCGTGATGATTATGAAGGAGATGAGTTTTCAGATGAAGATGAGTACGGAGACTCCGGTTTAGACGATTTCACTATTGATGGAGATGATTTCTAATAAGATAGAAAAATTTTCAAAAAAATCCGATTGATTTTATTGTAGTAACAGAAAGAATAATTATATTTGCAACCGCAATCACGATTCTTCCTTAGCTCAGTTGGTTAGAGCATCTGACTGTTAATCAGAGGGTCGCTGGTTCGAGCCCAGCAGGAAGAGCGAAGTCACCCCCCAAGGGTGACTTTTTTATTTTCACCCGGTTCTCGTTTTCATTCCTTTATATACAGTTTACCGAAAAATAGCTACATTTCACCGAAAAGGCATTTCTTTTCAAAGGCTGCTCCCCTAGATTTGAAGAAAATTAAGATGTTATGGAAAAGAGAAGACGATTTAAAAAAGAATTTTTTGAGCAGTTTATGGATGAAAACTGGCAAAAACGCCAGCGTACCTCTAAAATAGTTGCCGGATTAATTATTATCCTGGCAGGAGCGCTGGTGCTGGTAAAACAAATGGGATTTTTTGTTCCGCACTGGATTCTTTCCTGGAAAATGCTGCTGGTTGCCATTGGTTTCGTAACATTGATCAAACATAATTTTAAAAACACCGGCGGTTACATCATGATACTGGTCGGAGCGACCTTTTTACTGCATGAGCTGGTTCCATTCTGGATCAATCCTAAATTTATATGGCCGCTGATCATTATTGGCATCGGTGTGCTGATGATTGCAAAAACACTGGTGTTCGATCAAAAAAAAAAGTCAGGATTGAATAGTTCCTCAACGATGGACGACTTACATTCCGAAGACTTTATCCAGGCAGGAGCTTTTTTTGGAGGAGTGACAAAGAACGTGTTCAGTAAGAATTTCAAAGGTGCGTCTGTTTCCTGTGTTTTCGGAGGAACGGAAATCAACCTGATGCAAGCCGATTTCGAAGGAGAAGCAGTCGTGGACATCACGTGCATATTTGGCGGGGCGACGTTAATTATTCCTGCTGACTGGAAAGTGAAATCCGATCTGACATCTGTTTTTGGAGGAATTGAAGACAAACGGGTATTGTTACCACAGGATCTGATGAGCGAATCAAAACTGCTTATTTTAAAAGGAACATGCGTTTTCGGAGGAATTGAGCTCCACGGATATGAATAAAGACAATGACAAAACTCCTCCAACATAGATTCTCATGGATAGCAATAGCTCTTTTGCTGGTTGATATCGGTTATTATTTTTTGCTGCGCCGTTATGGAGTGAGTCACGGCGCAGCACTTTCAGATGCCGTCAGCAGTTATTTCTGGCTGGCATTTTTTTCTTTTATATTACAGCGGATACATTCTTTTTATCATTCCCGTTCGGCGATAAATGTAGTCCATATCAGTATTATTACTGTTTTCAGCCTGTTGATTTCCTTACTGACACAATGGTATGGCAACTGGATCGGCGAACAGGATGAAACCTACCATCAATTACTTTCACAGTTATTTTTCGTTCGCTGGTTTATCTTGTTTTTGATATTGCTGACCATTGTAAATCAACTGTGGATTGACAAACATTTACAGGAACAACGGCTGGCATTTAATCATTTACTGGAAAAAGAACGACAGCTGGCAAAAGCGGAAATGAACAACCTCCAGCAGCAATTTCAGCCGCATTTTTTATTTAATAGTCTGAATTCCATTAGTGCGCTGGTTAAATCCCAGCCCGAAAAGGCCCGTGAAATGCTGTTCAGCCTGTCTGATTTTCTCCGCCTGACGCTTCAGAAAGGAAAAGATGACTTTAATTCCGTTGCAGAGGAAATTTACTATCTGAACCTGTATATGTCAATCGAAAAAGTACGCTTCGGAAACCGCCTGAATGTAGAGATCAAAGACTCCGGTGAATGCGAAAACGTGCAATTGCCCTCTTTAATTTTACAGCCGCTGGTAGAAAATGCGATCAAATACGGGTTAAACAGCAAAACAGGAGAAATAACAATTTCCATAACAATCGAATGCAATGACAATCACCTGATGATTTCTATCCGGAATCCGTACGACAAAAATTCCGCTAATGCAGTAAATGGAACCGGTTTTGGCCTGAAATCCATCGACCGCAAGCTAAAATTATTATACAAACAGGCTGATCTGCTTAAAATTGAGAAAACCGATGATGATTTTACGGTAACGATTAAAATTCCCGGACCATGAAAAAAGTAATATTGATTGACGACGAACCACTCGCACGCCTGCTCCTTCGGGAATACCTGGAAAAGTATGAATCTGTGGAAGTTGTAGCGGAATGCAATGACGGTTTTGAAGGTGCGAAAGCCATCGCCCAGCTTCATCCGGATCTGATTTTTCTGGACATACAAATGCCTAAGATCAATGGCTTTGAAATGCTTGAAATTCTTCAGGAATATCCGTCTGTGATCTTTACGACAGCGTATGATGAATTTGCATTAAAAGCTTTTGAAGCCAACGCGCTGGATTATTTATTAAAACCATTTTCACAGCAACGTTTTGATCTGGCAATGCAAAAATGGCTCGCAAACCCGGCTGTTTCATCTGAAAAAACGGAAAACATAGCGGAAATTACCGGCAAGCAGCCAGACGAGCATCTGCGGATCGTAATAAAAGACGGTACGGAAATCCGTATCATTCCGACAGCAGAAGTGGAATACCTGGAAGCGTATGATGATTATGTAAAGATTCATCACAAAGGAAAAACTCATCTCAAGAAAAAGACAATGAACTACTTTGAAAAAACGCTGGATTCCCGGCAATTTATCCGGATTCACCGTTCGTACATCATGAATATTAACGAATTAACAAAAATAGAATCCTTTGAAAAAAACAGCTATCTGGCTATTTTACGCTCCGGAGCACGGCTGCCTATCAGCAGAACAGCGTATGCTCCGCTGAAAGAAATGCTGGGAATATAAATTAAGTAGTTTTTCTCTTTCTCAGCTGATTTCAACTCTCTAAAAAAGCGGCTTGAACGGATCGAAACGATGAATTGTTTCCACTTCTTTCAATATTCCGTTCTCAATACGGATTACTCTTCCCGGGAATTTTTCCACAATGGTCATATCGTGCGTCGCCATCAGCACTGCGGATTTTTCTTCCCGTGCTACCGCCATGATCAGCCGCATGATTTCTTCAGCTGTTTCCGAATCCAGATTTCCTGTAGGCTCATCTGCCAGGATCAGGCGCGGATGATTGACTAAAGCCCGTGCAATTGAAACACGCTGCTGCTCTCCTCCTGAAAGCTTGAAAGGCATCTGATTTGCCTTGTGCCCGATGCCTACCATTTCCATAACATCCATCGCACGCTTTTCCATTAATGCTTTATTATTCCAGCCGGTTGATTCCATCACAAATAATAAATTCTTTATCACAGAGCGATCCATCAACAGCTGAAAATCCTGAAAAACAATCCCGATTTTTCTTCTTAAAAACGGAACCTGTTTCCTTTTCAGCGTTTTCAAATCAAAATCCACCACTGTTCCCTGTCCGTCCACGAGAGGTAATTCTCCGTACAACGTTTTCAGCAGGCTGCTTTTTCCACTTCCTGTTTTACCGATAAGATAAACCATTTCGTTTTCTCCCAGCTGGAAATCAACAGATTGTAATACAGCTTCGTTATTCTGATAAATGTTTACAGATTTTAATTCTATGACTTTCATGTCTTTTTTCAAATTCAGGGACAGAGTAAAGTTCATAAATTATCACTTTGTCTTTCGTTAAACCATGAAATAATCTTAACAGAATTACGTTTAAAACTTTTAAAACAATCCTCCCGATACCTTCACATCCGGTTTATCTTTATCCTTTTATAAATTCAAGACATGTACAGAATTTCAGTTTTGTTCTTCCTTTTCGTTTCTACACTTGCCTTCGCCCAGCCCACGGAGAAGTTTAACAGCAGGTACAGCAACTTTTATAAGGCAGAGGATTTATATGAAAAAGAGCAGTATGGTTCGGCGAGATCACTGTTTCGTGTATTTATCGACGATAACAATACGCCAAACGATCCTATGTACATCAAAGCACTGTATTATGAAGCCTGCTCTGCGCTGGAGCTATTTCACAATGATGCGATCAAGCTACTGGAAAACTTCAACAGAAATTATCCGGAGAATATTTACAAATACGATGTTTATTTCAGAATAGGAAAGTACTATTACCAGAAAAAAGACTTTAAAACGACGCTGGACTGGTTCAGCAAGATCAAAAAATTTGATCTGGACACCGCTTTCAGAGATGAATTTAATTTCAAGCTGGCGCACTCGTATTTTAACGAAGGGGAATTTGAAAAGGCTAAGCTGGCTTTCGCGGATGTAAAAGACGGTCAATCTCAATACGCAGGACCATCATTGTACTATTTTTCCCATATTTCCTACCAGCAGAGATATTATAAAGTAGCGCTGGAAGGATTTGAAAAATTACTGGAAGATGCCCGCTTCAGCCGGATTGTTCCGTACTATATCACTCAGATTTACTATTTGTTAGGAGATTATAAGAAAGTAACGACCATGGCAAGAGAACTTTCAGACAGCCTCAAGCCCAATAACGTGAACGACATGAATCAGCTGATCGGTGATGCTTTTTACCGTACGAACCAGTTTGATGAAGCTATTTTTTACCTGGAAAAATATAATAAGACACATGAAACAACACGTGAAGAGGATTATCAGTTGGGATATGCCTATTTTAAATCAGATAATTATGACAAGGCGATCAAGCAGTTTGATAAGGTGGTAAAAGAACAGGATTCCCTTTCACAGATTACTTATTACAATATCGCGGAATCTTATCTGAAAAAAGGAAATCTGATCGGTGCTCGGAATGCCTTTGATCGTGCTTCCCGTCTGGATTTTGATGCCAAAATCAAAGAAGACGCATTGTATAATTTTGCAATCCTTTCTTATAAAGTAGATGTCAATCCTTACAATGAAGCGGTATTGGCATTGCATGAATACCTTGACAAATACCCGAAATCTGACCGTGTAGAAGAAGTGTATAACTGTTTGATCTCCGTTTATACAACTACTCATCGTTTTCAGGACGCATTGAACTCACTGGATAAATACGACCTGAAAGATATCCGTCTGAAAAACGCTTATCAGATTGTGGCGTACAATCTTGCGGTGGAGAAATTTCAGAATGGTGATTACAAGGATGCCATTACAACATTTCAGCTGGTGAAAAAATACCCTGTTGACCAGCAGCTCGTCAACCAGACGTACTATTGGACAGCAGACGGCTATTACCGCCTCGACAACATTGATAAAGCGATAGAATACTACGAATCGTTCGTAAATTATCCCGGAAATGCTTCTTCCGGCCTGAGAAACGAAGCATTCTACAACCTGGGATATTGTTACCTGAACAAAAAGCAGTATGCCAAAGAGGAACAGGCCTTTCTGAACTACGTGGAAAGCAATACGCAGAACAAAGAGAAAAAATTTGATGCTTATCTTCGTCTGGGAGATGTGGCGTATATGCTTAAAAGAAATGATGCTGCTATCGCGTATTATGAGCAGGCAAGTAAATTCAGCAATCCACAGAGAGATCATGCGTATTACTACATGGCGCTCACTTACGGTTTAAAAAATAATGGCGCCCAGGAAAAGATCAACGCGCTGAACAACTTGATTAAGGATTTTCCAAGATCTTCTTACCTAATGACCTCCATTTATGAAATCGGGCTGACCTATCGCTCTGTCAATGAATTTGAAAAAGCGATAACCTATTTCAACCGGATTATAAATGAATATCCGGCTTCCAATTACGCGCTTCCTGCAAAGCTGAACAGAGCAAGTGTTTATCTGGATATGAAAAATTTCAGCAAAGCGGAAAGCGAATATAAAACCCTGCTGAAAGAATATCCGGCCGATATGGACGTCTGTCAATCCGCAGTAGAAGGTTTGAAAAATGTATATATCGCTCAGCGTGATCTGGATAAAATTTCGACATTAAGTGTGTATCCTTGTGCAAAAGATGTCGAAAATCAGGTGGAAGATACATATTACGACGCAGCGATCGCCAATTATTTTGTTTCGGATACCAATTATGTGGAAACGATCAAAAACATTAATCTGTACCTGAGTAAATTCCCGGACGGAAAATACGCTGCAGAGCTGACCGGCTACCTGGCAAACAGCTATATGGCGACAAATCAGAAGGACAAAGGATTGGAAACGTACGAAAAAGCGCTGTCTTTCCCTAAAAACGGCCATACGGAAACCGCTGCTTCTATCGTCAGCAAACATTATTATAATATCGGGAATTACGAAAAAGCACTGATCTATTACAAACAGCTGGATGAGACGGCAGTGAGTGTCAGTGGGAAATACCAGGCGGCAGTTGGTCTGATGCGTTCCAATTATATTCTGAAAAATTATGCCGATGCCTCCAATGCTTCTCAGCGGGTAATCACGAATTCCCTGACAACAAAAGAAGTTTTGCTGGAAGCTCAGTATGTAAAAGGAGCTTCGAACTATTTCCTGAAAAATTATTCGGAAGCAGTTGCTCCTCTGGAATACGTTGTAAAGAACGCGAAAAACAGCACAGCTAATGAATCCAAGTTTTATTTAGCACAGATCGCTTTTGATGAGAACAAACCGGATCAGGCGGAAAACCAGGTAAGGGAATTGCTGAAAATCAAGCCTGCTTACGATTACTGGATCGCAAAAGGATTGATCCTGCAGACCAAAGTATCCATGAAAAAAGAAGATTTGTTCAACGCAGAACAAACGCTGAGCTCCGTAATCGACAACTACAAATATAAAGATGACGGCATTCTGGAAGAAGCAGATGCTTTATGGGCGGAATTGATGCAGATAAAGAAAATGCCGAAACAAACGGAAGAAAAATCGGTTAACGTAATAGAATTGGATGAAAGCAATGGAAAATAAGCGCATTTATATATCTTCGGTACTTCTGTGCTTACTGTTCGTAAGTAATTCGCTTATAGCACAAAAAGGAAAAAAAGAAGACGTTGAAACGATCACCGCGGAGGCGAATCGTGAAGTTCCGCCGGCTTATCGTATTTCCGAAATGCCGAAAATTATTGATACGGTGATCAAGCACAGGGAAACAAGCTATTCCCTGCTGGCACTGAAATACAATACTACAATTTCTGTTGACACAATCCAGGCGGCAAATATCAAGCTGAAAGACAAGCTGCCTCAGCTGTACAACACTTACGTACGTTTGGGGATCGGTTATCCCGTAATGCCACTGGCAGATGTTTACTATAATAACGGACGTTCCAGGAATTATTTCTATGGCGGAAGCCTGAACCACCTGAGCGGATTCAATAAAATCAAAAACTACGCTTCCGGTAATTTTGACAGGACAAAAATCCGTTTGTACGGTGGCCTGAGAAAAGAAAGCTGGTCGGCGGATGGTGAGCTGACCGGGAATTTCCGTGGATTGCATTATTACGGTGTCCGGGACAAAGAAGTAGCGAAAGATACCATCAGACAACGCTATAATGAAATGGGCTTTAAAGCCGGTTTCGCTTCTCACAAAAAAGATTCTGCAAATCTTAATTATAAAATTGATTTCACCTATCTGAATTTTTCAGACAGAAAACCAAAAGAAGACAGCCTGAGCAAGTGGCATTCCCGGGAAAATTATGTTGATTTTGCGCCAAAGCTCTGGTACAAATGGGGAAAAGAAACATTCGGACTGGATTTGGGTGTAAAATACAACGGTTACCGCTACGGAATCGCAGACAGCAGCTTGTCTGCTATAGACAGCGGGCTGACGATCAACAATACCATCGTAAATCTGAAGCCGCATGCTACAACGTACGCATTTAACAATAAGCTGAAAGCAACGGTTGGCTTTAACATGGTGTACGATGCCGGAATCGTTAATAAATTCAGGATCTACCCGGTGGTAGAGGTGAAATACAACCTGCTGAACGATCTGTTTATTCCATATTTGAATATCGGTGGAGGATTAAAGCAGAATTCCTTCCATACAATGAGCTACGAAAACGAATTTATTCTTTCCAATCAGCAGCTGCGGAACGAAAGCAATACCATTCGGATTGAAGCGGGTATCCGCGGAACGATCTCCAACAAAATCGGGTTTAATGCAAGTATTGAGTTTGGAAACTATAAAGATAAGCTGTTATTCGTGACTGATACGCTGTATGCTGTTGACCGCAATAAATTCAGAGCGATCTATGATACGGCAAACATTGCGAAAATAGAAGGATCAATATTTTATCAATTGAACGAAAAAATCAAATTAGACCTGATCGGACGTTATTATTCGTACAGCTTTAAAAACGAAATTTTTGCGTGGAACCTGCCGACAACGCAGTTTATTTTCAGAGGTTCCTATAATTTGTATGATAAATTCTTACTGGCATTAAATTTCAATCTGGAAGGCGGAAGGAAAGCAAAGGTATTTGAAGCTGGAGAAAAAACAGTGGAAGAAGAAGGGCAGTATGCAAAAAGTCTTGGATTCATCTATGACATCGACCTGCATTTTGAATACCGCTATAATACAAGAATTTCCGTGTTTCTGGATTTGAACAATGTCGCGGCAAACCGCTATAACCGCTGGTTAAACTACCCAGTGTACGGTTTCCAGGTAATGGGAGGATTTACGTTTAGATTCTAAGGTAAAAAACAACCATAAGAATATCAGTTAACCTTTATGTTGACAACAAACAGGATAACAAGAGCACAGCTTTAATTCTCCGGTCATCGATCTTTTTGTCTTTCATCCTGTTTTCTGTACCTTTGCTATAAAATTTTCAATCATGCAAAAAATCATTTTGATAGCAGGACTGGCAGCATTAGCCGCCTGTAAGCCGAAGGACGAAAAATTTTGCCAGTGTATGCAGGTAAGCAAGCAGTTAAATGAAGCAACACAAGACGGAATTTCCAACGGAGCTGACAAGGCAATGGTTGATAAAATCAAAGCGCTACGTGAAGAGAAAAGCCGGACCTGCGCGGATTATGAAATGATGGGCGGCCCGGAATTATTAGAGAAAAAAGCAGCTTGTAATCTAGAGGAATGAGTTATTTCATTGATACGCATACACATCTGTACTCCGAACAATTTAATGAAGACCGTACGGAAATGATCCGGAGGGCATTGGATGCCAACGTGAAAAAGCTGCTGCTGCCCAATATTGACCTGGAATCCATTGAAGGAATGTTTGAGCTGGAGCAGCAATTCCCTGAAAATTGCCACGCAATGATGGGATTGCACCCTTGTTCCGTAGATGCAAATTACAGGCAGGTTCTGGACCGGATGTATCAGGAGCTGAAAAAACGTCCGTTTCTGGCGATCGGTGAAACAGGGATTGATCTTTACTGGGATAAAACATTTTTAAAGGAACAGCAGGAAGCATTTAAAATTCAGATCGCCTGGTCTAAAGAATTCAATATCCCGTTTGTAATTCATGCGCGAGACTCTTTTGCTGAAATTTACGAAGTGCTGGACGAAGTCTGGGACGATTCTCTATCAGGTGTTTTCCATTGCTTCACAGGTACTCCGGAAGATGTTCAGAAGATCAACACGTATAAAAACATGTATTTTGGGATCGGAGGCGTATCGACCTTTAAAAAATCCGGCCTGGCAGATGTGATCCCGCAAATTCCAAAAGACCGGCTGCTGCTGGAAACCGACGCTCCGTATCTCGCGCCTACTCCCTACCGCGGGAAGAGGAACGAAAGCAGCTATATTCCGCTGATAGCAGAAAATATGGCGACTATTCTGCAACAACCCCTTGAAGCAATAATGGAGCTGACTACCCGGAATGCTAAACAACTGTTTAAGTTTTAAAAATTATGAAAGCCAAAGTACTACTCATCTATACAGGAGGAACTATCGGGATGATCAATGATCCGAAAACAGGCGCATTAAGTGCGTTTGATTTCCGGTATCTTTTGGACCAGATTCCGGAGCTGAACCGTATGAATGCGGACATTTCCGTTGTTTCTTTTGACAAGCCGCTGGATTCTTCTGAAATTTTGCCTGCCGACTGGAAAAAAATGGCAGAAACGGTGATCAGCAATTATGAATTATATGATGGATTTGTAATCCTTCACGGTTCAGACACAATGGCTTATTCCGCATCTGCTTTGAGCTTTATGCTCCAGGGGATCACGAAGCCGGTAATCTTCACAGGCTCGCAGCTGCCGATCGGAACTATCCGCACAGACGGTAAGGAAAATCTGATCACAGCAGTTGAAATTGCTGCGGCAAAAAATCCGGATGGAAGCGCGGTTATCCAGGAAGCAGCGATCTATTTTGAATATTCTTTGTACCGCGGAAACCGGACCAGTAAAGTCTCTGCAAATCACTTCGAAGCGTTTAAATCACCGAATTATCCCGAATTAGCAGTTGCCGGTGTTCAGATCAGCTACCAGAACAACCAGCCGAAGCCGGAAAAAGAATTACATTTTTTTACGGATCTGGATAATCATGTTGCTTTGCTGAAGATCTTCCCGGGCATCAACTTCGAACTCTATAAAAATCTTTTTAATTACCCTGAAGTAAAAGGGATTGTTATTGAAACATTTGGAAGTGGAAACGGTCCTTCTAACAGTCAATTATCGCGTTATCTAATTGATTTTATCGGAAAAGGAGGTGTAGTGATCAATATTACACAATGCTTATCAGGAAATGTGGAACAGGGAAAATACGAGGCCAGCAATATTTTTAAAAAGGCGGGCGTTCTGGGTGGCGCTGATTTAACAGCCGAAGCGGCAATCACTAAATTGATGTATGCTATCGCCCGTTTTGACAATTCAAAACAAGTGTCTGCATTCATGCAAAAAAATATTTGTGGGGAAATGTCCGTTTAGTTCCTGAAAAATATATATTTTTGTCGCCACCATGATTCAATCAGGTTTATTTCATTTTTGAATCAATAAGGAGAGGTGTCCGAGTGGTTGAAGGAGCACGCCTGGAAAGTGTGTATACGCCAAAAGTGTATCGAGGGTTCGAATCCCTCTCTCTCCGCAAAAGCAAACCGGTTGTTTTTCAACCGGTTTTTTTATTTCCGGTAATCGATACACTTCGAATATGATTGACTGTCAAAACCACTTAAAAATTCACAAAAATGAGAAAATAAAATCATACCACTCTAAATACATTTTATTTCAGCTATTCATTTCAAAAAAGCACTGAATAACTATCGAATTTTATCGAAATCATCTATAAACACAAGGTTTTTGTTAAATTTTTATAAATGCTTCGCGCTTGTTTTCTAAACCTGCTCACTTATTAAGTGGATTTGAAATTGTGTATTTTAGACTGTAAATTTGCACACCTCTAATTCACAATTAAGTTAAAAGATGAGATCTGTTTTTGCAATACTAGTCAGCTTTTTTACATTCAGCGCCCTGGCAGCTTCCACAACAACATATAAAACAACTATTTTAGTGGGAAATGATGTGGAGATCACGCTGGAAGTGTATGATATTGCCACCAGTTGTCAGACATGGGGATATCACTATGGTATGCGGTTTAATATAATCTCGAAGTCACTGACAAATAAACCCTACAATCTTACTTTCAACGCCTACTTTTTTTCTGCTTTGGGAACGGGAAGCAATAGTTATGGAGGCGCCTATACCATTTCTAATACAAATCCGGCTCTTACAAATGTAACCGCATTTAATACAGGTAAAGAAGTTAACTATAACAATCTGGGAGGAAAACAGAACCTGCCGGAAAATCTATGGTGTGAAAATCTTACTCTTTCTGATATCGGACTAAATAATATCCGTATTGACCATTGGGGAACATACGGCGGAAATACAACAGGAAATTTTCAGTCAACATTACCGGTTCAGCTGACGAAATTTACTGCTGATCCCGATATTTATTCCGTTAAGTTAAGCTGGACAACGGCCAGTGAAAGAGACAATGATTATTTCACCCTGGAACGTTCTGCTGACGGATCTTATTTTGAAGTTATCGCAACGGTAAAAGGAGCAGGAACTTCTTCAACAGTGAATAATTACTTATACCGGGACGAAAATTTACCTGCCGGAACTTACTATTACCGGTTAAAGCAAACAGATCTTGACGGAAAAAGTGAATTATTCGATATTATCAGCACCGTAGTAGCAGAAAGAACGGCCACTGAAGTAAACATATATCCAAATCCTTCTTCAGATGGATATTTTACGATTGAAAATACAGAAGTGTTTTCCGGGGAGCTGGTAATCTATAATTCTTTGGGGCAAAAAGTGCTGTCCCAATTACTAAACAATGTATTCTCAGCTAAAATTTATCTGCCATCTGAAAATGGAGTTTATTTCTTAGAAATTATTACGGACACAACATCACATGCCGTTCAGAAAAAACTGGTCCTGGCAAGGTAAAGAATAATCCTTTTAATTTCAGATCAGGTTGTTCATAATCCGGTAATCAGTTAAGATTTTCCCAATGAACGGTTATCAAAAAGTGAATTAACGAAATACATACACAAAATGTGCATTGACCTGAATACATTTGTGCTGTAATTATTTTTGTTCAGAGATGAAAAGGCACTAGTTAGATACGTTTTGCAGGAATTTATTTTCTCAGCGTATAATCTCTTTTCCGATAAAGGAGTCATTTATCAAAATACCATAATCATTCACAAAAAGACACATTTGTCTGTTTAACAAATCATTTATTTTGTCATTTAATGAAAGCCAAAGGAATACTTTTATTTTTCTTCCTGCTGCTTTTTAGCAGGTGTTTTTCCGCAACATCTTATAAATCAACTATTTTAATTAATAATGACGTGGAAATAGTCGTAGATGCCTATGATGTTGTTACAAATTGCTACAGTTGGGGTTACCATTACGGAGTAAAGATCAATGTCACCTCAAGATCACTTACAAATCAGGCTTATTCGATTACGTTTAACACTTATTTCCATACCCTGTTAGGATCCGGAGCAAATGTGTATGGAGGTGCCTATACTATTTCAAATACTAATCCGAACTTATCCGGTATTTCTGCTAATAATAATGGAAAACAGGTAAATTACCCTTCAGCTTACAGCTGTGAAAACCTTAAATTAAGTGATATAGGGTTAACCAGCGTAAAGATAGATTACTGGGGAACATACGGCGGAAATACAACAGGAAATTTTCAGTCAGCGTTACCGGTTCAGCTGACAAAGTTCACTGCTGATCCCGGTGTTCATTCCGTTAAGTTAAGCTGGACAACAGCCAGTGAAAGAGCCAATGATTATTTTACACTGGAACGTTCTGTTGACGGATCTCACTTTGAAGTTATCGCAACGGTAAAAGGAGCTGGAACTTCTTCAACAGTAAATAATTACTTATACCAGGACGAAAATCTGCCTTCCGGAGCTTATTATTACCGGTTAAGGCAAACAGATTTTGACGGGAAAAGCGAACTATTCGATATTATCAGCACAGTAGTAGCTGCAAAAACGGGTGATGAAGTAAATATATACCCAAATCCTTCTTCTGATGGTTATTTTACAATTGAAAATGCAGAGATATTTTCCGGGGAGATCATTGTTTATAATGCGTTGGGGCAGAAAATTCTTGCCCAGCGATTAGAAAATGTATTTTCAGCCAGAATTTACCTGTCCTCAGAAAACGGGGTTTATTTTGTAGAAATTCTTAAGGACGGAACAATGGAACCTGTTAAGAAAAAAGTCCTTCTGAAAAGCTAAGATAAAGAAGGCCCTACCCTTTTATCTTCCGATAATTTCCGGTATTAAAACATTTGCCGTAATTTTGTCCCGTGGTAAAGATCAGAGATATAGAATTGGGGGAATTTCCTCTGTTGCTTGCGCCTATGGAAGACGTCAGCGATCCGCCGTTCCGGGCATTGTGCAAGAAACACGGAGCAGACCTGATGTACACGGAATTTATCTCCTCCGAAGGATTGATCCGTGATGCGGCAAAAAGTGTCCAAAAGCTGGATATTTATGAATATGAACGTCCTGTGGGAATCCAGATTTTCGGTTATGATATCGAAAGCATGAAGCAGGCGGCGCAGATCATAGAAAAGACCAATCCTGATATTATTGATATTAATTACGGCTGCCCGGTTAAAAAAGTAGCTTGTAAAGGAGCGGGAGCAGGAATATTGCAGGATATTCCGAAAATGGTAAAAATGACTGAGGAAATCGTGAAAATCACAAACCTTCCGGTAACGGTAAAAACACGTTTGGGATGGGACGACAGCACGAAATATGTCGTGGAAACAGCCGAGCGATTACAGGATGTAGGTATTGAAGCGATTTCTATTCATGGCCGGACACGAAAGCAGATGTACAAAGGCGAAGCGGACTGGACACTGATCGGAGATGTAAAAAATAATCCTAGGATGCGGATTCCTGTTTTTGGAAACGGAGATATTGATTCCCCTGAAAAAGCAAAAGAATATAGAAACAGATATGGCGTTGACGGCATTATGATCGGGCGTGCATCTATCGGTTATCCGTGGATTTTCCGTGAAATCAGACATTTTCTGACCACAGGAGAACATCTGGAAAAACCTACTATTTCAGAACGTGTGCAAGCCGCAAAAGACCATCTGGAAATGTCTGTCAAATGGAAAGGAATGAAACTGGGAATAGCTGAAATGAAACGTCATTATGCCAATTATTTCAAGGGGATTTCTCACATCAAAGAATACAGAATGAAGCTTGTAACGTCCTTTGATTATGACGAGATCATGGAAACGCTTAGCTACATCCAGCAGCACGAACACGAGTTTGAATTAGCATAACACCCTATGGATAACGAATCCCGGTTACTGGCAATTATCTCCGAATCATCAAATAAAGATGGGCAGAGCATTGACTGGGAAGCAGTTCAGCAGCAGCTGACAGTATTCCTGGATGAAATGATAACAGTTGACTTTAACCGGGTGCTGACTATTTTGTACCGGATAGATGTATCTGAGGTCAAAGTCAAAAAAGCGTTGAACGAAAACCCTGATAACAAATCAGTTGGAGCTATTTTAGCACAGCTGATTGTTGACCGGCAAAAAGAGAAGATTAAATTCCGTCAGCAATTTTCTAAAGAATAAAATTCCGTAATAAGAATAACTAATATCAGTCAATTACCCGATAAGAGCCGGAAAACTTCAAAGCTATTGTTGCTTCAAAAGAAGTGGTATTTTTAATTTTAAATCCTGCCTCGGTTTCCTGCCATTCAATTTGAAGCTTCAAAACAGGTGTATTAAACGGATTGATTAACGCCATGAACTTTACATTGCTGGCCTGTACCAGTTGCAGCTTTTTAGTTGTAATAACTTCTGTCAGCTCTTTAATAATCTGCATGGTGCAAACACCCGGCATGATCGGATTTCCGGGAAAGTGACCTTTAAAAATATCGTGTTCAGGATTCAGATTTACAACACACATGTGCATATTGTCTCCTGCTTGTTCAATACTTATGACTTTGTAAAGGTTCTTAATGAGCGGTTCGTTATTATTCATTTTCCGTTTTTAAATCAAGTTCTATTGAAACAGGCAGATTAAAATGTTTCAATGTCGCATGTTGCAGTATTCCGTTATCGGAAGTGTAATCGATCTGCACCTTTTTCTTCTTCCCTTTTACAAGCTGAATCTGCTGCAGCTGCCCTGCTTCCATAACCAGATAATTCTGCTGTGATTGATAAATCGTTTGCGTCTGTGTCTGTATCTTTTGTGTTGACAGATAGCGTTCATTTACCAGCAGCGAAAAATCCCGGTGCAACAAGTTTAATAAAAATTTTTTATTCAGATCCTCCACCACATAATTGACCGTGTAGTTCTCCCGGTCAAATGTCAGATCCAGCAGTGTTCCACCGAACAGAGAAGAAATAACAACGCGGTGGCGGTTATCTTCCGTTTTTTTATGCACAAAAATACCGCTTTGCTGATTGTCTTTGAACAGTAGTTTGAAGAGAAATATTTGCGGCTTTTCACTTATAAAATAAACATTTTGAATACTCTCAGAGGATTTTTCATGGCTGACTTCCGCCGGGAACCGCAATGTTCCGCAGGCCGACAGCAGAAAAAGATTACTGAGCAAAAACAGCGTCTTCCAGCTTGACATTCAACTGACGGTTTTTAAACAGGATCTTTGTATAATCACCGGATGGCTCCAGCATTTTTACTTCCGAAACAACAGCATCACCGAAAGGGAAAAACAAATGAACTTCCCGGATGTATTTTTTGACAGCATCTGTTTTTGGAGAAAGCTTCACAATGTAATGCGTATTGTTTTTCACATACGCAATCTTAAACTCGGATTCATTGAAAACATTTCCGGTAACAGAACCTGCAATAAGGCCGCTCAGCTTTTCAAACAGTTTATTCTGATTGGCATTAATGGTTTGCTTTTTACCCTGATCGTTGATATAAACTTTATTGTCCTTAAAAATAATGGAATAGCTTACAGGTTTGGAATAAGACCATTTCAGTGTATTCCTCGTCTTAAAATACATCTGCCCTTCACTTTTGAGATCTTCTTCCAGGACGTCCATGTGCTTATACTGAATGAAATCCGTTTTGATGGTTTGAATCTTTGCATTTTCCGTATTTACCGAAGATTTCAATTTTGAAATTTCATCTTGTGTCATTGCTTTTTCCTGCGCAAACACTAAAAGGTTCATCAGTAAAAAAACGACAGATAATCTAAACTTCATAGGGTTTTTCTTTTATCATTTCTTCCAGTGAGAGTACCGGAATCTGATGTTCGCGCAAATATAACAATAACCGTTCCAATACAGCGACAGAATTTGCGTTTGTGTCGTGCATCAGCAGGATCCCGCCCGGTTTCAGCCTGGAAAGAATCCGCTGATAAAGCTTTTCTTCGTTGCGAATGGCAGTATCCAGCGAACGGATATTCCATCCAATACTTAAATGCCCGGTTTGTTTAATTGCTTTGGCAATAGAAGGATTCGTTACCCCGAACGGCGGGCGGTACCAATGCGTTTTTCTGCCGGTGAGCTGTTCGATGAGCTGTTGCGTAGTGATAATTTCTTCTGCAACATAAGCCGTATTTTTAAAGCCCGATTGATTGGAATGATGAAAAGTATGATTTCCAACGGCATGTCCTTCGGAAATGATCCGCTGCAAAATTTCCGGAAATCGCTGTACGTGTTTTCCAATGCAGAAAAAAGTCGCTTTTACCTGGTATTTCTGCAATATATCCAGAACAGCAGGCGTGAATGTTGTCGGGCCGTCATCGAATGTCAGAGAAATTCCTTTTTCTTTTCCGTGGCAAACGGAATGCAGGTGATAGTTCGCCTGGATATTGGAAGAACCGTAAGCAGCAATTGTCAGAAAGCTGAATACGGGAATCAAAATCCACCAAAAAGAGAGTTGCTGGTATGCTGCGAAAAAAGTAATTAATACAATCGCAAGTAAATGTAAAATGCCGTTGAAGCGATGAACTAGCATGCTTTCAGTAAGATCAATCCGTGATTTCCCTGATCATAATTGTAAATCAAAATTGTTCCCAATTTCGATTTTTGAAGTTGATTTCTGCGATAAACAGCGGGTATTTCCTGATTTTTTAGGATGTGACAGGCAGACCACAATGCAAACCCGGAAGCAGTATGATAATGTCCGGAAAGGTGTTTGCTCATTGCGCGGATGCTTTCAGGAAAATAAGCTTCAAATGCCAGATAAGCGGACTCATTTTGCGTTGATCCGTCATTCCCTGTGAAAAGGACGTCGATATCGGAAAATGAAAGCTGGTGTTGTTCAAGGAACTGCTCAACAGCTTCTTTAGAAAGTGCATTGGAGGAATAAACAGCTGTTAATTCCGCATAGCTGTTCTCCTTTTTCTCTGTTTCCAACACAAAGAATGCTGCTCCTTCCGAATAGACCGTTCCTTTGGAAGTGGGATGCATGAAGTCTTCATCGTCCCGGTATTCCTTGATCCGGTCTACTTTTTTATAAATATGCACGGTTGTCGGCGCAGTCTCATCCACACCACCTACCAGGATGCTTTTTTTATTTTCAAATTGTAATTGAAGCAAGGCATCCTGAATACTTGTCTCCAGAGATACGATGCCGTTCACATACGTAAAATTATACGCCTTACAGCCCATTTCCAGCGCGATCTGTCCGGCAACGGTATTGTGCGTAGACTGAATGAATGAAGTTGGAGTAAGGAATTCCTCCTGGTTGTCAATAATCGCATTCAGGAATTTTTCGGAATCTTCAATACAGCCGATTCCCGTTCCGACAATAATGGCATCCGGCACCGGGTTATTCGCTTCTTTCAGCGCATGATGGGCAGTGTAGATTCCCATCTTAACTCCTTTAGCCATTCTCCGGATAGCGCCGGGCGCGATCATCTCCTTGTAAGAAGGCTGGACCGGGCAGAATGCTGTTTCCTCATTGTTCAGCACAAATTTTTCCGGGGCAAAGCCTTCAAAAACAGGTTGTGCGCCAATTGCAGACAGGCCATTTATGAATACTTTTTTCATTCTGCTTTCGAAATAATAAGTGAAGAACAATTTCCACCGAAACCGAAAGAATTTGACAGAACGTGCTTCATATCTTTCTTTTTCAGTGTAGTTTCCGGACGAATAGCAACATCTTCCATCGGAGTGACGAAGTTCAAATTCGGGAAAATCACCTGATTTTGTAACGCCAGAATACTGAATACGGCCTCTATACCTCCCGCGGCAGCCAGCGTATGTCCCGTAAACGGTTTTGTAGAGCTGATTTCCGGAGGGTTATTGCTGAATACTCTCAGAACGGATCTTCCTTCAGAAAGATCGTTATTCGGAGTGGCTGTTCCGTGAGCATTGATGTAATCAATAGCTTCAGGAGAAATCTGTGCTTCTTCCAGCGCTTTGGACATCGCCAGAAAATTCCCTTCTCCCGTTTCAGAAGAAGCCGTTTGGTGATACGCATCGTTTGCATTTCCAAACCCGGTGATATAGGCCAATACTTTACGGTAGTGCTTTTTCACCAGCGCATCGGATTCCAGCACCAGATAAGCAGCGGCTTCACCTAAATTCAATCCTTTCCGGTTCTGATCAAACGGCTGGTTGTAGCCGTCCGTCAGGATCATCAGTGTATTGAATCCGTTGACCGTAAACTTAGACAGTGCGTCCGTTCCGCCGACAAATATACGATCCACCTGCCCTGCTTCAATCATTCTTGCTCCCAGCATAATAGCATTTGCAGCAGAAGAACAGGCAGTGCTAATGGTAGTGGTAAAACCTTTCAGCCCGATAAAATCAGCGATGATATTCGTGATATTTCCCGATTCGTGATTCATCACAAAACGCAAGTGCTCTGTGCTTTCTTTATAGCTTGTCCAGTATTGTTCGGTGGTATCCATTCCGCCAACGCTTGTCGCATTGATGAAACCTTCCCGGCAGGAATTCAGATCTGTAATTCCAGCATTTTTAACAGCTTCACGAAGCGCATAACAGCCTAAAAGTGCAGTTCTGGGATACGGATGGTCAGCAGGAAGCCCGAGCACTTCCGCCAGCTGGTCATTTGAAAGTTTTATCTCTCCGAACAGGCGGGAATCTTTCAGTTTTGTATCCAAAAAATCCGTTTTTGAGATCCCGTGTGTTTCCGTCACCAGCGAATGAAACGTTTCTTCTATGGTCTTCCCGATAGAAGAAATAATCCCCATTCCCGTTACTGCGACTTTTGCCATGGATTATTTTGTTCTGTTGGCAGTGATGTATTCCGCCATTGTGTTGATCGACTCAAAAATAGCTTTCCCTTGTTTAGGGTCTGTCAGCTTGATCCCGTAATCTTTATCCAGCAAAACGATCAGCTCCAACGCGTCAATGGAATCCAGTCCCAATCCGTCTCCGAAAAGCGGATCCGCATCCGCGATATCTGCTGTCGTAACATCTTCCAGGTTAAGAACACTGATGATCTTTGATTTCAATTCTTCTTTTAAATCACTCATTTTCAACGGTTATAAATAGTTATTATTTGTTGCTTACTGTAAGGAATGCTTCCCTTCGTATCGACAAGATACATAAAACATTCGTAATTATTTTCAAGAACTTCTAACCAGCCGACCAGCACTTTTTCAGCTTTACCGGACTGCAGCAGGTATTCCGTATAAGCATTGATTTTGTCTGCGTCAAAACCAGCGCTTACAAAAAAAGCGTTTTCTGTGTTAAGCCCGTGTCTTATACTGACTTCTCCGACGCAAATATTCGGAAGCGTATAAACAAACACTGCCGGGCTCGGATAATAATTGTCCGGTAAGCTGATAGACTCCTGATAATTTATATCCGTATCGAGGCTTGCCGCACAATTAGAAAAAACCAATGCTACGTTCTCGCCGTTTTCAACACCTTTCAGCGTGATTTCCGATGAAATCAGCGCTAATTTACTCATCTTATCCATTTTGTGAAATTTTGGATAAGAAATTGCCAGCTTTTGGTAAGCTTCTTTCAGGAATTCGGGAACGGTCAGAGCAGCAGAAGCAAAGAATGGCTCACCGTTTACGGAAATCGTATTCTCTTTAATATGGCAATATGTATGAATAAAGTATTCCATATCAGATCGTACACTTTTTTAAAATTAAAGCGCTGTTGGAGCCTCCAAAACCGGAAGCTGTCTTTAAAATCAGATCGATCTGCTTTTCTTCCGCTTTACGGATGACATTGATCTCCTGCGTTGTTCCTGTATTTTCAAATCCTTTGGAAGGAATTAAGGTTCCTTTTTTTGCGCTTTCCATTGACAGGATCAACTCGATCAGGCCGGACGCGCCTAAGGTATGTCCGTAGTAAGCCTTCATGCTGTTGCAGGGAATATCCTGTAATTGAGAACGATTCATGGCAATAGCTTCCATTTCGTCATTATATAAGGTCGCGGTTCCGTGTAATGAAACGAAATCAATTTCCCGGCGGTCGATCTGTGCTTCGGCAATTGCGCTTTCAATACTCCGGTGAAGTCCTTCGCCTGTTCTTGACGGCCCTGAAATATGATTGGCATCGTTGATATTGGCATCGCCGAGAATTTCAAATACCGCATTTTCCTTTTCAGCGGAAATGAAGCACGCTGCAGCTCCTTCTCCGATATTGATACCGTTTCTGTCTCTGTCATAGGGTCTGCACACTCCGTCGCTCAGTGCCTGAAACGACTGAAAGCCCGAAACAACAAATGCTGTCAGGACATCACCTGCAATGACGTAAGCGCTGTCAATTTCTTCCATCTGAATCAGGCGTTTTGCTGTTCCCACGGCCATTACACCGGAAACACATGCGTTTGAAACAACCAGAGCATCTTTTATACCAAAAAAGTGTGCTATCTTATTTGCCAGAACGCTCAGATGTGCTTCCTGCACACGGTGTTGCTCTAACAGCTCAATATTTCCTTTGGTAGAAGAAAGGATCAGCAGTGACCGGCCTTGTACCGGATCTGCTTTTACCACCGGAAGTAATGCCAGGTAGAGCATTTTTTCCAGCTTGGTTATTATCTCGGAAGGAAAATCCGTTCCTGATTTTTGTTCATCAATGATCGCTGCGAAAAAGGGATCCGGCAGGACATTCGGAATATGCTGCTGCTGAATACCTGATTTCCCCGAAATGACAGCCTGCCAGTTCTCTGAAACGGACAATCCGAGCGGAGTTATCAGATTATAACTATGAATATACGCTTTCAGCATTCGGTCAGATTCATTTTTTGTTTCCACTCCTCAATAAAAGGCGGAACATTCAGCAATAGCTCGCCTTCCCGGTTCAAAAATACCTGAACGGTTTCTCCCAAACAAACAAGCTCATTTTTTTCATTGAAAATGCGGAACAGGTAGATCAGCTTCGCAGCTGGTGTATCCACATACGTTGCCTCGACGGTTAAGATCTCTCCGTATTTAACTGTCAGCTTGTGCTCGCAGGAGGATTTTACAATCGGTGTGACCAATCCCTGCGCCTGGATATCCAGATAGGAAATCCCATATTCCAGCCCAAATCCTTCACGGCCGTCCTCGAAGTATTTGATGTAATTACCGTGCCACACTATCCCTAACGGATCCGTTTCATTAAAACGAACCCGAACCTGTGTTTTATGGCTGATCTTCTTACAGTTACTATACGGATCTTTTCTTCTTATCATAGATAACAGCGGCAGATATTGTCACTAAAGCGAACAAAAGTAGCAATAAAATTGCGCCAATGATACTTTTAAAAGGAACATTACGTAAAATTACATCGTAAAAAGCATCCAATGCCCAGTTCATCGGGGAGATGTTGGAAATGACCTGCATAAACGGCGGCATCACAAATACGGGAACCCAAACGCCACCGATAGCGGCAAGCAGCACGACTAAAGTTGCCCCGAGCGGTGCGGATTGCTCCTGTGTTTTCGCAATAGTCCCGATCAAAATCCCCAGCCCGATCGCCGCAAGGCCCGCAAACAGAGCAATAACACTGAGAGAAAAGAAATTTGCTCCCGTTTCAAAGCTCGGCAGCCCGATCAGCGGAAACAAGTGTTTTCCGACAATGACCATCAGGTAAAATTGCGTCAGCGTTACCAGCAGATATGTGAACGTTTTGCCAAGGATGATCAGCCAGTAAGGAGTCGGGTTGGTACGAAGCCGGAGAAAAGTTCCCTGATTTTTCTCTTTTACAATGTTGATCGACAAAGGAATGATGATAAAGAAAATTCCGAACAGCGACCATGCGGGAACATTGTGCTGCGAAGCATTCGGAAGAACGGTTGTCTGCCCGTCCTGTTGCGGCAGAATTTCATTAAAACGGATAAAATTTTCTTTTTCAAATGAAATTTCCTCGATATCCAGCTGTTTCTGAAAGGAAGAATAAACCTTATCCCGCTCAATAGCGGTAATCAGCTTATCAATTTCGGCTTTAATGGTATTTCTGAAAGAAACCTGCGATACGGGATCGAAGTAGATGGAAACGATCTTATTCTTTACCGGGGAAGCATTTTCCTGAGCTTTGGTTTCCATGCCAAAGCCCGAAAGAACGCTTCTCACATTCTCATCTATCTTCTGATTCAGATCATCGGATAAATGCTCCGGAATGACAATGGCAAGCTGGTATGTACCTGAAAACACAAGGTCTTTCGCCTGCTTTTTCGTTACAGGACGGCCATTGAGCTCCATGACAAGATCAAAAGCCTTACTCCGGCGAATGTTCTGAATAACGGAATCCGCAATTTCACCCCGGTCATTATCCACCAGGACAAGTGAAATCCTGGAACCGGAAATGGATTCAAACGTAGCGCTTTGAATCAGGGTAATAGTGATGATCAGAGCGAGCGGCATCAGGAAAAGGATCAGCAGCCCACCGACATCTCTGCGCAGCAACAGCAATTCTTTTCTGATGGTCTGTAAAAACTTATAAAACATCACGCAACGAATTTCCTGTGAGTGTAATAAAAACATCTTCCAGATTTCCCGCTCCGGAAATGGATTGGATTAATTGCTGCGGCGAGCCCTGTGTCAGGATCTTTCCGTTGTCCACGATCAGAATACGAGTGCACAATGCTTCTGCTTCCAACAGGTGGTGAGAAGTATAAATAATGTTGGTTCCGTTTTGATGGATTTCTTTCAGGAACTCAATTATTTTCTTCTTAGAATGGATGTCCACTCCGACCGTAGGTTCATCCAGAAAAAGGATCTTCGGCTGGTGAAGCAATCCTGCCAGCAGATTAATCCGCCGTTTCATTCCGCCTGAAAAAGTGGAAATTTTTTTATTCCGGAATTCCAGCAGGCCGACTTTTTCTAAAGACGCTTCAACCTTATCTTTCAGCTCCTTTCCTTTCAGCCCGCACATGCTTCCGAAATAAATCAGGTTTTCTTCGGCAGTCAGTGTCGGGTAGAGTGCGAAATCCTGCGGAACCACACCTATGTTCTGACGAATCCGCTGCTCGTTGTTATCGTAGGTTGACCCATAAATTCTGATGCTTCCCGTGGAAGGTTTTATCAATCCGCACATCATGGAAATAAGCGTTGTCTTTCCCGCACCGTTGGGCCCGATAATGCCGACAATCTCCTTTTCATAAATGGAAAAGGAAAGTTGATTGACCGCAATATGTTCGGAATGAAGATATTGTTTAGACAAATTGCTTATTTCAATAATCGGGTTCATCATGTTGCTGTTCTAAAACAATTTATTCAACCGTTTAAAAAAATCTTCCTCCAGATCAGCGATTTTCAGCAAATCATCTGCAAGCTGATTATATGTGTTTCCGGCAGAAGCCCGGTTTTTGAAAATCCGCGAGGCATTGATGGCAAATTCACGCCATAAATCTCCGACATGCGTCATTTCTTTTGACATTTCAAATAATACCGGCATATTCAGCTCTCGGGAAGCTTCCTGTAAAAAAGCGGCATAAATATAGCGGAAACCGCCACCGCCGGTACCGATCTCTTCCTGCATCCGCACCAGTTGCGCCAGGTAATGATTGGTCTTTTTTGTTCCTATTTTCTCCGGCCATTTGCGGATATTTTTCGCTACGGTACGAATCCCTCTCACTCCTACAATGGGCGCTTTTGCCAGCATGAAAAAGCAGGTTTTTTTGATTCCTTTCCGGATCGCTTTCTCCCAGTTGATCTCTTTGGGAAAAGCTATCGGATAATACATGTGCCCTTTGGGGGCAAGCACGCCTTTTGCAAAACGGACTCTTTCCAGCTCACTGGAAGTCAGTGTCGTTGTCTCTCCCATAATCGGATCCGAAATGAGATAATTATCTCCTTCTTTCCCGAAAACGACCAGATTATGTGCATTAAAATGAAAACGGTATTCATCCGGAAAATAGGAAAGATGATATACTCCGACCTGAAGGCCTGTAGGAATATTGTTCTTCAGGTTTTCATCCAGTGCTTTCTGAGCGTCTTCCGGATTTTTGAATTTAGTCCGTTTAATTTTTATTCCCAGCTGTTTTGCTACACGGTTGAAAATAACGCCCGGCATCGGACGAAAACTGAACCCCGGTGCGAAATTCACTTTTAAGAAGGGAAGATATACAAAAAACAGTCCGGCTCCGATCCCGAACACCATTGGTTCGGAAATATTTATACCTTTGTAAATAAGGAGATTGGATGCAACACCGTTTTCGCAGTGCCCTGATTGATGATGTTTGAAGTCGATCTGCATTTATTATTTTCCTCTGAAATTTTTTAATTCGTCTAATGTGATATCAAATACATCGGCATACTGCTGTAAAACCTTATCCGACAAACCTTTAAAAACTGATGGCTTAAAATGTCTCTTCACGGTCCATTTCCACTTATTGACATAAGCAGCCAGCAACGGAACATCCATTCGTGCGCATTCCATGAAATAAAGAACAGGGCTGGCCTCGCCCGCATGAAATTTGCGAAGGGCTTCATCTGTACGTTCACTGATCAGCTCAATCGACTCCTGAAGCGCTTCATCCTTGGTTTTCCAGCCTTTTGACTGAACGGTGGTATAATTTCCTTCCTCATCCGTTGCATAGCAAAGCTCACGGATAACACTGTTGGTCAGAAAAGAATTATCTTGAGGAACTTCTTCTTTCTTCATTTTCCCGGTTTTGGTTTACCAATTGGTAAAGACTGCAAAATTATGAAAAAACGCTGAAAGGAGAGTTTTTTGTTGAAAGCTTAACGGATTTTGGATTAGTTGTGAATTTTATCTGCCGAATCATTCAATGCTTCTCAGGAACACTCCCATATCTTCGAACTGATAATCAGCAATTATTAAACGTTGATCGGGTTCATGTGTTTTCTCGGGAATGGCAACAACATCCATACGTGCAGCCTTAGCCGCCAGCACACCTGTAAAGCTGTCTTCGATAACCAGGCATTCCAGAGGAGAAACGTCCAGTGCTTCCGCACATGATAAATAAACCGCGGGATGAGGTTTTCCATATAACTCTTTTTCTGCCGAATGCGTAAAATCAAAATATTGTTCCAGCTCCAGCTGTTTTAAATTAAAACGGATCAGCCGCTCGTAAGAAGAAGTTCCCAAACCGACTTTCATTCCTTTATTTTTTAAAAATTTCAGGGTGTCCACCACTCCCTTCAATGGTTCTGCGCCCGCCGCGATCAGTTTTTCCAGTTCTGCTAGGATCAGTTCCTGCACTTCTTCATTTGAAAATCTTTCCCAGGGAAAACGCGCTCTCCAGTAACGGATCACCTCATCAATCCTCAATCCGACTGTCTGAACAAACTGCTTCCTTTCAAGATTAACTCCGACGTGCTTAAAAGCATTTTCCATCGCGATTTTCCATAATGGCTCAGAGTCGATCAAAACACCGTCCATATCAAAAATAACTGCCTTATAATTGGAAATTGTCAGCTCTCTTTTCATGTCTTTTTCAATTTATACAGTTTTCCGCCTCCCAGAACAGGATGTTTTTCCGTGGCAATGTAAATTACTCCTTTAGAGTTAATGGCTATTGCCTCTTTTTGCGTAATCCGGGAAAATTTTATTTTTTTCGTCAGTTGAAAATGAGCATCAAAAATATACAGGAATTTGTAGGTCAGCAGGTATAATTTATCTTTGTGATACACTGCATCCGTTACACTGTTCGTTAACCAGCCTTCTGTTCCTGTAGTGATCTCTCCTATCCGTTCAAGCTTTCCTGAATCTTCGTTAAAATAATAAATCAGGCTCTTTCCATCGTACGGTTTGGTCCTGTTCTTCGTAAAAATCAACAGTGAATCATTCTTAAAGATCATTGCTTCCGCATCAAAATACCAGTTGTCAGATGGTGGTGGAAATGATTCCTGTTCCGGATAGCTGATCGCATTCACAGAAACAATTTTTCTATTTTTTAAATCAAAAACTGCGATTTTTAAATCCTTGCGATTATTGCTGTTATTCCCGATATCTCCCAGATACAGCAAATTCTCTTTTGCTGTTATCGCTTCAAAATCTCTCAGGTGAACAGGTAATTCGATCGTATCCAGCAACTTTCCTTTCAGGCTGACCATATACAAACGATTAGGCCGTTCGCTGTCGTTGTGCAGCAATAAGGTAGAATCGTTCAGGAAAAGCATCCCCGAACATTCATCAAGCTCCTCCGGCAAACGGTAAACATTCTCCAGCTGGGAAAATGCCACAGATGTAAAAAACAGCAGCAAAACGACGGTAAACTGCTTCATTTCCGTTCCTGGATTTCATTGTCCCTGAAAGAAGAAGGCAGCAAGCCCGGAATTACTTTCAGCAAAAGAGGCAGGAGAATTGCTCCTCCCGGAAGCATAAACACGGCAAGCGACGGCATGCTCTTGATCAGGTCTTTGAACTGCTCTTTTACTTTCAGCTTTTCTTCCGTGGTCAGCTCCGTGACTGCCGCTTTGGAAACAAGTGCCATCAGCTCCTTACTTTCCAGCAGCTCTGTTACAAATTTATCTTTGTTCCTTGATAGAATTTTAATCCAGCGGTTGGATAAGCTGTTCAGCATTCTTTCATACGATTTGTTCTTTACCAAGGCAGGAACAAAATCTTCATTATTCAGTACAAATTGCTGAACGGCTATGCTTGCTTTAAAATACTGATCGGCATCAATATTCAAAAAAGAGGAAAATTCATGGAGAAATTGCTTTTCAGAATCATCCACTTCATAGCTGGTATAAATCGTCAGGAGTGACATATCCAGCAGGAAAAAACGGAACAATTCCGAGGTAAGATAAGAAGAAAAATAATCTTCATTCTCCGCATTGGTCTTGAATTTTTCTTTCAGCAATTGCTTTTTTTCTCCCGGCAAGCTCGCCGCGGTCAGGAAGGTTTTGAAAATATTTTTTTCCCGGTTGGAAACTACCTCATCTGCGTGAGATGCCTGTATAATCGACAGCAGTGTGTTGAATTTCAGGTTTTCAAAATCTTCTTCTTCCACGGCAGGCCGTTCATTCAGGTAATGATCAAACAGAATGACATCTAAAAAAACAAAGGAATTTTCAATGTATTTTATCCATTTGTTCGTGCTGATGATGCTGCTTTTTATGGCAACACGGCTGCTCAGTATCTTCTCAAGCTCTATAGTAGGAGATTTTTCACTCAGAAAATCAAATTTTAAAAACGGAATACCGTCTTCCTTCGCAAAGGATGAGTAATAATCCAGCAGCTCTTCTATGAACTTTTCTTTTTCATATTTCCGGTGTTTGCAAAGGTGTACAAACAACAAGCTTTCCAACAGTAAGAATTTTACCTTTTCTTCTTTGGTCCACTTGTTCGCATTGGGAGCCTTGAAAAAAATCGGGGAGCGGGAAGAACCGAACAAAATGCCGTGCCGGACGAATAACAGGTGGAGGTCACTTGATACATACGCCCAATCGGGAGTTTCCTTCTCCAAAACAATTTTTCCCTCATCAATCAGATAAAGGTATTTCTGGATCCAGTCTTTAGACCCAGGATACAACTCAATTGTTTTTTCTGTTATCGGCATTACTCTCCAAAATTAACGATTGTTTTTACAAGAGGAGGCATCCGGATGAAAAGAAATATTAATTTTCTGCCCTCAAAACTGCTCTTTCAGGCTCCGCTTTTCTGTCTCCTCACCCGGTTAAAATCTGCGCAGGTGAAGAACTGTCTTAAGTTTTAAATTATTGTTCACTTTTACAATACCAAAATTCAGTTATTTTACATTTTTTGTCAACTTTTTGGTTGTTAATAAATTTTACTTTACTGTATATCATTTATTTAATTCATAAAATTTGTCAACTTTTGAAAATTATTTTTTTCCAGAATGTTTTATAATTTATATTTGTGCCTGTAAGCCAATGAACAAAAATTACCCTTTAAAAACACATGGAAAGTACTGCATTCAATATCTCAGAAGAAGAAAAAACCGATATAAGCGGTGTTTTTCCGACGACGAGACCGGGTGCTTTAGAGGCAGAAGTAGTTCGTTTTCAAAATAACAAAGAAAAGTGGATTGCTTTCATCGGACTGATTGACGGACGTCCCTATGAAATTTTTACGGGACTGCTGGACGATGAGGATGGTATTGCCATTCCAAGATGGGTCAACAACGGTACCATTATTAAAGGACGTGAAGCCGATGGAAGCTCGCGTTATGATTTTCAGTATAAGAACACCAGAGGTTACAAAACAACGATTGAAGGGCTCTCCCAGAAATTCAACCCGGAGTACTGGAATTATGCCAAGCTGATATCAGGAACGCTGCGTTACGGGATGCCGATCGACAAAGTGGTGGAGCTGATCAACAGCCTTCAGCTGGAAGGCAACATCAACACGTGGAAAAACGGGGTAGCACGGGCATTAAAGCGCTATATACCTGGCTGTGAGGAAGAATCAGAAGAATAAATAAGAACTATAAAAATAATTGGAGTATGAGCATCTTTGACAGAAGGGTCAATTACAAACCTTTCGAATATCCGGAAGTATTGAAATTTACTGAAGCGATCAACAAAGCATTTTGGGTCCACAGCGAAGTGGACTTCACTGCGGATACACAGGATTTTCATTCCAATCTGACGATGCCGGAAAGAAATGCTATCAAGCACAGCTTATTAGCAATTGCACAGATTGAAGTTGCCGTAAAATCATTTTGGGGAAATATTTACAATCACTTCCCGAAGCCGGAATTTAACGGTCTGGGAAGCACTTTCGCGGAATGCGAATTCCGCCATTCGGAGGCTTACTCACGTTTACTGGAAGTGTTGGGTTACAATAATGAATTCCAGAAGCTGATGGATATTCCGGTAATAAAAGAACGTGTGGAATACTTGTCCGGTGTTCTTCAGAATACACGTTCGGATGACCGTAAAAAATACGTTGTTTCCCTGATTTTATTTACTATTCTGATTGAAAATGTATCTCTTTTCAGCCAGTTTGCCATTATCCTTTCCTTTACACGCTTCAAAGGATACATGAAAAATGTAAGCAATATTATTGCCTGGACATCTGTTGATGAGCAGATTCACGCAAACGGCGGGATTTACATTGTCAATAAAATCCGTGAAGAGTTCCCTGATTTCTTTGACACAGAAACGGTAGCACTGATTCGGAAAACAGTAGAAGACTCTATCACCGTTGAAAGTAAGATCTTAGACTGGATTTTTATTGAAGGAGAAATAGAAATCATCAAAAAGCAGGATCTGATCAACTTTATGAAATTCCGTGTGGATGAAAGTCTGAAGCAAATCGGATTTGACACAGTTTTCAACGTGACAAATGCTGAATACCAGCCAATGAGCTGGTTCGAAGAAGAGGTATTCGCGAACAGTCTGGACGACTTTTTCGCAAAACGTCCGGTAGATTATACCAAGCATGACAAAAGCATTACAGCAGACGATTTATTCTAAAAAATAACCTGATAACCAATTGAAGAAATGGAACCAGAAATAAATGAAACAACTCAAACAAGCGGAACAATGGAGCGATTGTGGTGGAAAAATTCAGAAAGCGAGCAAATCCTGAACAGAGGCTATCTCCTGAAGGGAGAAACCGTTGAAGGTGCGATTGAACGTGTATGTGAGGCCGCTGCCAAGCGTTTGTATAAACCGGAATTGAAAGAAGCATTTCAGGAGATGATCGAACGCGGATGGATGAGCTTAAGCTCTCCGATCTGGGCAAATATGGGAACAGAAAGAGGTTTGCCGATCTCCTGCTTCAATGTGCATATGCCGGACAGCATCGAATCCATTACCCACAAGCTGGGCGAAGTGATCATGCAAACCAAAACAGGCGGCGGGACTTCCGGTTATTTCGGAGACCTTCGTGCGCGCGGAAGCGCTGTAACCGACAACGGGAAAAGCAGCGGTGCCGTAAGCTTCATGAAATTATTCGATACGGCAATGGATACGATATCACAAGGTGGTGTACGCCGTGGCGCATTTGCTGCTTACCTGGATATTGACCATCCGGATTGTGAAGAGTTCCTGCAGATCAAAAATATCGGAAACCCGATCCAGAATTTATTCTTCGGAGTTTGTGTCCCTGACTACTGGATGCAGGAAATGATCGACGGGGATCCGGAAAAACGCGCACTTTGGGCAAAGGTGCTGGAAAGTCGCCAGCAAAAAGGCTTACCGTACATTTTCTTCTCTGACAACGTCAACAGAAACAAGCCTCAGGTTTACAAGGACCTGAACATGAGAATCAACGCGAGCAACCTGTGCTCGGAAATCATGCTTCCGTCCACTACTGATGAATCTTTTATCTGCTGTTTGTCTTCCATGAACTTAGAGCTGTATGACGAATGGAAAGATACGGAAGCTGTAAAATTAGCGACCTTCTTCTTAGATGCTGTTTTACAGGAATTTATTGCCAAAACGGAAGGGAATTACTACCTGGAGGCAGCCAACAGATTCGCAAAACGCCACCGTGCACTCGGCCTAGGTGTTTTAGGATGGCACTCTTTATTGCAAAAATGCATGATTCCGTTCGAAAGCCTTGAAGCAAAGCAGCTGACGAATGAGATCTTCAGTCATTTACACGATAAAACGGAAAAAGCAACACAGGAGCTGGCACGTATTTACGGAGAACCGGAATTACTGAAAGGATACGGAAGACGTAACACGACCACAATGGCAATTGCGCCGACAACTTCCTCTTCCGCCATTTTAGGGCAAACCTCTCCGGGAATCGAACCGTTTGCTTCCAATTATTATAAAGCGGGACTGGCAAAAGGAAACTTCATGCGTAAAAACAAATACCTGAGAAAACTGCTGGAAGAAAAAGGGATTGACAATGAGGACACCTGGAGAAGCATCATGCTGAACCACGGAAGTGTACAGCACCTGAAAGAGCTGAACGAAACGGAAAAGGCGGTTTTCAAAACGTTCAAGGAAATCAGCCAGCTGGAAATCGTTCAGCAGGCTTCCATCCGCCAGAAATACGTGGATCAGGCGCAAAGCCTTAATTTAAATATCCCTGCGGAACTGCCTATCAAAGAAGTAAACAAGCTGATCATTGAAGCATGGAAACTGGGTGTGAAAACACTGTACTACCAACGCAGCCAGAGTGTTTCCAAAGAGCTGGTAACCGGCTTGGTTAGCTGTAGCAGCTGTGAATCATAATTAAGATGTTGTTGAAGTTCCATTCACTTTTCTGATACGGAATTAGTTTCAACCAATAAGAAAACAAATGCCCCGAAGAAATTTCGGGGCGTTTTTGTTTTTGAGCGTATCTATATATTTATAAAAAAATTTCTGCGTATTTTAATCTACTCGTTTACAGTTATTTTTGTGAAATTATTATAAATTTGGAAAAGTAAGAAACTATACGCAGCCAAAAGATGATTGTACAATAAGTATAGGAAAAATTATATGCCTAAATAAGTTAGGTATTAAGTTTAAAAGACAAATAAACTCCGACTAAATGGAAACAAGAAGAATATATAAATGCTTTATATCATCGCCAGGTGATTGCAATACAGAAAGAGAGCTTAGCTTAAAAGTAATCAACGAACTAGATTCTGGATTTGCAAAACATTTTGGTATTGGGCTTGAAACATTCATGTGGGAATATGATGTTTTACCTGATATGGGAAGAAACGGTCAAGAAATTATTGATGAGTACATAAAAAAATCAGACTTTGATGTATTTATTGGTATAATGAAAAATAGATTTGGTCATCCTACAAAAAAAGCCGGAAGTGGTACTGAACACGAGTTTAATGATGCATTAGAACGAAAGAAGATTGCACAAAATGGATTACCCCGGATTGTCTTTTTCTTTGGTAAAGAAAACGTTGACCCAGACAAATTTGATTTTGAACAGTATCAGAAAATTAAAGTGTTTAAGTCTGCTATTTCTTCAGAAGGACTATATGTCGACTACAGTGGAATTGATAACTTCGAACAACAATTAAAGCAGAAATTAGAACTTTTTATCAAGGAAAATGCTCAGATTGAAAATGCTGAAAAAAAAATATCAGAAATTGATATTGTTTTAAAGCATCTTGAAAACGATTTAGAGGATTCATTAACAACTTATAACGAAAAATCCCCAATTTGGATTGAACCAATAATTAGTTCAAAAAAGGAAGTTCCAAATAATCCAAGTAAGAACTTTGAAAATAAAATAGAAATTGAGTCAATTATTCAAAGTCCTTCTGATATTATCATAAAAGCACCTTCAGAATTTGGGTTAACGTGTTTAGCACATTTTATTAAACTTGAAGCCTATAAGCATGGAAAAATATTTTTCTATGTAGATTCCAAGAAAACAAAAAAGCACAAAATAGTTAATCATATTAAAAGAGAAGTTGAGAATTATTATTTTACTAATTCTGATAAAATTGATTGTATTTTGTTGGATTCCGTTTGTCTTGAAGAAAATGGTATCATGCAAATGATCAAAAATATATGTGAAGAATTTAAGCACACACCGATAATTATTTTAAATACTTTAGATAATAATTTCTTTTTAAAGTCACAAGATGATGATAAAGTAGAAATAAAAAGATCTTTTACTTCTCTTTATCTCTTACCACTTCCACAAAATGAACTACGAAAAATAGTTACAGTATATTCAAAAAATAAATCTATTGCAGAAGATTATAACGTGATGTTGGACAAAGTCGCAAAGGACTTAGAAACTTTAAATATGCATCGAACGCCTAAAAATTGTATTTCGATTTTAAGAGCATCCAATAAAATTGGTTCGGAGTATAATCCTATTAACAGAACAAAATTACTTGAAACAATTCTCAATTCTATTTTTGAAGATTATGAAATACCAACTTTTCATAGTAAAAAACCAGATGTAAAAGATTGTACCTTTGTTTTGGGGTATTTGTGTGAATTATTGGTTCTCAAAAATGATTTTTACTTTCAGGAAGATTTCTTTAAAAACAAAATCAATGAATTTTGTAAATCAAGTCTTATTGATTTAGATGTTAACTACCTACTTAGTCTATTAACTGACAATTCAATTTTAAGCAAGTCGACCACAAATTACCTATACTTTAGAAACACATATTGGGTATTTTACTTTATTGCACATCGAATGAATATGAGCATTGAGTTTCTAAATCAAGTTTATGAAAATAAAAAATATATCGACTACCCAGAAATAATCGAGTTTTATACCGGAATTGACAGAAATAAGAGTGATGCATTAAAAATATTAATTAATGATTTAGATGAAACCTTAAAAATTGTGAGAAGCAAAGTAAATATACCTGATAATATTAATCCATATAAATCCATTTCATGGAATCCTGATGTTCCACAACTCGAAAAAGAACAGGAGAAATTAAAAGAAAATGTAATTTCTTCAGGCTTACCCGATGAAGTGAAAGATAAATATGCAGATAAACATTATAATCAAATAAGACCTTACAATCAGGTTATTAACTCAGTTTTAAGAGATTACTCATTTTTGGTGCTTATGCGACAAATTACTGCCACAGCTAGGGCATTGCGCAACAGTGACTTTGTTGACGTGAATCTAAGGAAAGAAGTGTTAAACAAAATTACTCAGGCTTGGAATGAACTTAATAAACTCCTAATAATACTTCACCCTCTCTTGGCAGATAAAGGAAATGTTGCGTTTGAAGGAGCAAAATTTGAACTAAATGAAGAAGATTTTAATTTTGATGATCCATTCCAAAAACGACTAGCTGTTTTACTTGCTGTACCAACTAATATTGTAAAGTTCTTCAAGGACGACTTATTTTCAAGCAAAATGGGACCATTACTTATTGATAAGGCTTTAACCGAAACTAATACTTTATTGAAACATGAAATTATGTTGTTATTGATAGCAGAAAGACCAAATAATTGGCATAGAACCATTGACGACTATATTGTAAGTCTTGACAAAAATTCTTTTTTCTTATCTGATGTACTAATGACTTTAAATTTTAATAAAAACTATAGAGCTACTGAACAAAGTGAATCAAGACAAATTGAATTGTTGGCTCAAAAATGTCGAGCAAAACATATTTATCAAAAAAACAATCCCGACATGGGACTTATTAATCGTGCAAAAAAATCATAATACATTTAATGCCAGCACATAAAAGTAAACAATCCTACCAACGTGTAAACTTGAAGCTCTATACTTCTAGTAAAGTTTGGTAATAAATTAAACATTTGTGCTTCGGTTACACACATGAACGCAAAGTTCAAAACTATTGAATACTGTTTTAACACAACACCTTATAAACAACAAAACAGAAAAAAATGATAAAAACTACCTTAATTACAGCATTATTTTTGACATTAGGTCACATCGGATTTGCTCAAAAATTTGACAAAATCAAATTGGACAATTACTTCAACGCACTTGAAGAAAACAACAAGTTTATGGGAAGCGTTGCTGTTTCGAAAAACGGAGAGATCATCTATTCAAAAACTGTTGGTTTTTCTGACGTCGAAAACAACGTTAAAGCAACCGAAAGCTCTAAATACAGGATCGGTTCAATTTCAAAAACGTTTACGACGGTTTTGATCTTAAAAGCTGTTGAAGAAAAAAAATTAGACCTCAACCAAACTATTGACAAATGGTTTCCAACAATCAAAAATGCAAAGAAAATAACTGTTAAGCAGCTGTTAAGCCATAGAAGCGGCATCCACAATTTCACAGACGACAAAGACTATCTGACATGGAACACTCAGCCAAAGACCGAAAAAGAAATGGTTGCTGTCATTACAAAAGGCGGCAGCGACTTCAAGCCGGACAGCAAAGCAGCCTACAGCAATTCAAATTTTGTGCTTTTAACCTACATTCTTGAAAAGACGTTTGCAAAATCCTATGCTGACCTGTTACAGGAATACATCGTTCAGCCGTTAGGATTAACCGACACGTATGTCTTTGGAAAGATCAAACCCGAGAAAAACGAATGCAGATCATACACTTTTGCGGGGACCTGGAAATTAGAAGACGAAACAGATTTCACCATTCCGTTAGGTGCCGGCGCGATCATTTCCACTCCGGGCGATCTGACAAAATTTGCGGATGCTTTGTTTAGCGGAAAACTGCTGAAAGCCGAAAGCCTTGAAATAATGAAAACAATAAAGGACGGCTATGGGTCCGGATTATTTCAGATGCCGTTCTACAGCAGTATCGGCTATGGGCACACCGGCGGTATTGACGGCTTTAGTTCTGTATTTTCCTATTTCCCCGATGAACATATTTCCTATGCTTTAACTTCAAACGGGACAAACTACAATAACAACAATATTTCTATTGCTGTTTTAAGCGCGGTTTACGACAAGCCCTACGAAATCCCCGTATTCACAACTTACAGCCTGACTCCAGAAGATCTGGACAAATACTTGGGCGTATATACCTCTAAACAAATAGCGTTGAAAATTACCATTACAAAAGACGGGAACACTTTAATCGCGCAGGCTACCGGGCAACCGGCATTCGCGCTTGAAGCAACAGAAAAAGACAAATTCAAGTTTGATCAGGCCGGAGCAAAATTTGAATTTAACCCTTCAGATAAGACAATGATCTTGTTTCAGGGCGGCGGACAAATTAAATTCACAAAAGAAGAGAAGTAAGAATAGCTCCTGATATCGCATTGTACAATACAGAATCATAACAAAAACGCCCCAAAGAAAGCTCTCCGGGGCGTTTTTTATCTGCAAAATCTTTTTACTTCCTTATTCCTGTTCCTGCATCTGTAAAGTATAAGCCAGGTTCTTAACCGCCGAATCATGCTTTTTCACAAACGGATTACTTAAATCCCAGACATATCCCGCCAGCACCGAGCAGATCTTTTCCTTCACCTCCGGATTTTCAGGACGGTGGAAAAATAAGGTCTGTAAATTACCCGTGTACCATTCTTTCACATACGTAGCAAATGTACGGACCCCTCTTTGAATATAATCCGCATATTCTGCCTGCCAGTCCACTTCTTCACCATTATGCTCCTTCAGGTACAATTTTGCCGAAAGCAAACCGGATTCTGTTGCAAAGCAAACTCCTGAAGAGAAAACAGGATCCAAAAATTCAGCGCTGTTTCCTGTTAATGTAAATCCGGGTCCGCACATTTCTTTCACCGCACAGGAGTAATTTTCAATCTTTTTCGGTTCAAACAGAAACTCATACCCTTCAAAACGATCCCGGTATTCATCCGACTGCCGGAAAGCGATCCTTAAAGCCTCTGCCGGATCCTCATGCAGCGAATTGATATAGGAAGTAGGGCCAACAACGCCAAGGCTCGTATTCCCGTTTGAAAATGGGATCACCCAGATCCATACCTTCGTTTCAAGAATATCAAACGTAATTGTCATTGCCTCTCTTCTTCCTTTCACCGGGCGGTTGGTTTCTTTCACATGTGTAAAAATAGATGAGTTTTCCGTCACCGTGGAAGGCTGTGAAAGGTTAAGCAATCGCGGCAGCACCCGGCCATAACCGCTTGAGTCAATGATAAAATTGGCTTCTATCTCTGAGATCTGCCCGTCCTTATCCTTTATAGTTGTTGTTGATTTTTTCCCGTTAAACTTTACATCGATCACTTCCGTTTCAAAAGAAACATCCACGCCTTTACGAATGCACTCCTGGATCAGCTCATTATCAAAATCCGCACGCGGAAGCTGCCAGGTCCAGCTCCACCCTTCTCCGTATTTCTCACTGAAATCAAAAAGGCAGAATTCCTTATTGTTCCGGATAAAACGTGCTCCGAATTTTTTTTCAAAACCTTTGTCCATAACGCAGTCCAGCAACCCGGCTTCCTGGAAGTTGTCCATCACCCTGGGAATCAGGCTCTCCCCAATCACAAAGCGGGGAAACTTCGTCTTTTCAACAACTTTTACCTTAATGCCATTGTTATGTAAGTAGGAAGCGGCAACGCTCCCGGAAGGTCCTGCTCCAATTACAAGCACGTCGTATTTCTGAGTGGTCATCGTATGAGAAGAATTAATATTATTACGAAAGTACTTTTTTTTCTGTAATGCTTACTTATAATTACTTTTTATTTATTACTGAAATATATAACTTTGCAGACACTAATAAAGCCATTTATTTTAAATGAAATACATCAATAATTACCTTACTTATACTGATTTCACTGATATCATTTTTAACGGTCAGAAGATCGGGATCAGTACAGAAGTACAGGAACGTGTTGAGAAAAGCTTTCATTTCCTGAAAGATTTCTCAACGAACAAGATCATATACGGCGTAAACACCGGTTTCGGGCCGATGGCGCAATACCGGATCGAAGACCAGAACACCAGACAATTACAATACAACCTGATCAGAAGCCATTCCACAGGAACGGGAAATCCTCTTGCTGTACAATTTGTCAAAGCAGCCATGCTGGCGCGATTAAATTCCATGTCGCTGGGGAATTCAGGCGTTCATCCTTCGGTGATCCATCTGATCAAAGAATTTTTAAACCGCGATATCACTCCTTTAATTTTTGAGCACGGAAGTGTCGGCGCAAGCGGAGATCTTGTCCAGCTCGCCCACTTAGCGCTTACGCTGATCGGCGAAGGAGAGGTATGGTACAAAGGTGAAAGACGCAAGACGCAGGACGTGCTGAAAGCAGAAGGTCTTCAGCCTATTAACGTAGAGATCCGTGAAGGGCTTGCGTTAATGAACGGTACATCCGTAATGACCGGGATCGGAGCAGTGAACGTCCGACAGGCGGAACGCCTGCTGCAGCTGATGATCGAAGTTTCCTCCATCATCAACGAGATCGTTGAAGCTTACGACGATCACCTTTCCGACGAGCTTAACCGTGTAAAGCTGCACAAAGGACAGCAGTATGTCGCGCTGAAAATGAGAGAAATCATTTCGGACAGCAAGCTGATCCGGAAACGTGCTGAGCATCTTTATTCCGGTGAAAACCAGGAGGAAGTATTCAAAGATAAAGTACAGGAATATTATTCTCTGAGATGTGTTCCGCAAATATTAGGTCCCGTTTATGAGACCATCCGGAATGCCGGAAACGTTATTGAGAATGAATTTAATTCCGCAAACGACAACCCGATCATAGATGTTGCTTCCGGAAATGTGTATCACGGCGGAAATTTTCACGGAGACTACGTGGCGCTGGAAATGGACAAGCTGAAGATCGCCATCACCAAGCTGACCATGCTGGCGGAAAGACAGCTGAACTACCTGCTGAATTCTAAAATCAACGAAATTCTCCCTCCGTTTGTGAACTTAGGAAAGCTTGGCTTTAATTTCGGAATGCAGGGAGCGCAGTTCACGGCTACTTCGACAACAGCTGAATCACAAACGCTTTCTTTCCCGATGTACGTGCACAGCATCCCCAACAATAATGACAATCAGGATATTGTAAGCATGGGAACCAATGCTGCCGTAATTGCGTCTAAAGTAATTGAAAATGCGTTTCAGGTAATTTCCATTGAGCTGATCACCATTTCTCAGGCAGTGGATTACTTAAATGCGGAAAACAAGTTGTCTGCCAGCTCCGCTAATCTTTACCGGCAGATCCGGGCGATCATTCCTGTTTTCAGCGAGGATGCTCCATTGTATGAGAAAATTAAAGACGTCACCGACTTTTTGAAGAACTATTAACCGATTTATTAAACGGATATGAAAAAAATATTTTTACTTTTTTTCCTTGCCTTGGGCTCCTGGTGCCTGGGACAGGAATTGGCGCTGGTAAGAACAAGCGGTAAATTCGGCTATATTGACAAAGAGGGTAAATTTGTCATTGAATCCAAATACATTGTTGCCAAAAATTTTTCAGATGGCGTCGCTGCAGTACTGGAAAACGGGCTGTTCGGCTTTATCGATAAAAAAGGAGAATGGGTGATCCGTCCGGCTTATACTAATGTCAGATACTTTAATTCCGGAATCTGCATTGTAGAAAAAGATAAAAAATGGTTTTACATCAATAAAAAAGGAGAACAGCTGAATTTTCCGGCTTCTGACAAGCCTTTTGATTTTGGGGACGGAGTAGCATTCATTCGTCAGAATGAAAAAATGGGGCTGATCAATACCGAAGGAACAATTATCCTCGCCCCGAAATACGATGTGATCAAACCTTTTCAGGGAGGATTTGCCCGTGTCAAATTTGGTGAAAAATGGGGTGTCATCGATACTAAAGGAACACCTGTCATTGAATGCAAATACGATGAAATAGGCGATTACAATAATAACACTGCCTGGGCAAGAGAAGGAGAAGTCTTTGGTGTGATCGACAAAACGTCTTTCAATAAAGTCGAAGGAGCAGATAAGATCTGGGATTTCGGCAAAAGTCATTTAACATACGCCCGGAAAGGCGGGAAAATCGGCTTTATTGACAAAACAGGGAAATGGGTGATCGAACCTCAGTTCGAAGCCGCAAGAGCTTTTAACAAAGGGCTTGCTCCGGTTCGTATCGGCAAATTATGGGGATACTGTGACGAAACCGGAACATTGATCATAAAACCATCTTACCCTGATGCGGAAGTGTTCGGAGACAATGGCCTGGCTCCCGTCAAAATAAAAGGCTGGGGATTCCTTGATACAAAAGGTGTATTGGTTATTGCCGCGGAATATGAAATTACCGGTTTTGGATTTGGTATATTCAAAGGAGAAGAAAAAGGTTTCATCGGAAATCTGGCGAGAGTAAAAAAAGATAAAAAATGGGGTTTTATAAAACCTGACGGAAGTGTTCTCGGAAACATCTGGTTCGAAAATGCAGAATTTTTCCAGGAATAAAATAATCAACCTGCTATCTATATTCAAAGTGTATGAAGTGTGTAATTGTAACAGGAGGCTCAAGAGGTATCGGGCGTGAAATATGCCTGAATTTCGCAAAGGAAACCGACTATCATATCCTGGTAAACTACCAGGGAAACGATGCCGCCGCGGAGGAAACCCTAACACAGATCCGGGAAGCCGGCGGAACAGGAGAACTCTTAAAGTTCAATGTCGCGGACAGCAAGATGACGAATGCTGTTTTGGGTAACTGGCAGGAGCAAAATCCCGGTGCATTAGTCGAAGTTATTGTCAACAATGCCGGAATTACCCGTGACGGCCTGTTCATGTGGATGAGCGAAAATGACTGGAAAGATGTATTGAGCATCAGCCTGGACGGATTTTATAACGTAACGAATTTCTTCATTCAGAAATTACTGCGGAACAAATACGGACGCATCATCAATATCGTTTCTGTCTCCGGTGTAAAAGGAACGGCAGGACAGACAAACTATTCCGCTGCGAAAGCTGCGGTTATCGGTGCAACAAAAGCACTGGCACAGGAAGTAGCGAAACGGAAAATAACAGTAAATGCTGTTGCTCCCGGCTTCATCAAAACCGATATGACAGCTGAGCTGAACGAAGAAGAGCTGGTGAAAATGATCCCTGCCAATCGTTTCGGAGAGGCCAAAGAAGTTGCCGATCTGGTTTCTTTCCTCGCCTCGCCAAAAGCAGGATATATCACAGGAGAAGTAATAAATATTAACGGTGGAATTTATTCGTAAATGAAAAGAAGAGTGGTCATTACCGGAATGGGAATTTATTCCTGTATAGGAACTTCGCTGGACGAAGTAAGAAATTCCTTATATGAAGGAAAATCCGGTATTATTTTCGATGAGCATCGCAAAGAGTTCGGATTCCAGTCCGCGCTGACCGGAATGGTTCCCCGGCCGGACCTTAAAAACCTTCTGAACAGAAGACAACGCATTTCCATCGGTGAAGAAACCGAATATGCCTACATGGCAACTATCGAGGCGTTAAAAAACGCACAATTGGATGAGAGTTATTTTGAAGCAAACGAAGTCGGTATTTTGTATGGAAATGACAGCGTTGCAAGAGCCGTTATTGAATCCACAGATACCGTACGTATAAAAAAAGATACCAGTCTCTTGGGTTCCGGAGCCATTTTCAAATCCATGAATTCCACGGTTACGATGAATCTGGCAACTATTTTCCCGCTGAGAGGAATCAACATGACCATCAGCGCGGCATGTGCCAGCGGTTCCCATTCGATCGGGCTTGGATTTCTGATGATCCAGAGCGGATTACAGGACATGGTCATCTGCGGAGGTGCGCAGGAAATCAATGAGTACGCTATGGCGAGCTTTGACGGATTAGGTGTTTTTGCTCCGGACGATGTTGATCCCACAAAAGCCTCGCGGCCGTTCGATAAGAACCGAACAGGGCTTGTTCCCAGTGGTGGTGGTGCAACGGTTATTCTCGAAGATTATGAAAGTGCCGTAAAACGAGGAGCTCCGATCATTGCAGAAGTTCTGGGATACGGTTTTTCCTCCAACGGAGGACATATTTCCACACCAAATGTCGACGGACCGGCAAATGCCATGCTGAAAGCACTCAAGGCAGCCAATGTGAAACCGGAAGAAATCCGGTATGTAAATGCCCATGCGACTTCCACACCTGTCGGCGATGCAAACGAAGCCAAAGCGATCGATTATGTCTTCGGGGCGAGCCGGCCTTATGTCAGCTCCACAAAATCCATGACAGGGCATGAATGCTGGATGGCAGGAGCCAGTGAGATTATCTATTCCAATTTAATGATGTTAAATGATTTTGTTGCTCCAAACATTAATCTGGAGGAAACAGATGAGTTCTCAGGCAAATTAAATTTAGTGAAATTCACAAAAAATGTCAATTTTGACCTATATTTGTCCAATTCTTTCGGGTTTGGAGGGACCAATTCCGCATTGGTTATTAAGAAATTAAAGTAAAATATGAACACGATTACAGCTATTCAGGAAAAAGTGAATGAGATTTTAGTGGAGGAGTTTGAAGTGGATGGGAATAAAATTTCCGGAACAGCGAATCTTAGGGAAACATTGGGGTTAGACAGTCTTGACTATGTCGATCTGGTTGTGGCCATCGAGGCTGATTTCGGCGTAAAATTAGGAGAGGCTGATTTTGCCGGGATTACCACTTTTGAAGACTTCTATAACTGCATCGGTTCTAAAATGAACCCGTAAATCCTTTATAAATATTAAAAATGGCAAGTTGGGACGGTAGATCCAAAGGTACCGTTTTAGGCTACAAGATTTTTGTTTTTTTAATTAAAAACTTAGGCGTTCGTTCTGCCTACTGGCTGCTTTATTTTGTTGCCGGCTATTATTTCTTATTTCAGAAAGAAAGCAATAAAGCCATCTACGAATACTTCAAAGACCGATTAGGTTTTTCTCATGGAAAAGCAAGAAAAGCTATTTATAAAAGCTATCTTGTTTTTGGAAAGACGATTATAGACAAGGTAGCTATCGCTGCCGGGCAAAGAAATCAATTTACGTACGAGTTTGACGGAAAACAGATCATCATTGATACAATTCATGAAAATAAAGGAAGTGTATTGATCAGTGCGCACGTAGGAAATTTTGAAATTTCAAGGTACTTTCTTTCCGAACTTAACGATGACTTTAAAATTAACATCATAACAACAGATCAGGAAGACACAGCTATCAAAAACTATCTGGATTCTGTTTTTAAAAAGAATGAGACCGGGATGATCTATGTCCGGGAAGACATGTCTCATATTTTCGAAATCAACAGCGTGCTTTCCAGAAATGAAACCATCGTATTTACCGGGGACCGCTTTTTTCCTAAAACCAAAACGTTAGAAGCGTCTTTTCTGGGAAAAAACGCACATTTCCCGGCCGGGCCATTCATGATCTCTTCCCGTCTGAATGTCCCTGTCCTGTTTGTGTATGTGATGAAAGAAACCGACAAACATTACCATCTTTACGCCAGAAGAGCTAAATTTATCCACAGAAACGCTGAAAGTCTGCTGAAAGAATATACCGAAAATCTGGAGGATATTTTAAAGAAATATCCTTATCAATGGTTTAATTACTATAATTTCTGGGATGTCAGGCCGTAAGCAAATGCTGAGACAGGAATGAAAAACGTTTTAATTATCTCTTTTAGCCAGACCTCACAGGCAAATGTCATTGCGCAGCAGGTATGCAGAGATCTGTACGATCATGAAGATGTACATGTTTCCTTTTATGAAATTACACTTAAAGATCCGTTTCCTTATCCCTGGGACAGCGGAGCCTTCTTCGATGCATTTCCGGAAACTTTTCAACAAATACCGCGGGAAATAACTCCTCCTTCAGAGGAGATCCTGAATGGAAATTATGATCTGGTCATTTTTTCCTACCAGGTTTGGTACCTTACTCCTTCCCTGCCTGTTGTCTCCTTTCTGAAAAGTGAATATGCAGAAAAGCTGCTTTCAGGAAGAAAAGTAATATCAATAGTCTCCTGCAGAAATATGTGGGCAAAAGCCCATGATAAAACAGGAGAACATTTCAAACGCCTGAACGCCGAACGTGTCGGGCACATCGCCCTGGTGGACCGGGCAAATAATTACGCCAGCGTTATTACCATTGTTCACTGGCTGTATTCCGGAAAGAAAACCCGGTACCTGGGTTTTTTTCCTTTACCCGGCGTTTCCGATAAAGATATTGAAGAATCAGGACGTTTCGGACAGCCGATTCTGCAAGCACTTTTAACAAACAATTATAGTTCACTCCAAAAACAGCTGATTGATTTAAAGGCGGTTGAGATAAAACCCTTTTTAATCATTGTGGACCGGACAGCAAATAAAATCTTCAGCTTCTGGTCAAAAAAGATCCTGACGAAAAAAACAAACAGGAAACGATGGGTGACATTTTTTAAATATTATTTACTATTTGCTTTGTGGATTATTTCCCCTATTGTGCTATTATTGTACAACATTACATATCCGCTCAGATTGAAATCAATAAGAGCAGACATCAAACATTACCAGAGCTTATAGACATGAACAAAGTTTACATTACTAAAACAGGAACATTTCTTCCGGGAGACCCCGTGTCCAATGATGAAATGGAAGAATACCTCGGTTTTATCAATGAAACAGCCTCCAAAACACGCCGCCTTATTCTCCGGAATAACAAGATTGAAACACGGTATTACGCTTTAACAAAAGAAGGAAAGCCCACACATACAAATGCACAACTTGTTCATCAGGCGATCACTTCCATTTTTGACGAACAGTTCCAGGAAACAGATATTGAGCTGATTTCCTGCGGAAGCTCTACTCCTGACATCACTTTGCCTTCTCTTGCCGCCATGGTTCACGGAGAGTTCAATAATGTACTTTGTGAGATCAACGCAGCAGCAGGTTGTTGTGTGGCAGGTATGAATGCCTTGAAATTCGGTTATTTGTCCGTAAAATCAGGAGAAAAGAAAAATGCTGTCTGTTCCGGTTCGGAAAGAACTTCCTCCTGGATGCTGGCTGACAAATTTGAATCAGAAGTACAGCATCTGAAAGAGCTGGAAAAACAGCCCATTTTAGCGTTTAACAAAGATTTTTTGCGCTGGATGCTCTCGGACGGAGCAGGAGTTTTCCTGTTGGAAAACAAACCGGCAGAAAAAGGGATATCGTTCGAAATCGTGTGGATGGAAGGTTATTCTTTCGCACACGAAACAGAAGCCTGTATGTACGCCGGATCCGACAAAGCAGCAGACGGCTCGCTGATCTCATGGACAGATATTCCGGCCGAAGAATGGCTGAACAAATCTGTATTTGCCATCAAGCAGGACACTAAATTACTCGGAGCCAATATTCTCGTCAAAGGAGCCCGGAGCTATAAAATGGCAATGGACAAACACCAGCTGACTCCTGATGATGTTGATTATTTCCTGCCTCATATCTCCTCTTACTTTTTCAAAGAAGGATTAAGAGAAGAAATGCAGAAAGTCGGAATGGATATCCCGTTCGAAAAATGGTTCATGAACCTTAACAGGATTGGAAATGTCGGTGCTGCCTCCATTTATATCATGCTGGACGAGCTGGCAAAGTCTGATCGTTTAAAGGAAGGTGACCGCATTTTGCTTTCCGTACCGGAAAGCGGACGTTTCTCCTACGCTTACGCTTATCTGAAAGTGGTAAAAAAATGAATCTGCAACCCATTACTGACGTACAAGAATTATTAAAGCTGATCCCTCAGCGTCCTCCTATTGTATTAGTTCACCAGCTGCTGGAGTATGATGCTTCTTCCCTTACCTCCGGATTTACCGTTCCCGGGGAACATTTATTTGTCAAAGACGGAATCCTGCAGGAAGGAGGCTTAACGGAACACATGGCACAATCCGTGGCACTACACACCGGGTACAGTTTTTATATTAAAGGAGAAACAGCTCCCACAGGTTATATCGGAGCCATCAATAAGCTGGAAATCTTACAGTTACCTGCATCAGGAACGCTGATTATGTCAAAGATCGAAATCCTTCAGGAATTTGCAGGCGTCACGCTGGTAAATATCACTGTATCTCAGGCCGACCGGGTAATCGCAACAGGACAGATGAAAACTATTGTAGCAACTTAAAGAACAATTTATGGAAAATCTGATCGACCTGACACAATACCTTCCTCACCGCGAACCATTTCTGCTTGTTGATAAGATCACCTCTCTCAATAAAGACGGAGTAATTACCGTCTTTTACATTTCTCCTGATTGCATCTTTGTGAATGAACAGCACCTGAATGAATTCGGGCTGATCGAAAATGCCGCTCAAAACTGTTCCGCTATGATCTCACAGATGGATAAGTTCATCGATCAGACAGATGTAGAGCACTATTCCGATATGGTAGGCTACATCAGCACCATCAAAAAAATTGCTGTTCATCAGCTTCCCAAAGAAGATACTGTCATCACCACTCATTCCCGTTTAATTTCCTCAACCCATCTCGGCAACAGTTACCTGCTCAATCTCAGCGTTGCGATTTATAATGAAAATAAAGACCTGCTTTTTGAGGCAGAAATGGTTTTATTTATCCAGGATAATAAAAGCTGATACTTCCTTGCCTAATCAACTTTACAAAGTTCAAAATCATCGAATCCACTCATTAATAAATACATTTTAAAAAATAGATAGCAAAAAAACCACCAAAAATTAATTAATAATAAACTAAAATTTCATAAATTTGGGCACTGAAACTCTATTGATTTGAGGGCCTTACTTGCTATATTTTCCTTGCTTTTATGTTTTTTTCTGTCTGCACAGACAGATTTCGGGTGGCATGAGCGCACACTTATACGGTTCGGTGCAAATTATGGAATATCTCCTGTTTACCGCAACGCCTATGCCGCAGGATATGCCTTCTTCGAGACCGAAAACAAGCTCTTCATCAAAAACATTCCAATAGGATTCAAGTGCCGCTTCTCCAACGAAAAGCTCTATTACGGAAGAGCCAATTATTTCAAGCTATCATTTGATTCCGAGCGCTACAGAA
>Ga0207420_1000255_pt1 | contig 75411 bp, 64 predicted proteins | sample ThiBio_inoc_biof_FD_183941 | JGI IMG/M metagenome (GOLD analysis project Ga0207420, IMG submission 183941) | Wastewater bioreactor microbial communities from Cape Town, South Africa - Thiocy_inoc_biof (SPAdes) | ecosystem: Engineered > Bioremediation > Thiocyanate > Unclassified | place: South...
CACTCCATAAAAGAAATGTTTACAAGGTCAAAAAAGTCGAAATTAAAAAGTTTATGTATTTTTAACAATGACAAATCTTTAGCTTAACTTGCTGATATTTTAGTACAAAGAATGGGGAATACTATAAAGGGTGGTATCTGGGCTGCCGGGGGATGAATAATTTATTGCCAAAATCGATATATTGGAAAAGATTTAAATTGATCTTTTTCTTCATCGCTTAGTTGGTCAAACTGAAATGGTGCTACCTTGTAATTTTCTAATAACAGATTGGCTCCCAGTTTGTACATTATGTTTTCCGATTTATCAGCTATGTGATATAGTTTACTAATCTCTTCTTTAGTAAGATCTCTTGCTCGCTTTATCGTCTGTAGATAATTGATAACCTTAATCTCATCAGGTAAAATATCTCCACTTTCCTCTAATATCCATCTTGCAATATCTTTTGCAGTCTCCAGAATAATGGCAGGATGCTCTTCATGCTTGTCATAAGCCAATAATAAATTAAGTAAATCAAAATTCGCAGGCTCGTAAATTTTATTATTCAAATGAAGAATATCTTTATAAGATTGTAGTATATCTGAAAAAACAATATTGGATAATTCAATGTAGTCGTTTGCACTCAAGGCAGAATATTTCGAGGTGATATGCTCTGCCTCCTCTCCTCTGGCAATTTTCACAATTCCTTTTTGGTCGAAATAATTATAGACATTGAAAAGGTTTTTTTCTTGGTCTACAGCTTCTAATAGTAATAGAAGCAAGAAATTTGAGATTGGTTTCTTTAATAAATAATACGAGTTATCTCCGTTGGTATTTATGTGGATTGATTGTTTTCCATCTATTGATTCGATCAATAAGTCAAGTTCTCTTAGACTTGAATTTGAGTCAATCTTACCAATATCAAAATCGTCGGTAACATTTAATGATTTCCAAAATTTATCAAGGCGTTTGTAGGATTCCAATGCTTTCTTTGTGGCTCTTAAATCAAAAGGGCTATCCGTTATTATTTCACCTAAATGTAAAACATCTTTGCCCTCAACATGTATTGCGCTTGTCTCAGCTATACTGATTACAAAACTAAGGTCTTTTATCCTATTTGTCAATGAGTCCGATGGAGTATATTTTATATTAGCTTTTCTGGTGTTTTCCTGGATAGTCAATGTCGTACTTTCTCCAAACTTAAAGATAGTAGAACTTCTTGTTCGTGTAATGGATAAATAGTTATCATATTTTTCACCGTTAACAATAATTGATGGCAACCCGTCTTTAGAAACGAAAGCAAGCTGCATGTCAGGAGTTAATTCAATGGGGATAGGGATTGGACTATTTGATAATTCTGCAGTCCAATATACTTCATTATTAAGCAATACATCTATGGGAGATATTTTCTTGTTTTTAGGTAAAAATTCCATTATACTTGAGGTGATCTTCACCACATCTTTCCTTGTCGACAATTCATCTAAGCTAATAGGTGGAATATTACCAAAGCGGCTATTTGGATAAAAATTATGAAAAATAGTTTGTATCTTATATTTATTTTTTGGAAGTCTTTTGAGTTTGATTGTACATGATTCCTGTTGCTCTTTCCCTTTTATATAGGTACTTATTTTTTGAGGTGTAAGAGTTTCGTAATAAACAACTTTTTGAGATGTATTTCTTTTATTAATCTGAGTAACAAAGTATATTGTTCCTCCATTCTTTTTGTAATTCTCTAAATTAACAATTCCAACCGGATATGAAATTATTTCTTTTGAGAGTTCTTCTTTTGTAGCTAATTTACCTTTTAACTGGACACTTACTTTACCAATAAAATTTTCATTTTTCCAGCCATTATTTTTATAGATAAAAATTTCCCCATCCCACAAAGGAGTCTTGTCATTTTCTTTAAAGAAACGTTGTAAAGTATCTGTCACGGAAAGTGCATTTGCAACAGCATCAACTCCCCATTGTTCTATTTGTGTATCATTACATTGTTTAGTTTTCATGACAATTTCCCTTTATTATCTCAAGTTTGTCTTGGTTACACTTAATCGCTCGCTTCCATACCGTGAAAATTGAGTTCAGGTAATTGATTGACAATATCAACCGTTTGGAGACTGACATTAATCACACTTAGTAGTAAATCGAGAATGTAACGGGGATTTCCTGTCTCGTTGGCCCAATCATTGGGGTCATTTTTAATTTTGCTTTTCTTGTCGACTGTAACCTGGTAGCGTTCCATAATCCATTCAATGGCAGATTTTCCGTTCACGATGTACTCATACGCTTTGTCGGGAATGTTGGATATGGTAATCTTGCTATTGAAAATGATGGTGTCTTTTTGCCCTTTCTTGGGAAATCTCATTTTCTGTACTTTGAAATAACCGATATCATCACCGGTAACTGTTACATTCGGGCATGGGGGTATACTCTCGTAATTAATATGAAGTTCAGTAAGCTGCCTGCCAGCTCTGCTGAATTTCCAGAAATGACGGACGTCATCAACGAGAGGAATATTCGGCAACATTTTTTTAAGATCGTTGGCAAACGATATGCAATACTCAGGACTATGTAGAAATCCATACACGTAATAGAAGATATCTTCTTTCGAGACATTTTTCCCGTATTGTTTATGGGCACGACTTAGAATGAAATCCGATACTCCATCCCTGCGAATGTACTCATTCTCATTTGAGTCATCGAACAGCGATTTTTGTTGAATATTATTTTTTTCGTAATAGTACAGGGGGAAACATTGCGCCTTTTCTATCGTATCGAGATTTGGAATAGCATCCGTCATTAATACCGAAAAATCTTTTGAAGCTCCTCTCCCCGTCAAGCAGATTACACGATTACCATAATCTGCCGCAGGAAAGAGTTGAGGCACCCTTGCAATCTCTTCAATGAGATCTCTTTCATAATAGAGATACTGTTTGAAAAAGGGTCTATACAAAGAAATGATACAGTTCTCCGTTGGAGTTAGTTCTTGATTATTCTTCAGCCTTCGTCTTAACGATCTTGACCAACTTATTTTAGTAGGATCCGGATTAATGAAGTCCTCTACTTCTATATCCTCATTGTCGGGATTTAAATGATACTCGTTTCGCTGAATATTATAAAAATCGATTAGCTTGTTTATGTTTTGGAGCAATTTTTTTCTCGACGAGTTATTTGCCCAAGCATCCCTATTTGATTTCTGGCCCCATGAATAAAAGTTGAAAAAAGAAGAATTCTTGTTTTCATTTTTAACAATCGGGATAAAGGTTGAGAATAAATTATTTCTTTGACTTATCCAATCGCCATGTTCATTGGGATTAATCTGAGTCCAATCCATTTTGGGATTATCGATGGAACCAAATCCTGTAACGATTTTAAGTTTCTCTTCTCGATTTAAGTAATCGCCAATATCGTGATAATGGATAGTGGCTTTCTTGTTCGTGGCCTCCGGGTTTTTTACTAACAGTGTAATAGCAATGGGAGCACGAGAACCGCTATCAAAAACATTGCCAGCTTCTTTTCTCCTTAATTCCCCTTGAGTTCGTGCATTTCCACGCAAATTGAAAACCCATATACTGGAAAATTCCTTTTCAATTGTTTTACGGAAACCATTGGTACTATTCCCGTCAAGCCATGCTCCATTAGTCACAAACGCGATAATACCACCATGGTTTGAGTTTAACCGATCGGTACTCCAACGGAAGGCCTTAATATATGAGTCATATAAAGCATTTTTTAGGCCAGCTGACGATTGAGCAACATAGGTTTGTGCTATGCGGTTGTCTAATTTGGCGTATTTCTGATTTTGCGCATTGTCATTTGCTGATTTTTGTCCTACAGAATAAGGCGGATTTCCAATAATCACACGTACCGGAGTCTTTTTCTGTCTTGCTGCCCGGGCGGAATTCTGGGGAAACGTTTCTGAAAAAAGTTCTTCGCTCTCTTCGGTTTCTCCCAATTGGAACGTATCTGTAAGGACAATACCCTCAAAGGGTACATAATTTTGCTCTGGTGTTCCTTCCCCGGCCCTCCCTACCAGGTCGTGATAGGCGTTTTCTATATTGACCGCAGCGATATAATAAGCCAGTAACACTATTTCATTCGCATGGAGTTCGTTTTTGTATTTTCTTTCCAGATTTTCATCCTTGATAAGCCCACTCTGTAGTAAACGTGTGATGAATGTTCCTGTGCCAGTAAATGGGTCGAGGATATGAATGTTCTCATCTGAAATGGAACGGTTGAACTCCTTTTTCAGTACGTCATCCACCGAATATATGATGAAATCGACAATTTCGACCGGTGTATACACGATACCTAATTGTTCTGCCATTTTAGGGAAAGCGTTTTTGAAGAACTTATCGTACAGTTCGATAATTATACGTTGTTTGCCTTCCGCATTGTCGATCCCTTCCACTCTTTTACGCACAGATTCATAAAATCTTTGGAGTTTCTCGGATTCATCCGCTACAGATTCACCTTCTAAGTGATTAAGCATCTTTTGCATTGCTTCTGAAATTGGATTATTCTTTTCGAAAGAATAATCCTCAAACAAGGCTTCAAAAATTGGCTTGGTGATCATGTGCTGTGCCAACATTTCGATTGCCTGCTGTTCAGAAGTACTGGGGTTGATGTTCTTTTGCAGCCCAACAAGAAATTTATCGAATGCTTTTTTCTGTTCTTTGCGGTTTTCAACTAGATAGGTAATTCGTTCTATCTGCCGTTCCGCTATGATGGCGACATCCTTTGCCCATTGTTCCCAATAACGTCGACTCCCAACCTTCTCTACCATTCGAGCGTAAACAACTTCCTGTAACTGCTCGAATTGCAGTGCAAGCTGGTTAGCCAGATTACTTCCTTTTTCATATTTCTCCGGAGCCTCTTGTGCCGGGACAGGATTGTCATCCTCATCAAAACCATACGCTGGCCTACCTATAAGAATATTAGCCGGTTTTTTCTTGTTAAGGTCTAATTTATTTATTGTAGCATTGAACCGGTCGTCATGTGCCCGGAGCGCATTTAATACAGTCCAGACTACTTTGTATCGTTTGTTATCGTCGAGCGCTTCATTAGCATCTACATCAAAAGGAACTACTACAGGAATTATAATATAACCATACTTCTTCCCCGGAGACTTTCGCATCACTCGTCCTACCGATTGGACAACATCAACCTGTGAGTTCCGTGCTGAAAGGAAAAGCACTGCATCTAAAGAGGGGACATCCACCCCTTCACTGAGTACACGAACGTTTGTTATGATACGGCATTCGTTACCATGTGTATCTTCTTTTAGCCAGCCAAGTAACTGATCACGCACCGGAGCCGACATGGTACCATCCATATGTTTAGCCACGGGAGAGATCATATTTCCCTGCTCTTCTTGAGGAAGTTGATCTATATATGACTCAGAAACCGAATTATAAACAGAGGAGATTGTTTTTGAGGTTTCGATATTCGCACAAAAAGCGACAGCTCGTTTCATCGGGAGAGGATCGGTATTTTTCGTGAGTTCGTTGTCTCCAATGAACTGTTTGGAAAATGCGTTCACAGTACCTATTATTTTAGAGATATCGTCTGTATCGATTTCTTTTTGATCCTTGGTGAACATTTCCAAAACACCCGGTGGAATATCTTTGTCGTTCAACGTTAAGATGAGCACTTTGTAATCTGTAAGTAATCCACGCTCCACGGCTTCACCGAAACCTATGCGATGGATCTCTTTTCCATATAAAGCATCATCATCCATGGAACATAAAACGGCCTCGGCTTCAGCAGCCTTACTTCTGGCATTATCGTCGTAAAGCCGTGGAGTAGCTGTCATGTATAGCCTTTTTTTTGCCTTAAGAAAATCGCCGTCGTGTACTTTTATAAAATCGGATTCGTCCTCTCCAGCCAATGAAACACCGGTAGTGCGGTGCGCTTCGTCACATATAATAAGATCAAATTCGGGGAAACCTTCTTCTATTAATTTTTTCTGTGCCTTCGCGATAACTTCTATGGACTGATATGTTGAGAACACTACCGTCATCCCATTAGGCCGATTCTGTTTAATCTGACGAAACTGTTGTAAGATAGAATTGGTATCGGTTGAAGCTGGGTATGCCAGGTCGACCAGACTAAATGAGTCAGAGTCTGTGTTTTTTTGCTTTTGCTGGCTTATTTTGGGATCTGAGCAGATGGCAATTGCATTGATGGGTTCCATGGCATCGGCACTCCATTCACGAAGAGTTTGCCCTACCAATGCAATAGAAGGAAGAAGAAACAAGATAAGTCCTTTGTGCTCTGTCTCGTATTCTGCAATTCTTAGCGACGTGAAAGTCTTACCGGTTCCACAGGCCATGATGAGTTTACCTCGATCGTTTTCTTTGAAGTACTCATGTGCTTTTTCGAGCACAGTTTTTTGATGAGGATATAGTGATTTTTTTGGAGTCCTTGCAGTTTCACCATGAATACCTTCTTCTAGCTTTTCCCAATCAACGGGAGCTTCTACAAGATCAAACAGATTTATTCTAACAACCGAAGGTTGTTGATTACGTATCGCTTCGGTAGCATTAGGGCCCCACTTGTTCGTGGTCGATATCCATACACGTTGCGAAAATCGTGTAGTTTTCATCTGCTCGTTCAGGAACGACTTGCCAGACGTGGCAAGGAAACTATCAACCGCAGGCTTATCGATGACTGTACTTTCTTGAAAGCATTTACATTGTATGGCCCAATATTCACCATCTGTAGTTCGAGCCACTATATCTATACCAATATCGTGACCCCCAAAATCGAGTTTGCCCGGAAATTCATCCCAAAGCCAAACTTTGTCAAGGCGAGAGGCATACTTAGGGTCGGTAAGAAGATAAGCCTGCATTAATCTTTCAAACCTATCCCCTTTATCTCTTTGCGAGAACGAATACCTGCGATAACGTTCGAGGATTTTTTGAAATGGAGTCATCGTGTGTCTGTTAAAATTCCCACAAATATAACGATAATTTTGATTGGTAGTTAAAAAGGAGTGTACTGAAACCAGCGGTTCAATGTGTTTAAAGATTTGCAATTAATAATCCGCTTGACCTGTGTTGTGGGAGAAAGCGGATTATTGGGATGCCTAGTTGTCTAATAGGCTAATATTTTACCCATTTAGGAACTTTGCGACTTTTACTTGATCACATACTGGTACGGTTACTGGTATCGTTACTGGTATGGTAGGATTTTCATTCCCTCCGCTATTACAGGATTACGATAGTCGTTTGCTTCCGGAAGATTCTCCGGACGAGGGTTCAACATAGAGTCCACCGGCTTTCATGATTATTTATCCCTTATCCTTTCCTATCTAAATATCACACACTTGAATAGCTTTCCTTCCCTTAAAACGCAAATTTCTTCCCTCATTTATCCCTAATCCTTTCCTAAACAATAACAGATATAATACTGATTATCAAAATATAGATAGATTTTCTTTCCTTAAAACGCTTAAACCCTTTCCTAGTTCTTTCCTTAATACACACCCATATACCACTGATTATCAAAGCACAATAATATTCCCTTTCCTTAAAATGTCTAATCCCTTTCCTAATTTTATACTTAAACCTTTTTTATCACCCATTTAGGAATGCTACGAGTTCCAATGTTTATAATAGTATCGTCTCTCATATTCTGTATGATATTATCAATTCTCTTTTTACGTTGTTTTTCATCCATGTAATCGGGCATCTTATCCATTAGCAATTCATCTATTTCTTTTCTGGTAGCGTAGCCGTGTATGTCGATATGCCTTAGAATAAATGATTTGAGTAGTTCCGTATCTAATCCTTTATTACGTGTGTACTGGGCCTTTTTGTCGGTTATCCTGGCTATCTGTGAGGAAATAAAGTAGTTTGGCTTCCGTCCTTCTATAAATCCTTTTTGCTTTAATCTCCGGGCGGCTTCATCATTGATTGGAAGTGACTTTTGCACTTTATCCAAAAGCACGGCATCGGTCAGGTCGATGTCGTCTTTTTTCTCGATCAGGAGCTTTGAGTAATTCTCATCAATCGTATGGCCATATATTTCAAGCACTACCTCATCCATAGTTGACTTTGAATAGTCCGGCAAAGGGAAAAATCGTTGCATCTGGCTTTTATACATCTTATGGATACCGTATCCCATGCTGTCAATCATTTTCAAGGTAACCATCGCATCGGCCAACCATCGGTTCCTATATCTCTGTGGAGTCTTATTTCCCGTGGTATAATCCTCTGCACTTCCTTCAAAGAAATTTCCGGCATTGGAGAATATCAGTTTTCCTGTCTGTTCAGTTACGATGATACGGGAGAAGTAACTGTAATTTTGATGTGCAATGGTGTTATTCAATGCTTCAAGTATAACTTCAGGGTCATACTTCTGTACCTCGACGGCAATGAGCTGATTACTCGGGAAGAATTTATATTTGACATTCCGGATTTGCCTCAAAACATCATTCACGGAAATGAGGAAAGGTATTTCAAAATGCTCGTATGCTTTTTCTTCTGTATCGAGTTTCCAGGTAATTTGCGCCACGCTTGGCAGAATATAATGTGAGGATTCGGGTTTTCCCAAAAGAATAATAGCAGTATTGGTGATCTTGCCATTGAGGGTAATTTTTGCCTTGTCGAGAAAGGTTTCATCCGACCAGCGATCAATATCATCGAAGAAAGGTTTTCCGGCCATCTTCTCCTTGAACTTTTCTCTTGCAAGGAAAATTGCTTCGCTATCCAGATCCTTGATTGTGGCATTCTCAACTATCTTGGCCGACCAGTCGTCTTGTGAGTTATAAATTGCCTTGATGTATTGGGGATATTTTCTTAAATCAGTCAGGCTTGATCCGAAACGGATATAGGGAGTATTCTTAAAGTGAGTGGGTTCACCAACGGCGGCCGGTATTTTAAACACTTCGAGGTAATGCCCTTCATAATCACAAGGAAAAAACTCGAACTTGATTGAAGGGGTGAGTAATCGCCGGATCCATAGTTCCAGTTCTGAATTACCTTCTTTTCTTTTCTGAAACCTGAAAGAAGTGCCCTGCACTGCATGAGTTTTATCATCTATCCCAAATACAAGATAGCCCAATGGTTTGTTATGAATACAGGCCGCATTGGAGATAGCGGAAATGTACATTCCAAATCTTTCATTGGTAACCGCATTTCCGGATTTGAACTCCACCCATTCATTCTCTTGGGGTAAAGCTCGTAATTCATCGACCAGTTTTATTAATTCCGTATTGTCCATAAGATAAATGACTGTTCAGTTAGTGGCAAACAATTTTTCTTTATCTCGTTGTTAAACAATTCTGTATTCAGGTATTGACTCTTGACTTTGTTCATTTAATTTGAGAGAATACCCTTTGAATTTATCCCCTTTACTCACACCAACTAATATTTTTCTAAAATCGGAAATTGTTATTTTAACTATCCAGTCATCATTCACTGCTTTATATTTTCGATATTTATTACTATCATCTTCTTCACTATCGAAATAACCATTGCCAGATAAACCATCTTTTTGTTCGATTAGACGAAAATCTGGTGAATTCTCAAAATATTCCATCAGAATATTCAAACTACTCTGTACATCAATCCCTGATTGAGAGTTAGTCTTTAAACCTATTCGCGCTAATTCATATTTAACTTTTTCTATCGTGCCCATTTTATATTGATTTTAAGTGTAATGCAAATTTACTTATTTTTTTCGATTTATAAGTTTTATTGAGAAGCTCTTATCTATTGACATTCGACCAATTGAAATTCATTCATTAGCGTTAATAATGAGGGATTTATATTAATCATCTCTTGGAGTGTAGGGCTAAAGAGAATGCCATGGAGAGGCCCTGCTTTATGTTCTGTTGAGGGTTGAGGTTGTTGTTCAGATTGAATAGGGGATGATTGCTGTTCAGTGTGAAGTAGTATTTGGCTCCGGTTATTTTGTTGTGAGTAAGTTTTATTTGCTTTGAGTTGTTGGATGATATAGTCGACGATGTCGTAACCGGCTTCTATCTGTTGAGGGGTTGCATGGTATTCAATTAATCCGGAGATAGCCATTTGGCAGGGTATTTGACTTTTTATTTCAGTCATCTTTTTACTCCACTTATCATAGCATCCGGCATCAGGGTACAGCACTATATCCCGATTCTCGAATACTTTTGATTTCTCGATATTCAATCCGTTCAGGTTTCCTGCAGCTAACCAGTTGTATTGAGGGATTACCATACTCGTGATCACGGCTGTTTTCTCTGCCTCAACAATGGCTATCGGTCTATTAGGATAGAGACGCAACAGGTGTTCTCCAAAATAGCATTGTCGGAGATTGAAATTGTCGTAGCCGGGATTAGTCTTCTTTAACTTGTTGTGTACCCAATCGATTGCTCCGGTATTGTTTTTTATCCTTTTGCCCGTTCTGGGATTGTACTGCATGATCTTCCCTGTACGGACTTTCCCGTTGATGTCCATTTGCCAAAATATGACTTCCTTATTTTTTGTCGCTCCCAGAGCATAGTCTTCCACGGCTTTTTCGATCTTGTCTTTCGGGAAATAGTTACAGAGAAAACGAACAAAGTTGGAATTATAGGACGCTGAACGTTTTACATAGGTGTAGGGTATATGGTTTATTTCTGATGAGGGTTTCTTATTCGGGGTACTTCCGGCCGGTTGCATCGGGTTTGGGATTTGGAGTTGTTGAGGTGGTGCTAATTGCCGTGAAGGCAATTGGCACGATGACAGTTGTTGGTTTTTCGATTGTTGGGGAGTTGGTTGTTTTTGAGGCTGTTTGTTTTTCTTTTCGGGATGGTCGTTGAAATATTGGTGTGGTGTATAGTGGTAGCCGCATTTTATTTCGTGGTTGCACTTGCCTACCGTGGGATGGATGGGTTGGCCGGTATTTCCGTTGAGGTAGAGAGTGAATGAATATGTGTCCTTACATGCCGGGCAGGTGTGCCGGGTTGACTTTCCCTTATAGGGTTGGAGATATGGTTTTTTATAGACTGGCATAAAAATAATTTGTTTTTCAAGCTGCACTTTCTTCACTTCGTACACGATTTCGGAGAAAAAAGGGGAGAAATACAAAAAAGGTGTAGAAAGTGAACGAAGTGAACGTTCTAAAAAAAATATTTCTTTACATAGACGACCATGCCGTAATTCTTCCGTTCTGATTTTATATTTACATTCCGTAATCGTTCGCTGAAGTTTCGCTTTGATACCGGGTGATAACTTCCGTCGTAACAGAATAATTTGTAGTTGTTATAGAGGTCCTTCAGTTGTACATACTCATCCTGTGATGCCCGGTAGCCTTCTTCTTCCAGAAACAGGATAACGGAATTCGATTCTTTCATATACCTTTCGAGAATATTATCCACTGCTTCGCTCCGGGTGAATTGCTTCTGATGAAGCAATCGCTTCAGTCCTTCGAGTACCCAGTTAAAGACACCGGACAACTCATTCCTGATTATTTTCTGTGCTATCTGTTTATCCTGCCTTTCTTCAGGAATGGTGATATCGAAAGGGATAATAAGGAACCTGCGAAAATAGGCTGTTGTCTGCTCGACTTCTTTGGGAAGCTCGTTGCAATTGAAGATCAGTTTGGCGTAATTAATCAGGGTAAATGGTTCTCCGTATGGCAGTCGAGCTTCTACCGGTTCACCGGAAACCAGTTGTTTGAATATGGATGCTTCGAGTTTGCCGTTTATCTCGCTGGCATAGTTGACCAGTTTATTGGCCAACATGGCCCGGTAGTAACCGTTTTCGTTGGTCAGGTTTTGCAGCGAATAGCTGCTTACATTCTCGGTTCCTCCCAAGAGAGCACTCACGATCTCGAAGAAAACGGATTTTCCATTGGCTCCTTTGCCGTACAACAGCAATGCTTTTTCGAGTTTTAAAACCGAAGGTTTTATAAAGAGATATCCCAGATACTCGGCGAGTATCTGTTGCTTTTCAATTTCGGGTAGAACGGTGTTGAGGTAATAATCGAAGACAGGACATTTGGCACTCACATCATAACAGAATGGAAGTTGGTAGGTGAGGAAATCGTTCCTGTCGGGTTTGCGTAGATTCAGCCGTCCTTCGTCTATTTCAAAGGTTCCGTTTTTCAGGTTGACCAGGACTTTATCGGATTGGGGTGGATTGGGTAGATTGGCCACGGCAAGGAATTGCTTCAACAGTTGTTCCCGGAAGGTGTATAGCCTGGCATCAAACCTATCTACTCCCATCTTCTCTGCAGCGATCCCCAAAAAGGTCTGGTATTCTATGTTATCCAACAAACTCCAATACTCGCCATTATACAGATAGATAAAATCGTGGTTCCGGCAGATTCCCCAGTTGTTGAGGTTGGCTGTTTCGAGAATTTTTTCGATGCATGTAACCAGGTAGTGTTTCTTTGATAGTTTCTGGTCTTCATTGGTAAACCCGGCTTCTTCCCGAAAATCCACTTCATCGATCTGTTCAAATAATGAATTGAGTATTTTGGAATGATCTATTGCCGGTTCCTCCTGGATCGCATTGAATTGGCTCCTGAATTTCTGCAAGTCCATTTCAAGGATATCGATAAAATCGGAGTTTTCTAAAGAAAATTCGTTATTGATACTCATTTCCAAAGTGCTGGCATTTGTTTTTCCCATCATACTGGTTCTCCTTTCTTTCCATTGTAATTTTCTTCCAACAGGAATAGGATATCGGATTTCCGGTAATAGAGCTTTCCCCGGATTCGTGAATAGGGCAGGATTCCGTTGGTTCTCCATGTTTGGAGCGTGCGCAGCGAGATATGCAATTTTTGCATTACATCCTGCGCATCGATCCAGTCGCTCCAATCGTTCCTGTCATGATGGCTACCGGTATGTTTACTGTCGGCCATCTTAGTAGTTTTTTCTCCGTCTGGGGGAGATCCGGAATACTTCGGGTTGTTCTTCCGGTAGTGCTTCGTCGGAGAGCAACCAGCGGTCGATTTCACTTTTCAGGAACTGTAACTTTTTTCCTTTTTTGTGGAAGGGGATAGTTTTCTTGCATACCCATCCGTAGACTGTCTGTTTGGCGGGTTTGTCGGGGAGATACTCGCATAGGGCATCGATATCCAACCATTGTACCTCATCGGTTTTAGGAGAGACTGCGGATTCGATTAAATTTTCTAACCTGTCGAATTTTTCAATCAGGTAGGTCATTGCTTCAGGTACATCGTTAAAAGTGATTGTTTTTTCAGTCATGATACTACCGGTATATAGGTCTACTACCGTACCAATAGGAAAGTAAACCACTTCCTCGACTTTGAGGAAGTGGTTCAAATATGAGAAGCAATAATAACCTTGTAGTGAGGATTATAGGCTACCTTCCGGACTACATCGGGTGCTACAATTTTAGATTTGACTATCATTTATTACTTTTTGTTGGATTCTTGGAAATAATTCGGCGAAAAGATCGGAGACTACCCTAAGATTCTTCTGTGTTTTCTTGCACTCGAAATCGATATTGAGTTCGGTCCGGATGTTCTGGAAATTCTTTCCGGTGAATGTATTGATAAATCTTGCCCATTGAGTTTTGTCGGAGTTATTGAAGTTTATCCCCATCTCGTTGAAAAGATAATAGAATGCCAATACCTGCTGGGGCATGGTCATTCCCTTGGTCTTGGCGTCGGTTGTGAGTAGGGTTATTCTATCTTTGAGTGCCTGCATTTCGAGGGTGTGTCCTGCTTTAAGTTTTTCAATTTCTTCCGATTTTTCATTGATGATCTGATTGAGTTGCAGTATCTGTTCTTTAAGTTCCTCTACCCTCTCCGATCGGGTTTGTGAATAACGGCCTTCACCGGATTCTCCCACACAATTGGTACAGACATGCTCACGAAGTGAAACAAAGAACTGTGAGAGATCGTAAATAAAAATATCGGGGTGTTTTTCCCTCTCGATGAGGTATCTATTTTCTATAAGCTCGATAATATGCAGTCTTTGTTCGAGACTAAACGCTTCATGTGTGGCCCACATGAAGATAATATCGTAATTAAACATCTGTGTCGATTTGAGCCAGTTTGTTTCGTCCAAATTTATGTCATATATATTTGCCAGATACGTTTCATCTATTTTTTTGAAACGGTCATTCCCATATCCATTGATATTATCAGATAACATTGCAAACTTTTTCTTCTGTGCGTCGGTCAGATCATAAGTGTAATTGTCGATAAGGCTTTTAATAATTCCAACGATGGTACTTTCCAGGACTTTATCATTGAAGTAGATATTTTTCACAATGTATTGCGCTTTGAACGGATCAGAGATCTTGACACGTAGCCGGTCAAAAATCTCATAGGCTTTATTGAAAGCACAAAGCCACCATTCTTCATCTTTCAGCAAGTCGCATCTTTTATTGTAAAAAATCGCCCTATTGTCATCATCCAATAAATAATCCGCCAAACTGGCCTTGGGGTAATCCTCCTTGTACTTTTTACATACATCTTCAATGTAGGAAACAGTATTCAGATTTTCTTCTTTCAGGTTAACGGTCATTATTGGATGGTTGTCATCGTACTTATTTGCTCCCAATGCTATAATATTGTAGGCGAAAACAAATGTATCGTCCCCGGAGATAACATTGAGTATTTCCATCCTGACCTTATGGGCAATGGTTTTGTCAATTTCATTCTCACTTTCATTGAAAATTGCTGAGGGTGCGTTATCTGCATAATATTGTGCATGACTCCGGTATCGTGCATCCGCAAAAAGATACCGATTGAAATAGGCTTCTGTCTGTCTTTTATTATTTCTCAAAGGGTAAAGATCGTAAACAGCTTTTTTTACCAGATCATAATGGTAAATTTTTTTCTTATTAATCTCAAGGTATTCTTTGGCTCTCATAATACATTCATTCTCTAATACGACATGAAAAACTTCTAACCAAAATTCAGATAATAATTACCCAAGCTATTCTGTTGGGTTACACAATGAACCTGACAAGATTATTCAATATAGATAACCCGATATCCGGTGGCCCAGAGGTAGGGCACAAAAACAGTGGCCGAATTGTTGCGCAAAAGAATAATCAGATTCTGTCAATTTTTCAATCCTCTCTAACTATCATGGCGTGCAGGTATAGATTCACGCTATGATAGTGATTTACACCTCTATTATAATTACTAAACGATTTTCGGGTAGTTATGGTTTTGTTATTGAAACAGGATGTTTCTTGGGTGAAATAATTGAAGGGAACATCGACAGGTTGTGACAGGACGGAATATTGGGGTTGATCGGGTAAAGCGGGTAAACGATTGTGATATACAGAGGCAAAATTGGATTCAATGAATAGTTATAGTGAATGTTTTATTTTTGATGTTTATGTATTTTTGCTCGACTATAGCTCGACCAAAAAGAAAAGCACTTACCGGAATGACCCTGTAAGTGCTTGATTTTGAATGAGCGGCAAACGAGATTCGAACTTGCGACCCTCAGCTTGGGAAGCTAATGCTCTACCGACTGAGCTATTGCCGCAAATAGTTTTGCAAATGTAACAGTTTTTTCGATTGATTTACCTGTTTAGCACGAGTTTTTTTCGATTTTGTTCCGAACGAACAAAAAATATTGTACCTTTGCATCCACAAAATAATCGGGATGTAGCACAGTTGGCTAGCGCGCCACGTTCGGGACGTGGAGGTCGGGTGTTCGAGTCACCTCATCCCGACAAAAAAGTCCAAAACTGCAACAGCAAAGTATTTGCGAATAGTCGCAAAGAAATGCCGGGACGGGTACGGGACAACAGTCAGGCATACTTTTTTACGCTTCTGGAATGTAATTTTTTGGAGGCGTAAAAAAAATGTCGAATTTTCAACAACCCCGAAACTCCCTATTACCGATATTATCGTACACTCCGCCAAGACTTAATGAAAGGGCAGTTTGCATAAGGACAAAAAATCCCACGCCGGCTCAAGCGTGGGAAAGGTGTAATTAAAAATCATCTGCGGTCCGGCGGATACGTTCGGCGAGATCATACAGCGCCCCTTTAAATTGTTGCTTTTCATCTTCGGTAAAACCGCCTTTGCCGCCATTACCGTCCACTTCATTGATCTTATTGTAAATCCAGGAGGAGGATTTACCAAAATACTTCTGTGCTATCTTTGCCCAGGTTACATCCAGGGCGATATCTTTCAACTGTTCCTTGGTGGATACTTTTTCTGCAGTCATTGTTTTCATACACGTTCGTTTTAAATAGTTAATGTTTTGAAGCGCTACCGTCTTGGCGGCGCTTTTCTCCGGTTACTCTTCTCTTTCTTTGTCCTCACCGGGATCGTAATCTTTTGAAAGCAGATTATCAAAGATCTCTCTGATGTAGAATTCATACGTCCAGTTGAAGAAAATTCTTGATTTTCTGTAGTTCCTGATCACTTCGATCAGTTCCTTTTCTTCCTTTGTCAGTTTCATATCCTTGTCTGCTTTCAATTACCCTGTAAATTTACTATGATTTTTCATAGTATCCAACTTTACAGTCGTTTTTCCAATTAAAATGTATTTTTTTTCAATAAAATAGCCGAAGTATGATTCTTTAAGATCACAAATTGTGATCCTGTACGGAACCGGTACAATCGACGCCTCATTGGTTATATAAAATAGCCCTATACCGGCATTGTCTGATTGGACAATGCCGGTCATAAAATAGGATCATCCTGAATGTTTTTTAGTTGGCAAAGGAAAAAGCGGGAAATTTTGGTAGAGCTAACTCCTCGCATTGTATTTCAATGAGCTGTTGTGTTTTCCGTCTTCATTTTTTTGTTTTTAATAATTTACAAATTCAAATATCCTTTTAGCGATTCCACATAATCTTCAAAAGCTTTCACTCCAACCGGCGTGATTTTACAAACGGTACGGGTGCGTTTCCCTTGAAATCCCCTTTCCACTTTAATGTATCCTGCTTCATTCAGTTTGTCGATTTGCACGCTCAGGTTGCCGGATGTCGCTTTTGTCTGCTCTTTCAAGTAAACAAAATCAGCTTCTTCCACCGATAAAAGAATCGACATAATTGCCAGTCGGAGCTCGGAATGGAGTAGCGGGTCGAGTTCCTTAAACATGGCTTCTCCGGCTTTTATAGTTCAGAATATGTCCCGGAATAACCTGCACAAGCAAGAAAAGGGCTGCAAAAACAAGAATTGAATCGAGCGACGCCCGTAAAGTCAGGCACAAAATCGACAGAAGCATTCCCATGAAACCGGAGATAACAAGCGGCAAAAACTTAATGACAAATCCCGTAATTGCCGTGCCGATACTGATGAGCAGAACCACCAGGAACAGTACCGGAAAATCGTGTATAACGGCTGCCGCCATCGAAGGGATAAGTGCCGAAACCCCCACAACAATCCACACATAGCTAATCACTTTGTCGATGTACGTTTTGGGGAGCGCTGTTTTCTTCCTCATGGTGAGTAACATCACGGGAAATCCGATGACAGGAATGGCAAACCAGAGAAAATTCCAGTTCGGATTACCGGTTTTACCAAGCAAATACCACACTGTTAATGAAACGGCAATGGTAACATAACCCCAAATGAGAAACGGTATGCCGCTTCCTTTTTCCATTTTTTTTTGCGTGTTGCGGATCATTTGGGCGATAAGCTCCAGGCTCTCTTTTTCGTTTAATTGTTTGTCTTCCATAACTTTGATTTGTTTTTTATTTGTTTATAATCAAAACACAATACAAATATAAATCAGTTTATATTATAAATCATATTTGCAAATAAAAACAGCTGATAATTTAACTTTATTTAATATTACTGGAAGTAGTTTTGAATTTTCCTATACACTGTTTTATAGGAACTATTTAATTTTCATGCGGCTAGAATTATTAATTCAAAAGTATCGTATGGAACTCGCTTTAATCATGTTCTTGGGTGAAAATGGTTTACATGCTCGTTTCTTACGAAAGAGGTAAATAAAAGGTTTTGAATCAAATAGCTCGGCAATTATCGTTAAAACGGTTTTTTAATTATTCGCGGGGAGATTCTTTTATGATTGGAATTTCTCTTTTCACGCTCTGGCTCAATGAAATCATGGTTTCAGTTGCCACTACGCCCGGGATTTCCTGAATTTTATTATTTAACAAATCCATGAGGTGTTCATTATCCTTGGCAAAAAGCTTGATAAGGAGGGTATAAGGTCCTGTGGTAAAATGACACTCGGTTACTTCGGGAATTTTTTCAAACTCGGGAATCACGTTCTTATACATCGATCCTTTTTCGAGTTTTACGCCGATATAAGCGCTTGCAGCATATCCAAGTATTTTGGGATTGACGTGATAGCCCGATCCTGTTATCACATTGTTTTCCACCATACGCTGAACGCGTTGATGAATGGCTGCGCGCGAAACTCCACATTGATCCGCTACGTCTCTGAAAGGGATGCGGGCGTTTTGCGAAATAATTTCAAGTATCTGTCTGTCTAGTTTGTCAATTTTTTCCATGGGAATTCGTTTTAAAATAATGGGTCAAAGATAGAGAAAAAGTCAAAATAAAATAGCATTTTGAAAAGAATTTTTCAAAAAACGGGTATTTTTAACACGAAATGGGGGTTAAATATCAATTAATCGTTTACAAAAAGTTATTCAAATGAGGTTATCCCGATACAAAAACTCTGCAAATCTCAAATCGAGAGGTGTAGTGATCTTTATATTTTTTTCATCGCCTTCCACCAGTTTTATCTGAATCCCATCGTCTTCGGCCACCGAAGCGTCGTCGGTAAATTCTTCCCGGTAGGGTGTTTCGTACGCATTTTTAAGCAGACCGGCCGGAAAGACCTGCGGGGTTTGCACTACGCGGATTCTTTCACGATCAAAAGCTTTGTTTTCGTATGCAGTGAGGATGCGTACACTGTTTCTCTCTTCGATAACCGGAATGATTCCGCAACGGAAATCGAAAGCTTCACGGTAGCACCGCCCGATCACCTCCTTTGATACGAACGGTCGCGCAGCATCGTGAATACCTACAATCTCGTCTTCCGAAATTTCCGATAATCCGTTTTTCACGGAGTGGAAACGTGTCTCGCCGCCGCTAACAATGGTGTGCGATAACCTGAAATTGTGTTTTTCGCAAAGCTCGTTCCAGAGATGGCGAAATTCTTCGGGCAGCACAATTACAATCCGCATTTGGTCGTCAAAGTTGTAAAAGGCCTCTATCGTACGCATCAACATAGGCTTTTCGCCAATGGGCTGAAACTGTTTCGGGATTTCTCCGCCGGCTCTCAATCCTTTGCCGCCGGCAACGATAACTACACTGAAATGTTGTAATTTGCTCATTTGCTCATTTTGTTTGTACTATTGGTTGTGCTGACGAGGAGCATCGAATAACTTTACGATAAGTTCTCTAGAATTCTCTGCAGTTCCTCATCGGTTTTCGTGAGTTTTTCTTTGCAGAATGCAATCAACTCCGATGCGCGTTTTACTTTTTCAGTCAACGCATCTACATCCAGCTCACCCGATTCTATTGCCGAAACAATTTTTTCGAGTTCCTGTTTAGCTTGCGAGTAAGTAAGTGCTTTCATATACCTGTTTTTCTATTTATTTTTTTGACTTCCGATAAAGTGCTCCCATCTGTAAACAGAGTTTCGATAACATCATCCTCCAGCAACTCTTTTGCCGATTTGATGATTTTTCCGTTTTTCAATGTCAATGTATATCCTCGTTTCAGGATGTTTTCGGGCGAAACCATACGGATGTACTGGCTTTTTTCGGATACAAAATGACTCTCGACCTGCAGTAATCGGTTGGCCTGGTGCTTGAGGATAACCGACAATTGCTGTATCCCGGAAAGTTCCTCCCGAATAAAAATATTGGATGAGTGAATCATCCGCCGTGATAATTCATTCAACTGATTTTGTGCCGTTTGCAGGATGAGCTCACTCTCCTCTACCAAACGTTGTTGTAAATCCATCAGGTCTGCCGCGGTTTGGGAAGCGTGTGAGATCAGGAATTCGGCCACTGCTGTCGGAGTTTTTGCCCGGGTGTGGGCAACCATGTCAACCACGGTGACATCTCGTTCGTGACCGATTCCGCTGATGACAGGAAGTGGGAACTGTGCACAGTTTGTTGCCAGTAAGTAAGAGTCGAAACAGCTTAAATCGGATGATGAACCACCGCCGCGAATAATGGCAACGGCATCGAAATGCTCTTTGTACCCGTAAATTTTTTCCAGGGCAGAAATGACTGATGATTCGCTCCGCTCGCCTTGCATGATTGCCGGGAACAGCTTGGTGTAAAACACAAATCCGTACGGATTTTTTGTCAGTTGATCGCAAAAATCCTCGTATCCGGCAGCTGTGGGCGATGAAATTACGGCAATCCGGTTAGCAAGTTCGGGAAACGTAAGCTCTTTGTTCAGTGTTAGAACACCTTCTTCCTCCAACTGTTTGAGGACGAGTTGCCGGTTTCGGGCAATTTCGCCGATGGTATATGAAGGATCTATATCGACCACCGAAAGCGAATAGCCGTAAAGTTCGTGAAAATCTACCGACACCCGTACTAAAACACTTAATCCCGATGCAAATTGCTGTCCTGTTTCCGTTTCGAAATACGACGAAAGCATCTCGAACACATTATTCCAAATCACTCCGCGCGCACGCGCAACAATGTTTTGCCCCCTGGCATCTTTTTCGATAAACTCTAAATAGCAATGTCCGTTTCGGTTACGGCGCACATCGCTTGTCTCGGCACGTACCCAACAGACATCGGGCAGGTGGTCGCGGATAGCGTCGCGCACCTGGCCGTTGAGCTCCGATAACGTAAGTGAAATTTCGGCCATATAGCTATTTACAATTTAAATCGGACGGTTTTCTGTGTATAAGGCGATTTGAAAACGAAATGTACGAACCGGTTCGCTTCCTCTACTTCCTTCGTAATAGGAACAGTAAGCCGTTCATTTTCGAATTCATGCGTTGAAATCAAATTTCCCGATTCGTCCAACAAATTTACCTGATATGCGTCGAATGAAAAATCGGGTTCGGTAATTGTTATTTCGAAACTGTTTTTTGCGGGACGCGATATGGAAAAATATTTTTCGGAAACCGATTTTTCGTTGTTTTCCAGTTTGCCCAAAACGGTTTTCATCGCCTTCCCAAAATCGGGGATGCCGTATCCATAAACAGAATCAGGGTGATTATAGCGGTCGGACGACTGTCGAACGATATCCAAAACTTCTGCCCGGTGCATTTCGGGATTTATCGACCACAACGAAGCCACAAGCCCGGCCACAAAGGGTGACGAGAGCGATGTCCCGTTCGTAAAATCGAATAATCCGTTATAGCCTATTGTTACGGTACCCCTCCCTACGGAAACAATATCGGGTTTCAGGCGATTATCGGCAGTAAAACCTTTTGAGCTGAACGACGCGATAACACTGTCCGTCCCAATTGCACCCACCGTCAGGGCATTTTTTGCATCGGCAGGAGTTGATATTTTTTGCCACGGCTTATTCCCTTCGTTCCCTGCGCTTGCCACCAGGATCATTCCTTTCTCGTAGGCTTTATCGGCAGCGAGGGTCATAAAGGATGTTTTTCCATCTAAATTTTCGTATTTGTAATTCAGGCTTTTATCGTCGAAGGTGGTGTATCCCAGCGAAGTATTTATCAAGTCAATCCCGATGCTGTCGGCATATTCGACGGCCCGGGTCCAATAATCTTCTTCCACGGGAAATTCGCTTGTAACATCTTCGGAACGAAGCAGATAATACATTGCAGACGGAGCTGAGCCCACCATTACTTCGGGTAAGTTTACCGCCATGGTCGAGAAGACTTTGGTGCCGTGGTCGCTCGATGCGAAAATCTCACCTTCAGGAACAAAGTTTTTGAAACCTGCAATGTTCATTTCCCCGAATTGCGGGATGACATCGACGTTGGTGAATCCTGCGTCAATAACGGCGACATTTATACCTTTTCCGGTGAATCCGCTCAACGACATGTTCCGGGCATTATGTAGCGCAAATTGTTCTTCGGTAAGCCCGAAATGGTTTTCCGCCTTGTTTTCTTCCGGGCAATCGGGCAATCCGAGGCGGGGGCGGACAGGGTTACGGTAATTCCGTTCAATACCGCGCCAAACGTACTTGGCAGAATCCACAAACGGCAACCGTAAAATATCCTCGATCTGAGAACTGTCTCTCAACTGAATCACAATGGTTTTAAACCATTTGCTGTGTGAAATCGGTTTTCCTCCCGCATTTTTCAGTTGATTGAAGTAGTCGGGTGAAATAGGAAAATCGGATTGATCTATTTTTACTTGCTGCTGTTTTTTGCGCTCAATGGCTTCCGGGGTAAGAAATTTCTCAGGCTCGGAAACCGAAAATGCCCTGTTTCCCTTGTCTTTCAGGTAAACCCTGAATTTATATTGCAACTGCGTGTTTTGAGCAGACAAAGCGACGCTGAAAAACAAGAAAAGGGCGATGCCGGGTAATTTCATTCTATCTCAATAAATGATGGAATGGCAAATATACACAAAAAAAGAAAAATCCGCACGAATTACTTATTGAATCCTTCCGTCATTTGTTGTATATCCTGGAGTGTGAAATTTCCCAAAAACTGCATCACTACATTTTCACCGTCGTTGCCGGCAACAATCATAATCAGTTCGCGGATATCTTCGGGCTTACCTTTCATGAAAAAATTGATGTTGTCGTTGTCGTCCGATTTCACGCGCATCAGCAGTTCGTAATCCCGTCCTTTTACGCGCTCGTTGGCCATGGAAAGCATTTGAGGTGCAATTTTTTTATCTTCGGATGTGAGGATAAGGATCGATGTTAATTTATTCAAGAAACCTCCTACCTTTACACCGCCGTAATCCATCTTTGAATTTTTGGGAATCAAAGACAACATCGTTTTTGAAATATAAACCGAGGTCACACCGTCCATATCGGAAAATTGTTCAAACGGGTTTTTTTGTGCAAAGGTGAACGTGAAGCTTGCCAGTAACAGTATGGATAAGATTGTTTTTTTCATCTGTTTATACCTTATTTAAGTGATTGATTGATTATTTTTTGTGCTTTTCCCAGGTGCATGTTTGCTTTTTCAACCGATTCGGTTCCCTTGGAAAAATTTTCCGAAAAGAGTTGTAAGGCATTTACGGTTGCCCGGTATGCATCGTCGGGATTCTTGTAAGTATCGGTAAAAAGTGGTGGTTCCGGCTGTTGACTTTTCTGAAATTGCCTTACTCCAAAAATAAGCGCTAACGATGCTGCAATGCCAATAACCCAATATATTGTTTTTTTATCCGATGGTTGTACCTCTTTAAACGAGTCGATAAGCGATTCTATGGCTTTGGTTGATTCGTCCGGGATTTCAACCGGATGGGCATTCAAGGCGCAAAATAGTTTTTTATCGGATAAGAACTCATCGGGAACATCTTGGCGAAGGAGAAAATCAGCAAGTATTTTCTCTTCTTCCAACGAAGTATTTCCCCCGTAGAACCTTTCTAACAAGTTTTTTATATCATTTGTATTCATTTCCGTTTCTGTTTAATTTTTCTTTCATTGCACGTCTTGCCCGCGATAACAATTGCCGGATATTGGTTTCAGTCTGCCTGGTTGTTTCGGCAATCTCCCTGATCGACAGATCGGCGAAGTGCCTGAGCCTGATCACTTCCTGTTGCGCTTGCGGCAAATCGCTCATACATTTCATCAAATGAGATAATTCGTTGCGGGCATCCATTCTCTCTTCTTCCCGATTTTCGCAAACCATCTCTTTGTTTTCAATGATTGATGTGGTTTTGCGGTGATTGTTCCTGAGCAGATCGATTGATAAGTTCTTGGTCATTGTTACCACAAAGGCTTCATCGTTACGGATATTTTCGAGATTGCTCCTCTGTTCCCAGAGCTTTATATAGACTTCCTGAGCAACGTCATCCGCGTCATCCCGGTTTTCGAGAATACTGTACGAAATTCGATAAATCAATGGATGAAAGGATAAAAAACGCTTTTTAAATTCGTCATTGCTCATTGCTGTTCGAGTTCACTAATTTTTGTACAGCTTCGGGTTTTATTTTTCCTTTGATGTGTACGAGGGCCGGATCCTCGCCCATTGAAACAATTACCAGCTCACAGATTACGTCGTTACGAAATCGTGCGAGAATTCTTGTTTTTTCATCCTTTTCGTTCGCTTTCAGCAGGACTTCATACTTTTCGTCATTCAGTTTTTCCGCCAACGCATTAAACCGGAGTTTTACATCGTGCGAACATTCGTCCAACGCAAGAACATGCACGCTCGAAATGTTTAAACCGTCGGTATATCTTGCCACAAGGGGTTTGGTTAAAAACATCAGCAATCCGCCAACCTTAACTTTTTCTACGTTCTTTTCTTGCGCAAACCGATTATACAGGTGCTCCAATGAGACTTGCGCCTGACAATAAACGGTTAGTGACAATAATCCGCACAACAAAATGAGTGATAGACCTCTCTTCATAAAATTGAATTTAGATGATGGCAAAAGGAGACTTATCCTCCCTTTAAAAAGAAGACGAAGATCGATTAGATTTGTGACAACAAAGGATTATTTTTTGAATTTTTCCCGGTTTTTCTCTCTTCGTTTCAGTACGAAGTGGAGCAAGACCGCCATGGCGAGACATACGCCGACAATTATCCAAAACTCTTTAAGGTTACCCGACTGTTTATAATTGGGATACCCGATAACCGCCATGGCAATAGCGTAAACAGCTAATGCCAATGGCAGAAAAATGTATCTTTTATTCTTTAGAACCATGAGACGCATTCCTTTTCGGGATCCATCAATTATTTATTTGTTCCAGAATAGTTATCAGGTAATCGTACGATTTCCCAACGGCCTTGATATGGACGGCTTCGTCGGGCGAATGTGCACCGGTGATGGTGGGTCCGAACGAAACAATATCGAGTTTATGTCCGGCATTCGATTGGATGATTCCGCATTCCAGGCCGGCATGAATAACGTTCACATTGGGACGCTGACCATATTTTTCCATGTATATTTTCGTCATCGTGGTAAGCAGTTGAGAGTTTGCATCGGGTTGCCAGCCGGGGTAGGCGCCATCGAACTCCACTTTTGCCCCGGCAAGCATAAACACGCTTTCAACCGATGAGCAAACCCATTCTTTTCGGCTTTCCGATGAGCTGCGAACCAGCAGTTTCACATCAATCTCTCCTTCAGTGGACTGAACAAGCGCCAGGTTGAGCGAGCTCTCCACCACACCCGGAAATTCGGCAAGCATACTGATTACTCCGTTCGGACAGCCCTCCACGGCGTTGATCAGGTCGTCCTGAACTTCGATGGGGATCAACGATTTCGGCAGATCTGTTTTTTCAGCTTTAAAAGAGATTGAGTTTTCGATTCCCGAAAATTCTTCCCTGAAAAGAGATTCATATTCGTTCACTAAATCGACAAGGTCGTCCGAAAGTTGTTCGGGGATAGTAATAACTGCAAACGATTCGCGCGGGATGGCGTTTCGCAGTGAGCCTCCGTGGATACTTGCAAGACGCGCTTCGTAGTTCCTGACAACGTCTTTCAGAAACCGGTTCATCAGTTTGTTGGCATTTGCGTGCCCCAGGTGGATCTGTGTTCCCGAGTGCCCGCCTTTCAGACCGGTAAGGTTTATTTTAAAGGCCGCGTCGCCTTTCTCAATTTCTTCATCGGGCTTAAACCGGAACGATACGTTTACGTCTGTGCCGCCTGCGCAACCGACGCAGAGATCGCCCTCTTCTTCGGTATCTAAATTCAACATTGTTGTGCCGCTCAGAAAACCTTTCTGCAAGCCAAAGGCGCCGTCCATCCCCACTTCTTCATCTACGGTAAAAAGCGCTTCAATGGGCGGGTGATTCAGTGTATTGTCTTCCAGCACCGCCATCATCATGGCGCAACCAATGCCGTTGTCGGCTCCCAGCGTTGTGGACCGGGCTTTCACCCATTCTCCGTCGATATATGTTTGAATGGGATCTTTGGAGAAATCGTGCGTAACATCGGAATTTTTTTGCGGAACCATATCCAGATGCGATTGTAGAATGATGGTTTCCCCGCTTTCGTATCCTTTCGATGCCGGCTTTTTGATGAGCACATTTCCTGCTTTATCCTGTCTGGTTTCCAAGTTGAGCGATTGGCCGAAATCCATTATAAATTTCGTAACTTTCTCCATTTGTCCGGTTGGACGCGGAATTTGATTTAGCTCGTGAAAGTGTTTCCAAACCCCTTGGGGACTTAAGTTTAAAATTTCTGATGTTGCCATAATTTATATTTATTGTTTCTGATTTTCAATTACCTGTAATCCTAAATTTTCTTTCTCCCTTTTTACATAAGGAAGGGCCAAAATCCCCATCACACCTAAAAGGATGATCCAGATCGATTGAACGGTGAAGATTGCTCCTGCAAATGCACTGGCTTCTTCGTAACCTACACCGAAAATGACCAGGGAAGAGATCACCATGAAGTGCCACGTCCCAACACCTCCCTGAACGGGCACTGCAACACCGACGTTACTCATGGCGTACACAATCCATCCGATTACAGGGCCCAGATCTTTTGTAAAATCGAAAGCGTAAAAGCAAATGTAAAAATACACATAAAAACTCAACCAGGCGAGAATAGTGTAAATAATTATTCTTCCTTTCGACTTCATCTGAGTAATCAACACCATATCGTACCTGACAACCTGGATAAGTTTGTTGACTTTCTTTACTATGGGGCTCTCCTTAAAATAGAAAAACATCACAAACACCCCGCCGATAATTAGTGCCAGAAGCAGGTATAACCAAACGGAAGTGAATATTTTTGTAAAGTTTTCAGCAAAACCGGGGTTTTGGTTGAAATAAGATACAAAGAAGTCCACATAAAGTGCCAGGCTGATGATGACAAGAACAACGCCCGCCAGAATATCGAGGATTTTATCTACAACAAAAGTTTCGAAAGTTTTGGAGAAAGGGATCTGATCGTACTTGGTTACTATCCCGCATCGCCAGAGGTCTCCGGCACGGGGCAAGAGAAAATTCACAGCGTAATTTCCAAAAGTGGCAAACACGATGCTCTCTCTCTTTGGATTGTACCCCAGAGAATTAATGAGAAGCTCCCAACGTAATGCGCGGAAATAGTTACCTAAAAGCCCGAATACGAGCGATGACGCAATAATCCCAAAATGCGCGGATTTTGCAATTTCCCATACTTCTTTTAAATTGGTTTTGCGATAGAGCAGCCAAACTATAGCCACGCCAAGTGCAAGAGATAATACTGTCTTTAGAATATCCTTTATGCGCTTTGAGTTCATCTTATTTGAATAGGGAGCTTCTTCGAATTTAACTTATTGTTCTATCCTTTTTTAGCTGTTGGTTGCTAAAATTTTTAAATAATTAGTTACCTTTGCGACCGTAAAGATAGCTAATAATCGCTAATTGACAATGATATCGGTAAAACCCAAAAAAAATCTCGGGCAGCACTTTCTGAAAGACCCGGCAATTGCCAGTCGTATTGCCGACACGCTCGATGCTTTTGCGCCGCTCCCCATTCTCGAAGTGGGGCCGGGCACCGGTATGCTTACGCAATTTTTGTTGTCGAAAGGCAGAATCCTTACGGTTGTGGAAATCGACAGGGAATCAATCGCTTACCTCAAGAAGCATTTCCCTTCGTTAAACGGAAGTATTTTGCAGCAAAATTTTCTGACCATGAACTTTGCGGAGTATTACGACGGGCCGTTTTGTGTTATTGGCAATTATCCTTACAATATATCATCGCAAATTTTCTTTAAAGTGCTCGACAACAAAGACCGGATTCCTTGCTGCTCGGGTATGATACAAAAGGAGGTGGCTGAACGCATAATCGCTTCGCCCGGCAGCAAAGCTTATGGCATACTTAGCGTTTTACTGCAAGCCTGGTACGATATAGAGTACCTTTTCACGGTAAGCGAACAGGCGTTTATTCCTCCGCCCAAGGTCAAATCGGCAGTTGTGCGGCTTACACGAAACAAACGAAAGCGGCTCAACTGCAATGAAAAACTGTTCAAGTCGGTAGTGAAAACAAGTTTCAACCAGCGAAGGAAAATGCTGAGAAACTCCATCAAGTCGCTGCTGCCCGAAGAAACCCCTTTGCCCGACGACCCGATGCTCGCGAAACGACCCGAGCAGCTGTCGATCGAACAATTCGAACAGCTTACCAACCTGCTCGAACCCTTAACCGGCAAAAATTTCTCGGAAGAAAACAAGAACTGATTATTCATCGATTAAAAACCGAAACATCATGGCGGAAATCAAACTCTTTTACCACAAAGACGGCGTGATCAGACTTAGCCGCAGCCTTGATTTTCTCAAGTCAAACCCTATCCAGAGTTTTCTTTGGATAGACCTCAACGACGTTGACGAGGAAGTAGAAAACGAACTCGAAGATTTTTTGAAGATTTACATTCAGGAAGAGGAAGAGATGATCGAGATCGAGATGTCGTCGCGATACATTGAAACACAGGATACGTTGGTGGTTAACTCGAACTTCCTTTTGTCGAATTTCGAAAGCGATCCTGTTTCGTTTATCCTCAAAAACAATATATTGGTTACGGTCCACAGCGAAGAACTTATTTCGTTTCACGAGACCGTAAAAAAGATATCGGCAAACCCTAAAGGGTACAATACCGGCGCTGATGTTTTGGTGGCTTTACTTGAAACCCGGGTAGAGTTCGATGCCGATATGATTGAGAACATGACGCACAAAATCACTCAACTCAGTAACAGCCTGAGCCTGCAGGAAGCCGATAAGGAATTGCTGGGTGAGATCAAGAACTTACAGGAAAAGACCATGATGCTTCGCGAGAACATTATCGATAAGCAACGTACTGTTTCGAGTATGTTGCGCAGCGATTTTATTTCGAAGGAGTTGCAGCCGAAACTATCGATGATGATCCGGGACATTAACTCGCTGGTGGAGCACATCAAGTTCAGCTTCGACCGGTTGGATTACCTGCAGGACACGTTTTTGGGTTATGTTAATATCGAACAGAACAAGATCATCAAGATCTTTACCATTGTGTCGGTGATTTTTATGCCGCCCACGCTTATCGCCAGTATTTACGGGATGAATTTTACGGCCATGCCGGAACTGAAAGCGGAATGGGGGTATCCCGTATCTATTGGGATGATGGTGCTTTCGTCGCTGGCCATCTTGTTGTATTTCAAGAAGAAGAAATGGCTATGAAGTTTTAGCAAATATCCGGTATTCCCAGGGGGCCAATTCCATTTCTTTAACGGAGGTCGCTGTTCCGGCATGAGGGAAAGCTGTAAAGCCTGCACCCGGAACTTCATCGTTGAAAGCAACTTTTACGCTCTCCTTGCTGAGATTGAAAACGCAAACAATTTCATTCCCTTCATTCACACGTTTAAAAGAGAAGACACTTGCAGGGTTATCGTTCACAATTTCGGTCATCTTTCCGTCCTGTTCCTGTGACAGCAACGCTTTATTCGCTTTTTTGAAGGCGTTGAGCGACGTATATAAATCGGTAAAACCGCCGTTGTCCATCCAGCTGATGCTGTCTTTTTCAAAGAATTGCAACCTGCGGTTCAATCCAACCTCCTGTCCACTGTAGATCAACGGTATGCCGGGAAGCATGTAAGTGAGTACGGCAAATGTTTTGGCAGCTTCGCCCATTCGTTCGAACTCCGTTCCGTTCCATGAGTTTTCATCGTGATTGGAAGTGAAATACATCGGAATGGCATTGGGCGAAAATCTGTCGTTCATCCGCTTTAGCGATGACCGGAGAGAATCCACGTTCTCTTTTCCCTGTGCCACCAGATTCATTTTGTGGTGGAAATCCCACGCATAATAGGCATCGAAAACCGACTCGTTGAGTTCCGGTTTTTCGGCCTCGGCAAGCATGAAAATATCCGATTTCAGCCTCTTGAGCGAGTCCTTTGCTGTTTCCCAAAAATCAGTCGGCACCTCATAAGCCACATCGCAGCGGAAACCGTCGATATCGGCCTCACGCACCCAAAACATCATGGCTTCAATCATAGCCGTACGCATTTCGGTTTTGTCGTAATCCAGCGGAGCGATGTCCGTCCAGTCGTACATAATTATCGGGTTTCCCAAGCTGTCCCTCTTGTACCAGTCGGGGTGTTCCGTTACCCACGTGTGGTCGCGTGAGGTATGGTTGGGCACCCAGTCCAGAATCACCTTCAAGCCCAGATCGTGTGCTTGTTTCACCACACTTTTTAAGTCGTCCATAGAACCGAATTCACTGTTCACTTCTGTGTAGTCCTTTATGGAATAATAGCTCCCCAATGTTCCCTTTCTATCTTTTTCGCCGATGGGTTGAACAGGCATGAGCCACAATATGTCCACGCCCAGTTCTTTTAGCCGCGGCAAATGGGCGGCAAAAGCATTGAATGTCCCTTCCGGTGTGAACTGCCGGGTATTTACTTCATAAATAGTCGCATTGTACACCCATTCCGGATGAACGGTAAGTGTGGGCTTTCCGCACGCAAATAAGATTGTGGAAGCAGCAAGCAATAAAAATAATTTTTTCATTATCCGGTTATGATTTTTTTAGTTTATACACATCGTCCCTGTCTTGTACGAAGAAGACGGATAAAGCTCCGATAATAAGCGAACATCCGGCAAGTACCATTGTGAAAATAACTTGTCCCCCAAAAATATCTTTCGTGACAAATCCCAGGATGCTGGCGGCTAAAATTTGCGGAATTACGATGAAGAAATTAAAAATCCCCATATATGTTCCCATCTTATCTGCCGGAAGCGCGCCCGTGAGAATGGCATACGGCATAGAGAGGATACTTCCCCACGTGAATCCGATTCCAATCATCGGCAGAATAAGGATTTGGGGGTCTTTGATGAAAAAGAACGATATAAATGAAATTCCGCCCACTGCCAGTGCGATGGAGTGGGTAGCTCTACGCCCAATTTGTTTGGCAAGGACCGGAAGCAAAAATGCCGACATGGCCGATACGGCATTGTAAACGGCAAAAAGGACCCCTACCCAGTCGGCACCCTGATTATAGAGCTCGGAAGCTGTGTCGCTCGTTCCAAAGACATGCTGTGTTACGGCAGGCGTGGTGTAAATCCACATGGCGTAAAACGACAGCCACGAAAAAAACTGGACAACAGCCAGTTGCCTCATGGTCTTCGGCATATGAAGCAGATCGTTCATTATGCCTACCATGCCGTTCCGGGAGTTGTCTTTTTTAGTCAATGCTCCGGATATCAATAAGATGATCCCAAAAACCAATAACAAACCCGAAACAATATAGAGTTGGACATCAAGCTTCGATAAAGCGATTATCGCTGTTGCAATAATTCCGGCAGTTGTCCAGACAGAACCATTTTTAAGAAACTGATCAGAGGAAACCGGCGGTTTTACTTCGGGTTTAAGTCCGGATATTTTCTCCTTTTCCTGCTCAAACGCAGCCAATTCTTCGGGAGAATACTCTTTTGATGTGAAGACTGTATATAAGACCGATGCCAGCAAAACAACCCCGCCGATATAGAACGAGAGTTTAACCGATTGGGGTATTAAGCCTTCGGCAGCAGTATTGGGAACACCGAACCAATTGGTTAAAATGTAGGGCAACGCCGAAGCAATAACGGCCCCCACACCTATAAAAAAGCTTTGCATGGCGAATCCCATTGTGCGTTGTTCCGTTGGTAGGTTATCGCCTACAAAAGCACGGAACGGTTCCATGGAGATATTGATGGAGGCATCCATAATCCATAACATTCCGGCAGCAATCCACAGTGCCGGGGAGTTGGGCATGATGAACAATGCCAGCGTGGTAAAAATGGCGCCGGTAGTGAAATATGGCCTGCGCCGGCCGAACCGGTTCCAGGTTTTATCACTGAGATGTCCGATGATGGGCTGAACGATTAGTCCGGTAAGCGGAGCGGCAATCCAGAGAATAGGAATATCTTCCACCCGTGCGCCCAGTGTCTCAAAAATACGGCTGACATTGGCATTTTGAAGCGCAAAGCCGAATTGAATTCCCAGAAATCCGAAACTCATGTTCCATATTTCCCAAAAAGAGAGGTGTCTTTTCTTCATGTTGTGATGTTTTTCTTCTGTGTTGTAAGAGGCAAATTTATAATGCATTATACATTAAAATGCTCTATTTGGAGTAAAAGAGTTGAAAAAATGATGCAATCGAATGCATTGGCTATTGGCTATTGAGGGGTTGGCGGGTTGAATTCCTGACCACCAACTTCGTTTTAATGACCTTGCTCACGATTCCCGTCTTCTTTTCGATACCTTCTATACGGTTGATAAGCAGGCGCGCAGCAACTTTTCCCATCTCAAAGCCATGTTGATCCACGCTGGTAAGCGTAGGGTCGGTCACATCAGTGATGTATGAATTGGTAAATCCGCAGACCGAGATGTCCTGCGGAATCTTGTATCCTGCCGATTTACAGATCTGAAGGCAATAAGCCGCTACTTCGTCGTTAATACAAAAGAAAGCGTCGGGAACAGGATCTACCTCCAACAAAACAGGAACTATTTGCCGGGCAAGCTCTATGGTGTCGCACATCCGCATAAGGGTTTTATCAACGGGAATATTGTGTTTTCGCAAGGCATCTTCGTAGCCCATTCTCCTGTTGTTGGCTATGGGCAAATGCGGATTGGACCCCAGGAATGCAATTCTTGTGCACCCGCCCTTAATTAAATGATCGACGGCATTATAAGCGCCGTCGTAGTCGTCTATCACCACCTTATCGGTATTGATCCCGGTGCAGATACGATCGAAAAATACCAAGTGTGTCCCGTTGTCTATAATGTCCTGGAAGTGAGAGAATTCTTCGGTCGATTTGGCCTGTGAGGCCAGAATCCCCCGTACCCTCGCATCCAAAAGGGTTTCCACGCTCTTTACTTCACGATGATAATCCTCGTTGGAGTGGCAGATGATCAGGTTAAAATTCTCTTTCTCCGCCTCTTCCTGAATTCCGGCAAGTACCGATGAAAAGAAATAGTGCACAATTTCGGGAACAATCACGCCAATGGTATTGTTGCGATTCGTGCGGAGCTGAAGCGCAAGCGTATTGGGTTTGTACTTGTTCTTCACCGCATATTCCTGCACGAGCGTTTTCGTTTCTTTACTGATGGCAGGATGGTCCCTTAGCGCACGGGATACTGTTGACGGTGATAAATCCAGCTCCTTGGCAATATCTTTCAGGGTAATTTGTCGCCTATCCATATTATTGAGATTTAAAAGCAGCTCAAATATAGCGAAAGCCGGGAGCAGAGTGTCGAACTTGTTCGTAAGCTCTGCCGAGGCGCATCCTATATTGTACAAATATATGAAAAAAAGAAGCTTGAACGACAAAACCGGGGAGTTTTTTCCAGATTTACGATAAATATTGCAACATGGTTGCCATAGCCAATTTCAATCCATCGTTATTTTTGCCCCCGGCGGTGGCAAAGTGAGGCTGTCCTCCTCCTCCTCCCTCGATATGTTTGGCGGCTTCACGTACAATGGTTCCGGCATTGAGCCCGCCCGCCACTAAGTCGTCGCTCAGCATCACGGTCAGGCTGGGTTTGCTGTTAACGCTGAATGCTGCCACAAAAGCCATGTGTTGCGGGAACTCTCCTCTCAGTTGAAAAGCAATGTTTTTTATGATTTCGGGTGACGCGAATATTCCTTCGAGTTTAAAGAGCGTAATGTCGTTAACCACCTCTTTTTTCTGAATAATGGCATTCTTTAAATGCTCGGTACGCTCTTTCGTGAACGCTTCTATTTTTTGACGCATCTCATCGTTTTCGCTCATCAGCTTATGCAATCCCACCATTATTTCGGGGGCGTTGCCCGATAAGGTCTCTTTCACGTTCCGAAGCGTATCATCCATTGCATACAAATAATTTTCACAGCCTTTGGCCGTAACGGCTTCAATACGGCGGACACCGGCGGCGATGGCGCTCTCGCTCACAATGCGGAACGTGCCGATGCGCCCGGTAGAAGAGATATGCGTTCCTCCGCAAAGTTCAATGGATGACCCAAAACGGACCGTACGGACATCGTCGCCGTATTTTTCACCGAACAGTGCTATTGCGCCTTGTGCCCTGGCTTCATTGATTGGAACGTGGCGATGTTCCTCAATGCTGAAATTGCTGCGGATTTTTTCAGTAACTTTTCGTTCCACGGCGCGAATTTCTTCGGGAGTCATTTTCTGGAAGTGCGAAAAGTCGAACCGCAAAACTTCGGGGGAGACGTACGACCCTTTTTGCTCTACATGCGTTCCCAATACTTCACGTAATGCCTCGTGCAGCAGGTGTGTCCCGGTGTGATTGCATTCGGTTGCCGTACGCTTATCGGTATCTATTTTAGCGCGGAAAGTGCCTTCGACAGGTTGCGGCAGCTTGTTTGCCAGGTGAACGGGGAGATTATTTTCACGTTTGGTATCGAAGATATCGGTTTTTTCGCCGTTATCGTTAATAAGCCAGCCGCTATCGCCTACCTGTCCTCCCATTTCGGCATAGAACGGCGATTTGGAAAGTACAATCTGATAAAACTCTCTGTTTTTCTGTTTCACTTTCCGGTAACGGATCACTTGCGTTTCGCTTTCGGTTTCGTCGTAACCCACAAATTCGGTTTCGCCGTCACGTACTTTAACCCAATCTCCGGTTTCAATTGCGGCGGCATGGCGTGCACGCTCTTTTTGTTTTTGCATTTCGGCATCAAAACCTTTGCGGTTAACGGCCATATCGTGTTCACGAAGAATGAGTTCGGTTAAGTCGAGTGGAAAACCGAACGTGTCGTAAAGCTGAAAAGCAATCTCTCCTTCCAGTTCATTCCTGTCCGATTTTTTATGTTCCGCAATCTCCTTGTCAAGCAGCCGGATCCCGGTTTCGAGCGTTCTTAAGAACGAGTTTTCCTCTTCTTTGATAACTTTTTTAAGCAATGTCTTTTGCGCTTCCAGTTCGGGATAAGCATCCCCCATAACCTCTATGAGCGTCTGCACGAGCTTATACATAAATGCTTCGTGCATGTTGAGGAACGTGTATCCGTAACGGACGGCGCGGCGCAAGATACGTCGGATAACATACCCTGCTTTGGCATTCGACGGCAATTGTCCGTCGGTTATCGAGAAAGCGATGGTACGGATATGATCGGCAATCACGCGCATGGCAATGTCTTTTTTGGCCTCTTCGCCGTATTGCACGCCTGTGATTTTTCCAATTTCAGCGATGATCGGCTGGAAAACATCGGTGTCGTAGTTCGATGTTTTTCCTTGTACCGCCATCGAGAGGCGCTCGAATCCCATACCTGTATCTATTACTTTGGCCGGAAGCGGTTCCAGTGATCCATCGGCTTTGCGGTTGTATTGCATAAACACCAGGTTCCAGATCTCTATAACTTGCGGATGGCTTTGGTTCACGAGCAAGAGCCCATCCACCTTGGCACGTTCCTCCTCCGGACGGATATCAATATGAATTTCGGAACACGGCCCGCACGGCCCCGTGTCGCCCATTTCCCAAAAGTTGTCTTTCTTGTTCCCGTTGATAATGCGCTCTTTGGGGAGATACTGCAACCAATAACCGGCGGCTTCATTGTCGCGTTCCAGATCTTCCCCGGGGCTTCCTTCAAAAACCGTTGCGTAAAGCCGGGCCGGGTCGAGTTTCAGCACATCCACGAGATATTCCCACGCCCAGGCAATGGCTTCTTTCTTGAAATAATCGCCAAACGACCAGTTCCCCAACATCTCAAACATCGTGTGGTGATACGTATCGTGCCCCACCTCTTCCAAGTCGTTGTGCTTGCCGCTCACGCGCAGGCATTTTTGCGAGTCCGCCACGCGCGGATGTTTAACAGGAGCATTACCCAGGATAATATCTTTAAACTGATTCATGCCGGCATTGGTAAACATTAGCGTAGGGTCGTCCTTGATCACCATTGGGGCAGAGGGAACGATCTGATGGCCTTTGGATGCAAAAAAATCTTTAAACGATTGGCGAATTTCTTTTGAAGTCATACGGGTTACGAGTTTCGAGTTACGGGTTTCGGGTTGAAAGCCCGACATTTTGCTTTTAAGGCACAAAGATACAATTTTCTTGCGTCAAAACATAAGCAAAAATAATTCGTAAAATTCAAAACACTTTCTTAATTCTAATTTGTATCTTTGCCAAGGTTCAAAACTTTGATAAAGAAATGGGCAAGCGAAAAAAACCAATACAGTTCAACGATAAACGGCTTTACTATTCCATTCAGGAGGTGGCTGACCATTTTGCCGTAAATGTATCGCTCTTAAGGTTTTGGGAAAAGGAGTTTGAAAATATCAATCCGAAAAAAACAGCTGGGGGCACGCGTCAATATACCAAAGAAGACATTCAACAGGTGGAGATTGTGTATCATTTGGTCAAAGAGAGCGGATTGACGCTGGAAGGTGCGCGCCAATCGTTGAAATCGAAAAAAGACGCTGAGGTAAAGCGTGTGGAGGCGTTGGAAAAACTCAAGGAAATCAGGAAGGAGCTGCTCTCGCTGGAAGAGGAGTTTGACCGGTTGCACGAGCAGCAAAAATACAGTAAAACGGAGATCGAATGAGAATGAAGAAAATACTTTTTATCGCATTAATCCTTTCCTCCATTGCCGTACAGGCGCAAACAGTAAAAGTTGGCGCCGAAATAACCGATGCCTATTTCCCGCTGATCCGGGGGAAACGGGTTGCGGTGATGAGCAATCAAACGGGAAGGGTAGGGAACGAACATTTAGTGGATTTGCTTATCCGGAATAAGTTTAACGTAGTTGGAATTTTCTCCCCCGAACACGGTTTTCGCGGAACAGCCGATGCGGGGGAACATGTGGCCAATTCGGTGGATGAGAAAACGGGAGTGCCCGTTTGGTCGCTATACGGTAGTGGAAGCGGTAAGCCGTCTGCCGATAAGATGGAGAAGTTCGATGTGCTCCTTTTCGACCTTCAGGACGTTGGGTTGCGATTTTATACCTACTACGCCAGTATGGCCCGTTTAATGGATGCTTGTGCCGAACACAGCAAGAAAATGATTATGCTCGATCGCCCTAATCCAAACGGATTTTTTGTGGATGGCCCCATTTTGGATATGAAACACAAATCGGGGGTAGGTTGGTTGCCCATCCCTGTTGTGCATGGAATGACATTGGGTGAGCTCGCTTTGATGATTAACGGCGAAAAGTGGCTTCCGCAAGGCCGGATTTGTGATGTGACGGTTATCCCCTGCCAAAATTACACGCACCAGACAAGGTATGAATTACCGGTTGCTCCTTCTCCCAACCTGCCGAATACCCAGTCCATTTATCTCTATCCCTCCACCTGCCTGTTTGAAGGTACGGTTGTGAGTTTAGGGCGTGGGACATCTTTTCCGTTTCAGGTTTACGGGCATCCGGATTATAAAGGTTCCGATTTTTCCTTTACTCCGCGCAGTGTTCCGGGAGCCAAAAATCCGCCGTTACTCAACAAAAAATGTTACGGTGTTGATCTTCGGAATGTTTCGCAGGAATATATTTGGGAAAACGGCTTTGATCTATCCTACGTTATCGATGCCTACAAAAATCTGAAAATGGGCGATAAGTTTTTCACCGGCTTCTTTGAGAAATTAGTGGGAGTGGATTATATCCGGCAGGATATTATTGCCGGGAAATCGGCTCAGGAGATAAAAGACAAATGGTATTGCGACGTAGTGAAGTTTAAGCAGCAACGCCGCCCGTATTTGTTATATGGGGAATAATGGGCTGTTGGGCGGTTATCGCATTGAGGCAAACATTTTACTTTGAAATCCTCTTAAACACAAAAAAATACTATACATTTGTAAGAAAAATAACCGGACTTTCGCAAGTACACCTGATGGAATGTATGCAACTAAAGCGGGAGACCTTTTAGCTATTTTGCGGGGAATCCATAGCGAGTAATGAAGGTTAAATAAAATGATAATTCATGGTTGACAAACTCTCAGATCCGATTGGCCGATTGATGGGATTGCGTTATAAATCTCATCCCTGGCACGGAATTTCTATCGGCGATCATGCTCCCGAAGAAGTAACGGCATTTATAGAAGTAGTTCCTACCGATACGGTAAAATACGAAATAGATAAAATAAGCGGGTATTTACGCGTGGACCGTCCGCAAAAATTTTCAAATGTGGTTCCTGCCCTGTACGGATTTATTCCGCAGACCTATTGCGGCAGGAGGGTTGGTGACTTTTGCAACAAAAAAAACGGGAGAACCGATGTTGTGGGCGACGGAGACCCTATGGATATCTGCGTGTTAACGGAGAAAGACCTTTCGCACGGTGATTTGCTGGTCAGTGCCATCCCTATCGGCGGTTTCCGGATGATCGACGGTAACCAGGCGGACGATAAGATCATCGCCATCCTGAAAAACGATACCGTTTACGGACTTTACGACAATATAGACGACGTTCCAAAAATTGTTATTCAACGCCTGGAGCACTACTTCCTTACCTATAAGGATATGCCGGGCGAAGACCGGAACACCGAAATCACCCACGTTTACGGTCGCGATGAGGCTCTCGAAATTATCCGCTACGCCGTTGAGGATTATAACGAGCGGTTCGAGAACATTGGGTTGATTCTGTCTTAGCCGCCTGATTCTATACCACAGAACTACAACTAATCGTTCCTGCAGGCAAAAGTTAATTTTGCTTTTTGCTGCATGATGTCTAAAGAAATGGTACAAAAAAAGATTTTTGGCTTTTCTCCCAACGTGTTCTACACGGGGATAGTCAGTTTTTTAACGGATACATCCGCCAAGATGGTCTATTCCGTTATGCCGATGTTTTTGATGTCTCTCGGCGTATCCAAAACAAGCCTTTCGTTGATCGAAGGAGTGGCGGAGAGCACCGCCTCCCTGCTGAAGGCTTTTTCGGGTTATTGGAGCGATAAGATCGGCAAGAACAAGCCTTTTATGTTAATCGGATACGGGCTATCAACGCTCATTATGCCGCTTTATGCCACGGTGGTCACTCCGTTGCAGATGTTGTTTTACCGGTTTGCCGAGCGTATAGGAAAAGGGATTCGCACTGCTCCGCGCGATAGCCTGGTAGCCGGCTCGGTAGAAAAAAACGAGACGGGTAAAAGTTTCGGTTTACATAAAGCAATGGACAACAGTGGAGCTATTGTCGGGCCTTTGCTTGCCTTTTTTGTTCTCTCCCTTAAGCCCGATAGTTTTCGATTTATTTTCTTACTTTCGGCCATACCGGGAATATTGGGCATTTTGGTCCTGATCTTCGGAATAAAAGAAGCCAAAAAGAAGAAAGAGAATTTATTGCAAAAGTTCAGATTCCGGGATTTCCCGAAGCGTTTTTACCTGTTCCTTGCCATAATTTTTATTTTCACGCTGGGGAATTCCACTGATGCGCTTCTCATTGTAAAAGCCAATGAGGTGGGCGTAAAAGTTACTTTTATTCCGTTGGTTTATCTTGTTTCGAGTGTTGTTTCAGTTGCATTGGCCATCCCGTTCGGTTCATGGTCGGATAGAATTGGGCGCGAGAAACTGCTTATCGTAGGTTTTTTGACCTATGCCGTGGTCTATTTTGGATTCGGGATTACCGGGAACATCTACACCATTGTCGCACTATTTGCGCTTTACGGCGTATATTCGGCCTTAACCGACGGAGTACAAAAAGCGCTTGTTTCGGATTTGGCCGATAAAAATAAAAAAGGTACCGGATTGGGTATATACAATGCTTTGCTCGGAATCACGCTGTTGCCGGCAAGCCTGATTGCAGGGACGCTATACGACAAAGTCAATTCGAGCATACCGTTTTACTTTGGGGCGGTTACCGCTGTTTTGTCTGCATTGCTGATGGTGGTGTTTGTGATTACAGGGCAAAAACAAAAAAGAGAGTAAAGTCGCAACTTTACTCTCTTTCCACACTATAAACCCTACTTTTAGCTCCGGTAATCGTAAAATCCGATTCCGGTTTTTCTTCCAAGCAGATTGGCACGGACCATCTTGCGCAGCAACGGATGCGGACGGTATTTGTCGTCGCCGAATTCGTGATGCAGCACTTCCATTATTGCCAGGCAGACATCCAACCCGATTAAATCGGCAAGCGCCAGTGGGCCGATAGGGTGTCCTGCACCCAGCTTCATGGCTTCGTCTATTTCTTCTTTGGATGCGACGCCTTCGGCAAATACGCCAATGCCCTCGTTTATCATGGGTATAAGCAACCTGTTTACTAAAAATCCGGGCGCTTCATTTACCGTTACGGGCACTTTCCCTATGTTTTTCGCGATGTCCGATACGCAGTCGAAAACACTGTCCGCAGTGAGTTGTCCCCGAATCACTTCTACCAGTTTCAATACCGGGACAGGATTAAAAAAGTGCATGCCGATCACTTTTTCGGGACGTTTGGTGCATGCTGCAATCCCGGTAATGGAGAGGGATGATGAGTTGGTTGCCAGGATGGTTTCGGGCGGGCAGGTTTCATCTAATTCCCGGAACACTTTCTTTTTCAACTCCATATTTTCGGCAACGGCTTCTACCACCAACCCGCAATCGTTGAAATCGTTGTACGACAATGTGGTGGCGATGCGGGCGAGAATCTGCCGTTTGTCGTTTTCGCTCAACTTCTCTTTTGCCACCAATCGCGACAGGCTTTTGTCGATATTCTCCACCGCATTTTGCAGCAGTTCATCCGACAGGTCTTTCATGACCACACGATATCCTCCTTGTGCAAACGCCTGTGCAATCCCGTTGCCCATCGTGCCTGTTCCTATAATTCCTATTTTCATATCGGTCTATCTATTTTCCTTTAAATTCCGTTTTCTGTTTCTTTAAAAACGCGTTCATTCCGTTTTTCTGATCTTCGGTCTCGAAGCATCGGGCAAACAGTTCCACCTCAAGCTCGATCCCTTCGGAAATCGGTAGATCCCACCCGTTATTGATGGCTTCCTTCGATTTCTGGACGGCTACCGGCGCCTGTTTGGCTATGGCAGAAGCTACGTCGCGAACTTCCTCCATCAGCGATTCCGGCGCGACCACCCGGTTTACCAGCCCGATGGCCAAAGCTTCGCCTGCTGTTATCACTTTCCCTGTAAAAATAAGTTCTTTTGCTTTTGCAAATCCTACAAGCCTTGCCAGACGTTGTGTCCCCGAAAATCCGGGTGTGATGCCCAGGCCGACTTCAGGTTGCCCGAATTTCGCTTTTTCCGATGCAATACGGATATCGCACGCCAATGCCAATTCGCAACCACCACCCAGTGCAAATCCGTTTACGGCCGCGATAACGGGTTGGGGACAAGTTTCTATCTTCCTGAAAATCGATGAGCCGGTTGTACCAAAAGCTTTCGCTTCTTCGTAGTCCATCCCGCACATCTCCTGGATATTGGCTCCGGCGACAAACGCGCGGTCGGCTCCGGTGAGAACAATCACGCGGGTCTCCCTGTCGTTTGCCAGTTTGTCGAAAGCGGCGCTCAATTCTTGCAACATCTGCCCGTTCAGGGCGTTCAACGTTTTAGGCTCATTAATGACAACCGTAGCAATGTGATTATCCTTTTGAATGATTATTTTTTTTTCTTCTTCCATGCTCATGGCCTTTTAACTATTATCGCTGTTCCCATCCCTCCGCCGATACAGAGTGATGCCAGCCCAACCTTCTTGCCGTACATTTTCATTTCGTGAACAAGCGAGACGATAATGCGGTTGCCCGATGCGCCGATGGGATGTCCCAAAGCGATCGCTCCGCCGTGAACGTTGCAACGTTCATCCATCCACTCGTGTGAGACGCCGTGCTCATCGCACAAACTTTCGATGACGCCGAGCGATTGTGCTGCAAAGGCTTCATTCAGCTCAATAATCTCCATATCCGAAAGTTTCATGCCGGCACGTTGCAATACTTTGCGGATGGCAGGAACAGGCCCCAGTCCCATTATTTCGGGAGCTACGCCGCTTTCGGCTACGGCTACGATTTCAGCCAGCGGTTCCAGTCCGTATTTGGCAACGGCTTCTTCATCGGCAAGCATCACGAAAGAGGCACCGTCGTTAATCCCCGATGCGTTCCCTGCCGTAACGGTGCCGTCCTTTTTGAAAGCCGGACGCAATGCCGCCAGTTTTTCGGGTGTACTTGTCCGGTTCGGGAATTCGTCTTTGTCGAATACGACGGTCTCTTTTCTCGATACAATTTCCACAGGAACAATTTCTTCTTTAAATTTATCCCCATCCACGGCTGCGATGGCTTTTTGTTGTGAACGGTAGGCAAAAGCATCTTGCGCTTCGCGGGAAATGCCTGACTTTTCAGCTACGTTCTCTGCCGTAATTCCCATGTGATAGTTGTTGAACACATCGGTCAGCCCGTCGTTCACCATGTGATCGACTACATTGAAATTACCCATTTTAATGCCGTTGCGCACCGATGAAGGCAGGATATATCCGGCATCGGACATGTTTTCAACTCCTCCCGCGATGATTACCGCTGCCGCACCGCTCCGGATTTCCGAAACGGCGTTCATCACGGCTTTCATTCCGCTGCCGCACACCATATTGATGCTGTAGGCGGGAACTTCGGCGGGAATACCCGCGTAGATGGCACACTGGCGGGCTACGCCCTGTCCCTGTCCGGCAGATAACACGTTTCCGGCAATAACGGAATCGATTTTTGAACTCTCCATACCGGTTTCTTCCAGAATGGCTTTGATGACCATCGCGCCCAGTTGTCCCGGCTTAATGGTCGAAAGGCTGCCCATAAATTTTCCGATGGGCGTGCGTTTTGCTGATACGATAAAGATTTTTTTCATATTTTTATTGTTAGATATCAAGAATTTATAGATCACGCATTAATTTCAGGTTTTCGCTGAAACGTAACGTGGCTTCGGTAGCTGCTTGCACGTCTTCTGCGGTAAACTCGGGATGAATCTCGGTAACGAGCAAGCCGTTATCGGTAACTTCAATCACACACATCTCGGTTACAATCATATCCACCTGCCCTTTTGCAGTGAGCGGAAGCGTGCACCGTTTCATGATTTTGGGACTTCCTTTTGCCGTGTGCTCCATCGCCAGGATCACCTTGCGGGTTCCGGTAAGCAGATCCATGGCCCCACCCATTCCGGGAACCATTTTTCCGGGAATGTTCCAGTTGGCCAGATTACCCTCTTCATCCACCTGCAACGCCCCCAACACGCTCACATCGACGTGCCCTCCACGGATGATGGCAAATGATGTGGCACTGTCAAAACAGGCCGCACCTAAGCCGGGCAACACAGGGGCGCCTCCGGCGTTGGCGAAATGCGGGTCTTCTTCTCCCGCTGCGGGAGTTTTTCCCATTCCAATCATCCCGTTCTCCGATTGTAATACCACGTGTACTTCGGGTTTCAAATAATTGGGGACCCAGGTAGGAATTCCGATTCCCAGGTTAACCACATCATTGTCTTTTAATTCGAGCGCGACGCGCCGGGCGATAACTTCCCTGATTTGGTTTTTGTCCATAAACTAAGTTGGGGTTTTATTTATTCTTCTTTCCATCTCCTGTGCGATAAATGATGCCACGTCATCGGCATACGTATTCATCCCGAATCCGGCATCGTAGCCGAGTTCTTTTGCCAACTCGTGCGAAATGCGGGGTCCGCCGGCGCAAAGGATCACCTTTTCGCGCAGTCCTTCGGCCTCAAGCATCTCCACCAGTTCGATCATGTTTTTTATATGTACATCTTTCTGCGTAACGGTTTGGGATACCAGCAGCGCATCGGCATTCATCTCTATGCCTTTGGCAATAAGGTCCTCATTAAGTACCTGGCTTCCCATGTTCACGGCTTCGAACATGCTGTATCTTTCCAGGCCGTATCTTCCGGCGAACCCTTTCATGTTCATGATGGCGTCGATGCCGACGGTGTGCGCGTCACTTCCGGTGCTTGCCCCAACCACCACTATTTTTCTGCCGATTCGCTCTTTGATGAACTCGTCGGTTTGAGGAATATCCCATTTCGTTGAAGATACTTTGGGTACACGGATCTGCGTGTAGTCGATACTTCCGGTATAACTTCCGTAGCAGTTGAAAAACGTAAATCCTTCTTTCAGCTCTTTGTAATAAACAACCTGCGGGTTGTTAAACCCCATTTTTCGCAACAATTGTCTGGCTGCTTCAATGGCTTCGTCTCCGGCGGGAACGGGCAGGGTGAAACTCAGTTGGGTTTTACCGTCGTTCATGGTGTCGCCGTACGGTTTTATTCCGGTCAGGTCGAGCGTTTGATCGAAATCGTTAGAACGTGTGTTGTATAATCCTTCGCTCATAATTTCTCGTGTTTCGTGTTACGTGTCTTATGTTCCGGGTTCATTAAGTTGATGAACGGATTGTAATAGTGCTCTCCTTTCACCGATACGCCGGCCAATCCTTTTCCTCCGGTCTTGGCGCGTTTAATGTTTCCGAAAATTCCTTTTTCCAGGGCCCTAAAAAGCCCTTCTTCCTGAAGCTCCTCGAGCAGTGCAATGGTTTTATCCAACACTTCCTTGGCCCGGCCCTGGATGATTCCTCCCTCTTTAAACTCCACCTCGTCGCCAATATTACGCATATTGTTGAAGATATACCGGGCGTTCTCTATGGAGAGGTAGCGGTCGCTCATAAACGGCGTGTGAATGGCTTCGGTGGGCATTCCCAGCAGTTGGATCCCTTGCGATGTCCAAACGCCAACCGTATTGAAGAGGGCGTCTTGCAGATGTCCTTTGAAAATATTTCCCGTCATGAATTTCGTGGGCGGCATGTATTTCAGCGGCGCTTTGGGGAATATCTCGCGGATCAGTTGCGCTTGCGCGAGTTCGAGAAGGAACCCGTTTTCGAGGTCGGGATCCATCTCAAAAGCATGTCCCAGCCCCATTTGTTCTTCGGGAAGCCCGGCAAGTAACGCCAGCTGCTCGTTGATCAGGTCCGAGGCCAGTACGGTGTGCGCCTCTTCCACGGCATCGGCGGTGGTGAGGTAATTGTCTTCTCCGGTATTGATGATCACGCCGGCAAAGCCGTTTATCACGCGCGACATAAACTGGTCCACCATTGTGCGCTGCATATTGATGTCGCGGAAAAGGATGCCGTAAAGCGCATCGTTCAGCATGACGTCCAATCCTTCCAGCGCACCCATCGCGGCGATTTCAGGCATGCACAATCCGGAGCAATAGTTGCACAAACGGATGTACCTTCCGATCTCTTCACCCACTTTATCCAGAGCGCTGCGCATGATGCGGAAGTTCTCCTGCGTGGCATACGTCCCGCCGAAACCTTCGGTAGTGGCGCCGTAGGGGACATAATCGAGCAAGCTTTGTCCGGTGGTGCGGATCACGGCAATAATGTCTGCTCCTTGCCTGGCCGCGGCTTCGGCCTGCACCACGTCTTCGTAGATGTTTCCGGTAGCAACAATCACGTAAAGATACGGGCGTCTTCCTTCGCCGATGGTTTCAAGATAATGTTCTCTTTTTTTCCGCCTTTCCGATATTTGGCGGATGCTTGCATCGACAAACGGTTGCAATGCACGGGCAATTTCTTCTTTCGGGCGAAACGGAAAAGCCGTGATATCCAAGCTTCCAGACGCTACCCGTTCGGCAATTTGTTGCGGCGTTTGCCCTGTTCCGATAATGGCATTCCCCAAAAAGAAAAGTGTGCCGTGCTCCAACACGTTTTTATTTTTCAAATCGTCTGCCAGCACGTTCGGAAACGGTACCCCGGCATCGTCCACATCATCTATTCCCACCAGACGGCAGAGTGTCCTTTCAACGGCAACCGTGGTATAATTGTCGGCAAAGCGCTGCACGTCGGCGGCAATTTTGCCGGCAACGTCGCGTGCGTGTTGCACTTTATTGAAATCTATTCCGAGTTTACTTTTTTGCATATAAGTTTATTAAGTTAAATAACTACTGAACATCATTCTTCAAATATTTTTTTGCCCGTTCTAAAATAGCCGCATTCACCCCGATGATCTCCGCAATTTTTACTGCTTCGTGCGGGACCTCTTTTTCCGTGGTTTCTTCCAGCGAATAATCAATGAAAGAGTTGATATTGTCGATCGTTATTTTTTCGTTGTTCTTATTTTCCGTGAAGCCTTTCACGCGCAGTTTCCGGCAGGGCATATCTATGCCGTAGTGTGTGGTGATAAGCGATTGCACATTGTGTTGAATAAAGAAGTCGAGTATCCCGCACACGATCGCTTTACCCTCTGTCGGATTGGTGGTGCGGGCAAGCTCATCGATAAGCACCAGTTGACTGATGTGTTGGCGTGTGTTGTCGATGGTGGTGTTCAGGCGAAGCATTTCGGCAGCAAAAGAGGAGAGTCCTTTCAGTTCGTCCTCACCGTCGCTTATACTTATAACTATCTGTTCTACAGGGATGATCGCCGCCGATTGCGCCGCAACATAAAACCCGAACTGCATCATTGTCTGCGCCAGCGCCACGCTTTTGAGTAGAACGCTTTTGCCTGCCATATTGGCTCCGGTGATCACGGTGGGTTGCATCGGGATGGAAATATCCACCGGCTGAAAATCTTTGTGTTGCTGCCTCAACAGGTTCCTGATTTCGGGATGGAAAAGTCCGGTGTAAAATGTTTTTTTGTCGCCGATTGCCGGTTTGCATAATCCCAATTCTTTTGCCTGGCGGGCTTTGGCCAGCACGACATCCAGCCGGGCAATTTCGTGCAATGCTTTCAATAAGGCCCGGGCATGCGGATAAAGCTGTTGCGTGATTTTTTTTCGGATTTCATCTTCCAATTGTTGCGCCTGAAGGCGAGCCTGCTCTATTTCCTGTTCGCTATAGCCCTGATCCGGCATCCTGTTCAGTTGTGCACGCAGCGAGGCCAGGTCCGGTGAATATTGATCGTACACGTAAAAGTGTGGAATACGTTTTTTTTCGGGATCGAGAATATCGATAACCTTTGCGAGAGACGGAATATCTATAAAAGAGATTTTCAATTGTCCGGCGTGTTCCCGTATGGACTCTGCGAGCAAGGCGAAATATTTTATTTCGAACAGTTCTACATCGTCCAATATGTTTTTGTCCGAGAGGATCCTGATGGTTCCCGATATATCGTGCAACTGCATCAGCTTGGAAAAGAGCATCGACAGCCGTTTTTCGTTTTCCGGTGCATTAACGATCCCAACAGCCGTTTCGGTCTCATCCAGAGCCGTTTCTATGTCGTCTCCGTTTGTCAGGAACGGCAAAGAGAACAGCTGCTTTCTCCCGGCGGAAGAGCGTATATTCAACGAGTTTACGATGTAGTTGAACCCGCTGATCTGTTTTATGGCTTGTTTTATACTCAAAATAACTATTTACTGTTCTTCAAATTACATGTTTTTTACATCATACACCGGCACATTCAGCGCTTTTTTCATTTCCCGTTGCAACGTGTCGGAATCGAGCAGGAAACCGCTTGGCGATAATGGGTTTACCGTTACTGCAATGAGTTTGCTTCGCAAGACGCTCTTTATTGAATTCCCGCTTTTCAGGAATGCGTTGAACTCTTTTTGCGAGACAAACAGTTTTGTGAAATCGCTCACGGCCAGTTCTACGTTTTTGTTCTGTATTCGCAGGAATGAGAGCAGTTTGTCGCTTACGGCTCCCGACACATAAATTCGTGTGCCAAACCGGAAGATATCCTCCTCCCTTTTATCGAGGAGGAATACCGATGGTATTTCCAAGTCATGCAGACGATCTTCGGCATCTATGGCCCATATCCCGCCCTTTATCGTTTGCAGTTCTCCGGCAAGTTTGGCCTCAACGGCCGGTAATTCGATAAGCTGCTGCACGAAACGCGTTTCGCGTACCAACTGCGGGATGTTTGCCGAGAGTGCTGCCCCCGTTGCCAAAACCATTGCCTCGGTAACGGCGGGCGAGGCCAGGCTCAGGCGCGACAGTGCGCCATCCACTATCGTGGTTTGAACGTCAAAACGCGCCATTCCATCGATCAGTCTTTTGATCCCTGCCGTGTCCGATGGTCCCGAAAGGATCACTTTCCCCCACGATTTGGCACGTGCCGTTATCAACCTGCCCAATGCCGTCCGCATTTCGCTTACCTCCAGAATTTCCGAGGTGATTTTGCGTTCGGAGTAATGCTTCTCGGAGGTCACAAAAATCATTCCGTCGAACAGCGTTATTTCCGGTTTGGGCGTTCGCGTCACGCTGTCGGTATGCTCACCGTCCACGCCGATGGATGTCAGCGCCACTTGCACATCCATCGTCCTCAACCTGTTCAGGATGTAGTTCAACGTTTCGGTTTTTCCCGTGTTCTTTTCGAGCCCTACGATGGAAACGCTGCTGTGGAACAATATGTTATCGATAAAGGGCACTTCAATGTCCGTTCCGTTTAAACCTGTTCAAATCCTTCGGTTCCAACGATAATTGCCGTCCCGAGAGCAATGCCGCCACCCCTTCTTTTTTCTGTTTGGCACATTCGGGACAATGGCAATCTTCTTTGTAGTCTTCAGGTTCGGTGTAGGCGCTGATAACGCCTTCGTAATTCCGCACGATGACGCGGTTGGGCGATTGCGAAATCATATAAGTGGGCATCACGGGAACCTTTCCACCTCCACCCGGCGCATCTATCACAAAGGTCGGCACGAGGTAACCGGATGTATGCCCCCGCAGATTTTCAATGATCTCGATGCCTTTTGATATAGGCGTGCGGAAGTGGCCGATGCCTTTCGATTGGTCGCAAATGTAGATGTAGTACGGCCGTACGCGAATGCGTCCCAGACCATGCACGAGTTCACGCATGACGTAGGTGCAGTCGTTGATGCCGCGCAGCAGTACCGTTTGGTTACCGAGCGGGACCCCGGCAGCAGAGAGTTTGTTGCAGGCTTCGGCGGCTTCGGGTGTAATTTCGTTGGGGTGATTAAAGTGCGTATTGAGCCAGATGGGATGGTACTTTTTAATCATTTCGCAAAACTCATCCGTGATGCGTTGCGGCATAACCACGGGCACGCGTGTACCGAAACGAATGATTTCGACGTGCGGTATTTCGCGCAGGCGCCGGAGGATGTATTCTATGCGGTCGTCGCTCATCAGCAGCGCGTCTCCGCCGGAAAGCAGCACGTCCCGTATTTCCGGGGTCCTGGCAATATAATTGATGCAGTTTTCGATACGTTCGGCGGGTGCGCCGGCATCCTTTTGTCCGGCAAAGCGGCGGCGCGTACAGTGCCGGCAATACATGGCGCACATATCGGTGATGAGAAAGAGCACACGGTCGGGATATCGGTGCGTGAGTCCGGGTACGGGCGAGTCACCGTCTTCGTGCAGGGGATCGTCGAGGTCTCCCCGGGAGATGTGCAATTCGTTGATGGTTGGGATGGCCTGCTTGCGGATGGGGCAATACGGGTCTTCCGTGTTTATCAGGCTCAGGTAGTAGGGCGTGATGGCCATCCGCAATGTTTTTAACGATTCGCGTACACCTTCCTCTTCTTCTTGAGTCAGGCGGATGTATTTCTTCAGGTCTTCGAGTGTTTCAATGCGGTTTTTCACTTGCCATTTCCAGTCGTTCCATTGTTCATCAGGAACATGGGAAAAAAATTGGCGGGTTGATTTGTTCATAACTTTTTAGATTTGGGATCATTAAGCGTACAATTCAGTAAAAATATTACGCAGTTTTTCCGATTCCCGGAGGAGTTGCAGTGTGATTTCGGCGTGTCCGCGGGTATAGCCGTTGCCTACAATCATTGTGACGTCGCTGCCTACCCCTTCGGCGCCGAGAGCGGCTTTGGTGAAACTGGTTGCCATAGAGAAGAAATAAACCACTCCCGTATCTTTGGTGATCAGGATACTGGTCATTTCGGTATCGGGGATATTGACGTTATTGATGGTTACGTCGGCAAGTTGTCCTCCGGTGAGTTCTTCTATTTTTTCGAGAACAGCTACCGGTTGTGTGGCATCGGCAGAGAACACATGGTCGCAGAAGCCGAGTGCGGTCAGGCGGTCGGTACTCTTTTGCGAGTGGGTGATCCCGATAACTTTTCCGGTAACGCCGGCGCGTTTTTTTGCTTCGTAGCAGCAGAGCATTCCCGATTTTCCGCCGGCTCCGATGATCACCACCGTGTTGCCCGGTTTCACCAGTTTGGCTGTTTGTGCCGGTGCACCTGCGACGTCTAACGCCGAGAGGGCTAGTTTTTCGGGCATATCGGAGGGTATCTTGGCATAGATCCCGCTTTCAAACAGAATGGCTTTTCCGTCGATATCCACCTGGTCCACTTCGTCGCGGATCTCCTTGATGTTGTCGATACGCAGTGGGGTGAGTGAAAGTGAAACCAGGGTAGCGATTTTGTCCCCTACTTTCAAATCGGTTTTTCCAACGAGCGCATCGCCTATTTTTTCAACCGTTCCCAACAACATCCCGCCCGAGCCGGTCCAAGGGTTACGGTGTTTCCCCTGTTTGGCGACGATGTCGAACATAATCTCTTTTATCTTCCCGTGGTCGCCCCCCGCACGTGCCGAAATATCGGTAAACGATGCCGAGTCGATGTTGAGGGTTTGCACATCAATGAGGATCTCGTTGTCGTAAATCTCATCCATGTTGTTATCTAATTTGTTAGCCGGTTGTGGCAGCACACCTTTCGGCTCAATGACGCGGTGTGTGCCGTACTTGTTTCCTTTTTTCATCTGTTTGTTTTTTTAGATTTTAAGAGCCTGGAACCAAGAGCCAAGACAGGTTGGCTGATTTGATTTTGGGCGGATATTTTATACAATTCCTGGTTTCAATCCCAATATTTTTCTGGCTTCTGCCGGTGTGGCAATTTCACGTCCCAACAGTTTTGCCATTTCCACCACTTTGCCCACGAGTTCGCCGTTGGATTTTGCCAAGACGCCGCGCGACAAATAGAGGTTGTCTTCGAAACCTACGCGTACGTGGCCGCCCATGGCAATGGCGTGTGCGGCAAGGGTAAATTCGCTTCGTCCGATTCCGGTAGCTGTCCATGTTGATCCTGCAGGGAGCCGGTTCACCATCCATACCAGATTTTCAACCGACGCCGACGCGCATCCGGGAACACCGAGGACAAAATTGAACTGCATCGGTGCGCCGGGAACCTGTCCTTTGGCAGCCAGGTGGAGTGCCGTTTCCAGATGTCCCATTTCAAAACATTCGTATTCGGGCTTAATATCGTTCTCAATCATCCTTTTCCCGAAATCACGCATCATCGGGATGGTGTTTTCAAATACCTCATCGCCAAAGTTGCAGGTCCCGCAGTCGAGCGTTGCCATTTCGGGAAACAGCTCGGTGGGTTGCAGGCGTTCCTCGGCGGTCATACCTACCGCCCCGCCAGTGGAAGGGAGTAAAATAAGATCGGGGCGGGCTGCCTTTATGGCGTCCATGCAGACGCGGAAACGCTCTTTGCTTTGCGTGGGCGTGCCGTCGTCTTCGCGTACATGCACGTGCACGACAGCTGCCCCGGCATCGTAAGCCGATACCGCCTCGCGTACCAGTTCTTCTACTGTATAGGGTACTGCGGGATTATGTTCTTTGGTCACTTCCGCTCCGCAAATGGCGGCTGTAATGATTAGTTTTTCCATTGTAATTCAAATTATGCATTATGAATTATTTCCCGGTTTCTCTGGCAACTTTTCGGTACCACGCATGTTCCGCTGGCACGGCATACCAGGATGGGCTCTTCAAGCACATCGGCCGCCGATGCTGAAATATCGGGACGGGGTTTAATGATCTTCTTCGCTTCAAACGTCATCTTGCGTGAGGAATTTCCTATATGCGTTATCTCGCCCGTTGCTTCAATATAATCTCCGGCATAAACGGGAGCCAGAAACTCCACATTGTCGTAAGCTACGAAAAGGCCTTCGTCGCCGTCGTTGATAATGAGTAACTCCGTGGCCACATCGCCGAAAAGCTGGAGCATCTTTGCACCGTCAACCAGGTTGCCGCCATAATGGGCATCGTGAGCGCTCATCCGCACTCTGATAAGTGATTTCTTCATTGATAACTATTTTAATGTTTAACTATATAATCCACAAATATATGAGGCGTATGAACGGTTTCGGGGCTCAATGAGCCGATAGGGACAATTTCATCTGCTTCCACAATGACAGTGTCTGCAGCCATTGCCATAAGCGGGTTAAAGTTTTTCATTGTGCCTTTGTATATCAGGTTTCCCCACTCGTCGCTTACGCTTGCCCTTATGATGGCCACATCGGCTTTAATGGGTTTTTCGAGCAGATAATCTTTACCGTCCACACGGATGACCTCTTTTCCTTCTTCAATCACGGTTCCCAGTCCAACGGGCGTGAGTACTCCGCCTAATCCCGATCCGCCGCAACGGATACGCTCGGCAAGAGTTCCCTGCGGGCTGAATTCGATTTCCATTTCACCGCTGTTCATTTTTCGTCCCGAATCGGGATTGGTGCCGATGTGTGAAACGATAAGTTTCTTCACCAGATGGTTGGATACGAGTTTGCCACATCCTTTATCGGGATATCCCGAATCGTTTACGATGAGTGTGAGATTTTTCACCCCGGTGCGTACCAGTTCATCAATGATGGTATCGGGAGCTCCGTGTCCTAAAAATCCCCCAACCATAACGGTCATTCCGTCTTTTATTTTGGCGGCGGCATCGCAGTATGATATTAATTTATTCATAGGTTCTGATTTATTAAAAGCTATAACACGTTATGGTTTGCTTACATTTTGTTATTGTATGGTTGAATAATGACAAATAAGGTAATGCAAAAGTAGCAAAATATTTTTGATGTACAACCTTTTTTTTAAGAAAAGAGAAAATTTCACAACCTGTAAATGGTTGACATATAGTTGTATGTATTGTCTTTATGGTAAGTAAAAGGCAAGATAGCTTACACTTTTTCGCAGCATACGAAAAAGATGTGTCAAATTTTTATCGGCAATGGATTTTTATTGATAAACAGTTTCTAAATAAAAGAATTCTCGAAATCCAGAAGTTTTTCCAGGAATACATCCCTCTCTTTTTCCGTAATGAACGATGCCAGGAACGAGTTCTTTGCCAATGTGTAAATGTCGTTTCTCGATAGGTTGAGGGCTTCTGCCGTTTGCAGGTAGTTGTTGTTCACGTAGCCCCCAAAGTAGGATGGATCGTCGGAATTGAGGGTAACGCGGATCCCTTTTTCGAGAAACATTTTAACCGGAATGTTTTCCAGGTTTTCTACCACCTTCAGTTTGAGGTTGGATAACGGGCATACGGTCAGGGGAATTTCCCGATCGCGTAGTTCCTCTATCAAACCGGGATCATCCACAGAACTGACTCCGTGGTCGATCCGTACAGCCTCCAGCAAGTCGATGGCTTCCCAAATGTATTCCGCAGGGCCCTCTTCTCCGGCGTGGGCAACCACAAAAAATCCCTCTTCGCGTACCCGGTTGAAAACATTGAAAAACTTACTCGGCGGATGTCCATTTTCGGAAGAGTCGAGTCCTATGGCAATAATTTTATCTTTGTGCAACAGGGCAGACTCCAATGTTTCCATGGCTGATTTTTCGCTTAAATGGCGCAAAAAGCACATGATCAGTTTTGAAGAAACTCCGACTTCGGTTTTGGCGTCATCCATCGCCCGGGTGATGCCGTTGATTACCGTTACGAAGCTCACGCCGCGGGTGGTATGCGTTTGCGGGTCGAAAAACACCTCTGTATGCACCACATTGTTGGCATGTGCTTTCCGCAAATAGTCCATAGTGAGGTCATAAAAATCCTGCTCGTGTAAAAGCACTTTCGCCGCACCGTAGTAAATGTCCAGAAAATCTTGCAGGTTATTGAATTTGTATGCTTTACGCAGATCTTCCACGGAGTTGTACTTCAGAGGAACGTTGTTCCTTTGTGCAATTTCGAATATCCGTTCGGGCTCGAACGTCCCTTCTACATGCACATGCAACTCTGCCTTGGGAATCAATTCAATGTATCTTTTTAAATTTTCGTCCATTGTATTTTCGGTTTGATTTTGCAAAAATACACGAAGCATTCGGTTTTGAAAATTATTTGCAAAGAAATTATTAGAGACTGGTTAAGTTTGTTTCGCTATTCAAAAAGAATTATTTTTAATTCAACTTTCGCATGTTTCCCCGGATAGTGCATGCGACTAAAGCAGAGACCTTTTAGCTATTTTACGGGGTACCCATAGCTCGCGATGAACGTAAAAAAGAGTAGTTGTCCAAAGCGAAGCGAGTTGTACTCTTTATTCAGTTTTAATAAGTCCTGTTAATTTTTCCCACTTGTCGGGAAACTTTTTCACAAACCGGTTTATGCGCCATTTGCGGACAAGCGATTTCGCCCATTTACGCCACCAGCAGGCAAAATAGAATGTTGCGGGCATAAGAAAAAAATAAACCGCCGCCCACTGCCAATTGAATATGAACCCCATGGCGAGGGATTGGATTAAAACAAAGAGGGGGACGATAAAGAGGCCTGAGACAACGCGGACCGTTGGGATAAACTGGTTGTCTTTAAAAACTCCCAGCAGCTTCCTGTATCCAAGTATCGGTAGAATTCCGTTTGCAAACCCGAAAACAGATACGGGCAATGAAATAATCAAGGGCAGTAGTTGCCAAATGATTGAAGCCGTTGAGGCAGGTTGCACCACATTGTCTTTAGAGGATAACCGGTATTTTTTGAGCATGCGGTTTGCGTTGCGGAAATTTTCGATATGGATATCAAAAGAGGCTCTGTCCTGTTGATACATCTCATCCAAAGCGCGGACAACATCCTGCGAAGCCGACAGGTGATCTTTTGCCGACCGGGGGGCATTCCAATCGATAGCCCACACATACTCATCGTAGAACTCATCGTTCCAGATGTTCACGATCAGCTCCTGCATCCTCTTTTCCAGATCCCGCCGCAAACGATTGGCTGCCAGATTAGGATTCTCTTCGTATTGTTTTTGGTAATCCGCCACTTTTATCGGCTTCCCGAAAACCACATAAGCATCGGAAAGGAATTCGAAAATATCGGGATAATGTACTCCTACGGGAATAACTTCGCTGTTCAGTGTGAAGCCCTCGCTCGCTTCTATGGGGAGTACAATTCGGGAAATGGCTTTTTGAACAGGCAACAATGACATTTTGGGATTATGTTTTCCTTCGGGATAAAGCGCCATCGGGATTCTTTTTTTCAGCAACTCACCGCCTGACCGGAACGATTCGTTGTTGTTCCCAAGACTCTCCACGCCGTCCCGGATACGGTACACCGGCATAATGTGCAGCCACTTCATAATGCCGGCAACGACAGGCTTCCTGAATATATCGGCACGGGCCAGAAAAACCGGTTCCTTTTTGCAGGCGTTCAGCAACAAAAAGGGATCAATAACGGCGTTGCGGTGGTTCGACGCAAAAATAACAGGGTGATCTTCGTTGATGTTTTCCGTCCCTTTGTAAACTATTTTCCTGTAGTGCAGGCTGAGGGTAATCCGTTCGAAAAAACGTACAATTTCGTATCCTTTGCTATATTCGTACTTCATGATGTTACAACCGATAGGGCACATCTCCCGCCGGGCTTGGCTTGTTCCGGTTTTCCGAATAACGACAGAAGCGGCAATAGGCTGCAAAGATAACTTTTTTATTGAATAAAATACCCAATCGAAATTAATTGCTATTTTTGCAAGAGATAATCAGTAACTTCGCATAAACATGAAAGAAGAAAAATTAGTCCGTTGCCGCCCTTGCGGTTATGTAATGAAAGAGAGTGAGCTGGGTGATGTTTGCCCTGCTTGTGGTTTACCCAGAGAGGTGTTCGAACCTTACCGGGAAAAGGTCTCTTCCGGGCGTTTGCGATTTTTGGCACTGGATATCCATCCCATAGCCATTCACTTGTCGCAGACGTTTGTAGCCCTTGTCCCGTTTCTCATCATTTTTCATTATCTTTTCCCCGGTTTTGAACCGACGATCGTCCATTCGGTCATCGCTTTCTCGGTCTATATCTTTCCGCTCACACTCATTTTATCGGCCATATCGGGTTATGCAGACGGGCTTGTGCGGTTTAAAACCATAAATACACCGCTGTTGATCAAGAAAATAATCCTCAGTGCTATTATAATTGTGCTTTCCATTGTTCAGGCAATAATTTTTCGGGGAGGTGACTACCCCTGGTACTTCCTCCTTCTCTCACTGGGAGCGCTTGCCACTGCCGTCCAGTTGGGTATGTTGGGAAAACATCTTATCAATGTGATCCTTCCGGGTACTTTAGTGTTGCGCGGCGCGAAAAAACAAACAAAAACCGCCGAGCCGGTAAAAAAGCCGAAGATGAGTCCCGAAGAGATTGCCCGGCTGGTACAGGAGAAGCAGGCGGCAAAAGCGCGTGCAGAGAAAGAGAGCGAAGCAAACGAGTAAAAATTATGAGTGCACCTTTAGCAGAACGGTTACGTCCGCAGAACCTGGACGAGTTTATCGGGCAAAAACATTTGGTCGGTAAGGGGGCTGTTTTGCGTAAGATGATCGATTCGGGCCGGATCCCTTCCATCATTTTCTGGGGGCCGCCGGGAGTTGGAAAAACTACGTTGGCAAACATCATTGCCAATACGCTGCATGCTCCATTTTATAAGCTGAGCGCCATAAATTCGGGAGTAAAGGATGTGCGCGACGTGATTGACAAGGCAAAAAACAGCCGCTTTTTTGAAACCGCTTCTCCCATTTTATTTATTGATGAGATCCACCGGTTCAGTAAATCACAACAAGACTCCCTGCTGAATGCAGTGGAGACCGGGATCATTACGCTCATCGGTGCCACCACTGAAAATCCGTCGTTTGAAGTGATTCGCCCGTTGCTTTCGCGCTGTCAGGTTTACGTGCTCAAGCCGATGGATATTAATGATTTACAGGTTTTGACGGATCGCGCACTTACCGAAGATATTATTCTGAAGGAAAAAGAGATCGAAATTGAAGAGACCGATGCTCTTTTCCGTTTCTCGGGTGGTGATGCGCGCAAACTGCTGAATATCCTGGAGCTGGTCATTGCTGCGGAAGAGACCGATGAGGCCGAAGAAAAAATCGTTATTACGGATAAAGGCGTAAAGGAACGCTTGCAGGAAAATCCGGCAGCGTACGATAAGGGTGGCGAGATGCACTACGATATCATTTCGGCGTTTATAAAATCCATTCGCGGGAGCGACCCGGATGCAGCGGTTTACTGGCTGGCGCGGATGGTTGCCGGAGGCGAAGACCCGAAATTTATTGCCCGCAGGCTGGTTATCTCTGCCGCGGAAGATATCGGGTTGGCAAACCCTAACGCCCTGCTGTTGGCAAACGCCTGTTTTGATACGCTTCAAAAGATCGGATGGCCCGAAGGGCGTATCGTATTGGCGCAGACGGCCATTTATTTAGCCACTTCACCTAAGAGCAACTCCGCATATCTCGCTATCGATAGCGCCATCTCCAAGGTGGAACAAACGGGTAACCTGCCTGTTCCGCTACATTTGCGCAACGCGCCCACCTCACTGATGAAGGAGCTCGATTATGGCAAAGAATACAAATATTCCCACGACTACGAGAATAACTTTGTTAAACAGGAATATCTGCCTAAAGAGTTGAAAAACAGTAGATTTTGGCAGGCTCAACCCAATCCTTCGGAGGCGAAAATGAGGGAGTTGATGAAAAAACTGTGGGGCTAACCAGGTGATACCGTTCAGTACCATTTGCTTATATTATCATAGGGCGAGCTGCGTTCGTCCCACTTCAAATCCTGCAGCATGGATGAGTTGGCGCGGATAACGAAGTTGTACGATTTATACGGTCCTATCGGGATAAAGCTGGCCGACATGCTCCAGCAGTGCAGGCTTCGGGTAAGTGAGCAGTTGATGTTCGTAAATTTTTTATAATCGAAGTTGTAATCGGTGTTAAATGTAAAGTTCCAGTTTTTGGTCGGCTGGACGGAACCGCTAAAACCCAGGCTGTGCGTCAGCTTTCCCCGGTAATCCATCTTTTCCCGATCAAAATTGTTCATGTCGTACCCGTATCTTACGGAATAGTTGAACGAAAGGTTCCACTGGATTTCATTTTTCAGGTAACCGTCGTCGTCAAATTCTCCCATCGAATTGGCGCTCTGGTCGAAAACACTTTTTTTCGGAGCAGTTTCGTTCGGGTTCCGTCCCAATGTGCCGTCGTCGGGGAGGTTGGCCTCGGTGTCTTTGTTGCCTTTCTTCTCCTTATCGTCTGCCTCCTTTTTCCCAAACAGTTTTTTAAAGGTATCCTGATTGATGGAGTAGGAGAATGATGTGCCGGTACTTTGCAGCTTGCCAATCCCTTTACCATTAAGAACGCGGAGCTTATTCACGGCAACCGGCCTGTCGTTCTTGTCCAGTTCATACATGTACGGATCCCAGGTAGCGTTCAGGCTCAGGGTATAGGATTTCGACAACTTCAAACGAATGTTGGTATTGATCATGCTCCATCTCATGGAATCGGCCATCATGTTGTAGCTGAAATTGATGCCCAGATCATCGATCAGGCTTATTTTCTTGAACCCGGTACTGTCGCTTTCGCTTTTCACTTTCATTTCGAGGTTGTTCTTAAAGTCGAATCCGATGCTCCCGCTCTCCCCTGCAGGAGCAGTTCCGAACATCAGCCGGGAATAGGGTGAGTAGGAATATTCCACATCCTCTCCATATTCGTTGCGGTAGGTATATTTTTCGTAAAATCCGTAGCGGGGATCTCCAAAATCGGGTTTATAACTCAGGCTGATGCTGGGTGAAAAGACGTGGCGGATGGCTTGGACCTTATCTCCGAAAATTTTCCAGGGGACGTACATCCCGTATATTTTTGTATTTGCGCTTATCGATGTGCTATAGTCGTACACCCGTTTGAACCCGTTTATGGTATCCACCACCACATTTTTCTTTTCCACCGGATCCCAGGCCTCTTTTATTCCGCCGGTGTACCACCGTTCCGTGTAGGTCACCGATGGAGATATCTGGATCACGTCGAACAGAGAAAAGGTGGCGCTCACCGGAATACTGTGACGCATACCGTTTTGCCAGTCTTTAATGAGGTTCGATTTGAAGAATTTATTTTCTTTGATTGAATTTACCGAGTTACGGAATTCACCCGAGTAGCTCATCGATATTTTTTCGTACCATCTTTCGGCGCCCACCATCTTTTTACGCTTAAAGGGATAAATACGGTTCATGGTAATGGAAACGTTGGGTAAGGTTGCAGAGACGGTAGAGTCCCGCGAAACCTGGTTAATGTTCATGGAGGCCGACAGGCTCCACGGAGAATCGGGGAAGCGTTGCGTGATGTTTACGCTGGAGCTTTTGGTGTTGTTGGATGCCTCACGGGAATAGAGACGGGATAAATCATTCAGGTTGGCGCGGCTTGTTGAGAAGTTCACGCTGGCGGAAAAGGTCCGGTACATGTTGGCTTTCGGGTCTTGCGAGTGTGTCCAGTTGATCCTGAAGTCTTTGGATACCGAATATGCGCCGGGAATATTCAGATCTTTCAATCCCTTGTCTCCGATGACGGTATTCAGGTAACTGCCGTTTATGTTACCGGAAAATTTGTACCGCTTGCGATAGTTAGACCTTCCACTGATTCCCCAGGAGCCTTTGGTGTAGATATCGCCGGTGAGCGCCAAATCTACGTAATCGTTTATGGCAAAGTAATATCCTCCATTTTGAAGATAAAACCCGCGTTCCATTTCGTCACCATACGACGGCATGATAATTCCCGAAGAATAGGTTTTGGTGAAGGGAAAAAAAGCAAAGGGCAAGACAATCGGGAAAAGAGGAACATCGGCAACCACCAGCCACGCAGGGCCCGTGACAACGTCTTTATCGGGACGCACCTTGGCCTTCGATAAATTCAGGTAGAAATGCGGATGGTCGTGCAGGTCGCAGGTGGTGTACTTGGCATTCACCGCATAGAACGAGTTGTCGGCATTCTTTTTAGCCGTGTTGGCAACGATATTTCCCTCGCCTTGCTGCGTTACCACATTGGATATAAATGCTTTACCGGTGTCAAAATTATAGCGCACCTTTTTCATTTCGTATTCGGTGCCCCCCTGTGTAAATACAGGATAACCGAACTCCTTCCCAAGTGAATCGAGGCCGAACGTGGATGAGATGATGTTGCTGTCCAGGTTCATCGTGATCTGTTCTCCCTTAATGGCCAGGTCTCCGTATTTTACATCGGCTTCGCCATACAGATAGCCCATATTCCCTTTGATGAAAACCATGGAATCCTTGGCAGTGTAGAATACCGGCGCCGTGAGCTTTTCTTTTTTCGACAGGGAGTCTGTGGCAACCGAATCGACGGGTTGGCGCAACGAATCTCTGCTCAGCGTTCTTGTTTGAGAAAAAGAAAGTTGAGGAAGAAGCGTGGTTGCGATTAGAAAATATAAAACGGTTATCAGTTGTTTCATCAACGAAAAGCCCCAATCTCTATTTTAAGAAACTGTTTTGAATTTTTTTATGCACTGTTTCTAAGCGCAAAACTAATCAATTTAGGTTTAATAGCGTTAAAAAATATCCAAAATAATGCTTAAGACAAGTTTATTAACGCTTTTTTAAGACGAAGGTCTTTTATTTACTGAACTTTCGCATATGTCAAGTTATACGCTCATCGTGAGCTATGGATACCCCGTAAAATAGCTAAAGGCCTCCTAACCCAGCTTCTTATTTCTTTCGTAAGGAATTTAAACAGTTTTTAAATTGAGAGAACTCCCTGGAGAGCGGGAGTGATTGTTTTTTTTGCTTCATAAACGCTTTTAGCCCTTCGGGAATTTCGATCTCTTTTCCAATACAATTCTCCACGGTTTCTTTAAACTTGGCAGGGTGTGCGGTGGCGAGGAAAATACCGGTCTCACCGGCTTTTTTGCCCTCTTTCAATGCCAGGTAAGCGCAGGCGCCGTGCGGGTCAAGAAGATAACCCGAGCTCTCATAAACCCGTTTGATGGCCGATTTTATCTCTTCGTCGGAAAACCGGTATCCGGAGATATCTTTCGAGATAGCTTCGTGAGAATGGCCGTACAGGTCGAGGATGCGGTGAAAGTTGCTGGGTGCGCCTACATCCATGGCGTTGGCAACAGTCTGCACGGAGGCTCGTGGGGAATATTTTCCCGATTGCAGGTACTCCCGGAATACATCGTTGCGGTTATTGGCGGCAATAAACCGTTTTACCGGCAATCCCATTCGTTTGGCGAAGAGCCCTGCGGTAAGGTTTCCCAGGTTTCCGCTGGGAACGGATATTACTGTATCAAGTCCCTGTTTTGGTAGTTGCGCGTATGCGTGGAAATAATAGAACGATTGCGGAATAAACCGCGCGACATTGATGGAGTTAGCCGATGTGAGGTTCATCTGCGAATTTAATTCTTCATCCATAAACGCCGATTTTACCAGCGACTGACAATCGTCGAACGTTCCGTCGACTTCAAGCGCCACGATATTCTGTCCCAGTGTTGTAAACTGCGCTTCCTGAATATCGCTCACCTTTCCCGACGGATACAACACAAAGACCCGGATCCCTTTCACTCCCAAAAAACCGTTAGCAACCGCGCTTCCTGTGTCGCCTGAGGTGGCGACCAGCACGTTCACCTCTTCTTGTTCCTGCTCTTGCACAAAATAGGATAACATACGCGCCATAAACCGGGCGCCCACGTCTTTGAAGGCAAACGTTGGCCCGTGAAAAAGTTCCAGCACGTAAACTCCCTCCTCCACCTTAACGAGCGGAATCTCGAAATTGAGTGTATCGGCAACCATCTTATCGAGCGTTGCTTTCGGGATATCTCCACCAAAGAAAGCATGAGCTACTGTTTTGGCAATGTCTGTCAATCCCGGATTGCCGATCTCATCGAAAAATTCTTTCGGAAGCCGGGAAATCTTTTCGGGCATATAAAGCCCTTTGTCGGGCGCAAGCCCTCTCACCACCGCTTCCTGCAGCGATGCTCCGGGTGCGGATCCGTTGGTGCTGTAATAGTTCATTTCATCAACATTTTCATAAATTCATCCCCGCGAAGCAGGCCGAAAGCGCCTTCTTTTGCAGCGAACTCATCGTATGTCTTTACGCCGTCGGGCAAAATCCCCTTGTGGTAAATAACAAAAGGGACGGCATCACGGGTGTGCGTACGAATGGCACATGGCGTTGGATGATCGGGGAGGATGGCGATAAGGACGTTTTCATCCATTTGCCGTGTCTCTTCGTAAATGGGTTTTACGATGCGCGAATCAAGATATTCGATGGTTTTTACCTTCAGGTCAACGTCGCCTTCGTGTCCTGCTTCGTCGCTGGCCTCAATGTGGAGGAAAACAAAATCGTTCTCTTTGAGTGCATCTAAGGCAGCACGGGCTTTCCCTTCGTAATTGGTGTCGTACAATCCGGTGGCGCCTTCTACACGGATAACCTCCAATCCCGCATATACGCCGATTCCCCTGATGAGGTCAACCGCCGAAATGACCGCCCCTTTTTTAATGGGGTACTTCTTGTTCAGCGGCTGCATGGCGGGACGATATCCGGGCGACCACACCCAGATACTGTTTGCCGGCTCTTTTCCCCCGGCAATTCTTTTTTGATTCACGGGATGGTGTTGCAATATTTTCTGCGAAGCCAGGATCAGCTTGTTCAGTTCGTCGGCAGTGCTTTGAGCAGATTCGTCGGCCGGTTTGACCAGCAACGGGAGAAAGGGCTTGCCGGGGACATCGTGTGGGGGAGTACAAACGATGTTTTTGTTTCCACCTTTCATCTTTAGCAAATGCCGGTACGAAACGCCGGGATAAAAACTGAACAGCTCATTTCCGAGTTTGTCGTTCAGGAAATGGATCAGTTCGGCAGCCTCAGGCGTGGAAATATGCCCGGCTGAGTGGTTCTTCAGCGCGTCGCCTTCAATAGTGACCAGGTTACAACGCATCGCCATTTCATCCGGCAGAATGTCCACCCCCATACTGGCCGCTTCCAGCACGCCCCGTCCTTCGTAAACCCCGGGGACATCATATCCCAGAACCGAAAGGTTGGCAATCTCACTTCCGGGAGACATGCCTTCGGGAATGGTGTCGAGCATCCCGCTACGTCCTTTTTGCGCCAGCTCATCCATATAGGGCGTTTTTGCCGCCTGCAGAGGAGTTTTGTTGCCAAGTTTTGCAATGGGCTCATCGGCCATTCCGTCGCCAAGAATTATAATATATTTCATTTTGTGAGTAATTCGTAATTTGTATCTTGTATCTTGTATCACCGTATATTCGCAATAGAAATAATATCGGAGAAAACACCGGCAGCCGTAACGCTCGCACCCGCGCCATAACCCTTTATAACCATCGGGTACTCGTTGTAGCGCTCGGTAGTGATCATAATGATGTTGTTGCTGCCTTCCAAATCGTAGAAGGGGTGCCCTTTTTCTACTTCGTGTAACCCAACTTCGCATAACCCATTGTCGTACGTAGCAATAAAGCGGAGCTTTTTCCCTTCTTTATCGAGTTGTTTTCTACGGTTTTCAAATGCTTCGTCCATTTCGGGGATGGTTGACCAGAATTCATCGAGGGTGCTCTCGAAATACTTTTGCGGTATGAACAGGTGCTTTTGTACATTTTCCTGTTCAACTTTAGCTCCTGCCTCCCGCGAGAGGATCACCAATTTGCGGGTAACATCGAGTCCGCTCAGATCGATGCGCGGATCGGGCTCGGCAAATTGTGCGTCAACCGCCATTCTTACGGCTTTGCTGAAAGGAATATCTTCGCTCAGCGTATTGAAAATAAAGTTCAATGTCCCCGATAGAACCGCCTGGAGCTTAATGATCTTATCCCCCGAGTTAGTCAGTGAGTTCATCGTGTTGATAATGGGTAATCCGGCTCCTACGTTGGTTTCGAAAAGGAATTTTGTCCCGGTTTTCCGGGCGGTTTCCTTCAGGTGATGATAATTTTTATAGTCGGACGCCGCCGCGATCTTGTTGGCTGTCACTACCGAGATGTTCCTTGAGATCAGGCTTTCGTACAAATCGGATATAGCTTTGCTTGCGGTGCAATCCACAAAAACGGAGTTGAAGATATTCATTTTAAGAATTTCGTCCCGGATAAGCTCGGGAGAACTTTTGACGCCGTTGGACATTAAGTTGTCGAAGTAATTATCGAGGGAAATTCCATCGCGCGAGAACATCGCCTTTCGTCCGTTTGCGATCCCCACGATGTTTATTTTCAACTTGTTTTGTTCTTCGAGAGTACGTTTTTGCTGATTGATCTGCGCCAGTAATTTGCTTCCGACCGTCCCGGTACCGATAACAAAGAGGTTTAATTCCTGATAAGGCGACAGGAAAAACGAATCGTGGATAGTGTTGAGTGCTTTTTTCAGGTTACTTTTGGCGATGACACAGGAAATATTGGTTTCTGATGCGCCTTGAGCCAGTGCGACAACACTGATGCCGCCCCTGCCTAACGTCCCGAAAAACTTACCCGCAACACCCGGTACATGTTTCATGTTTTGCCCCACCACGGCAATGGTTGCCAGGTCGTATTCGACAATAATTTCATTGATACTCCCCATTTTTATCTCTTTGGCAAACTCTTTGCTGAGTACTTTCTGCGAAAGCGGAGCATCCTGTGTGCGGACTCCGATGGAAGTGCTGTTTTCAGACGAAGCCTGGGATACCAGGAACACGCTGATGCCGTTATCCGCCAGTGCCGAGAAAATCCTCTTGTTCACACCGATAACGCCTACCATGCCGAGTCCCTGGATAGTGATCAGGGCGGTATCGTTAATTGATGAAATGCCTTTGATTATTTTCCCGTTAGGGGTAGGCTCTATATTGCGGATAAGCGTTCCTTCCGAATCGGGCCTGAAGGTGTTTTTTACGCGGATAGGGATGCTCTTGTGATAAACGGGGAAGATGGTTGGCGGATAGATCACTTTCGCCCCGAAGTTGGACAACTCAATAGCTTCAGTAAACGAAAGTTCTTCAATTACATAAGCAGAATTGATGATTTTGGGATCGGCCGTCATAAAACCATCCACATCCGTCCATATCTCTAGGACCGAAGCGTCAAGCGCGGCAGCAATAATAGCGGCAGTGTAGTCTGAGCCTCCGCGCCCCAGGTTGGTGAGGTCGTCCCCTTCCTTGGCCGAAGAGATAAATCCCGGCACTATGGCCACTTTGGGGAGCGGTTCATTTAAGAATGCCTGCCTGATAAGTTCGTTGGAATAAGCGATATCGGGTATGTGGTGGTTGAATAGTTTTGTGGTTTTGATGAACCGGGTGGAGTCATAGACCCTGGCGCCGTCTATTATTTTGCTCATGATGAGTGAGGAAAAACGCTCGCCGTAACTGACAATCTTATCCGATGTCTTTTGTGACAGGTCGCCAATCAGATAGACTCCGCGCAAGATATTGCGAAGGTCTTCGAACATCGGGCCTATTTTCTGTTTCAGTTCGGTTTTAGCGGCAGCAGAAACCACCATTTTCCCGATCATCTCCTCGTGACGGAAAATGATTTCCTCCAATACCGGCTGGTAACCCGGATTTGCGTTTAATGCAAAATCTGCCGCCAGCAAAAGACGGTCGGTAACGCCTCCGAGAGCGGAAACCACAACAATTACAGGCTCTTTTTCAGATTCTATAATGTTTTTGACTAAAAGCATATTTTCGGGAGTCCCTGCGGATGTCCCTCCGAATTTCATAACTTTCATATAGGTGTTTATGAATATTTTTTACCGTTGAGAACGGTTTTAATGAAACAAAAAAGTTGGATGATAAGTGGCAAACCGGTTGATTTGCAAGTGACAAACAGCGTTGCCGTGTGGATGTGAAAAATTATATAACCCCCCAGGGGGTCATAGTCATTGTGAAAGGAGTGGTGTATGTTGAATGTGAAAAATTCATTGCAACGTCTAAATATCTTGCAAAGATAAAGGAATATTTGAAGAAAATAATAAAATTGCTAAAAAAATAGTTTTAATCCGCTTGAACAGCTACTCCTTTTTACGTTTATCGTGAGCCAGGGGTACCCCCGTAAAACATCTAAAGGTCTATGCTTTAGTCACATGTACTATCCGGGGAAACATGCAAAAGTTGAATCATTAAAAAAAAAACGGGACATGTGGAAGATTTTGACTAATTTTGCCCCACTTTGCTTATATTTATCTGCTTATGCGACAGGGAATAGTTTTTTCCTGTCAGACGCACCGATAAGAGGCTGATGAATATTGCGACAAAAAGATTGAAACATCTGATAAAATATTAAATAGAAATTTTGCAGACAGACAGAGAGAAAGATTTTAGGACTAAGAAGATTAGCGCGTTAGTATGGAATTACGCTCTCCCCGGTATTGTGGGGACGATGGTCACCGCGATGTACAACGTGATCGGGCGTATCTTTATCGGACAGGGAGTAGGGGCATTGGCTATCTCCGGCCTTGCCATCACATTCCCCGTGATGAACCTTACCTCCTCGTTGGGGATGCTTGTGGGAGCAGGCGGTGCAGCCCGTATCTCCATCAGTTTGGGAAAAAGGGACAAGCAGACCGCTGAAAAGATCCTCGGCAACTCACTGTCGCTCACGGTTATCCTTAACGCCGTCTTCATCACCCTGTTCATGATCTTTCTCGATCCCATCCTGAGGGCATTCGGCGCCAGCGACCTCACCCTTCCCTACGCACACGATTACCTGCAGATCGTCCTGTTGGGAAATGTGTTCGTGAGCCTCTGCTACAACTTCAACGCCATGATGCGCTCTTCGGGATATCCCAAGAAAGCGATGATTACCATGCTTATCGGCGCTGCCTTTAACATCATCCTTACACCAATCTTCCTCTACGTGTTTGATCTGGGAATAAAAGGGGTGGCCTGGGCAACGGTAATCTCAATGTTCATCGGCATGTTGTTTGTCATGGTTCATTTCGTGCAGGAAAGCAGCCTGATCCGCCTCCGGTGGAAAAACCTGAAGCTTGACAAGAAGATTATCGGCGCCATTATCTCCATAGGGTTATCGCCGTTCAGTATGCAGGTTGCCTCTTCCGGCGTAGCGGTACTGCTGAACACTTCCCTCATGCGTCACGGGGGCGACTTGGCGGTTGGAGCATACGGCATCATCAATACGGTGCTCATGACCTTCCTGCTGATCATACTGGGGCTTAATCAGGGTACACAGCCCATCATCGGGTACAACTACGGCGCCCGCGATTTCGGCAGGGTGAAGCAAACACTCTACTATTCGTTGAAAGTGGCAACGACAATCACCACTGTGGCTTTCATCATCGGCCAGTTCTTTCCGCACCTGTTTGCTCTGGCCTTCACCAGCGATCCGGATCTGCTCTCGATCACCGAAAAGGGGATTCGGATAACCATCGCCGCCTTCCCGCTCGTGGGGATGCAAATAGTGGCCTCCAGCTTCTTCCAGAGTTTGGGATACGCTACTAAATCCATCATACAGAGCCTGAGCCGCCAGCTGATCTTCCTGGTTCCCGGAATCATCATACTCCCTCGTTTCTGGGGATTGGACGGTCTCTGGATCGCCATGCCCGTGGCCGATGTCCTGTCTGCCATTTTATCAACCTATCTGCTTATCATACAGATCCGCCTGCTTAACAAGATGGAAAAAGAGGATAAATGACTTATATCCCAATCACCTCTACCTTGCTCTTCCCGCTCTGTTGCTTGCTCACCCTGATCTGTACCGGTATCCGCTCCGTCATCTCCTGCACGTGGGAGATCACGCCGACCTTGCGTCCCTGGTTATGCAGGCGGTCTAGCGCGTCCATGGCGATGTTGAGCGTTGTCGGGTCGAGTGAGCCGAACCCTTCATCAATGAACAGGGATTCCACTTTCATTCGGTTGGAAGAGAGTGAAGCCAGCCCCAATGCCAGCGCCAGCGAGACGAGAAAAGATTCGCCGCCGGAAAGAGAGTACACCGTACGCATCTCATCTCCCATATCCTGATCAATAACCTGTAATCCTAACGAATTGGGAATTCGTTGCAGCACATAACGTTTACTTAAAGCTTCCAGATGCACATTGGCATAGCTAAGCAACACATCTAACGTATATTCCTGGGCAATCTGGCGGAATTTTTTTCCATCGGCTGAACCGATGATCTCATTGAGTTTTGCCCAATTCTCCACGATTTCCGCTTGTTTTTCTATATCCCGCAACAGCGAGCCTATGCGTAGCTTGTTGGAACGGTCTTCCTTCATCTTAAAATCAATCTCATTGGCCTGTTGCGTATTCTGTTTCAGCGTCTCCCGAAGTTCCGCCTGTAACACGGCCAACTCTTCCAATGTCCTTTCCGAAGGCCGTTGTTCCCCATGCGCGACCAACGCTTTAGTTCGTTCCTCCAGGACAGATCCGGCCAGCATCACCGCATCATCCATCTCCCGTAAACTGCTTCTTTCCGCTTCTATCCAATCCGGGGTAAAAGTTAAAAGAGGCCACAGCTCCTCTTGAGTCAGTGCCGCATCGTATTGCCGGTTATGGTGGGTGATCCAGCTCCCGAGCCGCTCATTCAGTGCCGATTCCTGTTTTATGAAAGTGTTTATATCCTTTTCCAACTGCTCCTGTTGCACTCTGTTTCGTGTAATATCGGCCTGCATCTTTTCTACCGTTTCCCTTTGTTGCTCCAATGCCTGCTTTGCCGAATTGATCGCCTCTTTCAGCGTTGTTTCCACTTCGTTGACAGAAGCGCCGTTAAAAAGGGATATTCTCTTGCCGGACAGTTCTTTGTGCCGGAGTTGCAGTTTGGACAGGTATTGTTCTTTTACCCCTGCTTCTTCCCCGATGCTTTTTAACCGCTCCTCTATCCCTTTTCTTTTTTCGGCCAGCATCTCTTGCTGACGGATCTGTTGATCAAGCCGGATGATATTGGCTTTCCACACAAGGGTGAACTCCCGGATATGGGTGGCAAATGCTTCGGGATCGGCCTGCCAGTTTTCAAACCACTTTCCGTCGGGAAAATAAACGGTCAACGTCTGTTCCACATCTTCCAGCTTTTTGTCGGCATTCTGTTGTTCTATACTGTCGTTCTCCTGCAGTTCCTGTAGAGATTTCAGATCCCTTTCATTGTCCCTGATCAGATTTTCGGTATGGTTTAACTGTTTGTCCAGCTCTGTAAGATGTGCCGTATGAGCATCTAACTGCTCTTTTTGTTTTCGGTGAGATTGTACCTGCCCTTGCAATTGCTGTTGTTTGCTCTTGTGCTGCTGTAACTGTCCCTTTAACCAACCGGCTCTTTCCGGGAGTGGATATTTGTTACATTCTTCATAAAACTGAAACTCCATCCATCTGGTTTCAAGCCCTTTGAGAGACGCCTCTGTACCGGTCCGTTTTTCTTTCAGTTCGCCGATTAATTTTTTGAGTCCCGTACAGCTTTGGTTGAGGCTGCTAAGGGTAGCCAGTTGTTGTGCATAAGCGGCTTCATTTTGTGCATGGGTGGTTTCCAGTTCGGAAAGCAGTCGATCAACCGCCGGATGGTCAACCGTATAAGGATGTGTGGTGCTGCCACAAACCGGACAAGGTTCTTCCGGCTCCAATTGATTCCGAAGCCGCTCTACACTTTCGGCCGCCACCAATTTCGCTTTTTCAAGCATTTTCAACGAAGCGTCTCTTTCCGATCTCTTTATTTTTAAAAGACTTTCTGCCTCCACCAACCGGATCATGTTCTGCTCCAGTTCCTTTTGTTTGCTTTCCAGCGATTGGAACAGGTGCTCTTTCTCATTGACGGCCTGATGCAATAACTTCCAATGGGCTTCTGCGGTGATCAGCTCTTCGATGGCTGCATCCACGGAGGACTTCTCCCTTTCGATGTCGTGTATGGGAATAGCCGACAAGGTAGTGCGCAACGTTTCCTGTTTGCTCCGCTCTTGCTGCAGGGAGGACTGAACGGCTTTCCGTTGATTTTCCAACGTTTCCCCTTCTTGTCGGTACCTGATTACTTTCTCTTTGGTGGAGCGGATGCGGGAGGTATAGTTTTTCAGGCTTTCCAATATTCCTCCGGCATCCCTCAATTTGGATAAAATAAGGCTCTCCTGTTCGGCGACCGGCCGGCGGGATTCATTCTCGGCCTTCCACCGGTCCAACTGAGCAATCTCCTTTTCCAGATTTTCCAACTCCTTCCCTGTCCGGAATAATTGTTCTTTTTGTTTCGTCTCTTTTTCACGGACACTAGCCAACTCTTCCGCGGCCTGTTGTACCTGTCCCGTTTTCTCAGTGAGCTGTACATCCAGCGCTTTTGCCATATTCAACAACGGACGGGCCTGTTCCTCCTCCTGTACCTTGATGTCTAATGCCGTTGCTGCTCGTTCAAAAGTGTTATCCGATACTTTTTTCTGTTCATCCAGGGACGTCAGCGCCGATGAAATTTCCTCAAGCTGCTTAGACTTGAAACCCATCTGTTCCCGTGTGTTTTGCAGATCGTTGATCATCGGCCGGACCGGTTGCACGCGGACAATCTGCTGTAGCCGCTGCTCCCGAGGTTGTGCCTCTACTTTTGCCGCTATGGCCTGTTGATGCTTCGACTCGGCGGCCAGGCAATTTTCCCGGAGTTTCGACCATTGTTCATGCCAGCTGATCTCCTTGTTCAGATTGTCCCTCGACTTTTCATGGGCCTCAATTACCGTTGCCAATGCCGCTTTCTGTTGCTGTAGATCCATTAATTCTTCCGGGGTGAGGGTGGCTATTCCTTCACGCTGCAGGTTCAGCTCCCTCAGTTTCTGCTGCTCTTCCCGGTGATGCTCAAAAACCTTTTTGGATATCTCGGAATAAATATGGGTGCCGGTCAGTTTTTCCAGCAACGAGGATTTTTCGTCCCTGCCGGCTTTCAGAAAAGCGGTGAAATCCCCCTGCGCCAATAAGACGGACCGGGTAAACTGTTCGAAATTCAATCCGACCAGACGCTCTATTTCGCCCAGCAATTCGGTTTTCCTTCCGGGTATATCCTGATTGGCAGTGGTATTTTTCAGGGACATCTCGTAAGGCTGCAAACTGCCGTCTTCCTTGTTGTATGCCCTTCTCACAGACCAATTCGCCCGATAACAGTGTCCGTCAATACCCGTAAAATCCACTTCGGCATACCCGTTGGAGGTGCCATCCCGTAGAATTCCGCGCACATCATCCTGTTTGATCGTGCTCCCTTTCACATCGGTAATATCCACCCCATTCTCAGCCAGCCTGTATCTGGGGGTTTTGGCGTAAAGCGCAAGGCATAAGGCATCCAGTATGGTCGATTTCCCTGCTCCGGTAGGGCCGGTAATGGCAAAGATACCTACGGAACAGAGTGGTTCCCGTGTAAAATCAATTTCGGTATTGCCATCCAGGGAGGCCAGGTTTTTAATGCGTATGGCTTGTATTTTCATATAATGTTATAAGTTATGTATCGGCGATTAAATCGTTCACTAAAGTTAGACTATTGCTTGCCTTCTGCTCATTCAGCTTAACGCAATAGTTCGTCTGATGATATTTTACGACCCATCCTTGCCCGCGCTCCACGAAAAGAGTAGAACTCGCTTCGCTCAAAGAGCTACTCTTTTTTTACGTTCATCGCGAGCTATGGGTGCCCCGTAAAATAGCTAAAAGGTCTCCGCTTTAATCGCCTACATCTTTGTTGGATCTATTCATATTCCGATTCGTTTACTTCTTGTGTGACCTGTTGGAAAAGTTTTTGCAGCCCTTCGGGGATGGGATTGTCGTATTTGCTTTGATACACCTTGTGCAGTACTTCAATCGGCTTCAGCTCGTTCAACTGCTCCGGATGTGTCACCCTGTCTTTATCGGCGGAAGCTGTTGATGAATGATAGCGCACATCTATTTTCGCTAACCTGAAATTCTTCCCGGAGAGCGCCGTTTCTATCCTGTGCCGCAGGCCCGGCTCCGGCCCTTCCAGTAACACACGGACCTCCAGATACGGAGCATTACGTAAATCTCCTTCAAAAGGCTCTAATTGTTGCAGGGAAGAAAGGACTTCCGTAAGGTGGCTGTGTACTTCGGAAATTCGCCGAAGCGGTACCGAAACGGGAATCTCCATCGTTCTCAGGTTCCCGATGTTGTCGTCCGCAATGTCGAAGAGAACGACCTGATGCCTGTAATTCGTTTCGGAAAAAGACATGGGTAAGGGGCTGCCGGAATAGCGGATATGTTCTTTTCCTCCGACAGATTGAGCTTTGTGGATATGCCCCAGCGCCACATACCGGACATTGTCATCAAATGCAGTGGCCGAAATAGATTCCACACCTCCCATGATCAATCTTTCCGTCTTGTCCATATCGCCCACTTCTGCTTGTTGCGCATGCAGGTGCCCCATGGCAATAATGGCTTGTCCGGGCTTTTTTCGCGATGCGGCATACTCGCAGGCTGCTTTGTAAAACGCCGCAACGCCATCGGCATACGGATTGGCGCTGTCCGGCATCGAGGGATAGTCCCCGATCCGTAAAAACGGGGCCGCAATGCACCAGGCTTCCGTGTTACCCTCTTTATCCTTCAGGGGAATGGTCATTTTGCTGTAATCGGGCATCCCGTCCTCATCCTTTTCCACAAGGCCCGTAATATGGATGTTGGACGATTCCAGCAGAGGTTTAGGGGATTCCAGCCGTGAAGCGGAATCGTGATTCCCCGCGATAACGATGATTTGCAAATCCGGATTTTTCCTCACCGACCGGTTCAGGAACGAGTAGAACATTTTTACGGATGCCGCCGAAGGATTGGATAGGTCGAACAGGTCGCCGCAGATCAACAGGACGTCGATCCGTTCGGCGGTTAGGGTTCCTAACAACCAGTTCAGGAATTGCTGATGTTCATAAGTGCGGTCATACTCATGAAAGAGCTGTCCGATGTGCCAGTCCGCTGTATGTAAAACATGTATCATATCACGTTTAATAAATAATAGAACTTACGCAGTTATCAACCATTCATAAATACAGCTAAATCTTGCGTCTGACCATGTTTTGTGACCCCGCAAAACATTTATATGTCTTAAATTTAGCTGTAATTGAATTTATGCAGAACTTAAATAAGATAAAGTTCGGAATTTTTGTCGTATCTGCAAAAGAATTTTATCAAAGACGCTTATCGCGATTGAAGCACTTCAATACACAAGGCTAAATCAAAATCTTGAGATCATCTATTCTTTCTGCCAAAGGTGTTACTTCTTTGTTTAGTATCTCCTTTACTTGGTCGTTTACTTGATTTTATAAATCTTCTATCTTCATCCCGTCAGTTGCAGTTCTTTGGGGAAGCAGATTAATTGACAAATGGATAACCCACAAAAACACCTTGGAACATCTGGCTGTGTGGAAAAATATCAACAATCCTATTTTAGCGGGCGTTATTTGTTGTTTTCAATTAGTTCCAACGTTTTTATAATTTCAGCATTTTTATCAAATCCATATTTTTTAAATTCCTCCCAAGTCATTTCGTAATCGGGTTTTAAGATTTTAGCTGATTGAGAAGTCTCTTTGAACAGGACTTGTCTTGAATTTGAAATGCTACCACTTATTCCTGTTTCGGGCAAAGTCAGGTTTGTCGTTTCCATAAATGCATTCCCTGCTTGTCTTGATGCCACTCCAATAATTTTTGTTCTGCCAAGCCTTTTTAGAAAATATGTAAAATGGTAGGCTGCGCTAAAAGTCTTCGGGGAACATAATACAAAGATTTCAACTCCGGTCATTGGTTCGGTTTTTCTCAAATATTCAGCTCCAAAACCGTTATAGCCACTTCGAAGCATTTCTCTTTTCTGTTCTAAAGATAAGTTTGGATCTACATTCCCGAAACGATCAAAGAGGTAATCCCCGATTTTCAAATTTGAACGGTACGACTGATTAAAATCATTAATGGTGCCAAATCCTATTTTTTGAAGATATAATGGAGAAATCCGCCTAATCATTTCAGCACCAAAGTCAAAGTTTAAGTACCTGTCTCCGTATAGCACATACAATAGAGGATTCACGATGGGAGTCATCCCGCCACTATTTTCCCGTAAGTCGATTATAAGGTATTTCGAACTCTTTTCGCTCATTTCTTTCGACAGTTTATAAAACTGCTCGTAAAGTGCAGGAATTTTTAAGACATCCTCTTTTGTATTCCCTGTTTGTTTTTCGTTCAGGTAGCTGTAAGCCCAACTTAAAATACCCTGGAGCCCGTCGGGAGAATTTTTGCGGGTGTTTTCGACAACTTCCCGGCTTAAGATGCTGTTCCAGGCTAAATATCCAATATCATGATTTTCCCCAATCATTGAATAATGCAGCAACCCATTATCATTATCGAATTCGATCTTTGATTTTCGATTAAGAAAGCATACTTGTTCCTGAAATGGAATTATTTTAGAAAACTCCTCATTCGAGTTATCGCTAAAGGTTATTTCCAAAGTTTCGGAGCAGTTAAAAAAATTGTGTGCAAGTCGATGGTCTGTAATTATTTTTACCAAATTGAAATACTCTCCTGATATATTTTCTGAAGGGAAAAAAGATTTTGTTTTTAATAACCACTTATCTATCGAAACGTTATTAATCCCAACGATTGAACTTCCCGTAAGATTTTCATAATCTTTAGTTGTATTCTGAACGAAAATCTTATCTGACGAAATTTTCAATTGAAGTGGAAAAACTTTTCGCCCTTTATTTTCAGATTTGGCAAAATACAAACTCGTATGTCCGTCATTCAGGTTTGAGAGAAACTGATTCATTAAAATAATGAATTCATCACTTGTCATTGAATCGGTAATGCGACCTTTTGTATTTTCTTTTTCTCTGCTAAACTCAATTCTTCCACCAAATCCGGAATAAGGATCCGGATGTGTTTCTGTTAATTTTTCAATGAAATATTCAAAATCGGACGAATACCTGCTCTCTTGACTGAATGCCAATGTGCTTATCAAGATCAGTATAATTATCAGGTAGTTTCTCATTTGTGTACGATATTTTAATTCACATCAGTATCAGCTGCGTAAATGCCTTGTCACATTGTTCGCACCTAAATCCTGAACAATACGTTCTCTTGTCTACACGACGTTAGCGAGTTGGTATTTTTTCAATTGAGTAGTCAATCAAATCCAGCAAAAAATTGTCTTTCGGGTCTCGATTGATAAAATGCGTAGGTTTTATCTCTACTTTTTCAGCGATTGTTTCTAAAAGTTCAATCAGTTCTTTAACGCTTTCTTTTGGGAAATACTTTTTGAGCTTTTCCCTGCTTGTAACAATCTTGATTTCTGATAAAAGTTGCTCTGTGGTAACAATCAAAATACTTCCGTCGGAAATATGTCGTTTAATTTTCGACAAACGTTTTCAATCAAGAAACTAATCCAAACATTGGTGTCAAAGATGACTTTAACCGTTTTGTTTTTCATAAATTTCTTGTCTTACGCTTTCAACTTCGCTGTTAATATTACTTAAGTACAAGTCTTCTGTTTTAAATGATTTAAGAAGTTTTGTCAATTTTGTATCGATAATGTCTTTTTCTAACTCTTTGGTCAGTCTTGTTTTATCTTTTTTCGGCAAGCGTTTTACCAAAGATAAAACTTGATCAAATGTTACTTCTAATTGTATTGCCGTTTTCATAACTCAATTATTTTTTTCAAAGATACAAAATTCTATCGAATTATAGTATTCCCCATTCTTTGTACTAAAATATCAGCAAGTTAAGCTAAAGATTTGTCATTGTTAAAAATACATAAACTTTTTAATTTCGACTTTTTTGACCTTGTAAACATTTCTTTTATGGAGTG